>WNFI01061475.1_pt1 | contig 74950 bp, 75 predicted proteins | sample 5400471 | NCBI WGS metagenome assembly WNFI01 (sample SAMN13153348, study PRJNA577476) | soil metagenome | isolation source: 100 cm saprolite on Douglas fir-dominated hillslope | place: USA:California | collected 2013-09-17 | reverse complement strand
GTGAGCGCGTCGCCCGGGGGCATCACGTCGGGCGGTGTCACCTCGCCGATCGTCGTGCCCGGGCTGGCCAATGGCACGGCATACACGTTCACCGTGGCCGCGACCAATGCGGCAGGTACCAGCCCGGCATCGCCCGCTTCCAGCAGCGTCACGCCGAAGACGGTGCCGAGCGCTCCGATCGCGGTGAGCGCGTCGATCGGAAACGGGCAGGCCACGGTCGCCTTCTCCGCGCCCGCGTCCAACGGCGGCGCGGCGATCACGAGCTATACCGTCTCGTGCACGCCGGGCCCGATTCAAGCCACGGGCGCCGCCTCTCCCATCACCGTCACCAGCCTGGCCAACGGAACGGCGTATGCGTGCAGCGTGAGGGCCACCAATGCGGCGGGCACCGGCGCCGCTTCGGCCTCGGTCAACGTGACGCCGACGGTGTACGCAATGTCGGTGACGAAGTCCGGGACCGGAAGTGGAACGGTCACCTCGAGTCCCGCGGGAATCGATTGTGGAGCGACCTGCACGGTGAATTTCTCGCCGGCGGCCTCCGTGGCGCTATTCGCCGCCGCTGCCGAGGGATCGGCGTTCGCCGGCTGGAGCGGCGCATGCAGCGGAATGGGAGCGTGCCTAGTGACGATGGATGCCGCGAAGAGCGTGACCGCGGCGTTCGACACGACGGCACACCTCGCAAATATCTCCACGCGCGGCCAGGTGCGCACCGGCTTCGACGTGATGATTGGCGGCTTCGTCATCAGCGGCTCGAGCGCCAAGACGGTGGTGGTGCGCGCCATCGGACCTTCGCTCGCCAACTTCGGCGTGAGCGGCGCGCTCTCCAACCCGACGCTGCAACTCGTGCGCTTTTCGGATCAGGCCGTCATCGCCGTGAACGACGACTGGGGAAGCGCCGCCAACGCCGCGCAGATTTCCGCGAGCGGGTTCGCACCGAGCAACCCGCTGGAGTCCGCGATATACATCACCCTGCTGCCCGGCGCATACACCGCCATTGTTTCCGGTGTGGGCGGCACAACGGGGGTGGGCTTGGTCGAGGTCTACGAAGTCGATCGCCCCGACGTCCAGCTCATCAACATCTCCACGCGCGGCAAGGTGCTCACCGGCTTCGACGTGATGATCGGCGGATTCGTGGTCCAGGGCAGCGGATCGCAGACGGTGGTGATTCGCGCCATCGGGCCTTCGCTTGCGAACTTCGGTGTCAGCGGCGCGCTCGCCAACCCGACGATGTCGCTGGTGCGCATCTCGGATAATTCCATCATCGCCACCAACGACGACTGGGGAAGCGCCCCCAACGCCGCGCTGATCAGCTCGAGCGGGTTTGCGCCGAGCAATCCCTTGGAGTCCGCCATCCTCATCACGCTCCAACCGGGGGCCTACACCGCGGTCGTCTCGGGCGTCGGCGGTGGAACCGGCGTGGGCCTCGTCGAGGTGTACAAGCTGCCGTAGCCGCTTGCGCCCGTTGTTGTCCTGCGGATGCCCTGGTAGGCGGGCATACTGCGCGCGATGGAGAATCGAATCGCAGGAGCCGTTGCGCCGGGCTCGAAGGAAGGCGTGGTTGCCGCCGTGATCAATTTCAACACGGCAAGCCTCACGGCCCGGTGCACGCAGTCCCTCCTGAAGGCCGGCATCTCGAAGGTCGCGGTGCTCGACAACGGCTCCGCGATAGAGGACTACCTGCGGCTTCGCTCCGGCCATCCCGAGGGCGAGGAGCGCGTCCGGATCATCCGCTCCGAGGAGAACCTGGGGTTCGCGCAGGGCAGCAACCAGCTCATCGAAGGAGCGCTCCAGGATCCGGGCTGCCAACGCATCCTGCTGCTCAATAGCGACGCGATCGTGGAGGCGAAAGGGCTGGGTGCCTGCCTGGAGGCCATGCAGGCCTCGGGGCACGACCTCATGGGCGGGAGGATGCTGAAGCCCGCGACCGCGGGTGAATCGCCACAAGCCGTCGATTCCCTCGGCATCACGCTCTACAAGTCACTGCTCGCTTCGAACCGCACCTCGACCGCGGACACCTATCTCGGCCCCACCGGGGGATTCGCCGTGTACTCGAGGCGCTTCCTCGAGGAAGTCACGCGCCTGCACGGCTATGTCTTCGACCCCGCGTACTTCTGCTATGCGGAAGACACCGACCTGTGCGTGAGGGCGCGCCTCATGGGATCTTCCGTGGGCTACATCGACGAGGTCGTCGCCTACCACGAGGGCCAGGCCAGCAACGCCGGCCAGTACAACGACTTCATCCTGTATCACGGGATTCGCAACTCGATATGGATGGCGGCGAAATCGATCCCGTTCTGGATCCTGGTGACCCACCTGCACTGGTACCTGATCCTGCATGCCGCCATCGTCGTTCGCCACACCGTCTCGGGACGGTGGCGCACGCTCGTTCGCCTCTACCGCGATGCGATCACCGGGCTGCCCGCGGCCATCGCGAAGCGGCGCATCGTGCAGGCGTCGCGGCGAATCACGCTGCGGGAGTTCGGCTCCCTCATCGATCCGAAATTCTACGAATCGCGCTTCATGAAGAATGCGATTCGCGACCTGTTTCGCCGGACCTAAGCCGCCTCGAGCGCGGTCTTGTACGCCGACTCCGGCGTGCCGTCCTTCCAGGGAAGGTCCACCTCGTAATCGCGCAGCAGGCAATCGTCGGGCAACGTCACGATCGGCGTGAAGTCGCGATGCGCGATATATTCCGGGCGCTTAAAGCGGCGGATATGGTTCGAGCACGCGCAGAGACTGAGATAGACCGCCACGCGGTTCCACGGCGACAGGTTCGAGGTCGACGCGTGCACCAGGCAGCCGTGGAAGAGGATCATCGATCCCGCCGGCCCCTTGGGCGCCACGATGCCGCCCTGCTCGACCAGGTTCGCGATCGTCTCGTGGTCGAGGGTCCAGAGCGGATAGCTCGTGGTGCTGGTGTCGTGGCCCGCGGGCAGCGCGCCCTGCCTGTGGCTGCCGGGAATGAACATGAGCGGGCCGTTGAACTCGTTCACCTCGTCCAGGAAGATGGCGACGTTCATGGCGCGCGCCTCGGGCATGAGGTCGTCGTTCATCCAGGTGCCGTAGTCCTGGTGCCATTGCCACACGTCGCCGCTGAACGCCGCCTTGCCGTTGATCTTGAACTGGTGCATGTAGAGCTCGTCGCCGTAGATCTGCATCACCGGCTCCACCATGCGCGGGTGGCGCGCGAGCCTGGCGAAGGGCTTGCTGTACAGGTGCGCCGCGAAATTCGTGCGCACGGCGTCGCTGCCCTTCTCGCGCACGTTCTCCGGCCGGCGCTCGGCGTAGAGCTTCGGCACCTCGTCGGTGAGGGCGCGGATCTCCTGCGGCGTGAAGAGACTCGGGAAGAACAGGTAGCCGTCCTTGTCGAAGGCGGCAATTTGCTCGGGCGTGAGCTTCATGTCGGGCTCCTAGTCCTCGGCCTCGCTGGGCTCCAGGACGGTCTTGAGGGTCGTTTCCATCTTACCCTCCCGCGCGCGCGCGACGAACCACCAGATGGCCCCCTTGCGGATGGAAACGTCGCCCTCGGCGCCATTGAGGAGGAGCGCCGCCACCTCGCCCAGCGTCGGCTGGTGGCCGACCAGGAGGACGTTGCCGCGTCCCTCCGGCCAACCCGCCTCGCGCAGCACCTTCTCCGGGGATGTTCCGGGGGCCAGGGCCTCGCGCACCTCGAATTCGCGCTCGAGCGGCTCCACGGTCTGCAGCGTGCGCCGCGAGGGGCTCACCACGATGCGCCACTCGCCTTCGAGGCGCGGCGCGAGCCAATGCGCCATCTGCCGCGCCTGCTTCCTGCCGCGCTTGGTGAGCTCGCGCGCCAGGTCGCCGCGGCTATCGGTGTCTTCGGCTTCCGCGTGACGCCACAGGATGAGGTTCATGTCTACTCCGGTCCGGCCTCGGGGATGATGCGCCGCCCGCGCGAGGTGAGCGTGATCCCGCCCAGGATGAGCGCGATGCCGGCGACGTGGAAGAGCTCGATGCGCTCGCCCAGGAAGATCCACGCGAGGATGCTGCCGAAGACCGGCATCAAGTGCATGAAGATGCCGGCCACGTTGGATCCCACCTCGGCCACCGCGCGGTTCCAGAACACGTAGCCCACGAACGACGGAAAGATGGCGACGTAGGCCATGGCGGCGAGCGTGGCCGGGCGCGCCTCCACATGCCCACCGAAGAAGATCATCTCGGCGAGAAAGAGCGGCAGGAGGAGGCACACGCCCACCACCGAGCAGCAGGTCAACATCGCGAGCCCGCCGATCTCCCGCGGCTTCATGCGCAGGAACACGGTGTAGGCCGCCCAGAACACCATGCCGGTCAGCACGATGAGGTCGCCTTTGTTCAAGGAGAAGCTCGCGAGCACGACCAGGTCGCCGCGCGTGAGGATGGCAAGCACGCCGGCGAGCGAGATCGCGACGCCGAGCGCCTGGATGCGCGTGATGGTGTCGCGGTAGATGAGCCAGCCCACCACGATGATCATGATGGGCACGGAGCTATTGAGGATCACGCCGTTGGTGGCGGTGGTGAACTGCAGCCCCGCGTAGGCGAACACGTTGTGCAGCCCCGTTCCCCAGAATCCCAGCCACGCGATGAGCTTCCAATGGCGGCGCACGGCCGGCCACTGCGCGCGGATCTCGCGCCACGCGAAGGGCAGCATGATCGCGACCGCCCCGACCCAGCGGATGAAAGTAAACGCGAGCGGCGAGACGTGGCCCGCGATCGCCCGGCCGATCACCCAGTTGATCGACCAGAAGAGCACGGTGAGCGTGAGGAGAAGATAGGGCGACGCATGGATCGTCGCCATGCGGCGGGGCATGACTAATTATACTGTCCCGCATGAGCGAAAATCTTCCCGCGCCCGAGGTGCCGGAGGTCGAGCGCAAGTCGGCGTGGGCGCCGTTGCGCCTGCCGACCTTCCGCATGCTCTGGCTCGTGTGGATGGCCTCGAACATCTGCGTGTGGATGAACGACGTCGCCGCCGCCTGGCTGATGACTTCCCTCACCACCTCGCCCACCCTCATCGCGCTGGTGCAGACCGCCTCGTCGCTGCCGGTCTTCCTGCTCGGCCTTCCCAGCGGCGCCTTCGCGGACATCCTCGACCGGCGCCGCTACTTCATGGTGTCGCAGTTCTGGATCGCGACCACCGCGGCGGTCCTGTACGGCTTCTCGCTCGGCGGGCAGCTCACCGCGCCCGTGCTCCTGGCGCTGGTGTTCGCCAACGGCATCGGGCTCGCGATGCGCTGGCCGGTCTACGCCGCGATCCTGCCCGAAGTCGTGCCGCGCTCGCAGCTGGGCGAGGCGCTCGCGCTGAACGCGGTCGCGGTGAACACTTCGCGCGTCATCGGGCCGCTCCTGGCTGGCGTCATCATCGGGGCGGCCGGCACCCAATACGTGTTCGCGGCGAACTTCGTGATCTCGGTCGCCGCGGGCGCGGTGCTCCTTCGCTGGAAACGCGAGACCAAGCCCTCGGTGCTGCCGGGCGAGCGCTTCATCGGCGCGATGCGCCTGGGATTCCAGTTCGCGCGCGAGTCGCGCCGCCTGCGCGATGCGCTGGTGCGCACTTCGGTCTTCTTCCTGCATTCCACCGCGATCTTCGCGCTCCTGCCGCTAGTGGCCAAGCGCATGGGCGACGGCGGCGCGGGCACCTACACGCTCCTCCTCTCGGCGCTCGGCTTCGGGGCGATCGCGGTGAGCACGCAGATCCCGCGCCTTCGCACGCGCTGGACACGCGACGAGATCGTGGTCGGCGCCTCCATCGTGAACGCGCTCGGCATCGCGGGGCTCGCGTTCGCTCCGGGCGTCTGGTATGCGGTCCCGGCGATGATCGCTTCGGGTGCGGCGTGGATCCTGGTCGCGAATTCGGTGACCATCGCCGCGCAGCTGGCGCTTCCCGACTGGGTGCGCGCGCGCGGCATGGCGATCTACCAGATGTCGATCATGGGCGGCGCCGCGCTGGGCGCGGTGATCTGGGGGCAGATCGCCGGCCACACCAGCGTGCCGACGAGCCTCGCCGTGTGCGCCGTGAGCATGCTGCTCGCACTCGCCTTGACGCGCGGGCGCACGCTGGAAGGCTCGGAGGACCACACGCCCACGCATCCGTGGGAGGAACCGGTGCCGGCGCTGCCCCTCGAGCTCACCGAGGGGCCGGTGATGGTGACGATCGAATACCACATCGATCCCGCGCGCCGGCTCGAGTTCGACGAGGTCATGGCCGAGTCGCGCAGCGCGCGCCTGCGCGCTGGGGCCGTGTCCTGGGGCTTGTTCGAGGACATCGAGACGCCGGGGCGCTTCGTCGAATACTTCGCCTGCGACACCTGGGCCGACTACCTGCGGCGTTTCGACCGCTTCACCGCCGCCGACGAGAAGCTCCAGGAGCGGCGCCACGCACACCACATCGCCGAGGGCCGCCCACGCATCTCGCGCTACGTCGCCCGCCACCCCGCCGGCTGAGGAAAGTGGTGTCAGGTACGACTTTTCGAAAAGTCGTACCTGACACCACTTTTCTATGTCACGGCGCGGATGGTTTGCAGCGGCGGCGAGCTCACCGCGCGCTGGGTGCCGAGGAGGCCGGCGATGGCCACGCCCACGCCGCCGATGACGATGCCGGCGAGCGGCAATCCCCAGGAGAAGTCGTAGGGGACGCCGAGCACGCGCTCGGCGAGCACCATCGCGAGCCCCACCGCGCCCGCCGAGGCGATGGTGCCGGCGAGGAGCCCGATGGTGAGGAATTCCGCGAGCTGCAGCGTGGCGAGCTGGCGGCGGTCCGCGCCCAGCGTGCGCAGGATCGCGCCCTCGAAGACGCGCTCGTCCTGGGTCGAGCTGATCGCGGCGAAGAGCACCACCAGCCCGGCGGCGATCGCGAACAGGAATACGAACTCGACCGCGCGCGAGACCTGGTCGGTGATGCGCTGGAACTGCGCGATCAACGCCGAGAGGTCGATCACGCTCACGTTGGGGAAGCGCTGCACGATGCCGGTGATCACGTCGTCGCGCCCCGCCGGCAGGTGGAAGCTGGTGATCCAGCTCGCCGGATAGCTTTCGAGGAGGCTCGGGTTGGCGATCACGAAGAAGTTCGGCTTGAAGGAATCCCAGTCCACCTTGCGCAGGCTCGTCACCCTCGCGCCGAAGTTCGAGCCGGCCACGTCGAACGCGAGAGCATCGCCCACCTTGATGCCGAGCGTCTTCGCGAGCCCCTCCTCCACGGAGAATTGCGGCTCCTTCGAGTCCGGCGTCCAGAAGGCTCCCGACACGATCTTGTTGTCGGGTCGGTTGGCCGCGGCCCACGACAGGTTGAACTCGCGCTCCACGAGGCGCTTGGCGCGCTCGTCCTTGAAGTCGCCCGCGGCGACGCTGCGCTCGCCGATATGCGTGAGGCGCCCGCGCACCATGGGATAGAGGTCGGGCGTGGCGAGCTTCAGCTGCGCGAAGTAGCGCTTCACTTCCGGCAGCTGGTCCGACTGGATGTTGATCGCGAAGCGATTGGGCATGTCCGGCGGCATCGACTGCTGCCACTTGGTGATGAGCTCGGTACGCACCAGCGTGAGCATCAGCATCGCCATGAGGCCCAGGCCGAGCGCCATGATCTGCACCAGGCTCGCCCCGGTGCGCCGGCGCAGGTTGGCGAGCCCGTAGCGCCACGGGCCCGACGCCGCGCCGCGCATGCGCGACACCAGCCGGATCATGCCGTAGCCCGCGAGCGCCGACACCGCGAGCGCCGCGCCGAATCCGCCCACGGCGATGGAGCCCATCTTCACGTCGCCCGCCTGCCACACGATGAGGGCGCTCAACGCCGCGAGGCCGAGCGCGAAGGCCGCGGCGCTCAAGGGCTCGGCGGCGGCGATGTCGCGGCGAAGCACGCGCAGCGTCGACACGTTGCGTAGCCGCAGCAGCGGCGGCAGCGTGAAGCCGAGCAGGAGCACGAAGCCGATCACCGCGCCGCGCAGCGCCGGCAACGGCCCCGGCAGGGGCAGAGCCACGGTCAGGAACGAGGTGAGCCAATAGGCCAGGACTTCCTGCGCGGCGTAGCCCGCGAGGCTGCCGAGCGCGCACGCGGCCGCGCCGAGGGCGGCGAACTGCCAGGCGTGGATCGCGAAGAGGTCCGCCTGGGTGGCGCCGAGGCAGCGCATCATCGCCGCCGCGTCGATCTGGCGCTGGGAGAAGCGGCGCGCGGCGAGCGCCACCGCCACCGAGGCGAGCACCACCGAAAGGAGCGACGCGAGCCCCAGGAAGCGTTGCGAGCGCTCGAGCGCGGTGCGCACCTCGCTCCTCGCGTCGCGCACGCCTTCCATGCGCTGGCCGCGGCCGATCGCGGATTTCATCTCGTCGCGGTACTGCTGCACCGCGAGCGCGTCGCCGCCGACGAGAAGCCGATGGACGATGCGGCTGCCGAGCTGGATCAGGCCCGTGGCCTCGACGTCGGAGTCGTGCATGAGGACGCGCGGCGCGATGCCGAAGTAGTCGAGGACGCTGTCGGGCTCGCGCATGATGACCGCGGCGATGGCGAGCTTCGCGCGGCCCACCTGCAGCGTGTCGCCCAGCTTGAGGCCGAGGCGCACCGCGAGCGGCGCACCGATCCACACCGTGCCGGGCTTCGGCCCGCCGGCGACCTCGTGCTCGACGGGCGGCGCCGCGTCCACGATGCGAAGCTTCCCGCGCAGGGGAAAGGCGTCGGTGACGGCCTTGATCTCGGCCAGGTTCACGCCGCTCGACGCGGCCACCATGCTGGGGAAGGTTCGCGTCTTCGCGATGGCGAGGCCGCGGCGCCGGGCGGCCTCCTCGAATGGCGCCGGCAGCGGCTTGTCGGAGATCACCACCAGGTCCCCGCCGAGAAGCTCGTTCGCCTGGCGGTCGAGCGCCGACTGCACGCGATCGGCGAAGAAACCCACCGTCGTGACGCTCGCCACCGCGATGACGAGCGCCAGCAGCAGGACGCGCAGCTCCCCCGCGGCCCAGTTCCGGCGCAGCATGCGCATCGCGATCGGCAGTCTCTTGATTTGTCAGTCCTCGTGGGTGATCTCGCCGGCGGCGATGTGCAGGCGCCGGTCGCAGCGCTTGGCGAGCTCGGCGTCGTGGGTCACCAGCACCAGCGTAGCGCCGCGTTCGCGGTTCATCTCGAAGAGCAGATCGATGATGTGCTCGCCGGTCTCGGAATCGAGGTTGCCGGTGGGCTCGTCGGCGAACAGAAGCCTGGGCTCGGGCACGAAGGCGCGCGCCACGGCGACCCGCTGCTGCTCGCCGCCGGAGAGCTGGCGCGGGTAGTGGCCCAGGCGCTCGGCGAGGCCCACGCGGTCGAGCACCGTGCGCGCGCGCGCCGCGGCATTGGCGCCGCGCGCGAGCTCGAGGGGCAGCATCACGTTCTCGAGCGCGGTCAACGCCGGCAAGAGCTGGAACGACTGGAACACGAAACCCACCATCTGGCCGCGCAGCCGGGCGCGCCCATCCTCGTTCAGCGCAAACAGGTCCTCGCCCGCGATCCAGACGCGCCCGGCGCTCGGAACGTCGAGCCCGGCAAGCAATCCCAGCAGGGTGGACTTGCCCGATCCGGAAGCGCCCACGATCGCCACCGCCTCGCCGTCGCGCACCTCGAAGGCGACATTCCTGACGATGGTGAGAACATGGTCGGGCGTGGCGACTTGTTTGGTGAGCCCTTCCGCCTTCACAATGCTCAAGCCAATGACCCTCCCTCGAAGAATTCACGAATCGCTGCGCGGCGCGATCTTCGCCGCCGCGGTGCTCCTTGCCGCGGCCCCCGCGCTCGCCGCGCGCACCGTCATGGTGTTCGGCGACAGCCTTTCGGCCGCCTACAACCTCTCCCCCGAGCAAGGATGGGTGCACCTCATCGGCGAGCGCATCACGCGCGCCGGCTTGCCGTGGCGCATGGTCAATGCGAGCATCTCCGGCGAGACCACCGCCGGAGGGCTGCGCCGCCTGGCCGAGGACCTGAGGCGCCACAAGCCTTCCGTCGTGGTGATCGCCCTCGGCGCCAACGACGCCTTGCGTGGGCTGCCCGTGGCGGGAATGCGGTCGAACCTGGAGAAGATGATCGGGCTGGTGCGCCAGGCGCACGCCGAACCGGTGCTCGTGGGCCTCATGATTCCCCCGAATTATGGCATCGATTACGCGGCTCAGTTCCGCGACATGTACGCCGAGCTCGCCGCGCGCGACGCGATCGCGCTCGTTCCCTTCCTCCTCGAAGGCATCGCCGACAAGCCCGAGCTTTTCCAGCGCGACCAGCTGCACCCGACCGCCGAGGCGCAGCCGCGCATCGCCGACAACGTGTGGCCCGCGCTCGCCCCGGTGCTGAAGAAGGCGCCTTGACGGAGCTGCCGTTCCATCGCGAGCGCCCGGAGTCGAGCGTCGCGACGCCGATCCCGCTCTCGCAGCTGCGCGAATACGACGCGGTGATCGACGCGCGCAGCCCCGCGGAATTCGCCGAGGACCGCCTGCCGGGAGCGATCAACGTCGCGGTGTTGGACGACGCCGAGCGCGCGCGCATCGGCACCGTCTACAAGCAGCAGTCGGCGTTCGACGCCAAGCGCGCGGGCGCGCCGCTCGCCGCGCGCAACATCGCCCGCGCCATCGAGACCACCTTCGCGGGCTTGCCGCGGCAATGGCGCCCGCTCGTCTACTGCTGGCGCGGCGGCGGGCGCTCCGGCTCCCTCGTGCACGTGTTGCGCCAGGTGGGATGGGACGCGGTGCGCCTCGACGGCGGCTACAAGGCGTTTCGCCGCCAGGTAGTGGCCGACCTCGAGGAAAGCCCGCGGCATCTGCGTTTCCAGGTGATCTGCGGGGCGACGGGCTCGGGCAAGAGCCGGCTTCTCGAGGCGCTCGCCCATGCCGGCGCCCAGGTCCTCGACCTCGAGCTGCTCGCGGCCCATCGCGGCTCGGTGCTGGGCGAGCTTCCCGACGCGCCGCAGCCCACGCAGAAATCCTTCGAGACCTCGCTCTGGACGGCGCTCTCCGGCTTCGATCCGGCGCGCCCGGTATTCGTCGAGTCCGAAAGCAAGAAGGTCGGCAACCTGCGCGTACCCGACGCCTTGATCACTCGCATGCGCGAGTCGAAGTGCCTGAGGCTCGAGGCGGACACGGCGACGCGCGTGGCCCTGCTGCTCGAGGACTATGCGCATTTCGTGGCACGCCCCGAGGCGCTCGCCGCGAAGCTCGACTGCCTCGCGCCGCTGCATGGCGCGGAGCGCATCGGCACGTGGAAATCCCATCTCGGGCACGGCAAATGGAAGGAGCTGGTGCGCGAGCTTCTCGAGGGCCACTACGATCCCGCGTACCGGCGCTCGCTCTCGCGCAACTACGTGAATGCACAGGCCGCGGCGCCCGTGGAGGTGCGCGACATCTCGCGCGCGGGCTTCCTCGCCCTGGCCGAGCGCCTGGCGCGCGACCACGGCTAGGCCATATCGGTTAAACTCGCACAAAAATAACGACTTCCAGCGAAAACAACCCGTAAAGTGGCCGAACGCCCCGCCAAGATCGGTAAATACAGCATCCTTTCGGAGCTGGGCCAGGGCGCGTCCGCCGACGTCTACCTGGGCGAGGACCCGTTCAACGACCGCAAGGTCGCGATCAAGGTCGCAAAGACCGACATCGAGATGGGCGATGAGGAGGCCAAGCGATTCGAGCGGCTCTTCCTCAACGAGGCGTCGCTCGCCGGCAAGCTCAACCACCCGAACATCGTCGGCGTGTACGACGCGGTCGTCGAGGGCGACCTGCGCTACATCGTGATGGAGTACGTGCCGGGCGGCTCGCTCAAGAAATTCTGCACCGAGACCAACCTGCTGCCGGTTCGACAAGCAGTCCTGGTGGTCTTCAAGATGTGCCGCGCCATGGACTACGCGTTCCAGAACGGCGTGATCCACCGCGACATCAAGCCCGCCAACATATTGCTGAGCGATCGCGACGACATCAACTGGGCGTGGTGATGTACGAGCTCCTCAGCGGGAAGCTGCGGTTCCGCGCCGAGAACGCGGTGACGATGATCAACAAGATCCTGAACGAGGAGCCGGTCCCCATCGAGCAGATGCGCCCCGACCTGCCGCCCGCGCTGGTGGAGATCGTGAAAAAGGCGATGCACAAGGACCCCAAGGTGCGCTACGGCTCGTGGTTCGAGATGGCGAGCGAGCTCGCCAACACGTTCCCGCAGCTCGAGCGCTACTCCCACGAGATCAGCTCCACGGAGAAGTTCAACAAGCTCCGCTCGCTGCCCTTCTTCCGCGAGTTCCGCGACGCCGAGCTCTGGGAGGTGCTGAGGGGCGCGGTGTGGGAGACGCACTCGCGCGACGAGAATCTCCTCCTCGAAGGCGAGATCGGCCAGGCCTTCTTCATCATCGTCGGCGGGCAGGTGAAAGTGGTGAAGGACGGCAAGCTCCTGAACGTCCTCAAGGAGGGCGACTGCTTCGGCGAGATGGCCTATCTTTCCGGCGATCGCGCGCGGCGCTCGGCTTCGATCATCTCGGTATCCGAGGTGCAGTTGCTGAAAATCCAGGCCACGCACCTGGAGAGCCTGTCGGAGGGATGTCAGCTGCGATTCAACCGGGAATTCCTGCGCACGCTCATCGAGCGGTTGACATGGACGTCATCCGTGCTGGCGCAATTCAGGCGTTGAGGTTGTCCTGGCGCCATCCATCGAGCTCGGGATGAAGCTCGACCCGGGGGACCTCGACCTTTCAAAGGGGAGGGAGCTCGCTACTACCCATGGCGCTTGAATTCCTTGCGCATCTTCTCTTCCTCGGCGAGCGGGGCACCCCCTCCCGAGCTTCATCCCGAGCTCGATGGATGGCTCTGCGGGCACATTTCAATCATCCCCGGACTTTGAATGTGATCGCCCACAAGAAACGGCGATGCGCGACGCGTTCAGGATTTGCAGCCCGCGCGCGGGGGCTGCCAGCGATCTATCGGGCGGTGATGCGAGGAGCATCAAAGCGGACCACTTCCAGTAGTAGGGTCTGCGCGTATTCCAAACGCTTCCGTCAGCCCCTGCGCCGGGTCGAGCTTCACCCCCACTTCGAATGAGGCGATGAACGACTATTCGATCAGGCAGATCGCCTGTGCAGCGATGCCTTCGCCGCGTCCGGTGAACCCGAGCTTCTCTGTCGTAGTCGCCTTGACGTTCACGTAGTGAGGCTCGATGGCGAGGTCGTCGGCGATGTTGGCGACCATGGCGGGAATGTGCGGCGCCATGCGCGGCGCCTCGGCGATGATGGTCGCGTCCAAGTTGATGACGCGCCGTCCGCGATCCTTGAGCAGGGTCGCGACATTGCGAAGAAGCTCGCGGCTGTCGATGCCTTTGTACTTCGCGTCCGTGTCGGGAAAGTGCTTGCCGATGTCGCCGAGGGCGGCGGCGCCGAGCAGCGCGTCACAGATCGCATGCAGCAGCACGTCCGCGTCGCTGTGACCGAGGAGCCCCTTGTCGTGGGGGATCTCCACGCCACCCACGACGAGCTTCCTGCCGGCAACCAGTCGATGGACGTCGAAACCCTGGCCGATGCGCATGGTCAGAGGGTGATGCGGCCGCGGCGCTCGAGGATCATCTCGGCCACCTGGATGTCCTCGGCGAAGGTCACCTTGATGTTGGTGCTCTCGCCCTGCACCAGGCGCGGCGAGTTGTAGCCGGTGGATTCCACCGCCTCGGCCTCGTCGGTGGCCTTGGGCTTCTTCTCCAGCCCCGCGCGCAGCATGCCGTAGCGGAACATCTGCGGGGTCTGCGCGCGCCACAGCCCCGTGCGCGGGATGGTCTCGGAGACGCGCTGCAGCTCGTCCGCGCGCTTCAGCGTGTCGGCGAGCGGCACTGCGAGGAGGCCGCCCACCTGGTCGTCGCCCACCTCGTCGAGGAACTGCTCGACCAGCTCGGTGAGGATGCAGGGGCGCGCGGCGTCGTGCACCAGGACCCAGTCGTCCCTGGCGACGCGGCCCTCGAGGAATTTGAGCGTGTTGAGCACGCTCTCCGCGCGGTGCGCGCCGCCGCAGAAGGTGGCCTCGATCTTCTCCGGGAGCGTGCTCCAGTCGTGCTCGCCCCAGTGGCGGTCGAGAGGCGAGAGCACGACGAACAGGCGCTCGACGCGCGACACGGCCGCGATCGCCTCGATCGAATGGAACATCATCGGCCTGCCGCCGACGGGAAGGTATTGCTTCGGAAGCGCATCGCCGATGCGAGTGCCCTGTCCGGCGGCGAGCACCAATGCGAAGACTTTTGGCATGAGCGGACCAGTAGACGGCCTCCATTATACTGTCGGCCAATGATCGGGCGGCGAATCATCGCGTTCATCGCTTGTCTCGCCGCCGGTTGCGAAGAGGCTCCGAAGCCCATCGCGCCCATCGCCGAATCCGGCGAGCTCGTGGTGCTCACCGTGAACGGCCCGTCGACCTACTTCGAGGATGCGCACGGCCTGCCGTCCGGGCTGGAGTACGACCTGGCGACGCTCTTCGCCAAGGAGCTGAAGGCGCGTCCCGTCTTCATCCTCATCGACAACCCCGCGCGCATCGATCGCGTGCTGCGCGACGGCCAGGCCCATCTCGCCGCCGCCGCCCTCGCGCGCCACTTCGACTTTCCCGGCGGGCTCGCCTGGGGGCCGTCGTACCTCAACACCCAGCACCAGGTGGTGTGCCGCGCGGGAGAGCCCAAGGCGAAAAGCCTCGAGGACCTCGCCGGCAAGAGGATCGGCGTGATCGAGGAGTCGGTCGCCGATTACCTCCTCACCGATCCGCCGCGCGTGCCGATCGAACGGCTCGCGCCGGGAACCTCCACCGCGGATCTGCTCGAGGAGGTCGCCAGGGCCAAGCTCGATTGCGCCCTGGTGGAGTCCACGCGCTACACGCTCGCGCGCCGCTTCTTCCCGCAGCTCGAGGTCGCGTTCAACGTCGGCAAGCCGATCGACTACGCATGGCTCATCTCGACCGTCGACAAGAAGCGCATCGCCGAGACCGCGGTCGCCTTCTTCGATCGCATCCGCAGGGACGGCACGCTGAAGCGCCTCGTCGACCGCTACTACGGCCACGCGACGCGCTTCAGCGCGATCGACTCGGCGTCGCTCCTCGAGCAGATCGGCAGCCAGCTCCCGGCGCTGAAGCCCTTCTTCGTGGAGGCCGAACGCGCGAGCGGCGTCGACTGGCGCCTCATCGCCGCCATCGGCTACCAGGAGTCCCATTGGGATGCCAAGGCGACCTCGCCCACGGGCGTGCGCGGCCTCATGATGCTCACCGAGGAGACCGCCGAGCGCCTGCAGATCAAGGACCGCCTCGACGCGCGCGAGGCGATCCTCGGCGGGGCGCGCTATTTCGCGCTGCTGCGCGAGACCATCCCGCCGCGGATCGGCGAGCCCGACCGCACCTGGCTCGCGCTCGCCGCCTACAACATAGGCATCGGCCACCTCGAGGACGCGCGCGTCCTCGCGCAGAAGGCGAACCTCAACCCCGACAAATGGCAGGACGTGCGCCAGGTGATCGCGAAGCTCGCCGACCCGGAGGCGTTCGCCGCCCTCAAGCACGGCTACGCGCGCGGCGGCGAGGCGATGCAGCTGGTCGACAACATCCGCAACTACTACGACATCCTTACGCGCATGGAACCGCGCGACGCGCCCATGCTGCCGCCGGAGGCCGACGCTCAGTCGTCCTCGAAAGGCTTGGCCTCCGGCAAGTGAGCGGTGTCGTCCCACGCCTCCAGCGTCCACGCTCCCGCGTGCCAGGCGAAGGCGTTGTACGAGGCGTTGGTGATCGCGACCTTGCGGGGCGTGGCGATCGCAATGCCGTGGATCACGCGATAGATCGAGGAGAGCACCCCGCCATGGCATACCACCGTGACGCGCCGCCCCTCGTGCCGGCGGGCGAGGTCGAGGAAAGCGGCGCTCACGCGCTCATGGAACGCGCGGCGGCTTTCGCCCTGCGGAATCGTGTAGTCGGGATCGATCTCGCGGGTGCGCGAGAAAGCGCCGGGATAGCGCGCGCCGATCTCGTCATAGCTCATGCCCTCGCCCACGCCGAAGTTGCGCTCGCGCAAGCGGGGATCCGTGACGATGGCAATTGCGCAACGCCCGGCGATGCGCCGCGCGGTGTCGGCGGCGCGGCCCAGGTCGCTCGACACCAGCAGGTCGAACTCCTCGCCGGCGAGGCGCTCGGCGATCGCCTCGGCCTGCGCGATGCCCGCGGCGGTGAGCGGGCTGTCGCCATGCCCCTGGATGCGCGCCTCGACGTTCCAACGCGTCTCGCCATGGCGGATGGCGATGAAGCGCGTCATCGACCCTTCGGGAAACCGGCGTCGCACTGGCTCGTCGCGACGGATTTCACCTCGCGGAAATGGCTCTCGACGAGCTTCGAGGTCTCGGCGGACCCCATCTCGGGATGCTTCTCGCCGAGCTCCTTCCTGAATTGCCAGACGGCCTCCACCCGCGCGGCTTGCACGCAGCGGGCACGTTCCTGCGCGCCGGCGTCGGGCGATCTCATCACGGCCGCCATCGTCATCACCGCGATGGCGGCGGCGACCGTCGCGGCGGCGCCGATGGTGAACTTGCGCTCGGTGCGCCGATCGAGCTTGTCCTTGTCGTCGAGCTTCTCGTAGAGCCGGCGCACGTTGCCGAGCGCGTGGCGCTCCAGCTTGCTGCGGCTGTCGGGCTCGAGGTCGGGCGCATCCAAGGGCGCTAGGCTTTCTCGAGACGCTTCAACCCGCCGATGAAGGGCTGCAACGCGTCCGGGATCGTGACCGAGCCGTCGGCGTTCTGGTAATTCTCGAGCACCGCGACGAGCGTGCGTCCCACCGCGAGGCCGGAACCGTTGATGGTGTGCAGCGCCTCGACCTTGCCCTTGTCGTTGCGGTAGCGCGCCTGCATGCGCCGCGCCTGGAAGGCCTCGAAGTTCGAGCACGACGAGATCTCGCGGTAGGCGCCCTGCCCCGGCAGCCACACCTCGAGGTCGTAGGTCTTGGCGCTGGAAAATCCGGTGTCGCCGGTGCATAGCAGCATCACGCGATAGGGAAGGCCGAGCCTCTGCAGGATCGCCTCGGCGTGCTGGGTGAGCTGCTCGTGGGCCGCGCAAGAGTCCTCGGGCTTCACGATCTGCACGATCTCCACCTTGTCGAACTGGTGGTTGCGGATCATGCCGCGCGTGTCCTTGCCATAGCTGCCGGCTTCCGAACGGAAGCACGGGGTGTGGGCGGCGAATTTCAAGGGGAGATCCTTCGCATCGACGATCGAGTCGCGCACGAAGTTGGTCACCGGGTATTCGGCGGTCGGGATGAGGTAGAGGTCGCGGCCCTCGATCTTGAAGAGGTCCTCCTTGAACTTGGCGAGGCTGGAGACGCCGTCGGCGCACTCCGCGCTCACCATGTAGGGGACGTACACCTCGGTGTAGCCGTGCTCCTCGGTCTGCGTGGCGAGCATGAACTGCGCGAGCGCGCGGTGCAGCCGCGCGAGGCCGCCCTTCATCACCGGGAAGCGCGCCCCCGCGAGCTTCGCGCCCGTGTCGAAATCGAGCCCGAGCGCGCTTCCCACGTCGACGTGGTCCTTCGCCGCGAAGTCGAACTTGCGCGGCGTGCCCCAGCGGCGCACCTCGACGTTGTCGTCGCTCGACTGGCCGTCGGGGACCTCGGGCCGGGGGATGTTGGGGATCACGCGCAGGAATGCCTCGAGCTTGGCCTGCAGCGCGGCGAGCGCCGTCTCGTTCGCCTTCAGCTCGTCGCCGATGCCTCCCACTTCCGCGAGCACGGCCGTGGCGTCCTCGCCCTTGCCCTTGAGCACGCCGACCTGCTTCGAGAGCGTGTTGCGCCTGCCCTGCAGCTCCTCGGTGCGCGATTGCAGTTTCCTGCGCTCGTCTTCGAGAGGCCGGAACGCGGCCTCGTCGAAGTCGAAACCGCGACGTTTCAGGCCGGCGACGGCGGCGGGAAGGTCCTTGCGGAGAAGATGGATGTCGAGCATGGCGCGAAGGTCGTCGCCATGGGCGGCGAAGGACGGCTATTTTCGCACGGCGGAGCCGATTTCGTGCCCAGGGTCCTCGCGCTCGGTTTCATCCGAGACAGTGGACGGCCGGATTGACACAGGTTCGACAAGGGGGCGGCGCCGAATGAAGCATCGACTGAAGGAGGGCTGAGCCATGAAAGGTCTATTGAGCTGCATGACTGCGGGTTTCGTGGCGTTGAGCGCCGCCCCCGCGGGCGCGGAACCCGACTCCGGCCGCGCCCTTGCGATCGTCGCCCCGGGCGCCGAGCGAACGATTCTCGAGGGCAGCACGGTGGAGATTTCCTTCGCGCCCACTCCGGCCCTCGGGGAAGGCGAGGCCATCGTGCTGCTGGTGGACGACCAGATTGTCGTCATTCCCTCGGGACTCACGAAGTTCGCGCTTACCGGCGTTCCCTCGGGCACGCACGTCCTGGAGGCGATCATCGTCGACGCGGACGTGAATCCGGTTGCGGCGGCAGAGGCGGTCACGTTCCGCGTGGAAACCGCGCTGAGGATCTGAGGCACGGACATGCGCATCCCGCGCCACGGCTATCCCGATCCCGCTATTGCCGCTTCTTCCCGGCGTTCGCGTCCAGCGATCGCAGGTGCTCGAGCTTCTCGCGGATCTTCGCTTCGAGCCCGCGATCGGTGGGCTGGTACCAATGGGGCCGCTCCATGCCGTCGGGAAAATAGCTTTCCCCCGCGGCATAGCCCTCGTCCTCGTCATGCGCGTAGCGGTAGTCCTTGCCGTAGCCCAGGTTCTTCATGAGCTGGGTCGGCGCGTTGCGGATGTGCAGCGGCACCGGCCGCGTGCCGTCTTCGGCGATGAACGCCTTGGCCTGGTTGTACGCCGCGTAGACCGCGTTCGATTTCGCCGCGATGGCGAGATAGATCACGCACTCGGCGAGCGCGAGCTCGCCCTCGGGAGTCCCCAGGCGCTCGAAGACGTCGGCCGCGGTGATGGCGACTTCCAGCGCGCGCGGGTCCGCGAGGCCGATGTCCTCGCTCGCCATGCGGATCATGCGCCGCGCCAGGTAGCGGGGATCGACGCCGCCATCGAGCATGCGCACCAGCCAGTAGAGCGACGCGTCGGGGTCGCTGCCGCGGACACTCTTGTGCAGCGCCGAGATCTGGTCGTAGTAGTTCTCGCCGCCCTTGTCGAAGCGCCGGCCCGCGCGCGTCGCCACCGCGTTCACGAAATCGATATCGGCGCCGCGCCGACCCTCGACGCGCGCGGCCTGCGCGACCTGCTCGACGAGGTTCAACGCGCGGCGCCCGTCGCCATCGGAGAATTCCGCGATGCGCGCGCGCGCATCCGCGGTGGAATCGATCTTCTCGACCTCGAAGCCGCGCTGGATGAGGAGGTCGAGGTCTTCGGGTTTGAGGCTCTCCAGCACGTACACCTGGGCGCGAGAGAGCAACGCTCCGTTCACCTCGAAGGACGGATTCTCGGTGGTGGCGCCGATGAAGGTGAGGAGCCCCGACTCGACGTGCGGCAAGAAGGCGTCCTGCTGCGACTTGTTGAAGCGATGGACCTCGTCCACGAACATGATGGTGGCGCGTCCATATTGGTCGCGCGTGAGGCGCGCGCGCTCGACCGCGTCGCGGATCTCCTTCACGCCTGCGAGCACCGCGGAGATCGAAATGAACTCGGCATTGAAAGCGTTCGCCATGAGGCGGGCGAGCGTGGTCTTGCCGACGCCCGGCGGGCCCCAGAGGATCATCGAGTGCGGGCGCCCCGCGCGCAGCGCCACGCGGATGGGCTTGCCCTCGCCGAGCAGGTGCTGCTGCCCCACCATGTCATCGATCGCCTTCGGGCGCAGCCGCTCGGCGAGCGGCACGTTCACCTCGCCTGCGGCGCCGAAAAGGTCGCGGGATTCGTTCATGCCATCATTATCCGCCGCGACGTTGTTGTAAAGCATGCTTGACAGCCCGGTCGGGCGAGCCTATCGTCTGTGTCAAGTTTCCTTGACACATGTGGAGGTGCTCCATGGACTCGGATTCCGTCGCTCCCGCCGCGACCCAGCCACTCTTCGCGTTCTATTGGTTCGTGTGGGTGGTGCAACGCGCCCTGAAGAGCGCCGACGAGCTGCAGCGCCTGATCCAGCTCGAGGCGCTGGCGCTGGCGTTTCCCACCACGATGGTGGTGCTGATGACGCTCGGGCTGATGGAGATCTTCCACGGCGGCGCGCTCGAGCTCCCGTCCATTACCGACCTGTGGGCGGTGCTGCCGGTGCTCTACGCCATCTGCTTCTCGGTCGCCTCGTGGAAATACCGCTGACGTGCGCAATGACTTGAGGGAGCGCCGCGCGCAGCGCGAATGGTCGCAGGGCGACCTCGCGGAAAAGCTGGGGGTCTCGCGCCAGACCATCAACGCGATCGAGACCGGCAAGTACTCGCCGAGCCTGGAGCTTGCATTCAAGATCGCGCGATTGTTCAAGGCACGCGTCGAAGACGTATTCCAGGCGTGATCCGGCCCGCCGGTACTAACGCTTCGGTGGAGCGTCCTCGATCACGTCCGCGCCCTGAGGCGGATTGAACCTGAACGTGTCGGAAGGCACGGAGGCGTTGGCCTTCAAGTCGGAGAATCTCAGCATCGTGCGCCCGCCGAGCTGGTCCTGCAGCTCCATCGCCGCGAGGGTCTTGCCCTTCAATCCGAGGCGCACTCGATCGAAGCCGGTGTCGGGCGCCTTGGGTGTCGCCTCCACCCAATTGAGGCCGTCGGCGGGACCGGCGTCGCGCAGCGTGAAGAGCGCGGTGATGTCGTCCTTGCCGGCGAGGAGCGCGGCGGGCGTCGACGAGATCGCGTTGTCGATGCGCTTCACCGTGACCTGGTTCAAGTCCGGGGCGTGGATCCAGAGCTTCGACCCGTCGCCCACGAGGACCTGCGTGTGCGGCTTCTCGTAGGTCCAGCGGAATTTCCCGGGACGCGCGAAGGCGAACGATCCCGACGCGCGATCGACCACCTTGCCCGCGCGGTCGAAGACCTGCTGGTCGAAGCGCGCGGTCGCCGTCTTCGTCGTCGAGTTGAAGGCAAGGAAATCGTCCAGGCCGTTGGCGAGGACCGGCAACGAAGTGGAAAGGGCAAGAGTGAGCATGACCCTCACCCCGGCCGTCTCCCAGAGGAGAGGGGGATTTCTTCGCATGGCTACTTGTCCCGAGAAGGAGGGATGATCTCGCGATTCCCGTTGGAGGCCATGGCGGTGACGAGCCCGGCTTTCTCCATGTCCTCGATGAGGCGCGCGGCGCGGTTGTAGCCGATGCGCAGATGCCGCTGCACGAGGGAGATGGATGCGCGCTTGTTCTGCATGACGATCTGCACGGCCTGGTCGTAGAGGGGATCGGCTTCTCCTGAGACAGCGCCCTCGCCGTTGGTTCCGCCGCCCTCGGTGAGGTCGGGCTGGTCGAGGATGCCGTCGATGTACTGCGCCTCGCCCTGCTTCTTCAACGCCTCGACCACGCGGTGCACCTCGGCGTCGGCCACGTAGGCGCCGTGGACGCGCGTCGGCTGGCCGTGGCCCGGGGTGAGGTAGAGCATGTCGCCCTGCCCCAGGAGGCTCTCCGCGCCCTGCTGGTCGAGGATGGTGCGCGAGTCGACCTTGGCCGACACCTGGAAGGCGATCCTCGTCGGCACGTTGGCCTTGATGAGCCCGGTGATCACGTCCACGGACGGGCGCTGCGTGGCGAGGAGAAGATGGATGCCGCACGCGCGCGACTTCTGCGCGAGCCGCGCGATCAGCTCCTCCACTTTCTTGCCCGACACCATCATGAGATCGGCGAGCTCGTCGATCACCACCACGAGGAGCGGCAGCGGCTCGAGGAGCTCCGGATCGTCGGGCGTCAACGTGAACGGGTGCTTCAATGGCTCCTTCCTGTCGATCGCCTCGCGCACCTTCTGGTTGTAGCTCGCGAGGTTCCTCACCGCGAAGGCGCTCATCAGCTTGTAGCGCCGGTCCATCTCCGCCACGCACCAGTTCAACGCCGCGCCGGCCTGGCGCATGTCGGTGACGACGGGCGCGAGCAGGTGCGGGATGCCCTCGTACATGGACAGCTCGAGCATCTTCGGATCGATGAGGATCAAGCGCACCTCGCCCGGGGTGGCCTTGTAGATGAGCGAGAGGATCATCGCGTTGATCGCGACCGACTTGCCCGAGCCCGTGGTGCCCGCGACGAGGAGGTGCGGCATGCGCGCGAGGTCCGCCACCACCGGCTTGCCGGTGATGTCCTTGCCGAGCGCGATGGTGATCTTGGAATGCATGTCGGCGTACGCCTGCGAGCCCACGATCTCCGAGAGGCGCACGATCTCGCGCTTGGGATTCGGGATCTCGAGGCCCATGCACGAGGTGCCGGGAATGGTCTCGACCACTCGGATCGCGGTGACCGACAGCGCCCGCGCGAGGTCGCGAGCGAGGTTCACGATCTGCGCGCCCTTCACGCCCACCGCGGGCTCGATCTCGTAGCGCGTGATGACCGGGCCCGGATAGGCGGCGACCACTTTCACCTGCACGTTGAAGTCGAGGAGCTTCCTTTCGATGAGGCGCGAGGTGTACTCGAGCGTCTCGGCGGTGGGGCGCTCGATGTGCGTATCGGGCGCATCGAGGAGCGAGAGCGCGGGCAGCGGCGAGTCGGGGAGGTCCGCGAAGAGCGGCACCTGCTTCTCGCGCACGATGCGCTCGCTCTTCGCGACCACCGGGCTCGGCATCTCGATCCGGATCGGCTCGTGGTCCTCGAAGGCTTTCTTGGCGACCTCGACCTTTTCCTCGCGCTCCTGCGCGGCGAGGCGGCCCTCTTCGCGGTCGCGCCGCGCCTCGATGCGCGCGCGCACCGCCGCGTACGTCCACTCGATTGCGGCGCCGGCGATCTCGGCCACGCGCAACCACGAGAGCCCGGTAAACAGGCTCACGCCGCCGGCGAGGGCCGCCAACAGCATGAGCGTGGCTCCGGTGAATCCGAACGCGGGCGCGAGCCAGCCCGAGAGAAGGTTGCCGAGCGCCCCGCCCGCGCCGAACCCCAACGCGGGCGCGAGGCTGTGCAGGCGCATCGCTTCGAGGGCCGTGCTCGACGCGAGCACCACGGCGAATCCCACGAGCGACACTGCGAGCGTGCGGCGGTTCAGGATCTCCCAGGTCTCCACGCGGTGGTAGAGCCTGAAGATGCCCGAGGCGGCGAGCGCCACCCACCACCACGCGGACAGGCCGAAGAGATAGAAGAACGCGTCGGCGAACCACGCGCCGACGGCGCCGCCCTTGTTGACGATGGGCGCGCCGCTGCCGCTGAACGAAGGCCCGGGGTCGGCGGCGCTATAGGTGGCGAGGATGAGCGCCAGCCAGGCACCGGCCGCGAGGAGGAGGATCCAGCCGGCTTCCCGCATCGCGCGCCCGAGGCGCGGATGAGCACTTGGGGCCGTCATTACAGCGATAGCGGCAACTCCCTGTTGATGATGGTGATCGCCTTCGATTCGATCGAGATGAAGCCGCGCTCCGAGAGGTCCTTGAGTATCCGGTTCACCATCTCGCGCGATGCTCCCACCATGTTGGCGAGGTCCTGCTGCGAGAGCTTCTCGCCCACCATGAGCTTGCCGTCGGTGTAGACCGACAGCTCGAGGAGCGTGCTCGCCACGCGGCCGTAGACGTCCATCAGCGCGAGCGTGCCGATCTTGCGGTCGGCCTCGCGCACGCGTTGCGCGAGGCACTGCATGACGATGTTGGCGATGCGCGGGGCCTGCTCGACGCAGCGCTCGAACGCCGCGTGCGCGAGGACGAGGAAGGTCGAGGCCTCGATGGTAGTGACCGATGCCGAGCGCGGCTCCTTGTCGATCATCGACATCTCGCCGAAGAAGGCGCCGGGGGAGAGGATCTTCAGGATGATCTCGCGGCCTTCCTCGTCGCCGATGAAGACCTTCACCTTGCCCGACTGGATCATGTAGAGCGAGTCGCCCATCTCGCCCTCGGTGAGCACCACCGCGTTTTTCGGATAGTTCTTCTCGGTCGCCACGGCGCGGACGACGTCGAGCTCCTTGTCCGAAAGCTGGGTGAAAAAAGGCACCGCCTTGAGCGCCATGGTGCGCTCGCCGACGGCATGCTTCTTCTGGTCGATGGCCATGAGCCACTAATTACCCAAAATCCCCTTATTTGTCAAACGGTTAGGGAGCCTAGTTCAGATACCCCCTTAATTTCAGGCACATAGGAGAGGGTCGCCAATGCGATAATCCGGGTCTTCCCCTTCATTTTCGGCATCTTTTTCCTCGTGCAAACCCGACATTCGCGACTCCTCATCCTCGGCTCCGGGCCGGCGGGCTACAGCGCCGCTGTCTACGCGGCGCGCGCCAACCTGAAGCCAGTGCTCGTCACCGGCCTCGCGCAGGGCGGCCAGCTCATGACCACCACCGACGTCGACAACTGGCCAGCCGACGCCATGGGCGTGCAGGGCCCGGAGCTCATGGACCGGTTCCTCAAGCATGCGGAGCGCTTCGAGACCGAGATCATCTTCGACCAGATCCACACCGCGAAGCTGAAGGAGAAGCCGATCACCCTCATCGGCGACGCGGCGACCTACACGTGCGATGCGCTGATCATCGCCACCGGCGCCTCCGCGATGTACCTCGGGCTCGATTCCGAGCAGTCGTTCATGGGCAAGGGAGTTTCCGGCTGCGCCACCTGCGACGGCTTCTTCTACAAGGGCCAGGACGTGTGCGTGGTGGGCGGCGGCAACACCGCGGTCGAGGAGGCGCTCTACCTCTCCAACATCGCCCGGCACGTGACCGTGGTGCACCGGCGCGACAAGTTCCGCGCCGAGAAGATCCTGCAGGACAAGCTCATCGCCAAGCAGGGCGAGGGCAAGGTCGACATCCGCTGGAACCACACGCTCGACGAAGTGCTGGGCGACAAGTCCGGCGTGACCGGCGTGCGATTGAAGTCGACCACCGACGGCAAGACCCGCGAGCTCGCGCTCACCGGCTGCTTCATCGCCATCGGCCACAAGCCCAACACCGACATCTTCGCGGGCCAGCTCGACATGCGTAACGGCTACATCCTCACGAAGAGCGGGCTTGACGGAAACGCGACCGCGACCAGCGTCGCCGGCGTGTTCGCCGCCGGCGACGTGCAGGGAGGCACGAGAGGAAAGCATGGACTTCAGCGAGCTCGTGGGCAAGGTCGAGCCGGTGCGCGCCGCGCGGCGGGTCGAGCCGTATCGTGTTCTTCCGCCACCGATTCCCGCCAAACGCCGCGAGGATGAGCGCGCGGTGCTGGCCGAGCTCGCGCGCCTTACCCTCGACGACGACGCGCAGATCGAGGACGACGCGGCGTACCTGCGCCCGGGCCTGCCGCGGGAAATCCTGAGGAAGCTGCGCCGCACGCACTGGGTGATCCAGGACCATCTCGACCTGCACGGCATGGGCGCCGACGAGGCGAGCCTCGCGACCGCGCGGTTCCTGCGCGACTGCGCGCGACGCGGGCTTCGCTGCGTGCGCATCGTGCACGGCAAGGGGCTGCGCTCGCCCGGCCGCGAGCCCGTGCTGAAAAGCCGCGTGAGGAAGCTCCTCGCGCGCCGCGAGGAGGTGCTCGCGTTCGTCGAGCCGCGCGCGCTGCAGGGCGGCGGCGGCGCGGTCGTGGTCCTGCTGGAGTCGTAGCGAGTGGGTTTCCGCGCCTGAACGGCCTCAAGTACTTCGAGAAGCCGCCGCTGCAATACTGGGCGACGGCGGCCGCGTTCAAGGCGTTCGGCGAAAGCGAGGCGAGCGCGCGCCTCTACGTGGGGCTCTGCGGCCTCGCGACGATCCTGCTGGTGGGCTTCGCGGCATGGAGACTCCATGGCCCGGGGCCGAGCCTTGCCGCGATGCTGGTACTGGTCTCGAGCCCCTACTTCATGGCGCTCGGCGGCATCGTCACGCTCGACATGGGGCTCACGCTGTGGACCACCGCGACCTTCTTCGCGCTGGTCCTCGCCGAGCAGGCGGCGGACGCCGGCAGGCAACACGAGCGGCGCCGGTGGATGCTCGTCGCCTGGGCGGCGATGGCGCTCGCGGTGCTTTCCAAGGGGCTCGTCGGCATCGTGTTCGCCGGAGCCGCGGTGTTCCTCGTGACCGTGCTCTCGCGCAGCGTCGCGATCCTCAAGCGGATGGAGTGGCTGCGCGGCCTCGCGGTATTCCTCGTCATCGCCGCGCCGTGGTTCCTCGCGGTGTCCGCGGCGAACCCGGAGTTCGCGCGCTTCTTCTTCATCCACGAGCACTTCGAGCGCTTCCTCACCCAGTCGCATCGCCGCGTGCAGGCGTGGTGGTTCTTCCTGCCGATCATCGCCCTCGGTTTCCTGCCGTGGGTGCTGGCGTTGCCCGCGGCGATCGCGCACGCCTGGAGCGTCGAGCGCGCGGCGAGCTTCCAGCCGCTCCGCGCGAGCGCGCTCTGGGCCGCCTTCATCGTCGCCTTCTTCAGCGCCTCGGGCTCGAAGCTGCCCGCGTACGTGCTGCCCGCATTTCCGCCGCTCGCGGTGGTCCTCGGCCTGTACCTCGCCCAAGCTCCGGCGCGCAGGCTCGCGCTCTTCCTCGCGCCGGTCATTGCGGTCGCGCTGGCGCTCGGTGGATATGGATGGCACATGCCGCAGGACGCGCGCGACGAGTGGACTCGCGCGATGTACGTCGGCGCGCAGCCCTGGGCCGTGGCCGCCGCGGCGATCCTCCTCGCGGCGAGCCTGGCGGCCACCGCGATGCTGTGGCGCACGCGGCGCTGGGCGGCGTTGGTGGCGATGGCGTTCGCGACCGTGCTGATGCTCGAGTGCCTCGACAACGCCTACGAGCGCCTGTCGCCGCGCCAGTCGGGATACGAGGTGGCGCAGGCGATGAAGCCCTATCTCGCGCCCGCCACGCGCCTCTACAGCGTCGCGCACTACGACCAGACCGTGCCCTTCTACATCGGCCGTGCGCTCACGCTGGTGGCGTACGTGGACGAGTTCGAGCTGGGCGAGAAGACCGAGCCGGCGCTCTCGATCGCCGCCCTGGAAAGCTTCCCCGCGGAATGGCAACGCCCCGGCGGGGCGCTCGCTATAATGCAGCCCGGAGCATACGAAAAACTCAAGGCGTCGGGCTTGCCCATGCAGGTGCTGCACGACGATCCGCGCCGAATCCTGGTCCGCAAGCCGTGAATTCCCTCACCTTCTCGCTACTCATGACCGGCGTCGCCCTCAATGCGGCGGCGCAACTGCTCCTCAAGGCGGGCACCAACCGCGTGGGCGAATTCTCGTTCGCGCTCGACAACCTGGTTCCGATCGGCTCGCGCCTCGCCTCGAGCCCCTTCATCCTCGGCGGCCTCGCGTGCTACGTGGTGAGCGTGGTCGTGTGGATCCTCGCGCTTTCGCGGGTGCCGGTGAGCGTCGCCTACCCGATGCTGTCGGTGGGCTACGTGGTGAATGCCGTGGCGGCGTGGATGCTCTTCGGCGAGTCTCTGTCGGTGCAGAAACTGGTCGGGATCGGATTCATCGTGATCGGTGTTTTCCTCGTGGCACGGTCGTAGCCGATGCCTAATTTTCTCGAATTCGTCTTGCAACCGCGCAATCCGGGCGGCCATTGGGTAAAGGTGCGACCCGGGCGGAGTGACTCGGTGATGAGTGTGAGCGAGAAGGCGTTCATGGGGGTCCGTGCGGTTTCGGGCAACCACCTTGCGCCCTCTCGACCTTTACCCAATGGCTTCCGGATTGCGGTTCCTCGAAATAACCGGGGTCGGGTACGCATTCTCGTTCGATGGAGCGAAATGATCACATCCCGCCCGCTCTTGAAAGGATCCGTACCCGACCCCGGTTATTTCGAACTGCCCTGGCATCGCCTGTCCATAACCGGGCATGTTTGCAGGGCGGCGAAGTAGCCATGGAATTCCTCCCGTTCGCACGGCCGACGATCGACGAAGCGATGATCGCGGCGGTCGCCGATACGCTGCGCACGCGCTGGATCGTGACCGGTCCGCGCGTGGCCGCGTTCGAGAAGGAGCTGTCCGATCGCTTCGCCGGGCGAGCGGTGCGCACCCTCACCTCCGCGACCGCGGCGATGCAGGTGGCGCTGGAACTCCTCGAGATCGGTCCCGGCGACGAGGTCGTGATTCCCGCGCAGAGCTTCTTCGTCACCGGCAACGTGGTCGAGCGCAGCGGCGCGACCGCGGTCTTCGTCGACGTGAAGCTGGTGTCGCGCAACATCGATTTCGCGCAGGCCGCCGCGGCGGTGACGCCGCGCACCCGCCTCCTCCTGCCGACGCACTACAACGCGCCGCTCGATCCCGATGTGCTCGACGAGTTCGCCAAGCGCCACAAGGTGCGCATCCTCGAGGACGCCGCGCTCGCCATCGGATCGCGCACCTCGCGCGGCCCGGTGGGCGCGACCGGGGACCTGGTCTCGTTCAGCTTCCACCCCAACAAGAACATGACCACCATCGAAGGCGGCGCGCTGGTGGTGAACGATGCGCGCGAGGCCGCCGTCGTGGAGGAGCTGCGCTTCCACGGCATCCGCCGCATGCCCGACGGCACCCGCGACGTGGAGCGCGCCGGGGCCAAGTACAACTTCTCGGACGTCTCGGCGCGCCTGGGCCTGGAGCAGCTCACGCACCTGGACGACTGGTGCCGGCGCCGCGAGCGCCTCGCGCATCGCTACTTCTCGTGCCTCGAAGGCGACGAGCTCCTCGGCGCCGAGCGCCTGCCGCCGCGCGACAATCCCGGCCACAGCTGGAACATGTTCACGGTGTTGCTGCCGCTTGCCGAGACCGGCGCCACGCGCAAGGCCTTCATGGACGCCATGATGCAGGAGGGGATCGGCACCGGCATCTCCTACGAGGCGATCCACCTCACCACGCTGTTTCGCCGCAAGGGCTTTCGCGAAGGGCAATTCCCGGTGTCGGAGCGCATCGCGCGCGAGACCGTGACGCTGCCGCTCTTCCCGGAGATGCGCTCCTCCGACGTGGACCGCGTCTGCGAGGCGATGAAGCGCATCCTGCGCACCGGGGCGGCGTGATGGCCGCGGCGCCCGAGCTCTCGGTGGTGATTCCGGTCTATAACGAGGAGGCGGTGCTGCCCGCGCTCTTCGCGCGCCTGTACCCGGCGCTGGACGCGCTCGGCTCGTCCTACGAAGTGATCTTCGTGAACGACGGCAGCCTCGACCGCTCGGCGGCGCTCTTGCGTGAGCAGTTCCAGAAGCGCCCCGACGTCACCCGTGTGATCCTCTTCAACGGCAACTTCGGGCAGCACATGGCGATCCTCGCCGGCTTCGAGCACGTGCGCGGCAGCCGCATCGTGACCCTCGACGCCGACCTGCAGAACCCGCCCGAGGAGATCGCCAAGCTCCTCGCCAAGATGGACGAGGGCCACGACTACGTGGGCTCGATCCGGCGCATGCGCCGCGACGTCGCGTGGCGCCGCTGGGCCTCGAAGGCGATGAACCGCATGCGCGAGCGCATCACGCACATCCACATGACCGACCAGGGCTGCATGCTGCGCGCCTACGACCGCTCGATCATCGACGCGATCCGCTCCTCGCGCGAGGTGAGCACCTATATCCCGGCGCTCGCCTATTCGTTCTCGCACCGCCCCACGGAGGTCGAGGTCGAGCACGAGGAGCGCCAGGCCGGCGAATCGAAGTACTCGATGTACAAGCTGATCCGGCTCAACTTCGACATCGTCACCGGCTTCTCGGTATTGCCCCTGCAGCTGTTCTCGTTCTTCGGCATCTTCGTCTCGCTGGCCTCGGTCGGCGTGTACGTCGCCGTCATCGCCAAGCGCCTGGTGATGGGCGAAGGCGACGGCCTCTGGGTGATCTGGGATCGCGACATCCTGCAGTTCTTCCTCACCGGCGTGGTGCTCTTCGGCCTGGGCCTCATCGGCGAATACGTGGGGCGCATCTACCAGCAGGTGCGCGAGCGCCCGCGCTTCATCATCCAGGCGATCCTCGAGAAGGGCGATACGTGAGCACGCCGCGCGATATCGTCGAGAACCCCTACAGCGCCGTGGTCTTCGCCTATCACGACGTGGGCGTGCGCTGCCTCGCGGTGATGCTCGCCCACGGGGTCAAGGTGGAGCTGGTGGTCACGCACCGCGACGATCCGAACGAGAACGTGTGGTTCGAGAGCGTGGAGAAGCTCGCACGCGCCAACGACCTCGAGGTCGCCACGCCCGGCGATCCGAACTCCCCGGAGTTCGTGCAGCGCCTGGCCGACATCTCGCCCGACTTCATCTTCTCGTTCTACTACCGGTTCATGCTCTCGCCGGCGCTGCTCGCCACCTCGATGCGCGGCGCGTTCAACATGCACGGCTCGCTCCTGCCGAAATTCCGCGGTCGCGCGCCGGTGAACTGGGCGGTGCTGCGCGGCGAGAGCTCCACCGGCGCCACGCTCCACGAGATGGTCGAGAAGCCCGACGCGGGCCGCATCGTCGACCAGTTCCCGGTGCCGATCCTCCCCGACGACCGCGCCATCGACGTATTCCGCAAGGTGACGGTGGCCGCCGAGCTCCTCCTCGACCGCTCGCTCCCGGCGGTTCTGGACGGCATGGCGCCGCTCATTACGCAAGACCTGTCGCAGGGCGGCTACTTCCGCGGCCGCAAGTCCGACGACGGGCGCATCGACTGGACCAAGAGCGCGCGCGAGGTCCACGACCTGGTGCGCGCCGTGGCCCCGCCCTACCCCGGCGCCTTCACTCTGCTGGGCGCGCAGCGCCTGCGCGTGCTGCGCTCGCGCGTTGTCGGAGCGAAGCGCGTTGCCGTGCAGCCGACGCTGCGCCTGGCCGACGGATACCTCGTCGCCCAATGCGCCGACGGCGGACTCCTCAGAATCATCGACTGCGACCTGGACGGCGTGCCGCTGGACACGGCGACGTTCGCGCAGCACTTCGGCGGCGAGCCGGTCGCGCTGGGAGAAAGCCCATGAAGAAGATCTGCATCCTCGGAGTGAACGGCTTCATCGGCCATCATCTCTCGCAACGCATCCTCGCCGACACCGGCCACGAGGTGTTCGGCATGGACATGGGCTCGGAGAGGATCGCCGACCTCATGGCGAACCCGCGCTTCCATTTCTTCGAAGGCGACATCACCATCAACAAGGAGTGGATCGAGTACCACATCCGCAAGTGCGACGTGATCCTGCCGCTGGTGGCGATCGCCACGCCCGCCACCTATGTGCGCGAGCCGCTCAAGGTGTTCGAGCTCGACTTCGAGGCGAACCTGCCGATCGTGCGAAGCGCGGTCAAGTACGGCAAGCGCATCCTCTTCCCCTCAACATCCGAGGTCTACGGCATGTCGCGCGACGCGCAATTCGATCCGTACGCCTCGGAGCTGGTGCTGGGCCCGATCGACAAGCAGCGCTGGATCTACTCGTGCTCCAAGCAGCTGATGGACCGCGTGATCTACGCATACGGCTCCATGGGGCAGCTCGACTTCACGCTGTTCCGGCCGTTCAACTGGATCGGCGCGGGCCTCGATTCGATCCACACCGCGAAGGAAGGCAGCTCGCGCGTGATCACGCAGTTCCTCGGCCACATCGTGCGCGGCGAGCCGATCAAGCTGGTGGACGGCGGCTCGCAGAAGCGCGCCTTCACCTACATCGACGACGGCATCGCCGCCCTCATGAAGATCATCGAGAACGAGCGCGGGGTGGCGAGCGGAAAGATCTACAACATCGGCAACCCGAGGAACAACTACTCGGTGCGCGAGCTGGCGACGATGATGCTCGAGCTGGCGAAGAGCTATCCGGAATATCGCGACAACGCGGCGAAGGTGAAGCTCGTCGACGTGAGCGCGGGCGACTACTACGGCAAGGGCTACCAGGACGTGCAGAACCGCGTGCCGAAGATCGACAACACCATGAGCGAGCTCGGCTGGGCGCCGAAGGTGGACATGAAGGACGCGCTGAAGCACATCTTCGACGCCTATCGCGGCCAGCTCGAAGACGCGCGCGCCCTCGCGAGCTAGGATACGGCCATGGACGAGAAGCCCCGGGTCGGCGTGGTGATGGGCTCCCAGAGCGACTGGGACGTGATGCAGCATGCGGCCCGGGTGCTGAAGGACTTCGGCGTCGCGTTCGAGTCGCGCGTGGTCTCCGCGCACCGCACCCCCGACACCATGTTCCAGTACGCCGAGGAGGCGCGCGGCCGCGGCCTGGCGTGCATCATCGCGGGCGCGGGCGGCGCGGCGCACCTGCCCGGCATGATCGCCTCCAAGACGACGCTCCCGGTCCTGGGCGTTCCGGTGCCCTCGCGCCACCTCGCCGGCCAGGATTCGCTCTATTCGATCGTGCAGATGCCCAAGGGCATTCCGGTGGCGACCTTCGCCATCGGGGAAGCGGGCGCGGCCAATGCCGGCCTTTTCGCCGTGAGCCTCCTCGCCGCCGCCGACCCGGCGCTCGCGCAGAAGCTCGCCGAGTACCGCGAGAAGATGCGCGAGCAGGTCGCCGCGATGCAACTGCCCGACGTGCTGTGATCCCTCCGGGCGCGACGCTCGGCCTGCTGGGCGGCGGGCAGCTCGGGCGCATGTTCACCGTCGCGGCGCGCACGCTCGGCTACCGCGTCACCGTCCTCGATCCCGACCCCCTTTCGCCCGCCGCGGAATTCGCGACCGGCCACCTGAATACGGCTTATACCGACCCCGCCTCGCTCGCCGAGCTCGCGCGCCACTGCGCCGCGGTGACCACCGAATTCGAGAATGCTCCGGCCGAGGCGCTCGACGCCCTCGCGGACCGGACCGTGGTGCGCCCGAGCGGCGCCTCGGTCGCCATCGCCCAGGACCGGCGCCGCGAAAAGGGATTCTTTGCCGAGCACGGCTTCCCGGTCGGCGCCTTCGCCTCCATCGCCGGGCGCGCGGACCTGGGACCCGCCCTCGAACGCGTAAGGCTGCCGGCGCTCCTCAAGACCGCGCGCTTCGGCTACGACGGCAAGGGACAGGCGCGCGTCGCCTCGCGCGCCGACCTGGAGATGACGTTCGCGCAGTGGAAGGGCGTGCCCTGCGTGCTCGAGGAGCTCCTCGCGCTCGAGCGCGAGGTCTCGGTAGTCCTTGCGCGCAGCGACGACGGCGCCATCGCGGTATTTCCCGTTGCCGAGAATCGCCACAGGCACGGCATCCTCGACCTCACCATCGCGCCGGCGCGCATCGCCCCCGCGCTCGCGAGCGAGGCGACCGCGCTCGCTTCGCGGCTGGCGGCCGCGCTCGACTACGTGGGCGTGATCGCGGTCGAGATGTTCGTGGTGGACGGCAAGCTCGTCCTCAACGAGATGGCGCCACGCCCGCACAATAGCGCGCACTACACGATCGACGCGTGCCGCACCTCGCAGTTCGAGCAGCAGGTGCGGGTGCTGTGCGGCCTGCCGCTCGGCGATCCCTCGCAGCACACGCCGGCCGTCATGGTGAATCTCCTCGGAGACATCTGGAGCGCGGGCGAGCCGCGCTGGGAAGCCGTGCTCCGGCACGCCGGGGCCCACCTGCACCTCTACGGCAAGCGCGACGCGCGCCCCGGGCGCAAGATGGGGCACGTCACCGTGTGCGAGGCCGAGCCCGCGCGCGCCCTGGAAGTGGCCCTCGACATCCGGCGCGCCCTGGGCATCGGCGCCCCGGGCGAATCCGTCTAGCGCGCGCCGCGCATCCAAGCGGTATCGTTCGTTCCGGAGGTCCACCATGTCGCCCCTTGCCCGCCTCGCCGTCCCCCTCGCCCTCATGGGCACCGTCGTCGCCCTCGCGGTTCCCGCCGCCGACCGGCGCGAGACGCGCGCCCTGACGGGCTTCAACGCCATCGGGCTCGCCGCGCCGGTGAAGGTCGACATCGTCCAGGGCGACGCCGAAGGCCTCGTCCTCGAAGGCGACGACGTGGCCCTGGCGGACCTGGAGACCGTGGTCGAGGACGGCACGCTCAAGATCCGCACGCGCTCGCGCAAGGACGTGCCCGGCATGTCCAAGGTGCGCGTGCACGTGAGCGCCAAGGCGATCAGCGCGTTGCGCATCGCCGGTTCCGGCGACATCAGCGCCGCGGCGTTGCGCGCGCCGACCCTCAAGATCGCGGTCTCCGGCTCCGGCGACGTGCGCATTGCCGAGCTCGACTCCGGCACGCTCGACGTCTCGGTCGCCGGCAGCGGCGACGTGGTCGTGGGCGGCAAGGCCGACACGCTCTCCACCTCGATCGCCGGCTCCGGCGACGTGAAGGCCGGCAAGCTCGCGGCGCGCAACGCCAAGGTCTCCATCGCCGGCTCGGGCGACGTCACGCTCTGGGCGCGCGAGCAACTCTCGGTGAGCGTGGTCGGCTCGGGGGACGTGCGTTTCTACGGCGATCCCCAGGTCAAGCGTTCGATCATGGGCTCGGGAAGCGTGCGCCGCCTGGCCGCGACACCTTCATAGATGCGCCGCTGGTTCCGCTCCCGCGCGCGCGCGAAGGCACGCCCCATCGATGCGACGCTGTGGGGCGAGGCCAGCGCGTCGTGGCTCTTCATGCGCGGCGTGAGCGAATCCGATTCGCAGCGCCTGCGTGCGATCTCGGGAGAGTTCCTCGCCGCCAAGCATTTCTCCGGCACCCACGACCTCGAGATCTCCGAGCTCATGATGGTCGAGATCGCGGCGCAGGCCTCGATCCTCGTCCTCGAGCTCGGCATCGAGTGCTATGACGGCTGGTCGGAGGTGATCGTCTATCCGTCGCAGTTCGCCCCGGAGCGCGAGGAGGTCGACGAGGCGGGCGTGGTCCACCTCACGCAGCACGCGATGTCCGGCGAGGCGTGGCTCGGCGGCCCGGTGATCCTCTCGTACGAGGACGTCGCGATGGCGGCCGACGAGGAGCTGCGCGTGGCCGGCTACAACGTGGTGATCCACGAGTTCGCGCACAAGCTCGACATGCGCAACGGCGATCCCAACGGGTTTCCGCCGCTGCACGCGGGAATGAAGGCGAAGGAATGGAAGGAAGTGTTCGCGACTGCGTACGCGGATTTCTGCAGGCGCGTCGATGCCGCCGAGCGGCTTTCCGACAGGAGGATGCAGGCCGCGTTCGACGCGCTGCCGATCGATCCCTACGGCGCGCAGAGCGCCGGGGAATTCTTCGCCGTCGCCTCGGAGGCTTTTTTCGAGACGCCCGAGCTCCTCGCGCCCGCCTACCCCGCGGTGTACGCGCAGCTCAGGCTCTTCTACCGGCAGGATCCGCTCGCGCGACTCGGTCGAGGCGACGAGCGCGCTATTTGACGAGGTCCTCCTCGTCTTCGGGACCGGCGGGCGACTTCTTGTCATCGCCGCGCGCGCGGCTCCTGCCGATGCGCTCCGCGTCTTCCATGTCCTTCTCCTCGGCCGCGGAACCGGGCGCGGCGGCGCGCGCCTCCTTCTCGATGTCGTGGTTCCGGACGTGCTCTTTCATGCCCTCGTTGTACTGGCGCGTGGCCTTGTAGTTGCCCTCGCCGTACTGCCGGCCTTCGCCCGACTGCTGCTGCTGTTGTCCCGGACCCGCCGGTTTCGAGACCGGTTTCCCGGCACTTTTCGATCGCGACTTCATGTCATTGCCCCTGTGTCGATGGGGTGGTGTTGGCCCCGGCGGACGGCGCGTTCTTGTTCACGTCGCTCGTCTCGGCGCGCTGCGACGGTGTGGCGGCGACGTTCGAATGGTCGTTCGGCTGGCCAGGCAACGGCATCGAGCCCTGCTCCACGGACTTGCTCACCTCGGTGGCGCCTTCGCGGACCACGGGCGTGGTGCCCGGCGGGTCGCCGCTGGGTTCCGCGGGCGGGGTTCCGATCACGATCGCCGAAGGGTCGGCCTTGGCGAGGGGATTCGCGTCGTGGTGGCGATCGCATGATGCGAGCCCCGCCAGGGCCATCGCGGCGAGGAGCATGCCCGGGCGCGCCGGCTTCACGATATTCATGGACGTTCTCCGCATGCCGTCCAAAGGGACGGCGATCCCATCACGATAGGATGCGGGCCGCGGGTCCGTTATCGGACGAGCGCCCGGCGGAGCGTAGGAACCTGCTGAGAAGCTAGAGGAACAGGACCGCGGGGAAGACGGCGATGGCGAGCACGATGAGGATCCACTCGCAGTTCCAGCGCTTCAGGTGACCGGTGTAGTGCAGGATGATCGCGGCTATTGCGAACACATAGAAAGCAGCTAGAAGCATTTCTTGTTCCCCGTCCCCTTTGGTGCCGCTAGGATACAGGAAACGCTTTTTCGGGCCTAGACAGCTTCCTCGCCCGTTTCGCCGGTGCGGATCCTCACCACCTGGCCCACGTCGAAGACGAAGATCTTGCCATCGCCGATCTTGCCGGTGCGCGCCGCCTTCACGATCGCGTCCATGGCTTTTTCCAGAAGCGCGTCGGCGACGACGACCTCGACTTTCACCTTCGGCAGGAAATCGACCACGTACTCCGCGCCGCGATAGAGCTCGGTGTGGCCTTTCTGGCGCCCGAATCCCTTCACCTCGGTGACGGTGAGGCCCGTCACTCCGATCTCGGACAGCGCCTCGCGCACTTCGTCCAGCTTGAACGGCTTCACGATCGCTTCGATTTTTTTCATGCGACGGCTGTCGGTCAGGTCCTCGGACGGAAGCCCGATGTTATCGGAAAGCGCCAGTCCTTGCCGAAGCTGCGCGGCGTGATGCGCACGCCGGGCGGCGCCTGGCGGCGCTTGTATTCATTCATCTGGATGAGGCGAACGACCTGGCGCACCGCCGCGCGGTCGTAGCCCGCGCTCGCGATCTGGTCGGGCGACATGTCGCGCTCCATGAAGCGCTCCACCACGGCGTCCAGCACCTCATAGGGCGGCAGCGTGTCCTGGTCGACCTGCCCGGGTGCCAGCTCCGCCGAGGGCGCGCGGTCGATCACGCGCTGCGGGATCACGAGCCCCTTGGTGTTGCGCCAGTTCGAGATGCGATAGACGAGGGTCTTCACGATGTCCTTGATGACCGCGAAGCCGCCCGCCATGTCGCCATAGAGCGTCGCGTAGCCGGTCGCCATCTCGCTCTTGTTTCCGGTGGTGACGACGATCGAGCCCATCTTGTTGGAAAGCGCCATGAGGAGCGTGCCGCGGATCCTCGACTGCAGGTTCTCCTCGGTCTTGTCGCGCTCCATCTCGCCGAAGGAAGGCGCGAGCTGCGCGAGGAAGGATTCGAACACGGGTTTGATCGCGATCTCGGTGTACTCGACGCCGTGGATCTTCGCCATCTCGCGCGCGTCCTCGATGCTGATGGCGGCGGTGTAGTCGGAGGGCATCATCACCGCGTGCACGCGCTCGGCCCCGAGCGCATCGACGCACACCGCCAGCACCAGCGCCGAGTCGATCCCGCCCGAGAGCCCGAGGAGCACGCCGGGGAAGCGGTTCTTGTTCACATAGTCCGCGGTGCCGGTCATGAGCGCGCGGTAGATGAGCTCCTCTTCGGTGAGGGGCGGCGCGCGCGGGCCGCTGACCGCCGTGCCCTCGAATTCCACGATGTCGATCGCCTCGCGGAAGCTCTCGGCCTGGTAGGTGAGCGCGCCCTCGGCGTCGAGCGCGAAGGACGCGCCATCGAAGACCAGCTCGTCCTGGCCGCCCACGCCGTGCACGTAGAGAAGCGGCAGCTTCGTCTCCTTCACGCGCGCGCCCATGTGCTGGTAGCGCTCGGCCTGCTGCGCGCGGTGGAAGGGCGAGGCGTTGATCGAGACCAGGAGCTCGGCGCCGGCCGCTTTCGCCTTCGCCGCGGGCTCGGGAAACCACAGGTCCTCGCAGATGGTGAGCGCGACCTTGCGGCCCTCGAGCTCGAAGACGCACGCGCGGTTGCCGAGCTCGAAGTAGCGCTTCTCGTCGAACACCTTGTAGTTCGGCAGGCGCTGCTTGAAGTAGAACTGCTCGATGCGCCCGCCCTTGAGCACGGCGGCCGCGTTGTAGCGCGTGCGCCCCTCGCGATGGGGGTAGCCCACGATCAGCGCCACGTCGAGGCAGTAGGTCGCGAGCTTCATCAGCTCGGCGACGCATGCGTCGCAGAAATCGTCGCGCAGCCACAGGTCCTCGGCGGGATAGCCGCTGAGCGCCATCTCGGGGGTGACGACGAGCTTGGCGCCCGCGGCGCGCGCCGCGTCCACCGCCGCCCGGATCTTCGCGGCATTGCCCTCGAAGTCGCCCACGGTCGTATTGATCTGAGCAACCGCGATTTTCATGAAAACGGGCGATCGCCGCTCGCGCGGCTAGAATTGAATGGACGCCATTATAGAACCCCCCCGTGCCCGAAACCCTGCGCGTCCTCGATTCCCTCGAGGGCGTGAACGCCGCCGACTGGGACGCCCTCGCCGGTGGCAATCCCACCGTGTCCCATGCGTTTCTCGACTCGCTGCATGCGAGCGGATGCGCGTCGCCGCGCACTGGATGGAGGCCGCAGTACCCCACGCTCTGGGATGGCGAGCGCCTCGTGGGCGCGGCGCCCCTCTACGTGAAGAGCCATTCGTACGGCGAGTACGTGTTCGACTGGGGATGGGCGAATGCCTACGAGCGCCACGGCATCGCCTATTACCCGAAGCTCCTGTGCGCGGTGCCGTTCACCCCCGCGACGGGTCCGCGGCTGCTGGGCGCCACGCCCGACGTACGCATGCGGCTTGCGAAAGCGCTTCTGCGCTTCGCGAAGACCGACGGGCTCTCGTCGCTGCACATCCTCTTTCCGCGCGAGGACGACGCCACGGCGCTGCGAGGGGAGGGGCTCCTCGAGCGCTCGGGCATCCAGTTCCATTGGCGCAACGCAGGCTATCCGGACTTCGAAGCCTTCCTCGCCGCGCTCTCTCACGACAAGCGCAAGAAGATCCGCCAGGAAAGGAAGCGCGTGGCGAACTCGGGCGTGCGGCTGCGCCGCGTCACCGGGCACGAGGCGCGCGCGGCCGACTGGGACTTCTTCAACAAGTGCTACCGGCGCACCTATCGCGAGCATCGCTCGACGCCCTACCTCACGCGCGAATTCTTCGGCATGCTCGCCGCGCGCATGCCGGGCAACCTACTGCTGGTGATCGCCGAGCGAGACGGCGAGCCGATCGCCGCGGCCCTCGACCTCTTCGGGCGCGACGCCCTCTACGGGCGCTACTGGGGCAGCAGCGAGCACGTGCCGGGGCTGCACTTCGAGGCCTGCTATTACCAGGCGATCGAGTTCTGCATCGAGCGCGGCATCGCGCTCTTCGAAGGCGGCGCCCAGGGGGAGCACAAGCATGCGCGCGGCTTCCTTCCCGAGGCCACGCGCTCCTTCCATTGGCTCGCCCATCCCGCCTTCAACCGCGCCGTGGATGAATTCCTGGGCGAAGAAGGCGCGCGCATTTCCGCCTATGTCGATGAGTTGAACGAGCGAACGCCTTTTCGAAAATAAGTGGTGTCAGGTACACATTTCGCCGAGTGAAATGTGTACCTGACACGACTTATTTCCAAGCAGCCGCGAATTCCTTCCAGTGCGCCGCTTCCTGCGCGGCGAGGAAAGCGCGGAAGAGGTCCACTTCCTTCGCGTATTCGGCGGCGTCGACGATGCCGCGGATCAGCTGGAAGCGCTGGAAGAGGAGGTAGGTGTTGGCGACGTCGGTCTCGCAGTAGTTGCGGATCGCCCCGAGCTCGCCGCGCTTCCACGCGGGATACACCTGCGAGCCGTCCATGCCGAGCTTGCCCGGCAGCCCGCAAAGCTGCGCGATCTCGTCCAGCGGCGCCCACGCGCGGTTCTGGTAACCGGCGAGGACGTCCATGAGGTCGGTGTGCCGCGAATGGAAGCGCGAGATGTAGTTGTTGAACTTGAATTCGCGGTCGTTCTCGCCCATGTCCCAGTAACAGCAGCCGGCGATGCCGTGGATCATGGCGCGGTAGTGGAGCACGGGCAGGTCGAAGCCGCTGCCGTTCCACGAGACCAGCTGCGGCTTGTATTTCTCGACGCCGTCGAAGAAGCGCTTCACGACTTCCGCCTCCGCGTCCTCGGCGGAGCCGAGCGACCAGACTTTGAGCCCGTCGTTGCTGCGCAGCGCGCAGGAGATCGCCACCACCTTCTGCAGGTGCGCGGGAAGGAAGTCGTTTCCCGTGGCCTGGCGCCGGCGCTGCTGCACCAGGTCGACGACCGCGTCCTCGCTCACCTCCGGGGCCAGCTCCCAGAGCTTGCGCAGCCCCTCGGCGTCGGGGACGGTCTCGATATCGAAGACGAGGATCGGCGTCATCAGGTGGGAAAGACGCCGGTGGAAAGGTAGCGGTCGCCGCGGTCGCACACGACGTGGACGATCACCGCGTTCTCCACCTCGGACGAGACGCGCATCGCGGCCGCGAGCCCGCCGCCCGACGAGATGCCGGCGAAGATGCCCTCCTCGCGCGCGAGGCGGCGCGTCATCTCCTCGCTTTCCTCCTGGCTCACCTCGATCACGCGGTCGACGCGCGCGCGATCGAAGATCTTCGGCAGGTACGCCTCGGGCCACTTGCGGATGCCGGGCACCTGCGCGCCCGGCGCCGGCTGCACGCCGATCACCTGGATCGCCGGGTTCTTCTCCTTGAGGAAGCGCGAGCAGCCCATGATGGTGCCGGTGGTGCCCATGGTCGCCACGAAGTGCGTGATTCTACCCTGCGTGTCGCGCCAGATCTCCGGACCCGTGCCGGTGTAGTGCGCGAGCGGATTGTCGGGGTTGGCGAACTGGTCGAGGATCAAGCCCTCGCCCGCGTCGCGCATGCGCTCGGCGGTGTCGCGCGCGAGCTCCATGCCGCCCTTCTCCGGCGTGAGGACGAACTGCGCGCCGAAAGCGGCCATGGTCTGGCGACGCTCGACCGAGAGGTGCTCGGGCATCACCAGGACCATGCGATATCCGCGCATCGCCGCCACCATCGCGAGCGCGATGCCGGTGTTGCCGCTGGTCGCCTCGATCAACGTGTCGCCGGGCCTGATCTCGCCGCGCTTCTCCGCGCCCATCACCATCGAGAGCGCCGGGCGGTCCTTCACCGAGCCCGCGGGATTGTTGCCCTCGAGCTTCGCGAGCATCGTGTTGCTGCTCGCGCCGGGAATGCGTTGCAGCTTCACCAGCGGCGTGTTGCCGACGAAATGGTCGAGCGTGGGAATCATGGGGCCTGATGAATGAAAAGCCCCGCGCTCGGCGGGGCCTGTATTGCGAGCGAAGGCAGAGATATTACTTCTTCGCTGCCTTCTCTTCTTCCTTCTTCTTGTCGGCGGCGGCCTTCTTGTCGTCGGCGGCTTTCTTGTCGGCTTCCGCTTTCTTGTCGGCGGCGGCTTTCTTCTCGGCGGCCTTCTTCTCCGCGGTCGGCGGCGGCTTTGTCGGCGGCGGCCTTCTTGTCGGCCTTCTCCATGGCGGCGTCGGTCTTGCCGGCCTTTTCCTTCACGTCGGCCTTGACGGTGCTGCCCGCCTGCTTGGCGGTCGCCTTGGTGTCGGTGGCCGCTTCCTTGACGCTCGCCTTCGCGTCGGTGGCCTTCTCCTTCACCGTGGCCTTGGCGTCGGTCGCCTTCTCCTTCGTGCTGGCCATGGCGTCGGACGTCTTTTCCTTGGTGGTCGCGGCCGCGGCCTTGGTGTCGGCTTTGACGTCGACGGCCTTTTCCTTCACCGCGGTCTTGGCCTCGGAGGCCTTTTCCTTGGTGGTGGCGGCGGCGGCCTTGGTATCGGCCTTCACGTCGGCGGCCTTCTCCTTCACGGCGGTCTTGGCCTCGGCAGCCTTCTCCTTGGTCTTGTCCGCGGCGGCCTCGACTTTCTTCTCGACCTTCTCGGTCTTGGTCTCGGCCTTCACGGGCACGGTCGTGCCGGAGAGCATGATGTCGCCCTTGATCTTCTCGAAGGTCGCGTCGCCTACCCCGTCGACCTTCTTGATGTCCTCGAGCGTCTTGAAGCTGCCGTTCTTCTTGCGATAATCGATGATGGCCTGGGCCTTCACGGGGCCGATGCCGTTCAGCGACTCGAGCTGCTCTTTCGTTGCGGAATTGATGTTGACAGCGGCCAATGCCATGCCCACGTAGGCCAGCAAAGCCGCGAAAAGCAATGCGACTCTCTTCACGTTGTTCTCCTGTTAGCGAATGTTGTCTTCGTGCGACTGGCGGGGCTGGCGCGCCATGGTGGTGGCACCATCCTTCACCTCCCATTGCCTTGGCGCCCTGGCGACGTCAAAACGGGCTTGATTATACAGGGCTTTTGGGGGCACGCACGATTTCCAGGACGGCATCGTCCAGGCACACGCGCCCGCGCCCCTCGAGCACCACGCCGAGCTCGATCAAGGGCGCGCCCGCGGGTACCTCGATCTCGACCGCCACGCGCTGCCAGCCGCGGGTGCCGGAGGCCAGCCGCTTGTCATGCTCGAACGTGGCGCCCCGCGCCATGACGTAGGGCCCGGCCCCATCGCCCGTCACATCCTCCAGGCGAATCGCGGCGGAGAAACGCACGCGCGCCCCGCGCAGCGGCGCGACGTCGAACACGCCCTGGCTCGCCATGCCCCACGGCTCCTTGCCCGCGGGCTCGATGCATAGGCTCGCCTTTCCGGAGGCCGGGCCGCTTTCGTCGCGGAAGAAGCGAAACGACGTGGGATCCGCATGCATGGTGCAGTCCCACCCCACGGGACAGGGCCGTGCAGTGGGAGGATCCTCGAAACCCGGATTCTTGAGCGCGACCGTGCGCACGACGCCGACCGGCGCGGGTGAATGCGTGGCACATGCGCCGAGCACGGCCGCGGTGAAAGCGAGGGTGGCACGCGCGGGAATCCTCACGCGATCTTCTCCGTGGCGAGGCGCGCCGCCACGTACCGGCCGACGCCCTCCTCGACGTCGAGGAACGCGCGCTTGTAGCCCGCCGCGCGCAATGCCGACAGGTCGGCCTGCGTGAAGCTCTGGTACTTGCCCACGAGCGCGGCCGGGAACGGCACGTATTCGATCGCGCCGGCGGCGCGCAGCTCCTCGAGCGAGAGCGCCTTTTCCCCGCGCGCGCGCCGCACCGCGTTGATGGTGGCGCGCGCGACGTCGTTGAAGCTCTGCGCGCGGCCGGTGCCCACGTTGAAGATGCCCGAGATCTCGGGATGGTCGAGGAAGAAGAGGTTCACCGCGACCACGTCGTCCACGCAGACGAAGTCGCGGATCTGCTCGCCCGGCCCGTAGCCGGCGCTGCCCTCGAAGAGCTTCACGCGGCCCTCGGCGCGGTACTGGTTGAAAAAATGGAACGCGACCGAGGCCATGCGCGCCTTGTGCGCCTCGCGCGGGCCGTAGACGTTGAAGTAGCGAAAGCCGGCGATCTGCGCGCTCCTCGACCCCAGCTCGCGGCGCACCGCCTGGTCGAAGAGGAACTTGGAGTAGCCATAGACGTTCAGGGGCGCCTCGTGCTCGCGCGACTCCTTGAACACCCTGCCCGCGCCATACACCGAGGCCGACGAGGCGTAGATGAACGGGATCGACCGCGCCTGGCACCATCCCAGGAGGGCGAGCGAATACTCGTAGTTGTTCGCCATCATGTAGCGCCCGTCGGTCTCCATGGTGTCGGAGCACGCGCCCTGGTGCAGCACCGCGCTCACCTTGCCGTCGAAGTCGCCGTCCTCGATGCGCGCCGCGAGGTCGAGCTTGTCGATGAAGTCGGAGATCTCCAGGTCGCCCAGGTTGGCGACCTTGTCGGCATGCGCCAGGTTGTCGACCGCGATCACGTCGCGCTCGCCGCGCGCGTTCAGCGCTTTCACGAGATTCGATCCGATGAAGCCGGCGGCGCCGGTGACCATGAGTGCCATGAAGATCGCTCGCTGGGGCGTCAGGGGCTGGACGCGAGGCTTGCCGCGAGCTCTTCGCGATGGACGACCGCGGTGCCGAGCTTGCCGACCACGATGCCCGCGGCGTGGTTGGCTACGCGCATCGCGGCGTGCAGGTCGGCGCCCGCGGCGACCATGAGCGCGAGCACGCCGATCACGGTGTCGCCCGCGCCGCTCACGTCGAAGACCTCGCGCGCGCGCGTCGCCTCGTGATAGCTCTCGAGCGCGGTGAATAGCGACATGCCCTCCTCGCTGCGCGTGACGATGAGGGCTTCCAGCTCGAGCTCGGCGCGCAGCTTCTGCGCGCGGCGCTGGAAGTCCACCTCGTCGCTCCAGCGCCCGGCCACCTCGCGGAATTCCCCCCGGTTGGGCGTGAGGAGCGTGGCGCCGCGGTAGCGCGCGTAGTCGTGGCCCTTGGGGTCGACCAGCACGGGCTTCTTGTGCGCGCGCGCGAGCCCGATCATCTTCTCGACGTGCGCGAGGCCGCCCTTGCCGTAATCGGAGAGGACCACGGCGTCGGCCTGGTCCACGCGCCGCTCGAACTCGTCGAGCTTCGCCGCGAGGACCTCGTGGCTCGGGGCGCGCTCGAAATCGATGCGCAGCAACTGCTGCTGCTGGCCGATCACGCGCAGCTTCACGGTGGTGGAGAGCGAGCGGTCGCGATGCAGCGACGCATCCACCTTCTCGCCGGCGAGGAGCCGCTCCAGGGAGGAGCCCGCCTCGTCGTCGCCCACCACGGCGAGGAGCGCAGCCTTGCCGTCGAGCGCGCTCACGTTGCGCGCGACGTTAGCCGCGCCGCCCGGGCGCTCCTCGGTCCTCTTCACGTGCACCACGGGAACCGGCGCCTCCGGGGAGATGCGGCTCACGTCGCCGAACCAGTAGCGGTCGAGCATCACGTCGCCCACCACGAGCACGCGTGCGCGCGAGAAATCGGGGAGCTTCACGCGCGGTCCCGGCCCCGGCCGATCGGGTAATACTCGAGGCCGTGGGAGCGCACCACCGCGGGCTCGTAGAGGTTGCGCCCGTCGAAGATCACCGGCGACTTGAGGGCGGCCTTCACAGCGTCGAAATCGGGGCTGCGGAACGCCTTCCACTCGGTCATGATCACCAGAGCGTCGGCGCCCTTCACCGCGTCCATGGCGGTATCGACGAAGCCCACCGACTTTTCCCTTTCGTAGATGTGCTTCGCCTCGGGCATCGCCACCGGGTCGAAGGCGACGACCTGCGCGCCGCGCTTCAGCAGCTCGGCGATGATCACGCGCGCGGGAGCCTCGCGCATGTCGTCGGTGTTCGGCTTGAAGGCGAGCCCCCACAGCGCGAAACGCTTGCCTTTCAGGTCCGCGCCGAAGCGGCGCACGATCTTTTCCGCGATCACGCCCTTCTGGCGCTCGTTGGCCTCCTCGACCGCGCGCACCACTTTCAGGTCGATGCCGTGCTCCTGGCCGGTGCGAAGAAGCGCCACCACGTCCTTGGGGAAGCAAGAGCCGCCGTAGCCCGCGCCCGGATAGAGGAAGTGGTAGCCGATGCGCGGGTCGGAGCCGATGCCGATGCGCACGTGCTCGATGTCGGCGCCGAGGCGCTCGGCGAGGAGCGCCAGCTCGTTCATGAACGAGATGCGCGTGGCGAGCATGGCGTTGGCGGCGTACTTGGTGAGCTCGGCGGAGCGAATGTCCATCACCTGCAGGCGCTCGTGGTTGCGCTGGAAGGGGCCGTAGAGCTCGCGCATCGTGCCGATGGCGTCGGGGTCCTCGGCGCCGATCACGATGCGGTCGGGCCGCATGAAGTCCTCCACCGCCGCGCCCTCCTTGAGGAACTCCGGATTGGAAACCATCGAGAACGCGTGCTTCGCGCCGCGCCTGGCGAGCGTCTCGACGACCGCGTCGCGCACCTTGTCGGCGGTGCCGACCGGCACCGTCGATTTGTCGACGATCACGCGCGGCCCGTCCATGTGGGTCGCGATGCCGCGCGCCGCGCCGATCACGTACTGCAGGTCGGCCGAGCCGTCTTCGCCCGGCGGGGTTCCGACCGCGATCATCTGCAGCTTCGCGTAGGTCGCGCTTTGCGCGGCATCGGTGGTGAACGCGAGGCGCCCGGATGCCACGTTGTTGCGCACCACCTCCTTCAGGCCCGGCTCGAAGATCGGGATCTCGCCATTCCTCAGCATGCCGATCTTGCGCTGGTCCACGTCGAAGCACAGCACGTGGTTGCCGACGTCGGCGAGGCAGGCGCCGGTGACGAGCCCGACATATCCGGTGCCGATGATGCTCACCTTCATGCCGCCGCTCCCGCGCCGAGCGATTCACGGATCGACGCGAGCGTCGCCGCGGGATCGGCCGCCTGCGTGATGGGCCGGCCGATCACCAGATAGTTCGCGCCGAGGCGAACCGCTTCCGGCGGCGTCACGATGCGCGCCTGGTCGTGCTTCTTGTCGTCTTTCAATCGAATCCCCGGGGTTACCAGTATGAAATCGTCTCCCGTCGCCTTGCGGATGAGGGGGGCTTCCTGAGCCGAGCACACCACGCCGTCGAGGCCGCTCGCGCGCGCAAGCCGCGCGAGGCGCTCGACGTTCTCGATCAACGAGCCGTGCAGCCCCACGCGCTCGAGGTCCGCGTCGGTGAGGCTGGTGAGGATGGTGACGGCGATGAGTATCGGCGGGCGCGCCAGCGCCTCGATCGATTCGCGCGCGGCGCGCAACATCGCCTCTCCTCCGCTCGCGTGCACGTTCATCATCCACACGCCGAGCTTCGCCGCGGCGCGGCAGGCCCCGGCGACGGTGTTGGGAATGTCGTGGAACTTCAGGTCGAGGAAGACTTCGAAGCCGCGCTCCTGGAGCTTGCCGACCACCGCCGGGCCGGCGGCCACGAAGAGCTCCTTGCCGACCTTCACGCGGCAAAGCTTCGCGTCGAGGCGCGCGGCGAGCGCGAGGGCGGCGTCGGCATCGGGCACGTCGAGCGGAACGATGATTCGCTTACTGTCCAATCTGCATCCTCGCGAGGTGGCGGCCCGGGCTTTCGAGCTCCGCGGTGCGGCGCGGCGCGAACGTCTCCCAGCCGCCGCACGCCGGACATTGCCAGAAGAACTGGCGCGCCTTGAAGCCGCAATTGGCGCAGAGGTAGACGGCGAGCGCCTGCGCGTGGGAGTGCACCAGGTCCTTCATGAGCTGCAGGTCCTTGCGCCGCTCCGGCGGCGCCCGCACCAGCTCCGCGTCGATCAGGTGATCGAGCCCGACCAGCGTCGGGTTGCGCCGCACCTCGTCCCTCACCAGGTGCCACGCGGCCTCGTCGCCCTCGTGCTCGGCGGTGGCCTGGTAGACGACATTGAGCAGGTCGAGCCCCGGATAGCGATGCTGCAGCCCGCGCAGCAGCGTGAGCCCCTCACCGCCGCGGCCGAGCGCCTTGTAGCTTTCCATCATGCCTTCGGCGACCAGCCCGAAATACGCGGGATCCTGCGCCTCGATCGCCTTCCATGCGTCGATCGCTTCGGCGTGCTTCCCGGCGCGCGCCAGCCACTCACCGCGCAGCACGTTGGCGCGCACGCACTTGCGGTTGGCCTCGAGCGCCTTCGAGAGGAACTTCTGCGCGTCCTCCGCGCTGCCGTGCACGTGCGCGGTGCTGGCGAGCTCACAGTAGTAGTTGGCGATCTCCTTCTGGTAGTTGCGCTTGGCGCTCACCTCGAGCTTCTTGGCGGCGTCCACCGCCTTCTCCCAGTCCTTCTCCTGGATGTAGATGTCGAGGAGGTGGCGGTGCACTTCCGCGGAAGGATCCGACTCGGCCATCTTCGCGAGCACCTGCTCGGCATGCTCGAGGAGCCCCGCCTTGAAGTAATCCTGCGACAGCTCGAAGCTCGCCTCGCGGCGCTGCTCGGGCGGCAGATCCTCGCGATTCACGAGATCCTGGTGCATGCGGATCGCGCGATCCACCTCGCCGCGGCGGCGAAACAGGCTGCCGAGCGCGAACTGCAGCTCGACCGTCTGCGGATTTTCCTTGGCGACCTGCAGGAACGACTCGATCGCCTTGTCGGGCTGCTCGTTCAAGAGGAAATTCAGGCCGCGGAAATAAGACGACGGCAACGCGCGCGATTCGGAAAGGAGCGACTTCAGGTCGACCCGCGCCGCCACCCAGCCCATGCCGAAGAACACCGGCAGCGCGAGGAGCCACCAGAACTCAAATTCCATGCGGCGGCTCATAGTCGGATTGCGCGGCTGCCGCGGCAGGAAGCGCCGCGTTCTTGCGCAGGCGTCCGATCTCGCGGCGCTGGCGCACGACGGTCGGCACCCACGCGAGGAGCCCGATCACCACGCCGGCGACGAACACGGTGAGCAGGATGAAGACGAGCGGCGCCTCCCACGTCTGGCCGGGAAGCCCCTTGATCGTCACGTCCTGCGAGTTCTTCACCGCGAACCAGACGAGGATCATCACGATGAAGAGGCGGATGATCCAGACCACCGTTTGCATTGCGGGCTTTCCCTCTCAAAAGTGCCGATATTCTACAGGGAGAAGCGCGCATCTCCGTGTTCCGCGCGAGTCTGGCAGGGCGAGGAAGGGTTCGAGGCAAGCGCAACCCGCCCGCGCTCGGCGAATCACGACGGCGCGTGCGCAACTCGGGCTCAGCATCTACTTCCCTCGCATTCGCTCGGGGAGCCCTCAGACAGTGCTCGGCGACATCCCCGTCATGATTCGCTTCGCTTGGCCCGTTCCGAGGTTGCGCTCGCCTCGAATCCTTCCTCGCCCTGCCAAGTCGCCGTGCAAGAGACACAATTACGTCGCCTACTCCAATCTTGGCGGGGGACTCTCCGGATGCAGGTCGAATACCGCCTGGCGGGCGTCGAGCTCGATGGGCGTGCCGTAGAGGCGCGTGAGCTTCTCGATGCAATGCCCGTTCTCGGGAAACTGCCGCCCGTAAGGCAGGTCGCGATTGAGCAGCAGGTAGCGCGCGCCGGTCTTCTTCACGCCCGCCACGTCGTCCAGGAAGACGAACAGGCGGAAGCGCAATCGCGGGTCGTGGGGCGGTATTTCGCCGATGCGCGGGCCGTCGAGGCACAGGTCGTGGATCATGCCGAACATCTCGCGCTGCCGATGGTAGGTCGCATAGATGGCCAGTGAATTGTAGGGCGCCTCCCAGATGAAAGGCGCTTCGATCACCGGCGCGCTGCCCGGCGCCATGCGGGCGAGCTTGAGGTAGAAGTCCGGCGGCGCGAATTGCGCGTTGCGCTTGGCCACCATCCAGCGATAGCGGTAGTCCCAGTGATAGTCGAGATGCCCGTACCACGGACCCAGCGTGGCGACCTGCGCGATGGCCGGCGTCGCGTAGAGATACGCCGCGGAAAGGACGCCGGCCGCGCTCCAGGCCGCGGCCTCGGCGCGCCGGCGAAAGGCGGCGCGCACGATGCTCATCGTCCCCACGCTGCCGAAGAACAGCACGAGCGGCTGCAAGGGCAGCTGGTAGCGCGCGTAGTTCTGGCCCGCGAAGATGTACACGGCGCCCGAGAGCGCGAGCAACGCGGCCGGGACCACACCGAGGATCAATAGATAGGCGGCGAGTCGCGGATCGCGCCGCAACATCGTGACAACGCCCCACGCCGCGAGCGCGCACGCGAGCACCACTACGGGCGTGGGCAAGCCGCCCCAGAAGATCGCCACCATGCGCTCGACCGTATCGAAGTTCGGGTAGTCCCCGCCCGCCTTCCCCGAGAGCGAGTCGCTGTCGTTGATCAGCGGCGCGGCGAGAATCGCCGTCATCGCGGCGGCCACCGCGAGCCCCAGCCGCAGGGACCGCCACGAGGGCCGCGGGCGCATGCGGGCCGGAGCGAAGACGTCCTCGACGAAGACGAAGAGGCAGGCGATCGCCGCGTACATCCCCGCGATGGTGTGGAACCACGCGAGCAACGCCGCAGTGAGCGCGGCGCACGCGGCGAGCTTCCAGGAGCGGCGCGTGCGCCAGCGCCACACCGCAGCCACGCAGAGCGCGCTCAGCAGCAACGTGATCGAGTAGGGGCGTGCAAAGCGCGACCACATCACCAGGAATGGCGCCCCGGAAACGAGGAAAGCGAAGAGCGCCGCGGCGGGCGCGTCGCCGCTGGCGCGCCAGGCGAGCCATGCCGCGACCGGCACCAGCGCGATTCCGCAAGCGACCTGCAGCATGCGAATGCGTCCCTCGGCGAGCCCCACGGTATCCGCCATCGCCTTGTACAGCAGCGCCAGCGGAATCGAGTGATCCGCCAGGCCGAAAGTGAGGAAGATGTCGTCGTAGGAGGCCGCCAGCAGCTTGTGGATCGCGTGCCACTCGTCGTCGAGCAGGACCTGGCCCGTGATGCCGTAGGTGCGCAGCCACGCGGCGAGCGCGGTGGCGATCGCCACGGCGACGAGAAACACAACATGGGATTCGCGGTGCGGGCGCGCCGTAGCCACGCGGCATTCTAGCGGCTCGCGGGCCCAAAAGAAATGGCGAGCCGTGGCTCGCCATCGCTTGGAATTGGAACGCTATTCAGCCTTCGTGGTAATCGACGCGCTCGCGCAGCTCCTTGCCCGCCTTGAAATGCGGGACGTACTTGCGAGGAACCTGCACCTTCTCGCCGGTCTTGGGATTACGGCCCGTTCGCGGCGGGCGGTAATTCAAGCCGAAGCTGCCGAACCCGCGGATCTCGATGCGGTTGCCCGACGCAAGAGTGAGCGCCATGGCATCCAGCATCGTCTTCACCGCGAGCTCGGCATCCTTCGGTGCCAGCTGGCTATGCCGCGCGCTCAGCAGCTCGATGAGCTGTGACTTTGTCATGGCGCGTTTCTCCCCCCTGGAGATTTTTAGGTTTATTCCTTGTCCTTCGAGCCGGAGAGCTTGGCCTTCAACAGCGCGCCGAGGTTCGTGGTGCCCGCGCTCGCACTGCTGCTTTCTGCAGCGTGCTTCTGCAGCGCCGCGGATTCCTCGGCCGCATCCTTCTGCTTGATCGACAGGTTGATCGAACGGCTCTTGCGGTCGATGTTGATGATGATGGCCTCGAGGTTGTCGCCTTCCTTGAGGTGGGCGCGCACGTCCTCGACGCGGTCGCGCGAGATCTCGGAGGCGCGCAGATACCCTTCCACGTCCTTCTCGAGCTCGATCACGGCGCCCTTGGACTCGATCGACTTCACCACGCCGCGCACGATGTTGCCCTTGTCGTGGGTGGTCACGTAGTTGCCGAACGGATCGCCCTCGAGCTGCTTGATGCCGAGCGAGATGCGCTCGCGCTCGACGTCGATGGACAGCACCACGGTCTCGACCTCGTCGCCCTTCTTCAACGACTTCACGGCCTCTTCGCCGGTCGCCTGCCAGGAAAGGTCGGAGAGGTGCACCAGGCCGTCGATGTTGCCCGGCAGGCCGATGAACACGCCGAAGTCGGTGATCGACTTGATCGTGCCGCGCACCTTGTCGCCCTTCTTGTGGTTCATGGCGAACTCTTCCCACGGGTTCGGCATGCACTGCTTCATGCCGAGCGAGATGCGGCGACGGTCTTCGTCGATCTCGAGGATCATGACCTCGACCTCGTCGCCCAGGCTCACCACTTTCGCGGGATGCACGTTCTTGTTGGTCCAGTCCATCTCGGAGACGTGCACCAGGCCTTCGATGCCGCTCTCGATCTCGACGAAGGCGCCGTAGTCGGTGATGTTGGTCACCTTTCCGAACAGGCGCGTGCCCTGCGGGTAGCGGCGCGAGATGCCGATCCACGGATCCTCGCCGAGCTGCTTGAGGCCCAGCGAGACGCGGTTCTTCTCGGCGTCGAATTTGAGGATCTTGGCGGTGACCTCGTCGCCCACGGCGAGCACTTCGGTCGGGTGCTTCACGCGGCGCCAGGCGAGGTCGGTTATGTGCAGCAGCCCATCGATGCCGCCCAGGTCCACGAACGCGCCGTAGTCGGTGATGTTCTTCACCACGCCCTTCACGACGGCGCCTTCCTTCAGCGTCTCCAAGAGCTGCTGGCGTTCCACGCCCGCGGTCTCTTCCATGACGGCGCGGCGCGAAACGACCACGTTGTTCCTCTTGCGGTCGAGCTTGATGACCTTGAACTCGAGCTCCTTGTTTTCGAAGTGCGAGGTGTCCTTGACGGGCCGCAGGTCGACGAGCGAGCCGGGCAGGAAGGCGCGGATGCCGTTCACCATGACGGTGAGGCCGCCCTTCACCTTGCCGCTCACCACGCCCTTGATGATGGTGCCGTTGGCGAGCGCGTCGTCGAGGCTGGTCCACGCGGCGAGCTTCTTGGCCTTGTCGCGCGACAGCTTGGTCGCGCCGAAGCCGTCTTCGAGGGCTTCGATGGCGACGGAGACGAAGTCGCCGGGCTTCACCTCGATCTCGCCGCGGTCGTTCTTGAATTCTTCGGTGGCGATCGTGCTCTCGGACTTCAAGCCCGCGTTCACGATCACGACATTCGGGTCGACGGAAATGACTTCTGCGGTGATCACTTCGCCGATGCGCATTTCCTGGCGCGAGAGGCTCTCTTCGAAGAGCGCGGCGAAGCTGTTTTCGAGTACTGCGGAGGAGGATTGGGTTGAGGTTTGGGCCAACATGAGACTGCTTTCGGATTGAAACGGCGCGAGGCCGTCGTTGATCATCGCCAGCGGGTTGGAATTGGCTCTAACCCCCTGACACCCTTGGTCTTTTGCTTCATGTCCGGATGAGGAGCCTCATCCCGGCGATTTTTCCCTCCACCATTCGAGGATCTGCCGCACCGCCTGATCGACGGTAAGGCCCGTGGTATCGAGAAAAAACGCGTCGGGATAATGCTTTAGCGGCGCCACGGGGCGAGAGGTGTCTCTCTCGTCGCGACGCCGCAACTCTTCCACAACGTCACCTATTTTGGCATACATTCCCTTTTCCATCAACTGCTTATGGCGCCGCTCGGCCCGCGTATCGACGCCCGCGGTGAGAAACACCTTCAGCGGGGCGTCGGGGAACACCACCGAGCCCATGTCGCGGCCGTCGGCGACGAGGCCCGGCGGCGTGCGAAAACCCCTCTGGCGCGCCAGCAGGGCCTGGCGGACCCGGCTCTTCGCCGCCACGCGCGAAGCCGCCGTACCCACGTCCTCGCTCCTCAGCGCCGCCGTCACGTCGCGCCTGTCGAGCCAGGTGGTGCCGTTGCGAAACTCGACTTCCATGCCGCCCGCCACCTTGGCGAGCGCCTCCTCGTCATCGAGGTCGATGGCGGCGTTCTGCGCGGCCAGCGCCACGAGCCGGTAGAGCGCGCCGCTATCGAGGTAGCGAAAGCCGAGGGCGCGCGCCACCTCGGCGGCCACGGTCCCCTTGCCCGAGGCCGACGGCCCGTCGATGGCGATGACCGGGGGGCTCGAATCAGGAGACAAGGCGGCCGAACTCCTCGAAAAACCCGGGGAAGGTCTTGGACACGCATCCGGGCTCGTTGATGCGCACCGGCACGGGTCCGAACGACGCGAGCGAGAAGCACATCGCCATGCGGTGGTCGTCGTATGTGTCGACGGCGACGCGGTCGAGGCGCGAGGCAGGAGGCGCAAGAAAGTCGCGGGGCGGGGCTATCTTCAAGCTGTCGGGCGTTTCCTCGACTTCCGCGCCGAACTTGCGCAACTCGGTCGCCATCGCGACGATGCGGTCGGTCTCTTTCACGCGCCAACTCGCGATGTTGCGCAAGCGCGAAGGGCCCCGCGCGAACAGCGCGAGGACGGCGGCGGTCATCGCCGCATCGGGAATGAGGTTGAAGTCGAGGTCGAAGGGCTCGAGCGCGCGCGATCCGCGCGACTCGATCCAGGTGTCCCCCATCGCGACCGTGGCGCCCATCTTCTCGAGCACCTCCGCGAAGCGCACGTCGCCTTGCGCGCTCGCGCGTCCCACGCCCTCGACGCGCACCGGCCCGCCGCCGAGCACGCCCGCGGCGAGAAAGTACGACGCCGAGGAAGCGTCGCCCTCGACTTCCAGCACGCCGGGCGAGACGTAGCCCGCGTTGGCGGGAATCTCGAAGGCGCGCCAGCCGTCGCGCTTCACCGCCACTCCAAAGCGCTCCATGAGGCCGAGCGTGAGCTCGACGTAGGGTTTCGAGATGAGGTCGCCCTCGACCTCGATCAGCGCGCGCTCCCCGGCCCACGCGAGCGCCATGAGGAGCGACGACAGGAACTGGCTCGACACGTCGCCGCGCACGCGGATGGCGGCCGAGCGCGCCGCTTGCCGCGGGCCGATGACGAGCGGCGGATAGCCGGGCGTGCCGCGATATTCGATGGCGGCGCCCGCCGCCTCGAGCGCGCTCACCAGATCGCCGATGGGACGCTCGTGCATGCGCGGCACGCCGGACAGCACGTAGTGGCCATCCGCGAGCGCGAGCACCGCGGTAAGCGGCCGGAACGCGGTGCCCGCGTTGCCGAGAAAAAGGTCGGCGCGCTTCTCGGGAAATCCGTGCGCGAACCCGAGCCCGTGCACCCGCAGGTTCTCGACGCCGCCGAGGCTATCGACGACGACGCCGAGCGTGGCGAGCGCCTCGCGCATGACGCGCGTGTCGTCGGAATCGAGCAGCGCGTGCAGCTCGGTCGCCCCGCGCGCGAGCGCCGCCATGAGGAGCGTGCGGTTAGAGATGCTCTTGGAGCCGGGCAGGCGCAGCGATCCCGCGGCGCGCGTCGCCCGCGCAAGATCCAGGTGGCGCACCGCTACTCGCTCGAGGAGCCGCGCCGCGCTCCCGCTCCGAGGGTTTGGCGGCTCGCGCGCGCCTCGCTCATGAGGCGCTCGAGGCCGGGGCCGTCGCCCTTGTCCACCAGCTCGCGAAACACCGCGAGCTGGGCGCCGTAGCGTTCGAGCTCGGCGAGGAGCGCCTCGCGGTTCTGCAGCGCGATGTCGCGCCACATTTCCGGCGAGCTCGCCGCGATGCGCGTGAAATCGCGAAAGCCGCCGGCCGCGAAGCCGAGAAGCTCCGCGGCGTTCTCGCGCGCGGCGATCTCCGAGACCAGGGCGAATGAAAGCAGGTGCGGCAGGTGGCTTACCGCGGCGAAGATGCGATCGTGATGGTCGGCGCCCATGGTGGCCACGCGCGCGCCCGCGGCCTCCCACGCCCCGCGCACCAGCTCGACCGCGTCGGGCGCCGCCTCGGGTCCCGGGGTGAGCACCACGCGCACGCCGCGAAAAAGGTCCGCGGTCGCCGCGTCGACTCCGCTCGTCTCGCGTCCGGCGATGGGATGGCCGGGCACGAAGCGCGCAAAGCGCTCGCGCAGCTCGCTGGCGGCGGTGCGCACCACTTCGCCCTTGGTGCTGCCCACGTCGGTGACCACCGCGCCCGCGTCGATCGCGAGCGCCACGCCGTGCAGCACCGATCCGATGGCGCGCACCGGAACCGCGACCACCACGAGGTCCGCGCCTTTCGCCGCCTCGGACACGGAGCCCGCCGCGGTATCGATCACGCCGAGCTCGGCGGCGCGCTCGAGGGCCGCGCCGTCGCGATCGAACCCCACGACGCTCGCCACCACGCCCGCGCGGCGCAACGCCATGGCGAACGATCCGCCGATGAGGCCCACTCCGACGACCGCGAGGCTCTTCAGGCGGCGCATGCGCTCACGCCTTCGCCAGCGCGCGCTCGAGCGCGGCGAGGAAGCGCGCGTTGTGCTCGGGCTTGCCGACGGTGACGCGCAGGTGCTCGGGCAGGCCGTAGCCGGCGACCGGGCGCACGATCACGCCCTCCGCGAGCATCGACTGGTAGGCGCGCAACGCGTTGCCGACGCGCACCGTGATGAAGTTTCCGTGGGACGCGATGTACTCGAGCCCGAGGCGCTCGAAACCGGCGGCGAGCTGCGCCAGGCCCGCGGCGTTGAGCGCGCGGCTCGCCGCGATGAACTCGGAATCGTCGAGCGCCGCGCAGGCCGCGACCATCGCGAGGTGGTTCACGTTAAACGGCTGGCGCACGCGGTTCATCACCTCGGCGATGTGCGGATGCGCGATGCCGTAGCCCACGCGCAGCCCGGCGAGGCCGAAGGCCTTGGAGAGCGTGCGCGAGATGACGAGGTTGGGATGCGCCGCGATCCAGCCCGGCGTGGGCGACTTGAGCGCGTCCGGCAGGTATTCGCCGTACGCCTCGTCGAGCACGACCAGCACGTGACCGGGCACGCGCGCGATGAATGCCCGGACCTCCTCCCACGGGCTGAAGGTGCCGGTGGGATTGTTGGGATTGGCGAGGAACACCATCTTGGTGTCGGCCCGCACGGCTCGCGCGAGCGCCTCGAGGTCGTGGCCGTAGCCCTTGGCGGGAACCTCGATGCGCTTGGCGCCGATCGCCTGCACCGCGAGGGCGTATACCATGAACGCGTGCTGCGAGTACACCGCCGAGTCGGCGCGGGTGAGGAAGGCGCGCGCGACGAGCTCGAGCACGTCGTTGGAGCCGTTGCCCAGGATGAGGTTATCGGGATCGACCGCGAGCTTGCGCGCGAGAACGGCCTTCAGCTCGAAGCCGCTGCCGTCGGGGTAGTAATGCAGCCCGTCCAACGCGCCGCGAATCGCCTCGATCGCCCTGGGCGAGGCGCCGAGGGGATTCTCGTTGGACGCCATCTTGAGGATGTCGGCCTCGGCCAACCCCAGCTCGCGCGCGGTCTCGGCGATCGGCTTGCCGGGGACGTAAGGGGCGATTTCCCGCACGTTCGCGGGCGCCAGGTCTTTGAGGTTCATTCAGAGCACGGCGATGGGGTACGAGCCCAGCACCTTCAGGTATCCGGCGATCTTCATCACTTCCTCGAGCGCGGCGGCGACGTTGGCATCGTGGCGATGACCCTCGATGTCGACGAAGAAAAGGTACTCCCACAGCGCCACCCGCGACGGACGCGACTCGAACTTGGTCATCGACACGCCGCGCGTGGCGAAAGGCGTGAGCATCTCGTATACCGCGCCCGCGCGGTTGCGCGCCGAGAGCACCATCGAGGTCTTGTCGTGGCCCGAGGGCTTGGGCTCGTAGTCGCCCAGGACGAGGAAGCGCGTGGTGTTGTTGGGCTCGTCCTCGATGTTGGAGGCGAGGATCTTCAACCCGTAGTGCTCCGCGGCCATCTCGCCGGCGACCGCGGCCGAGCCCGCTTCCTCGGCGGCGCGGCGCGCGGCTTCGGCGTTGCTCGACACGGCGACCCGCTCCACCTGCGGCAGGTTGGTGTTGAGCCATTCGTGGCACTGCGCGAGCGATTGGCCGTGCGAGAACACGCGGCGGATGTCGGCGAAATCCTTGGGCGCCGCGTTCGCCATCAAATGGTGGTGGATGCGCACCACCACCTCCCCGCACACCTTGAGCGCGGACTGCGGCATGAGGTCGAGCGAGCGGCCGACGGCGCCCTCGGTGGAGTTCTCCACGGGGATCACGCCGAAGTCGGCGGCGCCAGACTCCACCGCGCGGAACACCTCGTCGATGGAAGCGGTCGGCATCGCTTCGGCGGCGAGGCCGAAGTGCTTCAACGCCGCGCGCTCGCTGAACGTGCCCTTTGGCCCGAGATAGGCGACCGTGATCGGGCGCTCCAGCGCGAGGCACGCCGACATGATCTCGCGGAAGAGGAGCGCCACGGTCTCGTCGGCGAGCGGGCCGGGATTGGCCTGCTTGATGCGCGCGAGGACCTGGGCCTCGCGCTCCGGCCGGTAGGCCTGGCCCGCCTTGAGCGTGCCGATGGCGCGCGCGAGCCTGGCGCGCTCGTTGAGAGCTGTCGAGGTCGACGAGCGTGTAGGCCATCTCCCCCTTCGACTTGTTGACCATGTTGTGGATGTTGAGGCCGGCTTGCGCCATCGTAGTCGAAATCTGTCCGAGCATGTTGGGCACGTTGGAGTTCGCGATCGCGATGCGGTGCGGCGATTCGCGCGCCATCCCCACGCTCGGGAAATTCACCGCGTTGGCGATGGTGCCCTCCTCGAGGAAGGCGCGCAGCTGGTCCACCACCATGAACGCGCAGTTCTCCTCGGCCTCCTCGGTGGAGGCTCCCAGGTGCGGCAGCGCGATCACTCCCGGGTGGCCGGCCAGCCGCGCGCTCGGGAAGTCGGTCACGTATTTCTTCAGGTGCCTGTGCGCGAGCGCCTCGATCACGGCATCCTCGTCGACGATGGCGTCGCGCGCGAAATTGAGAAGCACCAGGCGCGGTCGCGCCAGCGCCAGGCGCTTGGCGTCGATCAGCCCGCGCGTCTTGTCGACCAGCGGCAGGTGCAGCGTCACGAAGTCGGCGCCCTTGATGACCTCGTCGATGGAGGCGGCGCGCTTCACCGCGGAGGGCAGGCGCCAGGCGTTGTCCACGGTAATCTCGGGATCGAAGCCCACCACCTTCATGCCGAGCTTGATCGCGGTGTCGGCGACCAGGCCGCCCACCGCGCCCAATCCGATCACGCCGAGCGTGCGCCCCGGGAGCTCGAAGCCGGCGAACTGTTTCTTGCCGTCCTCCACACGCGCTTCGAAATCCTCGCCGGGCTCCAATGCGTTCACGTACGCCACGGCGGGAACGACGTTCCTCGCCGCCGCGAGCATCGCCGCGAACACGAGCTCGTTCACCGCGTTGGCGTTGGCGCCCGGGGCATTGAACACCGGCACGCCGCGCTGCGTCATCGCCGCGACCGGGATGTTGTTCACGCCGGTGCCCGCGCGACCCACCGCTTTCACGCCCGCCGCGATCTCCGCGACCTGCAGGGCATGGGAGCGCAGCAGGATCGCGTCCGGCGACGAGAGCGCCTTGCCGACGATATAGCTCGCCGCCGGAAAGCGCTCGAGGCCTTTCGCGGAGATGGAGTTGTAGACCGCGACGCGGTACTTCAGGGCCCCCACCTCAGGAGTTCTTCGCGCGGAATTCTTCCAGGAACTCGATGAGCGCCTCGACGCCCTCGGCCGGCATCGCGTTGTAGATCGACGCGCGCATTCCGCCCACCGAGCGGTGGCCCTTCAGCTGCGACAGCCCGCGCGCCTCGGCCTCCCGCAGGAACCGCGCGTCGAGCGCGTCGCTCTTCAGGCGAAACGGCACGTTCATGCGCGAGCGGTCCTCCTTGGCCACCGGGTTCGCGTAGAAATCCTGCGCGTCGAGGTAGCCGTAGAGGCGCTTCGCCTTGGCGACGTTCATCTTCTCGATGCCGGCGAGCCCGCCCCTGTCGAGGAGCCATTTGAAGGTGAGGCCCGCGAGGTAGACCGAGAACGTGGGCGGCGTGTTGATCATCGAGTCCGCTTCGGCCATGAGCTTGTAGTTGAGGACGTTGGGCGTATCGGCGAGCGCCCCGCCGAGGAGATCCTCGCGCGCGATCACCACCACGAGCCCCGCGGGCCCGATGTTCTTTTGCGCGCCGGCGTAGATGAGCCCGTAGCGGGCCACGTCGAAGGGCTTCGAGAGGATGTGCGACGACATGTCCGCGACCAACGGCGTGTCGCCCACGTCCGGCGTCCAGTGGAACTCCACGCCGCCGATGGTCTCGTTGGTGCAGACGTGCACGTAGGCCGCGTCCGCGGAGCGCTTCCAGGCCGCTTGCTTCGGCACGTAGGTGAAGTTCTTGTCCTCGGCGGAGGCGATCACGTTCACCTCGCAGAACTTCTTCGCCTCGGCCATGGCCTTCTTGGCCCACTCGCCGGTGTTGAGGTAGTCGGCCTTCTTCTTTCCGCGCAGGAGGTTCATCGGCACCGCGGAGAAATGCATGGTCGCCCCGCCCTGCAGGAAGAGCACCTTGTAGTTCTTCGGGATCGCCAGCAGCGCGCGCAGGTCGGCCTCGGCCTCGGCGGCGATGCGCATGAATTCCTCGCCGCGATGGCTCATCTCCATCACCGACATGCCGGCTTCGTGCCAGTTGACGAGCTCCCACTTCGCCTTCTCGAGCACCTCGACCGGCATGGTCGCGGGGCCCGCGCCGAAGTTGAAGATGCGCGCCGCCGGCTTAATGCGGTGCGCCGGCCCCGTTGCCACCGTTGCCGCTGCCATTCCCGCCGCCGTTCCCGTTTTCGCCATTTTCGTCGTCGCGATCCATGATGGTTTGCAACCCCGAGAGCTTCTCGCCCTCGTCCAGGTTGATGAGCGTGACACCCTGCGTGGAGCGGCTCATCTCGCGGATCTCGTTCACACGCGTGCGGATGAGCACGCCGCCGGAGGTGATCAGCATGATCTCGTCTTCCGGGGAGACGAGCGTGGCGGCGACCACCTTGCCGTTCCTCTCGCTGGTCTGGATCGCGATCATGCCCTGCGTGCCGCGGCCGTGGCGCGTGTACTCGGTGATCGAGGTGCGCTTGCCGTAGCCGTTCTCGGTGGCGGTGAGGACGCTCTGGGTCTCGTTCTCCGCCACCAGGAGCGCGATCACCTTGCCGCCCTTGGCGATGTTCATGCCGCGCACGCCGCGCGCGCCGCGACCCATGGGGCGCACGTCGTTCTCGTCGAAGCGCACCGCCTTGCCCTCGTCGGAGAAGAGCATCACGTCGTGCTTGCCGTCGGTGAGCGCCACGCCGATCAGCCGATCGCCCTCGTCCAGGTCCACGGCGATGATGCCGGAGGGACGCGGGCGCGAGTAATCCGAAAGCGAGGTCTTCTTCACCACGCCTTCCTCGGTGGCGAAGAACACGTAGCAATCCTCGCGGAACTCCTTCACCGGCAGGATCGCGTTGATGCGCTCGTCCTCGTCCATCTTGAGGAGGTTCACGATGGGCTTGCCGCGGCTGGTGCGGCTGCCCTGCGGCACCTCGTAGACCTTGAGCCAGTAGGCCTTGCCCTTGTTGGAGAAGCACAACACGTGGTCGTGGGTGTTGGCGATGAAGAGCTTCTCGACGAAGTCGTCTTCCTTGGTGGTGGTCGCCTGCTTGCCGCGCCCGCCGCGCTTCTGCGATCGGTACTCGTCCAACGGCTGGCTCTTCACGTAGCCCGCGTGGGAAAGGGTTACGACGACGTCCTCGGGCGTGATGAGGTCTTCGAGCGAGAGCTCCTCGCCGTTCACCACGATCTCGCTCCTCCTCTTGTCGCCGAACTCGCGCTTCACCTCGGCCAGCTCGTCGCCGATGATCTTCGTCACGCGCTCGGGCTTGGCGAGGATGTCGAGGAGGTCCTCGACCGCGGCGATGACCTCGCGATACTCGGAGAGGATCTTGTCCTGCTCGAGGCCGGTCAGGCGCTGCAGTTGCATCTCGAGGATGCGCTGCGCCTGGGCGTCCGAAAGTCGATAGCCCTCCGCGGAAAGCCCGAATTCCTTCGGCAGCGATTCCGGGCGGAACTGCTCGGCGCTGGCGCGCGCGAGCATCTCCTCCACCAGCGGCGAGCGCCACGCCCGGCCCATGAGGCCGGCCTTCGCGACCGCCGGCGTGGCCGCCGCCTTGATGATGGCGATCACCTCGTCCACGTTGGAGAGCGCGACGGCGAGGCCTTCCAGGATGTGGCCGCGGTCACGCGCCTTGCGCAGGTCGAACACCGTGCGGCGCGTGACCACCTCGCGGCGGTGGCGCAGGAACGCGTCGAGGAACTGCTTGAGGTTCAGCAGCTTCGGCTGGCCGTCGAGGAGCGCGACCATGTTCATGCCGAAGCTCTCCTGCATCGGCGTCAACTTGTAGAGGTTGTTCAGCACGATCTCGGCCACTTCGCCGCGCTTCAGCTCGATCACCGCGCGCATGCCGGACTTGTCGCTTTCGTCGCGCAGGTCCGAGATGCCCTCGATCCTCTTCTCGCGCACCATCTCGCCGATCTTGATGAGGAGCTGCGCCTTGTTCACCTGGTAGGGGAGCTCGTCGATGATGATTGCCTGGCGCTCGCCCTTGCCGATGTCCTCGACGTGGGTGCGCGCGCGCATGATCACGCGCCCGCGGCCGGTGCGATAGCCCTCCTGCAGATCGGCCAGGCCATAGATGATTCCCGCCGTGGGGAAATCCGGCGCGGGGATGATCTTGATCAGCTCGTCGATCGTCGTCTCAGGATTCGCCAGCAGCGCGAGGCAGGCGTCGATCACCTCGGTCAGGTTGTGCGGCGGAATGTTGGTCGCCATGCCGACCGCGATGCCCGAGGAGCCGTTCACCAGCAGGTTGGGGAACTTGGAAGGAAGCACCAGCGGCTCGCGCTCGCTGCCGTCGTAGTTGGGCCCGAAGTCGACCGTCTCCTTGTCCAGATCGGCGAGCAGCTCGTGCGCGATCTTCGCCATGCGGATCTCGGTGTAGCGCATGGCGGCGGCGTTGTCGCCGTCGACGGAGCCGAAGTTGCCCTGGCCGTCGACCAGCGGGTAGCGCAGGCTGAAGTCCTGCGCCATGCGCACGATCGTGTCGTAGATCGCGGTGTCGCCGTGCGGATGGTACTTACCCATCACGTCGCCGACGATGCGCGCCGACTTTTTATAGGCCTTGTTCCAGTCGTTGGAGACCTCGTGCATCGCGAACAGCGCGCGCCGATGCACGGGCTTCAAACCGTCGCGCACATCGGGCAGCGCCCGGCCGACGATCACGCTCATGGCGTAATCGAGGTAGGAGCGGCGCATTTCCCGCTCGAGGCTGATGGGGATGGTTTCTTTGGCGAACTGTTCCATGGCTTCCAGGGACGCGCCCCGTGACGGCGGCTACGTAAGTGCTTGTTTTATCTATTATTTCGGCGGGTTGCCAAACCCAAATTCTAGCACAGTCCGGCGGCACTTTCCAACGCTTCGGCGAGTCATAGGCCTGTGGCGAAAATACAACCAGGGGGCCGTCTTCTGTTGCGCAAAGCCCCACTTTTGCTTGTGGGACCGAAGCGCGTTTGTGTATGATGTTGCGAGCAGTTTTCGGGCTTGCATTCAGAGAAAACAAGTAAAGCTCCAAACAATCACCTAACGACCTCTTGGGAGTTCCGAACATGAAGATTTCCTCGCTTGGCACGGCTACGCTCGGTTGCGCACTGGCGCTGGCCGCCGGCTCCGTTTTTGCCAACGTCACCCCGAATCTGCAGGATTCGTCGGGCAATGCAGTCAAAGACGGTTCCGGTGCTTGCGTCGTGACGTCCGGCCAGGTGCTGCCCGAGTGCGCGGGTGTGAAGGCGCCCGTGGCTCCGGCTCCCGCCGCGCCGGCGAAACCCGCCGCGCCCGCCGCACCGGCTGCACCCGCCGCACCGGCTGCTCCGGCTCGTCCGGCGCCCGCTTCGGTGCGCGCCGCCGTCGTCATCCAGGCGGACGCGCTCTTCGACTTCGACAAGTCGGTGCTGCGTCCGGATGGCCGCAAGAGCATCGACGACGCGCTCGCCAAGATGGGCGGCGTGGACCTCGAGATGGTGATCGCCACCGGCCATACCGATTCCATCGGCACGGATGCGTACAACCAGAAACTGTCCGAGCGCCGCGCCGCGGCCGTGAAGGACTACCTGGTGAGCAAGGGCATCCCGGCCTCGAAGATCACCACCATCGGCAAGGGCGAGTCGCAACCGGTCGCGACCAACAAGACCGCGGAAGGCCGCCAGAAGAACCGCCGTGTGGACATCGAGTTCAAGGGCGTTCGCAAGTAGCGTTCCACAGACCCGGCAGAAAACCCCGCTCCGGCGGGGTTTTTTGTTCGTGGGGCTTGCTCGACTTGTCGGCACTCGTGACGCGTCCTGACCCATGCAAGAGATAGACACCCTGATCTGCGCGGCGCATGTGGTTCCGGTGGAACCGCGCGGCGTGATGGCTGATCACGCGGTGGCGGTGGACGCGGGGCGCATCGTGGAAGTTCTTCCGACCGCGCAAGCCCTCGAGCGCTACGACGCGCGTGCCGTCGTGCGCCTGGATCGGCACGCGTTGATCCCGGGGCTCGTGAACCTCCACTGCCACGCGGCGATGACGCTCATGCGCGGTATCGCCGACGACGTGCCGCTCATGACCTGGCTGCAGGAGCGCGTCTGGCCCGCCGAGGCGAAACACGTAAGCGACGAGTTCGTGCACGACGGCAGCCTCCTCGCCATGGCCGAGATGCTGCGCGGCGGCGTCACGTGCGTGAACGACATGTACTTCTTTCCCGAGGCCACCGCGCGCGCGGCGTTGCGCGCCGGGATGCGCGCCGCGCTCGGCGTGATCGCCATCGAGTTTCCCAGCGCCTACGCTTCCGGCGCGGCGAGCTACCTGCAGAAGGGCCTCGCCACGCGCGACGCGTACCAGGGCGAGCCGCTCCTCACCTTCTGCCTCGCGCCGCACTCGCCCTATACCGTGGGCGACGAGATGCTGAAGAAGATCGCGGTGCTCGCCGAGGTGCTCGACCTGCCGATCCATTGCCACGTCCACGAGACGCGCGACGAGATCCGGCAGGGCGTCGGACAGCACGGCATGCGTCCCTTCGAGCGCCTGCGGCGCCTGGGCGTGGTCGGCCCGAGGCTGATCGCGGTGCACTCGGTGCACCTCGAGGCCACGGAGCTCGACGTCATGGCACGCGAAGGGGTGAGCGTCGCGCACTGCCCGTCTTCCAACCTGAAGCTCGCGAGCGGCATCGCGCCTGTGGCCGAGATGCGCGCGCGCGGCATTCGCGTGGGCGTGGGCACCGACGGCGCCGCGAGCAACAACCGCCTCGACGTCATGACGGAAATGCGCACCGCGGCGCTCCTCGCCAAGGCGGCGAGCGGCGACGCCGCCGTGGTGAGCGCCGCCGAGGCGCTCGAGATGGCGACGCTGCAGGGCGCGCGCGCCCTCGGGCTCGACGCGGACATCGGCTCCATCGCCGCCGGCAAGGCCGCGGACCTCGCCGCGGTGGAACTTTCGTCGGTGGAAACCCTCCCTTGTTTCGATCCCGTCTCGCACCTCGTCTACGCCGCGGGGCGCGAGCACGTGACCCACGTCTGGGTCGGCGGCGAGGCGCGTCTCGTCGAGCGCCGCCTGGCCGGCCTCGACCCGCAGGATCTCCACGACAAGGCGCGCTGGTGGGCGAAACGCCTCTCATGACATCGAACGTCGATCCCGGCGAGCTCGCGAAATTCAGCGCGCTCGCGCATCGCTGGTGGGATCCGACCAGCGAATTCCGCCCGCTGCACGAGATCAACCCGTTACGGCTCGCGCACATCGAGCGCCTCGCCGGAGCGCTCGCGGGAAAGCGCATTCTCGACGTGGGCTGCGGCGGCGGCATTCTCGCCGAAGCCATGGCGGCGAAGGGCGCCGCGGTCACCGGCATCGACCTCGCGGACAAGCCGCTCAAGGTCGCCATGCTGCATCGCATGGAGACCGGCAGCAGCGTCGACTATCGGCTCATCTCGGCGGAGGCGCTCGCCGCGGTCGAGCCCGGCGCCTACGACATCGTCAACCGCAACGCGAAGTCGTTCCTCCTCGCCATCGTGGGCGCCGAATACGTCCTCAACCTGCTGCCGCGCGGCACCCACGAGTACGCGCGCTTCATCCGGCCTTCGGAGCTTTCGCGCGCGTGCCGCGAAGCGGGGCTCGCGGTCTGCGACCTCACCGGCATGACTTACAATCCCTTCACGAAGACCTATGCGCTGGGCCGCGACGTGGACGTCAACTACATGATGGGAACCGTGCGTGATTGACGCCGTGCTCTTCGACCTCGACGGCACGCTCGCCGACACGGCGCCGGACATGGCGCGCACGGTGAACCTCATGAGGATCCGGCGCGGCCTCGCCCCCGTCGCGCCCGAGACGGTGCGCCCCCACGTCTCGCAGGGCGCGCGCGGCATGATCATGTCGGCGTTCGGCATCGGCACCGAGCACGGCGATTTCGCCGCGATGCGCGCCGAGTTCCTCGATCTCTACTCCGGCAACCTCTGCATCGACACGCAACTGTTCCCCGGCATGGACGAGCTCCTCGCGCGCCTGGAAAGGGAGGAGATCGCCTGGGGCGTGGTCACCAACAAGTTCGAGCGCTTCGCGCGGCCGCTCATGGAAGCCCTAGGCCTCGCCACACGCGCCGCGGTCATCGTCGGCGGCGACACCTGCGCGCGCGCCAAGCCCTTCCCCGATCCGCTCCTGCATGCCGCCTCGTCGATGGGCGTGGCGCCGTCCCTCACCCTCTACGTCGGCGACGACGAGCGCGACGTGCAGGCGGCGCGCGCGGCGGGCATGCCGGTGGTCGTCGCGGGCTACGGTTACCTCGGCGGCTCGCTGCCCGCCCTGTGGAACGCCGACGCGGTTCTCGACTCGCCCGCGCACCTCGACGCGTGGATCCGCGACGCCGGCGGGAATCGCCGGGCGCAGGCCGCGCGATGAAGCCCGCTTCGATTCCCAGGCGGCGAGTGCTGCAAGCGCTCGCGGCAGCACCGCTGGCCGCCGCGTGGCCGTCACGCGCCGCCTCGCCCTCCCCCAATCGCCTCCTGGTGATGGTGTTCCTCTACGGCGGCAACGACGCCTACAACACCTGGGTGCCGTACACCGACGATCTCTATTACCGGGTGCGGCCGAGCATCGCCGTCGCGCGTGACGCCGTGCTGAAGGTGACCGAGCGCCACGGCTTCCATCCGTCCTTCGCCGCGCTCATGCCCATTTGGGAAACCCGGGAGCTCGCGATCGTCCAGGGCGTGGGCTACGCGCAGGGCACGCAACAGCACTTCCGCGACGAGGACACGGCGTTCACCGGTTGCGACGGGCAGGACTACTCGCGCGAGGGCTGGGTCACGCGCGCGCTTGCCGGCCGCACGCGCGATGGCGGGATGCAAGACGCGGTGGCCTTCGACGTCCTCGACATCCGACAGGCCGATCCCATGGGGCCTTTCCGGGGCGACAAGCTCGCCGCCGTGCAGATCTATCACGCATCGGACCTCCTCAATTCGCGTAGCCTCGGCGCGCACGTACACGAAGCCAACACGCGCGGGCGCGAGAAGCTCGCGAAGGCGTCGCATGCCCTCGACCCGGTCGCGCTCAAGACGCGCTTTCCCGAGGATCCCTTCGGCAACGCCATGCGCGCGGCGGTGGAGCTCGCCGCGCTCGATCGCGCGCTTCCCGTGATCCACGTCGCGCTGAACGGCCTGGACGGCGACAAGCACAATTCCGTCGACTGCCACGTGCGGCAGCTCGAGCACCATGGCGAAGCGCTCCGCCGCCTGGCCGAAGGCCTCGCGGCGCTGCGCGCCGGCATGGTCGAGATCGGCCGCTGGGACGAGACGCTCGTCGCGACCTACGATGAATTCGGCCGCTCGCCGATGGAAAACGAGGATCGCGGCACGCACCACGGCCTCGCGACGACGCACTTCGTGATGGGCGGGCGCGTGAAGGGCGGCCTCTACGGCGAGGCGCCCGCCGTGGCGCGCATGTTCCCGGCGATCGGCGGGCCCGCGCCGGTGATCGACACGCGCCGCCTCTGGACCATGGTCGCGAAAAACTGGTGGCAGGCCGACCCGTCGGGCCTCTTCACGCGGCGCCACGCGCCGCTCGACCTGCTGCGCGCCTGATTACTTCCTGATCACCAGCAGCACCACGCCGGCGACGATCGCCCCCAGCCCCGCCCAGAGCGGGATGTTCACGTTCTCCTTCTCCTGCACCGAGAGATGGATGGGCCCGATGTCGGCCTTGTGCGTCTCCTTCGTGTAGGAAAACCCGCCGAAGGCGAGCGCCGCGGCCCCCGCGAGGATCAGGACGATGGCGACGACTTTGAGGGGATTCATGCGGATTCCTTGAAGGCGGGGGAACGATCCCCATGTATACGCTGCCAACAATCTAGTTGCGAACGACGACAACTACGCTCTGGCCGCCTAATACCGGCCGGACTCTGCTCCGGGCCTGCTCATGGGCCCGGGTGGTGCAGTAAGCGGTACGCCACAGCAGAGTCATATTCATGAGATCGCGGTCGGTGGGGCCACTTCACCGATCGCTAAAACCAAGGTGGCTCAGCGTTGCCCAGTTCGCCGGTCTACGGGGCAGCGGTTAAACCAAACGGCCTGGCTACGCATGTAGAACTGCATGTAGAAGACTCGCGGACGGGGGTTCGATTCCCCCCGCCTCCACCAAAACGGAAGGCCCACCCTCGCGGTGGGCCTTTCAACTTCATGAATGCCCGTAAAATCAGCGCGTGAACCAGAGCACGGAGAGGGGATTGCAGCACGGCGTCGACCGCATCGTGGTGAGCGGCAAGCGCGTCTTCGGCTGGGGCTGGGCCGCGCACCCCTCGCGCGCGGTGAAGGCGATCCACCTGCACCTCGAGGGCGAAGGCTGGGAGCGAAGCATCCCCACCGGCTTCGGCCTGGCGCGCGAAGACGTCGAAAGGGCCTTCCCCGAGCTGGTGAATTGCGCCGTTTCGGGATTCGTCGTCGCGGGCCACATTCCCGACGCGCCGGCGCGCCGCTCCTGGCTCGAGGTCGAGTTCGAGCAGGGGCCCCATGCGCGCATCGAGGTCACCAACCTCATCGACAACCGCTACTCGCGGCGTACCCGCTACCGCCAGATCGGCTGGATCGCGCAATCGGTGTGGCGGCGCCTCAAGCGCGGCGATCTCCTCGGCATCGTGCGGCGGGCCTCCGCGCAAGCCTACGCCGTGGCCTCCATGGGCGACGTGAGCGTGATCGACGAGATCATGCAGATCCTCGCGCATTCCCGGCGCATCTTCGTCATGTTCGACCACAACATGGGCGGCGGCGCGAACCAGTACCGGCGCGCGGTGATCGCCGAGCGGGTCGCCGCGTTCGTGAACAGCCCCGTGTCGTTCGACGAGCCGCTCCTTCTCGCCGAGTGGCTCGCGCGCATGCGCTCCGAGCACCCCGAGGTGCGCCTCACGGTCACGGCGCACGACTATTTCGCCGTATGCCCCTCGTTCGTGCTGCTCAATGCGGATGGCCGCTACTGCGGGATTCCCGACATCTCCGAATGCGCGGCATGCCTCAAGCGCCATCCGGCGAGCAACGTGGCGCTGACCCCGCCCACCGAAATCGGCCCGTGGCGCGCGTTGTGGGGCCGCTGCCTGCACACGGCCGACGAGGTTCGCTTCTTCTCCGAATCCACGCGCGAGCTCTTCCTGCGCGCCTATCCGACGCTGCCGCGCGAGCGCCTCACGGTGGTCCCGCATCGCTCGAACTATGCGCCGCAGCGCCTTCCGCGCGCCAACCCCGCCGCGCCGCTCGTGATCGGCGTCCTCGGCGAGATCAGCATGCACAAGGGAGCGTCGATCCTGAAGGAGATGGTGCGCATGATCGAGGCGAGCGGCGCCGACGTGCGAATCGTGGTGCTGGGAACGCTGCACGCCGCGCTCAAGAGCGACAGGCTCACCGTCACCGGCGCCTACGACCGCGCGCACCTCGTGGAGCTGATCGAGGAGCACCGCATCAACATGTTCCTGTTCCCGTCGATCTGGCCGGAGACCTTCTCGTACGTCGTCGCGGAGCTGATCGCGCTCGAGGTGCCGGTGGTCGCCTTCGACCTCGGAGCGCCGGGCGAGAGGCTGCGCGACTACCCCAAGGCTAGAATGTGTGCCGAGGCGAGCGCACCGGCCGCCCTCGCCGCCCTCGTCGCCTTCCATCGCGAGCTCGCGACGAGCCCCACTTTCGCAGGCTCGAACTAGGATCCGCACCTTGTCCCAGCAGCTGCATTTCTTCACCAGCGCGGCGGTCAACTACCTGCCCAAGGTGCGCGCGCTGTGCCGCTCCATCCGCCGCTTCCATCCCGAAGCCGTCATCCACCTCGCCCTCGCCGATGAGCGCCCGCAGTGGCTCACGACCGAGGGCGAGCCGTTCGACTCCATCCTCGAGGTGGGCGAGCTCGGCATTCCGAAGCTGCGCGGCTGGAGCTTCATGCACAGCATCGTCGAGCTGTCCACGGCGATCAAGCCCTTCGCGCTGCTGCGGCTGCTGGAACGGCCCGGCTGCGAGGCGGTCGTCTATTTCGACCCCGACATGGGGCTGTTCTCCCGCGTGGACGACATCCTCGCCACGCTCGCGACGTCCAACGTCGCGCTCACACCGCACCAGACCAAGCCCGAAAAGACGCTCGAGAACGTGATCGACAACGAGATCACGAGCCTCAAGATGGGTGTCTTCAATCTCGGCTTCATCGGCGTCGCCAACACCGCCGAGGGGCGCCGCTTCGCCGAATGGTGGTCCGAGCGCACCTATCATTTCTGCCGCGCCGAGGTGGCCAATGGCCTGTTCACCGATCAGAAGTGGATCAACTTCGCGCCGATCTTCTTCGACGGCGTGGCGATCCTCAAGTCCTCGCGCCACAACGTCGCCACCTGGAACATCACCACGCGCGCGCTCACCGGAAACGTGCGCGACGGCTTCCAGGTGGACGGCGAGCCGCTGGGCTTCTACCATTTCACCGGGTTCGACAGCGGCGCGCATCGGCTGATGGCGGTGAAGAACGCGTCGGGCAATGCCGCGCTGCAGGATCTCATCGGCTGGTACGAGAAGGAGACCGCGTCCAGACCCCGGGACCCGGTGAGCCGGCAGCCGTGGGCGTTCGCGAATTTCACCGACGGCTCGCCGGTGCTGCCGCGCCACCGCTGGCTCTACCGCAATCGCCTCGACTTGCAGGCGGCATTCCCCGATCCCTTCCTCGCCGATGACGAAACGCTCACCTTCGTCGAGTGGTGCAACACCGAGGGGCGCGTGCGTTATCCGGAGTTCTTCGCGAAGATCGGCGAGGACCAGGTGACCGAGCCCCTGTCGGCGGGATCCACGGTCGCGCTTGGCGTCGCCTGGCGGCTCTTCTTCCTGCTCTTCGCGCCGCGCGGCGGCAAGCTCCTGCGCGCAAGGCTCGCGCGGCTGCTGCGCCGCGAAGGGCTCTCCGGAATCACGCGGCGCCTGCGCCAACCGCCGCCGGTGGAGCTCAGGTGATCGACGTCGTCATCCCGGTCTACAAGGGCCTGGAGCAGACGCGCGCCTGCATCGAGAGCGTCCTCGCCGCGCCGCAGGGCACGGCGTCCGAGGTAGTGGTGATCGACGACGCGACGCCGGACGCCGCCATCGCCGAATACCTGGCAGGGCTGGCCGCGCAGCGACGCATCACGCTCCTCGTCAACGAGACGAACCTGGGCTTCGTGCAGTCGGTGAACCGCGGCATGGCGCTGCATGGCGATCGCGACGTGGTCCTCCTCAACAGCGACACCGAGGTGGCGAACGACTGGCTGGGGCGCCTGCACGCCGCCGCGAATTCCGCGCCCGATGTCGCCACCGTGACGCCCTTCTCGAACAACGCGACCATCTGCTCGTATCCCTACGAGGGCTGGCGCGGCGGCGTGCCAGGCACGCTCGGGCTCGCGGCCCTGGACGCGCTCTTCGCGAGCGCCAACGCGCGCCGCACGATCGACCTGCCGACCGCGGTGGGGTTCTGCATGTACATCCGCCGCGATTGCCTGAACGCGATCGGAGCCTTCGACGCCGAGCGCTTCGGACGCGGCTACGGCGAGGAGAACGACTTCTGCATGCGCGCCGGCAAGGCGGGCTGGCGCAACGTCTTCGCCGCCGACGTGTTCGTCTATCACGAGGGCGCGGTGAGCTTCTCCGACGAGCGCCTCGACCTCGTCAAGGCGGCGGCGCCGACCCTCATCTCGCTACATCCCGAGTATCCGCTGCGGGTCCACGAGTTCGTGGAGAGGGACGAGGCGAGCGCCCTGCGCGCGGCGGTGGACCGCGCGCGCAGCGCCTGCGGAGCCGAGGAATCGCGCTCGGTCCTCGAGGAGCGCATCCAGGAGCGCGCCGACATCGTGCACGAGCTGGTGAAGCTCTTGAGGCTCTCGTGGAACTACGAGGACCGCGTCGCGACGCTGCGCAACGAGTTCGCCCAGGCGGCGGCCACCATCGAGGAGCGCGACCGGGTCATCGAGAACGTGAAGGCGCTCCTCGCCGAGCGCGAAGCAGAGCTCGCACGGGTGCGCGCCGGGTTAAGCCACGCCGAGACCCTCGCCTTCGGGCGCCAGAAGGAGCTCGATGCGATCCACTCCCATTGGCTGTGGCGCTGCTACAATTTCCTCGCGCGCCGCCTGCGGCGCGAGGCGTCGTGAGCGAAGCCTTCGAGCGCCTGAAGCGATGAAAGGTAGGCCTGCGGTATCATTCCGGGGAACCGGCTGCCCCCTTCCCGACAGAACAAGGCCGTGAAAAAGCTTCCAGCCCGCTGGATTCCGCAGTTGAGCGTCAACACCTGGATCCGCATCGCCGCGGGCCTCACGGTGGTGCTCGCCTTCATCCTGAACGAGGTCGAATGGGTGCAATACCGCTTCATCCAGCAGATGGAGCTGTGGGCCTACGACCAGCGACTGCGCCTGTTCATGCCGAAGACGCTCGATTCACGCGTGGTGATCCTCGACATCGACGAGAAGAGCCTCAATGCCGAGGGCCGCTGGCCGTGGAGCCGAAACAAGCTCGCCTCGATGGTCCACCAGCTCTTCGAGCGCTACAAGGTGCGCGTGGTGGGCTTCGACGTGGCGTTTCCCGAGCCCGACACGAGCTCCGGCCTCGCCAACCTCGAGGACATGGCGAAGACCGACCTCAAGGACGACCGCGAGTTCCTCGCGACCCTGCAGGGCCGGCGCGCCTCCCTCGACTACGACCGCATCTTCGCCGACGAGGTCGCCAAGTGGCCCGTGGTGCTCGGCTTCTTCCTCGGCGGAAAGACCGACAAGGCGGGCGTGCTGCCCCCTCCCGTGTTCCACAAGCAGGCGGCGTTCGGCCAATGGGAAGTGCTCCACAATCTCGCCACCGGCTATAGCGGCAACCTCGAGATCCTGCAGAAATCCGCTTCCGCGGCGGGTCCCCTGTATCCGCAGCTCGACTTCGACGGCGTGACGCGGCGCGTGCCGATCTTCATGGCCTACGGCGACGGCTTCTACGAGGCCCTTTCGTTCGCCGTCGTACGCACCTACCTCGGCAACCTGCCCGCCAAGATCAAGGTGCTGCCGCCCACCGTGGGCAGCTCGGTGGCGCTGGTGCCTTGGGTGGAGGTCGGGGAAGTCCGCGTGCCGCTCGACGAGCGCATGAGCGCCCTCGTGCCCTACCGCGGCGGCACCGGCGTGTACCGCTACGTCTCGGCCACCGACGTGCTGCGCGGCGCGCTGCCCGCCGACGAGCTGAAGGACAAGATCGTCATCGTCGGCACCTCCGCCCAGGGCCTGCTCGACCTGCGCTCCACTCCCGTGAACGAGGCCTACCCGGGCGTCGAGGTGCACGCCAACCTGATCAGCGGCTTCCTCGACCAGACCATCATGCACAAGCCGGCCGAGGTGCTCGCGATCTCGGTGCTCACCGTGCTCTTCATCGGGATTCCCTTCGCGATCGTGCTGCCGCGCCTCTCGGCGCTCACTTCGACCGTGGCGATGGCGACGGTGGCGGTGCTCCTGGTCGCAATCAACCTGTACGCGTGGAGCTCGCACCACTTCGTGCTGAACATCGCCGCGCCCCTCATGATGCTGGCACTGCTCTACCTCCTCAACATGGCGTGGGGCTTCTTCATGGAGACGCGCTCGAGGAGGCTCATCACCGGGCTCTTCGGCACCTACGTGCCCAAGGAGCTCGTCGCCGAGATGTCCAAGAACCCGGAGGAGTACTCGATGCGCGGCGAGAGCCGCGACATGACGGTGCTCTTCTCCGACGTGCGCGACTTCACCTCGATCTCCGAGGGGCTCTCGCCCGAAGGGTTGAAGGACATGATGAACGCCTACCTCACCGAGATGACGGAGGTCGTGCAACAGCAACGCGGCACGATCGACAAGTACATCGGCGACGCGATCATGGCGTTCTGGGGGGCGCCGCTGCACGACGCCGAGCACGCGATCCACGGCGTCGAGTCCGCGCTCTCGATGCAGAAGCGCATCCGCGCCATCGACACCGACTTCGTGAAGCGCGGCTGGCCGATCCTGAACATCGGCGTGGGCCTGAACTGCGGCGAGATGAACGTGGGCGACATGGGCTCGAGGTTCCGCCGCGCCTACACGGTGATGGGCGACGCGGTGAACATCGCCTCGCGCCTGGAGAGCCTCACCAAGGAATACGGCATCGGCATCCTCGTCTCCGAGAACATGGTGAAGGCGGCGCAGGGCTTCGTCTACCGCGAGATCGACAAGGTGGTGGTGAAGGGACGCCAGGAAGGCATCTCGATCTTCGAGCCCATCGGCAAGGTGGGCGAGGTCGGCGACACGGTGCTGCAGGAGATAGACCGCTTCCACAAGGCGCTCGAGCTCTACCGCAAGCAGAAGTGGGACGACGCACAGGCCGCGCTGAAGAACCTCCAGTACGCCGCGCCCGACAACAAGCTATACAAGCTCTACCTCAAGCGCATCGAGCACTTTCGCAGCAATCCCCCGGGGGCCGCGTGGAACGGGCTGTGGGTCTTCACGACCAAGTAATAGTTCATCCGCACGACGAGCGCATCCCCCAACCCGGAGAAGCGATCAACGTCGCCGACGGCGTGTGGTGGATCCGCATGCCGCTGCCGTTCGCCCTCGACCACATCAACCTGTGGATCCTCGAGGACGGCGACGGCTGGACGCTCGTCGACACGGGCTTCGGCGTGCAGGCGACGTGGGAGCTGTGGGAGAAGCATTTCGCGGGCGTGATGGGCGGCAAGCCCGTGAAGAACATCGTCGTCACGCACTACCACCCTGACCACGTCGGCAGCGCCGCGTGGCTGGTGGCGAAGACGGGTGCCCCGATGTGGATGACCTCCACCGAGTTCCTCTCGGCGCACGCGGCCCACGACGACACCGCGGGCTTCGACCGCGCCACGGGCATGGACTTCTTCGGCAAGAACGGCCTCGACCTCTCGCGCATCCCCGAGAAGATGCGCACCGGCAACGGCTATCGGCGCGGCGTGCCCGATGTTCCGAAGAGCTACCGGCGCATGATGCACGGCGACAAGCTCACCATCGGCGCTCGCGAGTGGGAAGTGATCACGCTCTTCGGCCATGCGCCGGAGCAGGCGACGCTCTATTGCGCTGCGTTGAACGCCTTGATTTCCGCCGACCAGGTGCTGCCGCGCATCACCAGCAACGTGGGCGTGTGGGGCAACCAGCCGGAGGCCAATCCGCTCGCGGCATTCCTGGGTTCCCTCTCGCGGCTCGGGCATTTGCCGGACGACACGCTGGTGCTTCCGTCACACGAGCGCGTCTTCCGCGGTCTGCACGCGCGCATCGCGCAGCTCCACGAGCATCACGAGCGGCGCCTCGAGCGGCTCCTCGAAGGCTGCGCGCAGCCGATCACCGCCTTCGAAGCGCTGCCCCTTCTCTTCAAGCGCACTCTCGACGACCACCAGATGATGTTCGCCATGGGAGAATCGATCGCGCACCTGCACTACCTGCTCGCGCAAGGAAAAGTCCGCCGCGAAGTGAACGCGGCGGGGATCCGTCGCTATGTCTGCGCCGGCAAGGAACCGGGGTGATGAACGACGTCGCCGCGTTGCGCGTGGCGGTGGTTGGATATGGAGAGGTGGGCCGCATCTTCAGTGCCGCGCTCGTTCAATCCGGCGTGCGCTCGGTGAACGCCTTCGACGTGCTCATCTGCGATGCCCGATGGGCCGCGGAAGCCCGGAGCCGCGCGGCGCGCGACGGCGTCCACCTTGCGAGCGACCGTTCGGAAGCGATCGCGCAAGCCGATCTCGTGATCTCGGCCGTGACGGCGGCC
>WNFI01283658.1_pt1 | contig 75240 bp, 73 predicted proteins | sample 5400471 | NCBI WGS metagenome assembly WNFI01 (sample SAMN13153348, study PRJNA577476) | soil metagenome | isolation source: 100 cm saprolite on Douglas fir-dominated hillslope | place: USA:California | collected 2013-09-17 | reverse complement strand
GCCGCCACCGATGCCGGTGACCAGCACGCGTTCGCCGGCCTTGAGCTGGGCGCGGGTGAAAAGCGCCCGCCAGGCCGTGAGCCCGGTCAAAGGAAGCGCCGCCGCTTGCTCCCAGGAAAGATGCGCCGGCTTGGGCGCGAGATTGGCGACAGGGATGGAGACTTGCTCGGCGAAGGTGCCGTTGTCCGGCAGGCCGAGGATCCGGAAATCCTTGCCCTGCGCGCGGGGATCAGGCCCCCAGTCGAGCGATGGGTTGATGATGACCTCGCGCCCCACCCAGGACCGGTCGGTGTCCGTGCCGACCGCGGTCACGACGCCGGCGCCATCCGAGCCAAGCGTGACGGGCAGCTTGATGTTCGGGTAAAGCCCAAGCTGGGTCCACAGGTCGCGGTGATTCAGGGCCGCGGCCTTGAGCCGCACAACGGCCTGGCCGGGCGCTGCGACCAAGTCGGACAGCTGCTGAATGATGAGCGGCGTTTTGACCGCGGTGAGAACGGTGGCCTTCATGCCGCCATTCTGGACAAAATCGACCGGCACACAAGACCGGGCGTGTGACAGTTCACAGCCATTCAAACCGCGACAGTCGCACGCCGCTTGCATCTGCGGCAGTGGTGCGCATTTTCCAACGCCAAACATGAGTCAAACCAATGCCCGCCCCCGTCTGCACTACGCGTGGATTGTCGCGGGCGTGACGTTCCTGACACTTCTCGCTGCCGCCGGCGCGCGGGCGACCCCGGGAGTCATTTTGCTGCCCTTGGGCAACGAGTTCCAGTGGAGCCGCGCCACCGTGTCGTCGATCGTCTCGATCAATATTTTTCTCTACGGGCTCATCGGGCCGTTCGCCGCGGCGTTATATCAGCGCTTCGGGCTGCGGCGGACGATGATGGCTGCGATGGCGTTGCTGGCGGCTGGCTATGGACTCTCGACCGTGGCGACGACCTACTGGCAGTTCGTGGTGTTATGGGGCGTAGTGGTGGGGATCGGTTCCGGCATGGCGGCGGCCGTGCTCGGGGCGGCGGTAGCGAACCGCTGGTTCACGCAACGCCGTGGATTGGTGATGGGCCTGCTCACGGCCAGCACGGCGACCGGCCAGTTGATCTTTCTGCCGAGCCTGGCCACCGTGGTCGTGGCGCACGGCTGGCGCGGGGCGCCGCTGGTCGTGGCCGGAGCAACATTGCTGGCGATCCCGGTCATCTGGTGGCTGATGCGCGATGACCCCAGCGAGGTCGGCCTGCGCCCCTACGGCGAAACCGGCCAGGTGGAGGCCGCGGCTCCGATGACAGGCAACCCGGCGAAACACGCCATCGATACGCTGATCGAGGCGATGCGCGTGCGCGATTTCTGGCTGCTGGCGGGCTCATTCTTCGTTTGTGGTGCGAGCACCAACGGTCTCATCGGCACCCACCTGGTGGCCGCGGCGTTTGACTGCGGGATTCCCGAGGTGCGGGCGGCGAGCCTGCTCGCCGTGATGGGTTTGTTCGACCTGGTGGGGACAACGGCGTCGGGCTGGCTGAGCGACCGCTACAACTGCCGCTATCTCCTGTTTGGTTATTATGGCCTGCGCGGACTCTCGCTGCTTTTCCTGCCGTCGGCGCTGCTCGGGCCGGTCGCCGGCCTTGGGGTGTTTGCGGTTTTCTACGGGCTCGACTGGATCGCGACGGTGCCGCCGACCGTGAAGCTGACCGGCGAGGTATTCGGCCGCGAAAAGGCCAGTATCGTGTTCGGCTGGGTGGCGGCGAGCCACCAGGTCGGCGCAGCCTTCGCCGCCTATGCGGCCGGTGCGCTGCGCACGGCGACCGGAACCTACACGCTGGCGTTTTTCAGCGCCGGAGCGCTGTGCGTGATCGCCGCGCTGGTGGTGCTGCCGATCGGCCGCAAGCGGTCCGAAGCCATGCCGGCATCTGCGACAGCGTGAAACACCTCAGCTCCGCAAAGCGGCGAGCAATTCCTTGTCCGGCTGCGTTCGCGGCACATGGTGCATCGCCCACGTTGCGAGTGTGCCAAGCACAGGCTTAAGGGCAGTCCCCTTGGGGGTGAGCGTGTAGGCGTAGCGTGGCGGGTTCTGCTGGTAGGGCTCGCTGGCAATGAGCCCGGCCGCCTCCAGTCGCTCAAGCCGCCCGGCGAGAATGTTGGTCGGAATGCCTTCGGGACTGGCGAGGAATTCGCCATAGCGGGTCAGGCCCCGGAAGAGATCGCGAATGACGAGCATCGTCCAGCGATCACCCAGCACGTCGAGCGCGCACGCCACGGGACAGGAAGAGCGGCGGGAGGAGAGAGCGAAGGAGCGGGATGAGGCAGCCATGTGGGAAAGAGAACCTTTATACTTGCAAAAGACAAGTCGCTTTGCAGGGTGTCACTTGCATAAGGCAAGTCTCAGTGTCCCGCCACACCGTCAACCGCTCCCCCTATGAACAATAGCATTCTCCTTTCCCCGGCCCTGCTCGAAGCAACAGCCGTTTTCACCGTCGCACTCAGTGTGTTGATGGTCGCGGCGCACACGCAACTGCTGGCGGGTGCGGCGCGCCGCACGCCGCTGGCGCCCGCAGTGCAATTCCGCGTACCGTTGTTGGCCGCGGTGCTCCTATCCGCATGGCTCGGCTGGGCCGTGCTCGCGGTGAGTGACCATGTTGTTGCACCGGAACCGCCAGCCGTCGTCGGGCAACTGGTGCAGCGGCCGGTTCTCTTGATCGAGATGGCGGTATTTGTTGCCGCGGGCATCGCCATGCTCTTTGGATCGAAGACGATGCGTACACTCAACACCGCGATGCCGCCAGCGTGGTTGATCGGCGTGCAAACTTACCGCGTGGCGGGGGCGATGTTCCTGTGGCCCTTCCTGGCAGCCGACGCAGTGCCGGCGGGCTTCGCCTGGCCGGCGGGTGTCGGCGACACGCTGACGGGCCTGGCGGCTCCGTTTGTGGCTTGGGCCGTCGCGCGCAACCGGCCGGGCGCGCGCACTTGGGCCGTGGCGTGGAATTGGTTCGGTTTGATCGACCTGATTGTCGCACCGACCGCAGCCGTCTTGTCGCAGTCGACAAACATCGGCCGCTTTCCGCTCGTGATTGTGCCGTTGTTTCTGGGGCCGCCGCTCGGGATCCTCACACACGTATATTCGCTCCGGAACCTGCGCACAAATCGGCCGCAAATCGCAGCCGAAGAGCGCGCTACCTTTTCAGCTTTGCCTGAAGCTTCTTCACCTCGGGGCTGACCGCGCCGCAATCGTCACCGCAACCGGGCGACTTCCGCTTCTTCAGCGCGGAACGAACCAGATACGCCACCGCGAGGGCGACGATCAGGAAGGCGAGGACAGTCTGGAGTTGGGCGGACATTTCAATAACCCAGCACGCGGCCGGTCTGGTAGACCGCGAAGCACACGAGCCAGGCGGTGGCGCTAAGGTAGAGCTGTTGAAACAGCGTCCATCCCCACGAATTGGTTTCACGCAGCACAACGGCGGTGGTGCTCAGGCATTGCATGGCGAAAACATAATAGATCATGAGGTTTAGGCAAACCAGCGGGGTAAACAGCGCGCGACCGTCCGGCCACCGGGCTTGCTGCAAGGCCGCCCGCAGTGGAAGGGTGTCCCCCTTGGCGTCGGTTTCGACGCCGAAGACCACGCCGGTTGCGCTGACAAAGACCTCGCGGGCGACGAACGAACTGACAAGACCGACCCCGACACGCCAGTCAAAGCCGAGCGGAGCGATGACGGGCTCAAGCACATGGCCGATGCGACCGGCATAACTGCGGGCCCGCTGTTCGGCGGGCGCGACGCCATCGGGCGCCTTCGGATAGGCGGCGAGAAACCAAAGCACGATGGACACGCCAAGAATGACCGTGCCCGCACGGCGCAGGAACAGGCCGCCGCGCTCAAACATGTGCAGCGCGAGAGACTTGAGCGAAGGCAACCGGTAAGGCGGCAGTTCCATGATCATCATGGGAACCTCGCCCTTCAGCAGCGTGCGCTTGAAAAGCCAGGCGAACCCAAAAGCCCCGAGCGTGCCGAGCGCATACATGCCCATCATCAAGCCGGCTTTCGTGAGCACGGGCACGCGCCCGCTCGGAAACAACGCGGCAATCATGAGCAGATAAACCGGCAGCCGTGCGGAGCAACTCATGAGTGGAGCGATAAGAATGGTGATAAGCCGGTCCTTTTTGTTCTCCACGGTGCGCGTCGCCATGATGCCAGGAATGGCGCAGGCGTAGGAGCTGAGCAGCGGGATGAAGGATTTGCCGTTGAGCCCGACCCGGCTCATCAGCCGGTCCATGATGAACGCCGCGCGCGCCATGTAGCCGGTGTCCTCGAGCAGGCCGATGAAAAAATACAGGATCAAAATCTGCGGAAGGAATACCACCACCCGCCCGGCCCCACCGATGGCTCCGTCAGTGAGCAAGTCGCGCAAATCACCCGGGGCCATGGTTGATTTAACCCAATCAGCGATGCCGGACACCCGTCCGTCGAGCCAATCCATGGGAATCTGCGCAAAACTGAAGATGCTCAGGAACAGAGCGGTCATCACCGAGCAGAGCGCGAGCCAGCCCCAGAAAGGATGGGTGACGACCGCATCGATCTTGTCCGAGGGGGACGGCCCCGTGACGCCCGACTGCTGGACGATGTCGGTGCAAAGCCGGGCGATGGACTCGTAGCGGCTGGCGACGAGCGTGCCGGCCCAGTCGGTCCCCTCGCCTTCCCAGCGTTTTTGCCAGTGCGCGAGAATTTCCGTCGTGCGGCCGCTCAGCGGCGTGGAGCCGGCGACCCGCACCGTGTCGAAGTCGGTCAGCAGCAGCAGCGCCTCGGCGCGGGCGACGAGGGGCGAGCGGCCGTCGCGGTCGGTGAGCGAGGCTTGCAGTTCCGCGACGGCGGGGGCGACGGCTGCGGGCACATCCCAGCGATGCCGGGCCAGCGGGAGATCGACGCGGCTCATGGCGAGTTTCAGCTCGACGAGTCCCCGGCCGTTCACGGCCTCGCAGGCGATGACGGGAATGCCGAGTTCCTGCTCGAGGCGTCCCACGCGGATCCGCAGGCTGGCGGTTTTTGCCAGATCCATCATGTTCAGAACGAGGATGACGGGCCGGCCGAGGTCGAGGATTTGGTGAACGAGGTAGAGATTTCGCTCGAGGTTCGTCGCGTCGACGATGCAAAGAATGCGGTCGGGCTGCGGCGTGTCGGCGCGGCGGCCGAGGAGCACGTCGCGCGTGACGGCCTCGTCGGGCGAGCGCGCCGCGAGGGAATAGGCGCCGGGCAGGTCGATAAGCTTGATGGGCTTGCCGTGCTGAGAGTAGGTCTCGCCGATTTTCTTTTCGACGGTGACGCCGGGATAGTTGCCGACCTTCTGCTTGAGGCCGGTGAGCGCGTTGAAGAGCGTGCTCTTGCCGCAGTTGGGATTGCCGACAAGCGCATAGACGGGTGTGCGGTCGCCGTGCGCGGGACGCTTTTTGCCCGGGGAAACAATATGGGACGGCAGATTCACGGCAGGGCTCAGGCCTCGAGGGTGATCCGCGCCGCTTCTTCGCGGCGAAGCGTGAGGTGATAACCGCGAAGCTTGAACTCCAGCGGATCACCGAGGGGCGCGGCACGCACAAAGGTGATGGTGGTGCCCGGCAGCAGGCCCATTTCGCGCAGGCGCAGGAAAGTGACGCCAGTGGACGGAAGATCCTTCACGCGACCGCTGGCGCCGAGCGCGAGCTCTGAAAGTTTGAGCGGCACAGACATGGCGCGGGCCTCAGCGCGCGCTATCCGGCAAACGCTCGACCAGAATGTTCATGGCAGCACCATGACTGAGCGCGATGCGGGTGCCGTTGACCTGGCAAAGACTGGTGGTGCTGCCGGAAACCTTGGTGACGAGGGCGGCCTCGCCGAAACCCATCTCACGCACCCGCTGGGCAAAACTCTCATCACCCTTGATCGCACAAATCCGACCGGTGGAGCCTACGGCCAGTTGGCAGAGCGGTGACAGGTTAAATTGGGGGGACATTGGGGATGAGACTTAGTATCATGAGACAATCAGAAAAAATCCGGGGGTCAACTGTCGTGATAGTTGGCTCGTGCTTAATGAGTTGGGTGGATATTGTTGGAGCAGCGGCTCCGGTGATTGCTCTCTGCGGTGGAAACGCAGCTCAATTCAAGAGGGCGGTAACAGAATAGCTCTGCGCCATCTTGCCTCTTCGCACCTCGAACAATAAGATGATTCTCCGCGCACGATGGTCTTTTTCTGGCTTCAAGCGGATCGTGTGGGATTTCCCATCCGCGGAAGACTCGACCTTACTTGTGAAAGTCTGGGCCGGTAGCTTACCCAGAAAAATTTGAATCGGTTCATCCACATTCGACGTGACGAGTATGGCCCTCTCCTCCTGTTGGCTGGCACGCCACTCGAGTTTGGCTGGCGTAACGGACGCCAATGCAGGAATGTCTGCCGTGAGCCAAAGAACGACGCGTTCCGTCGTGGTGTCGGTGCGAACGACGATGCTTTTTGTCTGCCGTCCGACGCTCGTGCCTAATGAAAATACTGCGATCACCTGCGCGCTTTCTCCAGGCCCGACGACGGATTTGGTCGCCGTTGCGGTTGTGCACTCGCACGTTGATTCAAGGGATTCTATCCTTACCGGCGAAGTTCCGACGTTTGTGAAGCCGAAGATTCCAGTCACTTTCTCCTGCCCCAAAGAGGCCTGTTCGAGGATTTCTTGGCGATCCCATTTGAGATTGTCGGCTCGAACGAGCACGGCACTGAAAAAAAACGCGAGCAAAAGTCTGAGGAAGAGTTGAACCTTCATTGCGTATTTGACACGATTGTCGCGCAACATGAAAGTGCGGTGAATCCTAAGATGCCGTAATGTTTGACCGGATTTCCCATGAAATTAGACGCGAAGCAGCTCGCTAACCTCTACTGCACATTGATGCACGTTCTGTTTCCAGACGATCCTGGAGTAAAGGATATGCTCGCTAAGGCCGATCACCCTGAGGTCCGCGCGAGACCGGGGCCAGCATCAGGGCTAAGAGACGCGATCAACGACCTGTTTGCGATGCACGGGCCGTTCATAGGTCGAGAAAGAGAGCTCATTGATGAGGAACTTGCGCGGCGCGGGTTGCCTTCGCTTCACATCATTGAGGCGTCACGCACAAAGCAATACCGCGGCATAATCAAACGGAGGAAGATTCGTAATGAAGATGAATTTTATCTCGTGAAGGGGCTCCTGGACGACCAGGATCCCATTCTTGAAGAAAGCGAGCTGACGGCGCTCGCTGAGGTTATGGACGCTTACCTTCGGGAGCAGACTGGACAGGAGAATTAAGCGGCATTTTCGGGTTGGCCGGCGGTCCAGCGGAACCCGGTCCACTTGGGCGTCCGAATTGCGCGCTCATCAAACGTGCCATCTGCATCAACTCCTCCGGCATGAGCATCATAGGCTCTCCATTGTGGAGTTTCGTCGTCGCCACTGCGAGTTTAACCACTTCCGTCCCTAGCATTTTCATTCGCCAGCGAATAATCACATAGCGGAGGTCACCCTCGGGGACATGGCCGATCACGTCGAGATCGGATGTTTTCCTCAATTGCAGGATGGATTCCTGCATGCGTTCGAGAGTCGGCATCAAACGGGCGGCCCAATCCCGATCGGAAAGAGCCTGCCCGTCCGCCGACTTATCTCGCATCGCAGGGTCAACGAACGCCTCGGCACTCTTGTCCTCCTTAATCCGGTCCCGGAACTGCTCCGCGAAATCTCTGAATATCTTGAGGTCGTCGGGATGGATTAAATCGAGGGTGGCTGTCAGCCCTTGTTTTGCGGTCGCGGCGTAATACGCCTTGACGCATTCTTCCGGAGTCGCGGCCCACAGCGGGGCCGCAACTGCGAAGAGCGCCAGCAATGAGATAACGCGAATCATATCAGAGGCCGGCATAGGGCTGGATTGTATCCCACCCATAAGCCAACTTGTCAGGAGGCACTATCGTCATCACATCATACCAGTGAGATCCGGGCGAATCCCCGGTGAATAGGGATATGCTTCCCCACAGCGCGTTTGACGTGAGGTAATAGGCATATCTCATCGGGTGGTTAACTTTGACGCCGCGATTGATGTTAAAGGATGACTTTTTATTGTGCAGGAAATTGTAATTATCCATGACTATCTGCTCGCGGCCGCGATGGGCAGCGTAGCCGAATTTGGATAACCCATACGTGCATATCCAAGAGTGAACCTCAGCGCGCTTGTAGCCGGCTGCGTTCATTGCTGCTCGGTCTGGTTTGGCATCGCGCCGCGCGACGACTGACCAGGGATCACCCGGACCGGCGGTTCTTCCGATATACGCCTTGTCGTTGGCGGCGTCAAATTTGCGATAGACGCAGTAAGACACTGGCCACTGATCGAGAACCTCTATGATGATCTGAATGACGATGACTCGCCTCAGCAAAAGATTGGTATCGGTTTTCGGATTTGCCGGCAAGTTTTTGCCTTGCCGAACCAAATCCTCTAATGGCTCTTCTAGAGCATCGTAGACTTCCGGTTCATTCATCACGTCTGTGTCCTTTGCGCCGGGATCGAACCAGTTCATCGCGTAGTCCGCAAATTCAGTAAGATTCATGGCGCCGGAGTAGAACTGCGACTCGTCGAATCCTCCTGCGGGCGGTTGCTTTCCGAGTTTCACGAGGAAGTATTGCCCGAGATAAGCAGCATTCACGTCCATCAAGCCCAAATAGACGGTGTTGATGCCGTCGCCGAAGCCCGTGCTTGATAGGATCAATTGCCAGGTGGAAGGGTTGTAGCTCGTCCCGCCGCTGGTGTCCTGGTAAATCTGATAGCCGGCATTCCCGGCCTCGCTCACGAATTCGAGCGCGGGTTGAACGTAGGTGTCGCAATAGCTGTAGTAGCTGTAACTGCTCCAAAACGGGTCCGGATACCAGATGCTGCCGAAATTGTCGCCGTTCCACCCAAAGTCGAAGAAATAGTTCCAAGGGAAGAAATAGTCGTTAACCGGGTAGCTCCAGTAGTCGTAGCAGTAGGTATTCCAGCTCGAAATATACGCAGTGAAGCGATACGTGTCGGGCTTGACGATTTCGTCCAAGATTCCATCTCCATTAACATCCACGAAGGAGGAGCTTGTTCGCTCTGGCTCGGTCGAAAACCAAATGCGGAAGGTCTCCCATGAACCAACTCCGGTAGTCACCGCATTGACGGCACCACCGCCGCCGCCCTCGGCGCACAGGTAATAGCCGTTTACCGATCGAATCGAAACGTAGTCACCATCTTGGATCGCGCCTGCACCAGCGATGCGATCAATGGTGAATTGCTCCCACGCTCCAATGCCGAGCCGGTTAGCGACGACAGTGCTTCCGCCACCTTGCTCGGCGCAAAAATACCTGCCGTCAGCCGATTGGAAAGCCAGTCCGTCGCCGCTCATTAACGGGCCTCCGTTGAAGTCGCGGACGTTGAAAGTTTCCCACGGTCCCCAGCCGTTGCGATTTGCCACGACCGCGCGACCGCCGATCAATTCAGCGCACACCCAGTGGCCATCTGACGCCTGCAAAGCGATGCGCACTGAAGTTTGGGCATCTAAACGGATCGCCGCGACGAACGCGAGTGCCGCAAACTTCAACCCCATAGAAAGAGAAAATGTTTTCATCGTAGTATTTCTCCTATTGTTGCGGCTTCGCCTGTTTCGCCGTCAGCCTGTTTGCCCGGGGCTGGTCAACGAGCAGTGCGGCAGGACGCTTGCCTTGCCTATCCCGCCTCCATTGTTCGGCCATCGTGACGCGATCCTCCAGACTAGAGTCTCGGGGCATGAGCCGTTGCAAGCGCTCCATCTCGAATGCATCGTCTATACCGTTCATATTATCGTCGGCGAACAAGGGATTTGCTGCCGATTGGATCAGTCCGCTCACCCACGCGCCCGACTTTCCTCCCGAGACCGACACCTGTTGCGTCTTTTGACCGCTGCCGCCGGTTGCTGAGACTCGCATGTTGCTCGCGACCTGCCGCGCATCAGCGAAGAGGTCCCAAACTCCAGCTTTCGCATCATAGAGGATCGTTAGCACCGGGAGAGCGGCAAGCATTCGGTCTCCGAACATATCCTGCCGCACATGAATGCCGAGCGGCCTCCACGAGGGGTTTGAGCCGCCGGATTCCATTGCCACGAGTTGGACAGAATCCGGAACAGGGCTTTCGGTAACGCGTAGGCGAACATTGCCCACGTCAATTACCGTCTCGGGCGAAGCATAAACCTGAAAGGACACATACACCGGCTGCTCAGATGTCGCGCGCAGCGGACGCGACCAACTCTTGAGTGCGCTGATGGAAAGTATCCTTGTGTTACCTCGCTGCTCGGAGCGGAGTCCGTCTTTTTCAGAGGGGGCAAGAGGATCTACAGCGAACAGCTCGGGCGCTAGGGTCGCGGCATCGCCCGCGAACGGCACTTTCCGCAGGCGCGGTAGCCCGAGGGGAGCCCATAAATCCTTGTATGCTGCGGGCACTGTATCGGGCGCTTTGCTGTTATCAGGCAATGCCTGCACGAGCGAAGTATCTGGGAGACGAGCGTCTTGTGCAAACGCGGCTGTAATGGTTGTAAACGCCAAACAGGCACAGAGCCCGGCTTGTAGCGACGAACGATGTTTCATTTGATTCCTCCTTCCTCTATGTGGTTTTGCCGCGAGGACGCCGGGGTTGCGCCATGACTTGGCCCAGACTGTCACTCACGAACGAACTAACAAAAAATGAAGCGCGGGAAAATATGGCGTGGGCTTGGGCTAGCTTCTGGTTCACGCCGTCGGTGCCGCGCACGTCGCGGATCACCCTTCGGGCATTGACAAAATAAACTCGGGCCTCCGCGGCCTCGTGCGACGCCACGAGGCCGCGGAATGTGTCGGAGACCAGCAACACCGCACCAATCAAAACAGTTTTAGAAGCTGGGGAACGTCGAGGGGTGGAGGACATGAAACGGGGCCCGTTGCGCCGCCAACAAGATTTGCGCCCCCACGCGCCTTCAAGATTTCTTTGGCGAGGTTGATGCCTCATGCCAACTCGGGGGATCTTTACCCAGGGACCATCAACCTCCGTTGGATGTGCCGACAGGCTGACGTTGGCCCAAGGTCCAACGTCAGGGAAGCCGGAACGAACTTTCGCACAGAGCGTGGCAGCGCTAGCGGGGACAGTGTGAAATAAAGCAATATCCCGGTGGGCGCTGCGCGATCCAAATGATGTATAGGACCGGCGCTCGCCGCCGGGTCGCTTTCGTTCGCAGAACGGCCCGCCGATCCCTCGACAGATTCGGGCCCCTGAGCTTGTGAGCGACCGCCCTACAGGCTGCTTCGTTCCGGATCAGCGTCGGCGCCGCTTGACCGCAAGCTGGACCCCGGAGTAACGCACGAGGCTTTGCAGGTGCTCGTATTGCTGCGGATCCATGTGCTTCGATTCCTTGAGTTCCTGCTCAGCGCGTTTCATCGCGGCCTCCACGGCATGCTCATCGATCTTTTCCTCGGTGATGGCGTGCTCGGCGAGCACCCGGACCTTGTCGCCGTCGATCTGCGCAAAACCGCCACCAACCGCGAGCCACTGGATCGCCGTGCCCTTCGACACGCGCAGTTCGCCGTGCTCCACCTGGGTGAGCAGCGGAATGTGACCGGGCAGGATGCCGATCTCACCCTCGACCGTCGGGATGACGACGGAGTCGATGGTGTCGGAATACACCTTCGCCTCGGGCGTGACGATTTCGAGCGTGAGGGGCATGGAATTATTTCTTGGCGCCCGCGGCGATGACCTCGTCGATGCCGCCCTTCATGTAGAAGTCGCCCTCGGCGATGTGGTCGAGCTCGCCATCGAGGATCATCTTGAAGCCGCGAACGGTCTCCTTGACCGGGACGTATTTGCCCGGCGTGCCGGTGAAGACCTCGGCCACGGCGAACGGCTGGGAAAGGAGGCGCTGGATCTTGCGGGCGCGATAGACGGTCTGCTTGTCCTCGGGCGAGAGCTCGTCGAGGCCGAGGATGGCGATGATGTCCTGCAGGTCCTTGTAGCGCTGGAGGACGCGCTGCACTTCGCGGGCGACGTGGTAGTGCTCCTCGCCGACGACGTCGATCTGGAGCGCCTTCGAGACGGAGGAGAGCGGATCAACCGCGGGATAAATGCCGAGCTCGGCAATGGAGCGCTCGAGCACGATGGTGGAATCAAGGTGGGCGAAGGTGTTCGCCGGCGCCGGGTCGGTGAGATCGTCCGCGGGCACGTAGACGGCCTGCACGGAGGTGATGGAGCCTTTCTTCGTCGAGGTGATGCGCTCCTGGAGGAGGCCCATCTCGTTGGCGAGGGTCGGCTGGTAACCGACCGCGGAGGGCGAGCGGCCGAGCAGCGCGGAGACCTCGGAGCCGGCTTGCGAGAAGCGGAAGATGTTGTCGATAAAGAGCAGCACGTCCTGGCCCTTCTCGTCGCGGAAATACTCGGTCATCGCGAGTGCCGAAAGCGCGACGCGCATGCGGGCGCCCGGAGGCTCGTTCATCTGGCCGTAGACCAGCGCGACCTTCGATTTGCTCAGGTCCTTCTGGTTGATGACGCCGGCCTCCGACATCTCGTGGTAAAGGTCGTTGCCCTCGCGGGAACGCTCGCCGACGCCGGCAAACACCGAGTAGCCGCCATGCGCCTTGGCGATATTGTTAATGAGCTCGAGAATGACGACGGTCTTGCCGACGCCCGCGCCGCCGAACGCCCCGGCCTTGCCGCCCTTGATGAAGGGGCAGATGAGGTCGATGACCTTGATGCCGGTCTCGAGAATCTCGGACTTGGGGTTCTGATCGACCAGCGAGGGAGCCGGGCGGTGAATGGGGTAACGCTTGGTGTGCGGGACCGGGCCCTTGCCATCCACCGGTTTGCCGGTGACATCGAGGATGCGGCCGAGCACCCCGTCGCCCACGGGGACGGTGATGGGCGCGCCGGTGTCGGTGACATCCATGCCGCGGACGAGGCCTTCGGAGGAGGACATGGCGATGGCGCGCACGACGCCCGCGCCGAGGTGCTGCTGGATCTCGAGGGTGAGATTCTGCTTCACGCCAGTGGCGGTGAAGTCGATGGTCAGCGCCTGGTAGATGGCGGGGATCGCGTTTTCCGCAAACTGCACGTCGACGACCGGGCCGATGACTTGGACGATTTTGCCGATATTGCTCATGACTTGAACGGGTGTGGGGTGGTGTTAAATCAGGCCGCGCTGAACTGCGCGGCGGCGATTTCGAGAATTTCCTGAGTGATGCCAGCCTGGCGGGCCTTGTTATACTCGAGCGTAAGCTCTTCGATGAGCTTGGTGGCGTTGTCCTTGGCGGTCTTCATCGCGACCATGCGGGCGCTGTGCTCGGAGGCCTTGGCCGACAGCACGAGCTGGTAGATGTAGCGGTTGACGTAGAACGGCAGCAACGCGGCGAGCACAGCCTCGGCGTTGGGCTCGAACAGCATGTCGCGATCGTCGCCGGCCTTGCCGCCGCCGGAGTCGGCGCGGAGGGAGGTGACGAAATCGGCCACGTTCGAGAGGGGGAGCACCGGGCGGATGATGGATTCCTGCACAAGCGTGTTCTTGAAGCGCGAGTAGATGACCTCGAGTGTGTCGATGGTGCCCTCAAGATACAGCTTCACCATGAATTCGATGGCCGTCTTGACCTCGCCGAACGGCACGCGGTCGCTCACGGTGAAGTCGGCGAGGACGTCGCGTTTGGTGCGGGCGAGGAACTGGGCGCCCTTGCGGCCGATGGCCACATACTTGGCGGGCGTCTTGATATCGATGACCAGCTTGAAGAGGTTGGCATTGAGCGGACCGCAGAGGCCCTTGTCAGACGTGACGAGCAGGACGCCGCGGACCTTGGTCTCACGCTGGGCGAGCAGCGGGTGTTGCGCCTCGCCGACGCGCGGGGCGAGAGCGGCCAGCATGTCGGCCATCAACTGGGCGTAGGGCCGGCCGGCGAGGGCCGCCTGCTGCGCCTTCTTCATCTTCGACGCCGCGACCAGCTCCATCGCCTTGGTGATCTGGCGGGTGTTCTTGACCGACTTGATGCGCCGGCGGATGTCGCGGGTTGAGGGCATGGGCAGGTGGAAAACGGATGCGCGGGGGCGGAGGAGATTACTTGGCGGCGAAGGTGGCCTTCCACTCGTCGGCCGCGGTCTTGAGCCCGGCCTCGATCTCGTCGGTGAGCTTCGCCTCCGTGCGGATTTTGGTCAGGAGGGCGTCCTTGCGGCCGGTGAGGTATTCTTTCAGCGAGTTGGAGGCGGCCACGATGTTCTTCACGTCGATGGAATCGAAGTAGTTTTTCTGGAGGGCCCAAAGGACGGAGGCCTGCACCTCAATGGAAACCGGGTTGAGCTGCGGCTGCTTGAAGAGCTCGACGATGCGCGCGCCGCGCTCGAGCTGGGCCTTGGTCTTGGCGTCGAGATCGGAACCGAACTGCGCGAAGGCTGCGAGTTCGCGGAACTGGGCGAGCTCGCCCTTGAGTTTGCCGCCCACCTGCTTGGTGACCTTGATTTGCGCGGACGAGCCGACGCGCGAGACGGAGAGACCGACGGACACCGCGGGGCGGATGCCCTGGTTGAAGAGATCGGTCTCGAGGAAGATCTGGCCGTCGGTGATGGAGATGACGTTCGTCGGGATGTAGGCGGACACGTCGCCCGCCTGCGTCTCGATGATCGGCAGCGCGGTGAGCGAGCCCTTGCCGTCGAGGCGCGCGGCGCGCTCGAGCAGGCGGGAGTGAAGGTAGAACACGTCACCCGGATACGCCTCGCGGCCGGAGGGGCGCTTCAGGATGAGCGAAATCTGGCGGTAGGCGACGGCGTGCTTGGAGAGATCGTCGTAGACGATCAGCGCATCCATGCCGTTTTCCATGAACCATTCGCCGATGGAGGCGCCGGAGAAGGGCGCGAGGTATTGGTTGGCGGGATTGTCGGCGGCGGGCGCAGAGACAATGACGGTGTATTCGAGCGCGCCGGCGGCCTCGAGGGCGGCGATGGTGCGGACGACGTTCGACTGCTTCTGGCCGACGGCGACGTAGATGGAATACATCGGGCGGAAACTCTTGTCGCCCGAGGCGAGGCCGACCTTGTTGATGCGACCCTGGTTGATGATCGTGTCGATGCAGATGGTGGTCTTGCCCGTGCCGCGGTCGCCGATGATGAGCTCGCGCTGGCCGCGGCCGATCGGGATCATCGAGTCGATCGCCATGATGCCGGTGAAGACCGGCTGCGAGACGGATTTGCGGACGATGATGCCCGGGGCAATCTTCTCCACGGGATAGAATTCCTTGGCGTCAATCGGGCCCTTGCCGTCCACGGGGCGGCCGAGGGCGTCGACCACGCGGCCGAGCAGGGCGCGGCCGACGGGGACGGAGAGCAGCTTGCCGGTCGTCTGGACCTCATCGCCCTCCTTCAGGTTGGCGATGTCGCCGAGGATGACGCAACCGACCTCATCTTCTTCAAGGTTGAGCGCGATACCGATGGCGCCGCCGGGGAACTGGACCATCTCGTTATACATGACCTCGGAAAGGCCATCGAGTTTGGCCACGCCGTCGGCGACGGTGCGGATGTTGCCAGTGTTTTTCTTGACGGCCTTGTTGGAAAGCTTGGCGATCTGCTGTTCGATTTGGTCGATGACGGTGCTCATGCGGTGTGGCGGTTAAAGCTTGTGGGGTTAGACGGCGGAAGAAAGGGCGGCCAGCTGGCCGGAGACATTGGCCTCGTAGACATCCGAACCGACACGGACGCGGAGGCCGGCGAGGAGCTTGGAGTTGGGCTGCGCGGTGGCGGTGACCGGGCGGGAGTATTTCCGGGACATGGCGCTCTCAATCAATTTGAGCGTGGCGTCGCTGACCGAACCGGCGTGCTCGACGATCGCGCGGGACTTGGCGACCTCGGTCACGATGGCGCGGTGGTAAAGCTTGAGCAAAGCGAGGGGGTGGCGCGGCTGGACCTTCTCGATGTAGCCGAGGACGCCGGCAACCTGCTCGGGCGAGACGGCACCATTGACGAGACTCAGCTTGAAGAGCTGCTTCGCTAGGGCCTTGGTCTTTTTGTCGCCGCGCATGGGTCAGGTCAAAGGACGGTGAGCTCCTTGGTCGCGGCCTCGTTGTAGGCGGCGCGGTCGGCCTCGGATAGTTTCTTGGCGAGCACCTGCTCGGTGGTCTTGACCACGAGGCGGGCGATTTCGCCGCGGGCCTCGTTCAGCATTTTCTTGTGCTCGAGGTCGATGGCCTGCTGGGCTTTGGCGATAGTGTCGGCGGAACGGGCGGTGGCCTCGGCGTTCTGCCTGTCGGCGAATTCCTTGGCGGCTTTGCGGGCTTCGTCGACGACCTTCTGGGCCTCCTGCTGGGCGGTCTTGATGAGCGCGGCGCTCTCCGCAGCGGCGGCGGCGAGACGGACCTGGGTTTCCTCGGCGTTCTTCAGGCCGGATTGGATCTTCTGGTTGCGCGCCTCCATCGTGGCGATGGTGGGCTTGATGCCGAATTTGTAGAGAACACCGAACAGGATGAGGAAGCTGATGAGCTGAAAGAGAATCAACTTCGGCTCCACGCCGAAGTGCTCAAAGGTCTGCTTCAGGCCTTCCAAGGGGCCGGACGCGGCCGCCGGGGCGGGCTCAACAGTGGCGAGCAGGAGTGAGAGCATGATGGAAAAGGGACTGGCGGCGCAAAGCGCGGGGCCTGGCGCCGCCGGGGTGGGAGTTTAGGCCTTGGCGAGGAACAGCGCGAGGATGCCGAGACCTTCGGCAAGCGCCATACCGATGATGGCCTGGACGAGAATCTTGCCGGAAGCGCCGGGATTGCGCCCGACGGCTTCAGCGGCCTTCTGGCCGATGAGGCCGACGCCGAGACCGCCGCCGAGCATACCGAGCCCGCTGGCGATGTTGCCTGAGATTTCCGCGAGGAGGTGGATCATGTTTTGTGGATGGGTTGGTGGTTGTGGTTGCCGCCGTGCGCACGCGAAGCACGCTCCCGGCGGAAAAGTGGCTAGTGATGCGCCTCCGCGGCGTGGTCTCCCTCGTGGGCATGATCGTCGCCATGATTGCAGATGAGGCCGATGTAGACGGAGGTCAGAAGAGTGAAGACCAGGGCCTGGATCAGACCGACGAGCAGCTCCATGAAATAAAACGCAAAGAAGAAACCGGTGCCGTGCAGGAGGTTTTCGCCGCCGAAGATGTTCCCGAAAAGACGGACCGAAAGGGTGAAGGGGCGGATGGCGATGGAAAATACTTCGATACAGCCCACAAAGAGAAAAATGAGGGTGAGAAACGGATAAAGCCAGGCGGGGGTCTCCTTCTTGTCGGCCTTGTTGCCGAAGAGGTCCTTGATGATGAGCTTGGGCCCCGCGTATTTCAGGACGATGATGAGCCAGGCGCCGAAGGAAACGAGCGCGAGCGCGATCGTGCCGTTGAAGTCGGAATTGAACGGGCGGATGAGCGGCTTGGTGAGTTCGAAGTGGCCTTCCACCTCATGCCCCCACCCCAGCGTGCCAACGCCCGGGATGAGACCCATCCAATTATGCACCAGGATGAAGATGAAAAAGGTGACGAGCAGCGGGAATGCAGCAGGGAAGGCCTTTTTGCCGACAATGGGCTCAAACAAATCATGCAGCGCCTCAAGAATGGACTCAAAGACAGACTGGGCCTTGCCGGGCAGGATCGATGGTTTGCCGACCACCAAAAGGATCAGGGAAATAATCAAGGCGGAGATGGCCCAGCCGGTCACCATGCTGCTGGTGATAACCCAGCCGTGGCCGAAATCGACCAGCCTGGCGGCAGCGGGAGCGACCCCTTCACCTTCACTGGCAAACGCGGGAACCGCCAGCACGAGGGCGGCGAGAATCCCGAGTGGTTTCTTGGCATTCAGCATTTTTTGGGGCGTCGGGAGCGTCGGGAGGAAACCCAATTAGGTAGGTTTCCGCTCGACGAAGCGTCAATCCTCTAAATCAGAAAACCGCGGGAAGGCGGGGGATAATTAGCCGTGCAAGGAAAATAGCCGGCGCAACTTATGGTCAGGCTGCGCTTGCCAGCGCCCGGGAAACGGGCGATTTGTAAAGTATGGACCAAGCCACCCGCGATCTGCTGACCCGCACCGAGTCGCCCCACCGGGCCAACGGCGAGCGCAAGCTGGCGCACAATGTTTTTATGCAGACAACCTGGGGACTGCTGGGGGTGGCAGCCCTGGGGCAACTGTTTCTACTGGTCTGGCTGGATGTGATGTCCTGATTGCCACCAGCGAGTGGTAGCTGGCGGCGCGGGCCTGAAACACGGTCGAGTGCTCGAGCGGCCAGTGGGCTTCCGGCTCCAGCCGCCACGTCTTCAAGCCGGGAATGAATCCCGCTACCTCGCGAAAGTATTCTTCGTGGTCAGTGCGAAAATACCAGCGGGTCCCCTCCCCCGCCCGGCTCGCCACGGCTTCGAAAAACTCGGGCTGTAGGAGGCGATTCTTGTGATGACGCTTTTTGGGCCACGGGTCGGGAAACAGCGCCCAGATTTCCTCAAACCTGACGCTGGCCGGCAACGCATGCAAAAATTCCCGGGCCTCAGCGCGCACAAAGTGGCAGTTGGGCAAGCGCGCCCGCTCGGCTTTCCGGCGGCTTTTGCCGAGGCGTTCGTTCCGCAGATCAACGCCCACGCAGAGTTTGTGGGGGAATTCGGCGGCATAGTGCGCAAGAAAATGACCGTGTCCGCTGCCGATTTCCCAGACGAGGCGGCAGGGCGCCGGCAGGAGCGCAGCGAGTTCGGCGCGCAGCGCGGCGCGCCGTTGGGCGATGTGCTCGACGAATCCGGGTTTATAGTCCACGCGTTCAATTGGCGCGAGCCCGCCAGATGGCGCAACCTCGAAGCGTCAGCTTTTCCGGAGGCGCGGCAGACGCATAACAATGGCCAGTCCGGAGCCCTCGGCGTTTTCCGCCCAGACCCGGCCCTCGTGCAACTGGACAATATGCTTTACGATGCTGAGGCCCAGGCCCGTGCCACCAGTCTCGCGCGAGCGCCCCTTCTCCACCCGGTAAAACCGCTCGAAGATGTGCGGCAGGTCTTCCGGCGGGATGCCTGCGCCATTGTCGCGGACAAAACACTCGACCTCGTTCTCGCCGGCAGCGCGTGCGCCGAGTTCGACGCGCGAGCCCTTGGGGGTGTATTTCAATGCGTTGTCGAGTAGATTGCCAAAGACCTGGGTCAGCTTCTCTTCGTCGGCGTCAATCGCCCCGAGCATCCCGGGCGCATCAACCAAGATCTCGTGGTCAGCGGCATGCGGCCGGCGGCGATATTCTTCCGCCAGCCCAAGCAAGTAGGGCGCGAGCACCAGCGGGGCAAACTTCAGGCCCGGGGTGCCCGACTCCAGGCGGGATAGCGCCAGCAAGTCATCAATGATTGATTTCAACCGGTCGCTGTGGCGCTGGATGGTTTTCAGAAACCGGTCGCGATCCTCCAGTGCCATGCTCTTATGGCCGTCCACCAGGGTCTCAATGTAACCATTGATGATGCTCAGCGGGGTGCGCAGCTCATGGGAGGCGTTGGCGACGAAATCGCGGCGGATGCGCTCCAGTTTGCGCTGGCTGGTCAGGTCGTGGATGACGAACAAGGCCCACTGGGATTTGCCGTCAGGCGAGGGAATCGGGGCGCCCGAGGCCTCGATCCAGTGCAGATTTTGTCCGTCGACAATTTCGAATTCCTGGCGGGGCAGCGGCGAACCCGACCGGGTGGCGCGCACATAGTCGAGGAAGGGCGCGCTACGCACAATGAGTTCCAGGCGCAAGTTTACCAAGTCGCGGGCCGCCGGGAAAATTTCCCGCAGCGCCCGGTTGGCCAGATGGATGTAGTTCGACTCGTCCACAATCAGCACGGCCTCGCGCAGGTTGCCGAGGGTGGCTTCCAGCTGAGCGAGTTGGTCGGTGCGCTGCTGGCGGAGGGCGGTGTTATCGGTGATAAGTTCGTTGATCGTCTGGGTGAGCCCGTGCCAGGCGGGCAGGTCACCGGCGGAACTCTGCTCACGCAGCAGGGGCTGGCCGCGTCGGGCGGCATCGCGCAACTCTGCCAGCGCCCGGTTTTGCCGCCAGAGCGTCCGCAGTAAAAACAGCAGGCCCAGGGCCAGAAGGACGACAGCAAACACGATCATGCGGATATTTTTTTGTCGGCAATCCGGTAGCCGACACCGCGGATCGTTTCAATCCACCCGGACTCCGGGCCGAGCTTTTCGCGCAGACGGCGCACGTGTGTGTCGACCGTGCGGGTCTCGATTTCCGTCGAGTAATTCCAGACATTGAGTAGCAGGTGCTCGCGGGTCTGCACCCGGCCCTGCCGCTCCATCATCAGCCGGAGCAGTTTGAATTCCGTGGCGGTCAGCTCCAGGGCCGTGCCGTGCACCGTGACGCGGTGAGTTTCGCTATCGAGCAGAATGCCGCCAATGTGCAAGCGGGCGGGCGCGGGTTCCTTGGGCCCTGCCGCGCGCCGCAGGACGGATTCTGCGCGCAGAACGAGTTCCTTCGGACTGAAAGGTTTCCCCACATAGTCATCGGCACCGGATTCCAAACCCTCGATGCGGTCGTGCGGCTCGGCCTTGGCGGTCAGGAAAATGATGGGCACCTTGGCCAGCTTGCTGTCCGCCCGGAGAATCCGGCAAATCTGTATGCCGCTCAGATGCGGCATCATTATGTCTAATATTATCAGATCTGGCTGGTAGTTTCGCGCCTTCGAGATGCTGGCGGTGGCGTCGTTCACGGTTTCCACGTGGAAACCTTTCGCCTTCATATGATACGCCACGAGATCGGTGACGTCCGGCTCGTCGTCGACGACAAGGATCTTTTTCTTCTCCATTGCCCCGGATTATCGCCCGCGCGAAAGACCTTTCCAGTGAATTAACCGGCGTAACGTGATTGTCACCTCAACATCACAGGGCCGCAACTTCGGCGGCCTGGTCCATGCGCATGAGTGGATCTAGGGGGCTGGGGCGTCCCGCTTGGCGGCGAGCAGCACCATCAAAATGCTGATGTCAGCGGGATTGACGCCACTGATCCGGCCGGCTTGGCCAAGATTCTGCGGCCGCAATTGGTGAAGCTTTTGCGCGCTTTCGCGACGCAATCCAGGAATCGCCAGAAAATCGAGCAAAGGAGGTATCCGGATTTTTTCGACGCCCTTCATCTTTTCAATCACACGCTGCTCTCGCTCAAGGTAGCCACGATAGGTGACGCGATAGAGCACCTCATCACGAACCTCCTTTGACTCAGTCAAAAACTCTGCGGGCAATGCGGCAGTGGTTTTATCGCGTCGAATACACTCAGCCCAAAGTCCACCGACAGTCTTATTGGTCTCGAGATAATTTTGCCAATGTTTGATGCGATTAGATTTCGCTTTAATTCGATTTAAACGACTGTTGGACAACAGTTTATGACTTATAGCGTGATCGACCATCCGAAGCTCTGAGCTGCCGTGATTAAAAAGCAATCTGTGCTCGGCGCGACTCGTGAACATCCGATATGGCTCAACCGTCCCCTTGGTGACCAAATCATCGATCAGAACGCCTATGTAGCCTTCGTGGCGTTGAATGATGAGCGAAGGTTCTCCCCTCACCTTGAGCACCGCATTTACGCCTGCGACCAGCCCTTGCGCCGCAGCCTCCTCGTAGCCTGAAGTGCCATTGATTTGTCCGGCTAGGAACAGATTCTCCACCTTCCTCGATTCAAGCGAAGGATACATCTGGGTCGGCTGCGCAAAGTCATACTCCACGGCATAGGCCGGGCGTAGCAGCATGGCCTGCTCCAGTCCGGGGATACTGTGAACCAGCTCAACCTGCACGTCGAACGGGAGACTAGTCGACAGTCCGTTAATGTAATACTCGTTTGTACTTCGCCCCTCAGGTTCAAGGAAAAGTAGATGCCTGGGCTTGTCAGCAAAACGAACAAATTTGTCCTCAATACTTGGGCAATACCGTGGTCCCACCCCAGTAATCTCGCCAGAATACATGGCTGATTTATGGAGATTTTCCCGGACGATCCTCTCCGAAGCCGGCGTCGTGTGGGTCATCCAGCAGGACACCTGTTCGCTTCCGGGCTGCCAGCCCAAGCGGCGCTCCCCTGTCGATTCCACGTGGAACATATCCCCGGGATCCCGGGTGTCGTGGAAAGCAAACAAGGTTGGCTCAGGATCGCCTTTCTGCTCCTGCAGTCCCGTAAAATTGATACTTCTGCCCAGAATACGGGGCGGGGTTCCGGTCTTAAGTCGCTGAAGTTCTATCCCCGCTTCCAGCAGGCTTCCCGAGAGGGTCATGGCACTGAAATCGCCCAGCCGCCCACCCTCGTTCTTATTCTGGCCTACATGCATCAGTCCGCGCAAGAAGGTGCCGGTTGTGATCACAACAGTTTGCGCAAAAAACTCTATATCCAAGTTCGTTCGGCAGCCAACAACCTTGCCGTTCTGGAAGATCAAGCCCGTGACGGTCGCCTGAAATACCTGCAAGTTTGGCTGTAGCTCGAGAGTGTGTTTCATGCGAAACTGATATGCCTTCTTATCGCATTGCGCCCTCGGAGACTGGACTGCTGGCCCCTTGGATTCATTGAGCAGCCGGAACTGAATTCCGGTAACATCAGTGTTGATTGCCATCTCACCACCAAGGGCATCGATTTCTCTAACAATTTGTCCTTTTGCCTGGCCGCCAATCGCTGGGTTGCAGCTCATTTGGGCAATCGTATCAATGTTGCCAGTGAGCAGCAGGGTGGGCGCGCCCATTCGTGAGGCCGCCAGACACGCCTCCACCCCGGCGTGCCCTGCCCCGCATACAATAACGTCAAACGGCTCTTTATTATAAATCACGCGTAATAAGCAGACATATCAAATTATATATTTTGATATAGGATTACTTACCAATACAAAACGCGGCGAATAACCGATCCAGCACTTGCTCGCTATCGATCTTCCCAGCGATTTGCCCAAAATTATCGAGTGCTCCGCGCAAATCACTAGCCACCAATTCACTAAAACTATTATGCTCGAGCTTCTCCTTTGCCGCCGCCAAACTGGCGTTTGCTTGCTCCAGGGAGTGGGCATGGCGTGCATTGATAGCGATGAGATCATCGCCGATTTTGATCTGATATGATTCAGCAAGATTAGCCACAGCGGCGTGAAGTGCTTCGAGTCCGGCACCGTGTAACGCTGAAACAGAGACAGCGGGGAAAGACTGAGGCGGGGAAGCGTGCTTCACCGGCGGCAAATCGATTTTATTGAAAACCGCGATGGTGTTGGTGGATGTCATGTGCGCCGCCAGTTCAGGTGGCAAGGCGGGCAGGGGCCGCGTTGAATCAATCACCCAGAGGAAAATATCCGCGGCAGAAGCTTGCTCGAGAGACTTCTCCATACTGCGTTTCTCGAGTGGCGCGGGCGACGGATTGAGCCCGGCCGTGTCGATGAGGCGAAGAAAATGCGGGCCGGAAATAATATTTTCCTCGAGGTAATCACGCGTCGTGCCCGGTTCGGGGCTGACCAAGGCGCGCTCGCGGCCAACCAGACGATTAAGCAAACTGCTTTTACCCGCATTGGGCTCGCCGATAATCACGGTCTTGATGCCCGCTCGCAGCAATTCCCCGTAGTGACTGGTCGCGAGCAACCGGGATGTGCTGGTTTGCAGTTCAGTTAGTTTGCGTAACACCGCCAATCGGTCCTCGGGCGGAAGATCCTCATCTGGAAAGTCGACGTATGCCTCGATTTGTGCCAAAACATTGATCAATCGAGAGATAAGTACATTCATTTGCCGGCCTAGCGCGCCGCGCAATTGCTGATTTGCCGCAGCCAATGCCCGTTCGCTGCGTGCATGAATCAAGTCCATGACAGCCTCCGCCTGGCTCAGGTCCAAGCGCCCGTTCAAAAACGCGCGTTTGCTAAATTCCCCCGCCTCCGCCGGCCGGCAGCCGCGCGCGAGGAGATCCTCGAGGATTTTCTGAGCGATGAAAGGATTTCCGTGGCAGGAAATTTCCACCGTATCCTCGCCGGTGAATGAATTTGGGGCAGCGAAATAGGTGAACAGTACATCATCCACGAGCAGCCCGCGGCGGTCGCGATAGTCGGAATGCCGGGCCATGCGGGGCAGGGGAGGTTCGCCAAAAATATTTTGCACCAGCACCGCGGTGAGCGGCCCGCTGGCGCGTACGACGGCAATGGCCGAGGTGCCAACGGGAGTGGCCAGCGCGGCAATGGTGTCAGACGGGAACGACATTCGCCTCACGCAAGCGAACGCGGCGGCGAAAGCAAAAGGGAAAATGAACTACTGCTGATGCGAACCAGTGCAGCCTGCCGGACATGAAAAACCCCGCGAGACTTACCCGCGGGTTGGTCAAAAGAGCAGTATTTACTATTACTCGGCGCTGGCGCCGGTGACCGAAGCACCGCCCTTGACGTGCACCTTCTCCAGGATGGCCGCGGTTATCTTGGCCGCGAGAGCTGGATCCTTGGCCAGGGCGTCTTTGGCGGCCTCGCGACCCTGGCCGACCAGGGTGCCCTCGTAGGCGATCCACGCCCCTTTCTTTTCGAGCACCTTGTGATCGATCCCGAGGTCGATCAGGGAGCCGGTGGCCGAAATGCCCTCGTCATACATGATGTCGAACTCCACCTCCGTGAACGGCGGGGCAACCTTGTTCTTCACGACCTTGATCTTGGTGCGGTTGCCGATGACCTTGCCGTCGGGAGTCTTGAGCTGATCCTTGCGGCGGATGTCGAGGCGGATCGACGAGAAAAATTTCAATGCGCGACCGCCCGAGGTGGTCTCGGGGTTGCCGAACATCACGCCGATCTTCTCGCGGATCTGGTTGGTGAAAATGCACACGCAATTCGTCTTGCTGACGACGGAAGTAAGGCGGCGCATAGCCTGGCTCATGAGGCGGGCCTGGCTGCCCATCGTCATGTCTCCCATCTGGCCGTCGAGTTCGGCCTTGGTGATGAGGGCGGCAACGGAGTCGAGGACGATGATGTCGATGCTGTTGGAGCGGATGAGAGTCTCCATGATATTCAGCGCGTCCTCGCCGGAATCGGGCTGCGAGACAAGGAGATCGTCGAGGCTCACCCCGACGACGCGGGCGTATTTCGGGTCGAGGGCGTGTTCGACGTCGATGAAGGCGGCGAGGCCACCCTGGCGCTGGGCCTCGGCAATGGCGCTCAAGCAGAAGGTCGTCTTGCCCGAGGACTCCGGGCCGTAGATCTCGATGATGCGGCCGCGGGGCAAGCCGCCAACGCCGAGAGCGAGGTCAATCGCCAGCGAGCCGGTGGAGAGCGTCTCCACCTTCATCTTGGTGTTGCTGCCGAGGCGCATGATCGAACCCTCGCCGAACTGCTTCGTGATGGAAGAGACGGCGAGCTCGATGTTTTTCTCGCGGGCGGGGTTGGCGGATTTCTCGGCCGGGGCGACACGGGAGTCTGAGGACTTGGCTTTATCGGCTTTGGACATGGGGATCAGGTTGATTGGTTAAAGGGACATCCTAAGGGATGGCGCTGACAACGCTATGTCAGGAGACTTTCTCCCGGGTGGCGACCCCGCAAGCGCGGAGTGACCGAAAAAGCGCCTAAAAACAGGCCGCTAATTTGCGCCGCCCGGCAGCACCGGTTTGTTGAAACCGAAGGCAAAAAACACGGCGAGGGCGATGAAGAAAAGGCTGACGCCATAGTTCCAGCGGAGCTTTTCCCCGAGCACCAGCCAGGCAAAGATCACAAACACCACAAGGGTGATGACCTCCTGGATGATCTTCAGCTGGTAGCCGGTCCAGGTGCCGTAGCCGAGCCGGTTGGCGGGCACCATCAGGCAGTATTCGAAGAAGGCGATGCCCCAGGAGACGAGGATGGCGACCCAGAGGGGCTTGTCGTGTTGATATTTCAAGTGTCCATACCAAGCGTAGATCATGAAAACATTCGAGACACAGAGCAAAAGGATCGTGGTCATGCGCCCGATTGTGCGCGACCAGACCCCGACCGCTAGGAAAAATTACTCGGTCATCGTGTATACCGCGAAGGAGGGCAGCCAGTGGGCGCGGTTGAAGTCCTTGGCGTCGAGCAGGGGTAGCGCCGCGGCGTAGTGCGCGGCGCCGGCTTCGATGGCGAGCGCCCGCCGGGGGTCATCCGCGGCCAGGATACCCGAGAGGCGCCGCCACACCCAGCCCTTGTTGAGGTTGAGGCCGATGAGGTGGGCGATCTTGGGGTCGGTGGGGTCGCTGATGTGCGCCGGCTTGAGCAGATTGGCCGGCTCGCCCAAGGCGAGCCGGGGCAGGAACCGGTCGAACCACCGGAGAAACTGCTCGCGCGGCAGGATGCGCGCCATGAGCCCGGCCTCCACCAGGCACGGCGAGTAGAAATCTTCGCCCGAAGGCTCGTAGTGGCCGGGGTAGTCCGTGTCGTGGCCGAACCAGTAGGCCGCGCGCGCGGTGCAGAAAAGTTTCAGCTCCTGGTCGTCATGGGCGCGGGCGTGGCCGAGGACGAGCGCCACGGCCACGGCGGTGTTGCCATGCACGCCGTTGCGCACCGGGGTCGTCAGCGCCCGCAGGTAGCGCATGAAGCCGGTCCGGATATACGAGACCAGCGGCTCCATGTTGGCCTCGAGCGTGGCATCGTAGGCGCGGATTTCCTGCGCGAGCTTCAGCAACCACGCCCAGCCGTAGGGGCGCTCAAAAAACTCCCGGCCGGGGGCGCGAAAATATTCCGCCTCGGCGCGCATGTTTTCCAGGGTCAGGTGCTCGCGCAGCACGCGGTCGATCTCGGGGCGTTCGGGCAGGGCGGGGAACATCAGCGCAAGCCGGACGAGCATCCAGTGCTGGTGGACGCACGAATGCCAGTCATAGCTGCCGTAGAAGGCCGGGTGCAGCGCCCGCGGGGTCTGCGCATCGCCGGGCCCGTTCAGCATGTGCTGCAGGTAGTGGGGGAACTCGCGGCGGATGTTCGTCAGGCCGAGACAGGCGAATTCCGAGGCCTGACTGGCTAAAATGATGGGAAAAGCAGCGGACATGGCTGGCCCAACCGGGCGGAGGGATAAAAGAATAGGTTGAAGAAGGAAGACTGCCGCATAAGTTGTGCCGTCTCAACCTTTCTCGCACACATGAAAATCAAAGCCTATCTCAAACCACATTGCGGCTGGTCCAACGGAGTCCGCGCCATCATGCGCAAGCACGACCTCGAGTTTGAGGACATCGACATCATCAACAACCGGGCCAACTACGAGGAGATGGTGCGGAAATCCGCCCAGCCACTTTCGCCCTGCGTCGAGATCGACGGCGTGATGCTGGCGGACATTTCCGGGGAAGAGGTGGAAAATTACCTGCTGGCCAACAACCTGGTGCGGGCCAGCGGCGCCAAGGTCGAGGTCGCGACCAATGCCGGCTGCTCACCCGAGGAGCACGAAAAAATGGCCTCGAAGCCGGTGCGCTTCTTCTAACCGCAACTCAGCCGCTTTCAACCTGCGCCGGACTCACCCGAGTCCGGCGTTTTATTTTCCGCCCGACTTCAATACAGCAGCCGCGTGCGAATGGTGCCCGGGACGCCCTGCAGTTCATCGATCGCGATCTCGCTGGCCGCGGCATCGACATCCGTCACGCAGTAGCCGATGTATTCGTTGGTTTGCAGGAATTGGGCGGAGATGTTGATGTGGTGCTTGCTGAAACGTTCGTTGATGTGGGCGAGGACGCCGGGTACGTTGCGGTGGATGTGGAGCAGGCGGCTCTTGCCGGTGCCGGCGTGCTCGGGGAGGGTGGCTTCCGGGAAATTGACTGCGGTGACGGTTGAACCGTTGTTCGAGTAGCGGATGAGCTTGTCGGCCACCTCGGTGCCGATGTTGGCCTGCGCCTCGACGGTGGAACCGCCGATGTGCGGCGTGAGGATGACATTGTCGAATTTACGCAGCGGCGAAACGAATTCCTCCTCGTTGCCCTTCGGCTCCACGGGGAAGACGTCAATGGCGGCACCCGCGAGGTGACCACGCTCGAGGGCGTCGGCCAGCGCGGCGATATCGACCACGGTGCCGCGGGCGGCGTTGATGAGGTGCGCCCCGGGCTTCATGGCGGCGAGCTGTGCGCGCCCGATCAGGTTTTTCGTCTGCGGGGTCTCAGGCACGTGCAGCGAGACCACGTCGCTCTCGGCCAGCAGGGCGGCGAGCTTGGGCACGGCGCGCGCGTTGCCGAGTGGAAGTTTGCTGGCGATGTCGTGGAAGAGCACGCGCATGCCGAGTTGTTCGGCCAGCGTGCCGATCTGCGTGCCGATGTGGCCGTAGCCGACGATGCCGAGGGTCTTGCCCCGCACCTCCACGCTGCCCTCGGCGCTCTTGGTCCAGCCCCCGCGGTGCACCAGCGCGTTTTTCCCGGGAATGCCGCGCAGCAGCATGATGATTTCCCCAAGGACCAGTTCGGCCACGCTGCGGGTGTTGGAGTAGGGGGCGTTGAAAACCGGAATCCCCCGGCGGGCGGCCGCGGCGAGGTTCACCTGGTTGGTACCGATGCAGAAGCAGCCGATCGCCGTGAGTTTCGGCGCGGCCGCCAGGATCTCTTCGGTTAGTTCGGTGCGCGAACGGATGCCAAGGAAGTGCACGTCCTTGAGCGCGGCCTTGAGCGCGTCGCCGGTGAGGGACTTGGGCAGGCTCCGGACCGCCGGGTAGCCGTCGCACGCGAGCGCCTCGGTGGCATTGGCATGGATGCCCTCGAGGAAGAGGAATTTGATGCGGCGTTTGTCGAAGGAGACTTTTTGCATGGGACGAGGGCGGACATTCATCGGAAAATCCCGCGGCGGGCAAGGCCCGTGTGCACGGCGCGGGCTTGCCAGTTGCGGGCCAATGGGTTCGCCTCGACGCCGATGCCCTCGAAACCCATCCCCGGCTCGTCCGGTGAAGTGCTGACCAGCCTGCCCCCGGCCTATCTGCCGCACGCGGCGACCGGCCTGCTGCACCTGCCGCGCTTCCTCGCCAAGTGCCGCCATGTGAAGGCGCACGGCGCCCTGCCGGCCAGTTACGCCAAGAACTACAAGCGCGGCATGGACCGTTTCCTGTGCCTGCATCTCGGCGTGGATCCGAATGCCGTGGAGAAAATCGTATTTGAGTCCGCCACGGACGTCGAGGTCGACGCGAAGCTGAAGGCGCTCTTCCCGGCGGATGTCCGCGCCGCCAAGTGGAACCGCGATTATGTGCAGAAGGGCATGACGCCGAGCGGCCGGGAATTTCTCAAGGAAGCGCTGACGAACATGGGCTGCGCCGACCGGGCGGACCAGATCATCAGCGTGGTCGATCTGATCGAGTTTGACGAGGGCCGGATTGACTAGCAGGGGGTCGCGGCCACCAAAGCAACGGCACTCAGCTGGCGGCAAAACCCGGCACTATCACAGTGCAGAGCAGATTTTTCAGGAAGAGCCCCGGGTGTTCAGGGCGGGGCGGGTGAGGCCGGTTGCTGGTCGGTGCTGAGGGCGCCGAGCCCGTGGCTGATGTTATGCCGGAGCATCTCCAGGTTTTCGCGCACCAGCGCGCCCATCGTTTCACAGCGCAGGTAACGGTCGTTCTTGAAGTGCTCGGCGAGGCCCTCGCGCAGCTGGCGCACATTCTCCGGCGGGGCGATGGGGTCGTGCTCCATGGCGGCGAGCAGCGCGGTCAGGCGCGAGGCGGCCAGCTCGGCGCGCGCCAGCATGATGGTCTGCTCCTCGCGCTGGTATTGGAACGCGGTCTTGAGGTGCAGGTGCTTGGTGCAGAATTTCACCAGCGGGACGTTCTCCTTGAAAAACTGGGGCAGATAAAAGCTTTTCCGGCTGCTGTGCGTCTGCTGGTCGAAATCCATCGCCCGGATGCGGACCTGCGAGCCTTCGAAGTCCGGCGTGATGACGACGACAAAGTTGTAGCTGCGCATGTCGCCGAGCAGGCGCACGAAACAGCGCTCGTTGAACTTCACCAGCTCCTTCGCGATGCGGATGGGCCGCAACTCTGGGCGGTCGAGCCAGCGGTCGATAAACACGTCGCCGGGGATGCCGGCGATGTGTTCCTCCACGAGGGTGCCTCCGTGGGTGAGAAAGTTGAGCCGGTTGGGGGAGAGCAGGTGCTCCAGCTCCAGACCGTAGACCCGTGAGGCGTCGGCCTTCTTGATGTAGAAGTAGTCCGGATTGTCGTTGTAGGCGTTGACAATGCGGATGCGGAACGGCGTGGAGTTGCCGAAGCTGCAGAAGTCCACCCGGTCGATGTAAAGGTGCTGCATGACCGAGAAATCGCCGTCCACCCGCAGCAGGGCGTAGATGCGCTTGAGGTCCTCGTTCAGCGCGGAGATTTCCTCCGCCTGGTAGGCGACGGATTCCCACAGGGTGTTGCGGCCCTCCGCATCCACCAGCGGGATGGCCTCGTGAAAATGGCGCAGCCGCTCGTAGGTGACCGGCAGCTCGCGCTCGCGGCGGTATTTTCCCAGATAGCCGTGCAAATCCGCACCGATGGAGTAACTCGGCTTCTTCTGCGTGCGCGCTTCGATCGGGGTACCGGGGACATCCATCCGCGCTGAGTTTGGCCGATAATCACCGCGTGGCAATAGCGCGCCTTGTCATGGGGTGGAAACTGCGCTGAATCGCAGCATGACTGCAGGACAGACCATCTCCGGCCGGCTGGGCCGGCCGGAAAACCTCCAGCGCCTGGCCCGCGGGATCCTGCTCGTTTTTTTTCTCTGGCTCACCGGGCGATTCTGGCACCCGTATTACGGCTTTACCCGGTTTCTCCAGCTTGATCAATCGGACGCCGCGGTGCTGCTGCCCGAGCTGCGCGAGGCCCCGATCTATGTTTATCATTACTCCGGCGGCTATGACGGGGTCGCCTATGCCCAGCTGGCGGCGCACCCGGCGGTCCGCGACCCGGCGCTGGTCCGGGCCGTGGACAGCCTGCCCTACCGGGCCCGGCGCATCTTGCTGAGCTGGATCGCGTATGCCGCGGGCGGGGGCGACCCGGTGCGCGCCGTGTGGGCCTATGCCGCGCTCAACCTTGTCGTCTGGCTCGGCCTCGCCTGGTTGCTGGCCAAAATTTTTCCACCACAGGGCTGGCGCAATCTGGTCGCCTGGGCCGGACTCCTGTTTTCGGCCGGTGCGCTGGACAGCGTGCGGCTGGCGCTGACCGACCTCGCGGCCTTCGCCCTGCTGGCCGCCGCCCTATGGCAGGCGGAACGTCGGTGCGAGAATCAGGCCGTTGGTTTGCTCGGCGCCGCCGGGCTGGTGCGCGAGACGGCGCTGCTCGGCGGTTTCGCCCTGTGGTCCGGGTTCGGGCGGAAGAATCGGGGCGCAAACCTGACCCGGCTGGCGTTGGCGTTCGTGCCACTCGGCTTGTGGCTGGCTTATCTCAAAATAAACACCGGCCCCGTGGTGCAGGGTATGGGCAATTTCGGCTGGCCGGTGATCGGTTGGGTCGAGAAACTCACCACTTCGCTCCGTGCCCTTGGCCATGAGCCCGACATCTGGCTGGCGTTCACCACGCTGCTGGCCTTCGCCAGCCTCACGGTGCAACTCATTTATATCCTCCGGCGGTGGCAGCCGGGCGATCCGTGGCGGCGGCTGGGCGCGATCTACGGCGGGTTGATGCTCTGCCTGGGCACGGCCGTGTGGGCGGGACATCCCGGGGCGGCCACGCGCATCCTGCTGCCGCTGAGCCTGGCGTTCAATGTGCTCGCAGTGCGGCGGACCGCCGCCGCGGGCTGGCTGCTGGCGGGCAACCTGGCGGTTTTCAGCGGCGTGCTCGTGTTATGGCAGGTCCCGCACGATACGCACGAGGTGGCCGCGGGCCGTGCCGCCCGCGGTGCCTACGTGGTTCACACCGATGACCGCTGGCATCCCGCCGAATTCGGTCGCGACAAAACTTGGGCCTGGTGCGCGGCCGAGGGCGGGCTGCAGTTTGATTTCCGGCCCCGGGCCGATGGTCCCGCAAATATCGAGGTGGCCGTGCGAGGCATAAGCTCGCGGCCGCTGGAAATCCGGCAGGACAACCACGTGCTGTGGGACGGGTCCGTCAGTGAACGCGTGCAGTGGATCGAACTGCCGGCGGTGGCGGTGGTGCGCGGCCGGGCGCAGCTCGAGCTGCGCAGCTCCGCGCCAGGCGTGCGGGAAAGCGCGGACAAAAAAGCCCGCGCACTGGGTTTTGCCATCTACGGCGTGCGCGTCGACTAGCTCGCGGCGCGACCCTGCCGCAACCGGTCAAGGAAAACCGCGACGATGATGACCGCCCCGATGATTCTCAACTGAACCGAATTCGACCAGCCCATCTGCAGCGAACCATTGCGCAGAACCGCCATGGTAAGGGCGCCGATCATCGAGCCGAGAACCGTGCCCACGCCGCCGCTCAGGCTGGCGCCGCCAATGATGACCGCGGCGATGATGTCGAGCTCGAGACCAACCGCCACGGTCGGATCACCCTGCCGCAGGCGCGAGAGCTGGAACAGGCCCGCGAGGCCGAAGAAGCCGCCGGCCACGGTGTAGGCCAGCACCTTGAGCCGCGTGACGCGGACACCGCTGTAGCGGGCGGCGACCTCGTTGGAGCCGAGGGCGAAGAGATGGCGGCCGAAAATGGTGTCGCGCAGCAGCACCGAGGTGAGCACCGCAAGGACAAGGGTGACCCACACGCCCACCGGCAGCGTCTTGCTGAACGGGTCGGCGGTGGTCATCCAGCCATTGATCGGCGAAGCATCATAATTAATCGTCTGGTCGTCCGCCAGGCCCATGGCTTGACCGCGCCAGATGCACAGGGTGCCGAGCGTGATGATGAAGGGCGTCACGCGCAGGCCGGCGATGGCCGCGCCGTTGAGCAAGCCGATCACCCCGCCCGCGGCCACAACGGCGAGCAGCACCGGCACCGGACCCCAGCCGTGCTGGATGAGCAAGGCGCCAATCACACTCGTGAGCGCGATAACCGAGCCGGCCGACAGGTCGATGCCTCCGCGAGGAGCTTTCCGAGCGTGGCGGGCATCACTTCAAATACTTGTCGAGCGGGGGATGGACGATGTCGGCCATCGCCGGGTCGTTGAAATTCTCCCGGGTCACGAAGCCGACGCCGGTGTCGAGGCGGGCCGGCACCTTCTCGCCGCGCAGCACCGCGACGAGGGTCTTCACGCCCAGGTAGCCCATGTTGAGCGGATTCTGGACGACAAAGCCCTGCACGTCGCCCGCCTGGAGGCCGGCGTTGAGGGTCTCGCCCGAGTCGAACGCGACAAACTTCACCTTGCCGCCGGCGAGACCGGCATCGCGCAGCGCCAGCAGCATGCCGGAGGCGGCGGACTCGTTGCTGGCGAAGGCGCCGTTGACCTGCGTGCCGTAGCGGCTGAGCAGGGTTTCGGCGACGCGCTTGGCGCTGTCGCGCGTGGCGCCGGCATGCTGGTCGGTCGAGAGCAGCTTGATGGCGGGAAAATCCTTCCGCATGACCTCGAGGAAACCCGCCTCGCGCTCCTCGGTGCTGTTGGAGCCGACGGCGTAGCGGAGCAGGATGACATTGCCCCGGCCGGCGAGAATTTTTCCCAGATTGCGCGCGGCGATGCGGCCGCCCTCGCGATTGTCGGTGGCGACGAAACTCGACTGCAGGGTCGAGGCGAGGCCGGAGTCGATGATGACGACCGGGATCTTGCCGCGCACCGCCGTCTCGACCGGGGCGACCAGCGCCTTGTTGTCGAGCGGTGCAAGCACGATGCCGTCCACGTGGCGGCCAATGAAATTTTCTACCACCTGCACCTGTTGCTCGCGATCGTCCTCCTTGAGCGGGCCTTTCCAGATGACGTTCACGGTGATCCCGGAGGCCGCAAGCTCGAGCCGGGCCTTCTCGGCGCCGGCATGGATGGATTTCCAGAATTCGTGCGTCGTGCCCTTGGGGATGACGGCAATGGTGTAGGAATCGGCGGCCAGCACGGTCGCGGCCGTGCCGGCCAGCAGCAGGAGCATTTTAAACCAGGAGGTGTTCATGGGGTAAGTCGGGGGCGGATAACAAAACGAAGGCGGGGCAATGAAACCAGCGCGGCAACGGCATCATCGTTAACCGGCGCGCGGGCGTCAATCCGGCTAAGCGCCGGGAGGCACGGTGATGACGGTTTTGATGACGGCCGGATCAGCCGCGACCTCGGGGAAAAGTCGCGGGGTGTCGGCGAGGTCGAAGCGGTGGGTGATCCAGGGCGTGGTGTCGATGCGGCCGGCCTCGAGGGGCGCGATGATGTCGCGGAAGGTGCCGGGCAGGGCGTTGCGGCTGGCGAGGAGCGTCAGCTCGCGGCGGTGGAAGTTCGGGTCGTTGAACGTGACCTCGCCCTGGAACAGGCCGACGAAAACAATGCGGCCGCCCGGCGCGGGCAGGTCGAAGGTGCCGGCCATGGACTTCGGGTTGCCGGTGGCGTCAATGACGACCGTCGGCAGGTCGCCGCCCCCGATGGCGCGGAGCTGGCCGGGGACCTCGGGTCCGGCGCCGAGCGTGTGCTTGACGCCGAGTTGCCTACGGCAGAATTCGAGGCGCGGTTCGCTCACATCCATCACCGCCAGCGTGGCGCCGCGCACCTGCACGAACTGGATGGCGCTCAGGCCGATCGGGCCGGCGCCGATGACGAGCACGAAGTCATCCGGCATGATGTCCGCGCGCTCGACGGCGTGCGCACCGATGCCGAGCGTCTCGACGAGCGCGAGCTGGTCGTAGGTGAGCGTGGCGGACTGGTGCAGCTTGCGCGCCGGGACCGCGAGGACCGGCCGCATGCCGCCGTCGATGTGCACGCCGAGGACCTTGAGTTCGGCGCAGCAGTTGGGCCGGCCGCGGCGGCAGGCGATGCACTTGCCGCAATTGAGATAGGGCTCGACGGAGCAGCGGTCGCCGGCCTTGAGCCCGTGTGGCTCGCTGCCGGGATCAAGGATCTCGACCCCGAGCTCGTGGCCGAGGATGCGCGGATAGGTGAAGAAGGGCTGCTTCCCGGCAAAGGCATGGAGATCGGTGCCGCAAACTCCGATGCGGTGCACCCGCACGAGCGCCTCGCCCGGCGCGGGCTTCGGTTGCGGGCCATCGGTGGCGATGAACCGGCCGGGTTTCTCAAGGGCGATCTGGAGCATGGCGGAGAGGCGGAGGAAATCAGGGTCGCGATCCGGCCGGGACAGGGCAAGCCCCGGCGCGGGCGATGCGTCAACTATGACGCAAGCAAATGCTCACCCAGGGCGATGAGCCGCATCCGCAACGGCTGGCTGCATGCGGCGAACTCGCGCTGGTGCCGTTCGTATTCGGCCCGGCCTTCGGGGGTTTCGATGCGGATGGGGGCAAAGCCGAGCTTTTCAAAATCATAGGGGCTCGCCCGCATGTCGATCTCCCGGATATCGCGGGCCAATGCAAAGCAGTCGGCGATGAGTTCACTGGGCGTGAAAGGCGCGAGTTTGAACGCCCATTTGTAGAGATCCATGTTCGCGTGCAGGCAGCCGCGCTGCTCGAACTGCGGCGCATCAGTGCGCGCGGGCTGCAGCCGGTTTAGCGGCCGGGCGGGGGCGGTGAAAAAACGGAACGCGTCGTAATGCGAACAGCGGACCGGCTGGGTCTCGACGATACGGGCCAGCTCGTCCGCGGCAAAGCGCAGCGGCCAGGCGTTGTGCCGCACCTCCTCCGGTGACTGCCGGTAAACCATGGCCCACTCGTGCAGGCCGGAGCAGGCGAATTGCGGCGGGCGCTCGGCCGTGGCGCGCAGCAGATTCAATATCCAAGCCACGCTTTCGCGCCGGTGCGGTTTCAGCGAAGCGGGATTCAACGCCACGCCGCCGCCAGCCTCGTGGTATTCCGGCCAGCGGAGGAACTCGCGCGTGGAGTCGCCCTGCAGCAGGACATCCGGACCCGGATGCCACCGGCGCAGCCAGCTCGGGCGGAAGCGGTAATATTCAAACAGGAAATCATAGACCGGATGCTTTTCACCGCGCGCCTGCCGGGCCTGGTGCGGCCCGGTCCAGGCCAGCACGCGCTGCTCGTGCGCCCGGCGGCGCGCATGCCATTCGTCTTCGGACAGGATCACGATGTTGGATGCAACTTCCTTCATGGCCACACCACGAGCGCGGTGCCCAGCATGATCAGGCCGCAACCCGCCGCCGCCCGCAGGCTCAGGTGCTCCTTCAGGAAGAACACGGCCAACACCAGCGTCAGGGCCAGACTGAGCTTGTCCACCGCGCTGACGAGCGAAGCCGGGCCCAGTTGCAGGGCGCGGAAATAAAACAGCCACGACGCGCCCGTCGCCGCGCCCGAGAGCACCAGGAACCAGAGCGAAGAGGACGAGATCGTCGTCACGGCGCCGAGGTTGCCCTGGAGCGCCACCACGCCCCACGCGAGCACCAGCACCACGATCGTGCGGATGGCCGTGGCCACATTGGAATCAACACCACGCACGCCCAGCTTGGCGAGGATGGCGGTCAGGGCGGCGAACACCGCCGAAAGAAGTGCATAAATCCACCACATGCCGCCACCATGACGGAAAATCAGCGGCTCGCCAGCAACAACCGGCGCACGCCCTCGATGGGCGCGGTGTCGATGAAGCGCAGCTCCACCGGCCAGTTCAGTTTGCTGGCCAGTGAGCGCAGGGCAAACACGGCGGGTGGGCTGTTGAGGATGCGGCCACTGACCCCGCACGGCAACCTTGCCGGGGTTCGCGGAAAGAGCCGGTGGATCACCTGGTCGGCCAGCCGGGCCAGCTCGGTGATGGAGTCGGCCACCACCTGCTGCGCCGGGCCGCAGTCCTGCGCGGCCAGCTCGAGCACCCGCGGGGCAAAGGCAGCGATCTTCACGTTGGCTTCCGGCAAATTGTAGAAAAGCCGCGAGTTGGCCCCGTAATCCGCCAGCCCGGTGTGCGCACACAGCGCCCCGGCCAGTGCCGAAAGCTTGGTGGCGCCGGTCGGCAGCCAGCCTTGCAGTTCAAGCAGCGCGAGGGCGATGGCTCGCCGGCCGAGATCAAATCCGCTGCCCGGGTCGCCGAGCTTCCAACCCAGGCCACCGGCGTAGTGCACGGCGCCATCCGGGCTGCGTGCGGCGACGAACGAGCCGGTGCCGGCGTGCAGCACGAGCCCCGCTGCGCCGCCGGTTGCCAGTTCCAGCACCGGAAGGGAATCGTCGGTCGTCGTTACTTTGCCGCAGCCCTTCAGGGTGTCCGCAGTTTCGCGCCAGAACGCGCGGCTGCCGGCCATGCAGAGCAGGGTGGCGGAAATTTGAGACGGGGAATTTGAAATTTGAGATTGGGCGAGCAGGGCGGTCAGCGCCTCGGAGAGAATCGCACGGGCTTGCTCAGGGCCGGTCTGGCTGGGGTTGCAGCCGGGCGCAAGGTGGCGGGCGACAATCTCGCCATGCGCATCGACGAGGATGCATTCCGTCTTCGTGCCGCCGCCATCAACGCCGATCTTGAATCCGTTTTTCACCACCACGGCACTACGACACAACGTTAAACCACAGGCAAGCGTGGTGCCATCGTGTCGTTGTGGTAAATCGGCTCACGCCAGCTGGCGGCTGAGCCGGCCCTTGTATTTCCGGCCTAGCTCGCGGTTGTATTCGATGGCGTTGGGCAGGTTCTGGCTGCGGAGGATGGGCAGCGGGTGGCCGCCGGCCTTGAGCCAGGCGATGACCTCGAGCGAAAGCAGATTGAGCAGCGTGGCGCCGATGAGCGTCGAGGTCGGGCCGGCCATGACGCCGTCGGCCACCGGCGTGATTGCGTCGCCGGGCACGCCGCAATTGTCGAGCACGTGGTCGGCGACCTCGTGCAGCTTTTTTCCGCCGGGGTGGACGGTGGCGGCGGACCTCGACATCTCGACGCAAGCAAGGCCCACGACGTGCAGGCCCTTCGATTTGGCGTAAAGCGCCACCTCGATGGGCGAGGAGTTTTTGCCGGAGTTGGAAATGACGATGATGGTCTCGCCGGACAGCAGGCCGTGGGCGCGGTCGTAGCGCTCGGCCAGCTTGGTGCCGTAGCCGACGATGTTCTCAATGAATCCACCCGTCGGGTCGGCGATCCCGTTGATGCAGACGAGACCACCGGCGCGGCCGATGATTTCGCGGGCGATGATCTCGCTGTGGCCGCTGCCGAAGAGGTGCAGCACGCCGCCCTTCGCCAGGGATTCGCCGATGATCGGGCCGAGTTTTTTCAGCACCGGCGCGTTCTGCGCGCAGGCCTTCTGCAGCATGGCGGTGGCGGTGGCGAGGTAGGAATCGGCGGGGGAGGGCATGGCTAAAAAAGGAAGGTGATACCGACGGAGCCAAACACATCGCGCTGCAATTGGCCGTAAAATTCCTTCGTGCGGTAATTCTGGGTGTAGGTGAGCTGGAGGCCCTTCAACCGCGCGCCGGTCAGCGGCATGCGCAGCACCAGGCCGAGGTTCAGGTCGGCGACTACGGGGCGCTTGGCCACCGAGAGGCTGTCGCGCCAGGTGTTGCCATCGAGGAAGATGTCGCGGGCAACAGCGCGGGTCTCGCCGCTGCCGAAGAAATAAGCGCTGAAGCGGTGCGCCGACACCAGGCCGCCGCCGGCCGGGCGGATGAGGTCGGCGCCAAAGTCGGGCGGCAGCCGCCAGCCGACGCGCACGGCGAAACCGGCGGCGACGTTGGTGCGGATGTTGCCAAGGGACACGCCCCCGCGGGCGATGAAGTCCGACTCGAATCCCGGGATGGGCAGCGCGATCCGGCCAACCCGGTAGCGGCGTTCCCATGAGAGGATGAGGCCGGGCTCGTCATGCAGCTGGTTGGTCCAGCCATTGGCGCGCGCGACGTTGATCAAATGGTGGAAATTGTTCTGCACCTGCCGGCCGAGCGCCGAGGGGCCGACGATGCCGAGGGAAAGCTCCACCACCCGCAACAGCCGGGCGTCATCGCTCTGCGCCTGGAAGGTCAGCGCGCCGTAGAGCCAGCCCGCGTAGGGCCGGTCGTCCGGAATCGGCGCAGTCGTGTCGGTGTCCCCGGGGGTGTAGGTGTTGTGGCCGAGCGAAACGCCAACCTTGTAGGTCTGCCGCCGCGCGGTCTCGTTGTTGAGCGTGGGCACAAACTCGACGATCTTTTGCAGCAGGGCCGGCGATTCATCCACCCGGGTCTCGCCGAGGAAGGAAAGTTTCAGGCCGTTGGTGTAGTGCCGGTCGGTGCCGGCGAAATACTTGTCGTTCTCCGAGACGATGCTGAAGGCGCTCGTGCGAAACAGGTCGCGCCACCGGGCCGGGTGTTTGACTGAGGCCGGGGCGGGCTCCGCCGCGAGGGCGTGGCCGGCGAGGATCAGGAGAAGAAAGGGGAACCGGCGGGATGGTTTCAAGTCGTGGCCTCCCAGCGGCCGAAGATGCCGCAGGGCAGGATTTTTCCGTCGCGCTTGACCGGCAGGCCGACCTCGCCGCCAGAGAGCCGGCCGCCCGCGCCGGACATCAGGCCGGCGAGCAGGTTGATGACCACGGTGGGGGAGAGGCGGGCGGTGTAGGCGTTGATCAGGAAAAACAACGGCCGGTCGCTCAGCACCTGCTTGCACTCGCTCAACAACTCCCAGAGGTGGTCCTCGAGCTTCCACATCTCCCCGGTGCTGCCGCGGCCGTAGGTCGGGGGATCCATGATGATGGCGTCGTAGCGCCGGCCGCGCTTGATCTCGCGGCGCACGAATTTCAGGCAGTCGTCGGCGATGTAGCGGACGGGCGCCGCGGCGAGGCCGGAGAGCGCGGCGTTTTCCTTGCACCACTTCACCATGCCCTCGGCGGCGTCCACGTGGCAGACGCTGGCGCCGGCAGAGGCGGCGGCGACCGTGGCGGCGCCGGTGTAGCCGAAGAGATTCAGCACGCTCACTTCGCGGCCGCTGGCGCGGGCCGCCTGGATCAAGCCGGTGAACCAGTCCCAGTTCACCGCCTGCTCGGGGAAGAGCCCGGTATGCTTGAAGCTGGTGGGGTGGATCTTGAAGGTCAGCGCGCCATAACGGATGCTCCAGTGGTCGGGCAGCTTCTGGCGGTATTCCCATTTGCCGCCGCCGCTCTCGCTGCGGTGGTAGAAGCCGTCCCAGTTTTCCCAACGGCCGTTGCCGCCGGTGCGCGGCCAGATGATCTGCGGGTCGGGCCGCACCAGCGTGTAGGGGCCCCATTGCTCGTGCTTCATCCCCATGCCGCAGTCGAGCAACTGGTAGTCCTTCCAGCCGTCGGCGACAATCAGGCCCGGTCGTTCAATGGTCATTGCAGTGAAATTGCCCGCGAATACGGCGAATGAACACGAAAAAATGGAATGCCCGGACGGGCGGAAACCTCCCATGACCATGCACCGGATCATTCTGTTTGGCCTGCTGGCGGCGGCGGCCCAAACCGCGCAGGCGACGGGCGACTGGCTGGATTAACGCGACGCCAGCTTCGCCTCGATCCCGCCCATTGTGGCGGGAAATTCCTTTTCCAAGTTCACGTCGTAGAGTTGCGCCAGCGCGGCGAATGCCATGCTCACGCGCAACTATCGTGCCCCGTTCGTCGTGCCGCAGCTGGCCTAAGTCCCGTAGAGCCGGTCGCCGAAGTCGCCGAGGCCGGGCAGAATGTATTTGCGGCTGTTGAGCGCGCGGTCGAGCGCCCCGGCGTGGATGGGCACCTCGGGATGGGCTTTTTGCATCACGGCCACGCCCTCGGGCGAAGCGACGATGCAGACGAAAACGATTTCCTTCCCACCCGCGGCCTTGACGACCTCGATGGCCTGCGCCGCCGAGCCGCCGGTGGCGAGCATCGGATCCACCACAATCACGCGCGTGCCGGTGAGCGGCGGAAGTTTGCAATAATAGTTGCGCGCCACGGCGGTCGTGTGGTCGCGTTCGAGGCCGACGTAGCCGACGGACACATCGGGGAAAATATCGTGGAACGGCTGCAGCATGCCGAGGCCCGCGCGCAAAATCGGCACGACGACCAGGTGCTTGGCGAGCACCCGGCCCGTCGCCGGCTCGAGCGGTGTCTCGATGGGCTTCTCCTCCGTGGCGAGGTCGCGCGTGGCCTCAAGCGCCAGCAGCAGCGCGATCTGGTAGCTCAGCGTACGGAACAGCACGGGCTTGGTGGTCTTGTCACGGAGATGCGTCAGCACGTGGGCCCCGAGCGGATGGAAAAGAATGTGGAGCGGCATGGCGGCGAGATTAGGAGAAAGAGAACGAGGAACGAGAACGATTATTGCGGCTTCAGCACGAGGGTGTGCTGTGCCGGGCCTGGAAGGAGCGGGGTCGGCTCGCCCTTCACCCACGCCTCATGGCCGGTGCGGTAATAAGGCGACAGCGGATGCCCGCTCTGGCCGCCGGGCATGTGGAAGATGCCTTGATCCTCGTGCCCGGGCGACACGACCAGCCGCTCGCTGGCGCCGAAACTCCGGTTCTGCACGCGGGGCATGTCCGAGTCGCCGGGCAGCGGCACCGCGGGCATGTCGAGCAGCCGGGCCACGAACGCGGGCAGGAAACGGCCGAAGGGATGCTGCATGGCGAGCGTGTTATGCGCGCCCCAGACAAAACGGGCGGGCGGCAGGCCGGCCTTGTCGGAATCAGCCACGACATCGTCGGCCGCCGCGAGCAGGAGCGACCCCCATGAGGCATGGGCGGGATTGAGAAGACCGGCCGGCTGTTCATGCACCAGCTGCCAGAGCGAGTCCTCGTAGATGAAATTGCGGTAGTTGAAGGCGGCGTAGTGGGCTTGGGACGACTCGATAAACGGCGCGAAGGCCCGTTCGGCCACATGGCCGCGAAACGCCCGCACCAGGCGGTAGGCCGCGGAGTCGGCGCTGGCGCGGCCGTTCCACTGGCGCACGGCGTCGCGCAGCCAGCCGCGGGATTTTTTCCCCGCGACGGCCCCGTCGGTCAGGATTTCGAGCAGGTATTTCTGCCACCGCTCCAGGAAGATCGCGCGGTCATCGAGCTGGATGGCCAGCAGGTCGCCGGGCGCGGCCTTTTTGCCGGAGGCCACGAGGGCGCGGAGGTCGTCACGAATCTGGTGTGCGCGCGGGCCGTCGTCGTAGCCGCTGTCGCCGAGCTTGGCGTAGGCCTCGCCGCCCAACGCGCGATTGTTGGCGGTCCACAGCAGGCCCTCTGAGGGATTGATGATGACCGGAGTATCCTCCGGCTTGAGCCAGCCGTCCCAGTGACGGTCGCCGTAGGCCCAAGAGACCGGCAGGCGGCCGGCGTAACCGGTGCGCTGCGGGATTTTGCCCAGGATGGTCCAGGCGATGACGCCATCGGCGTCGGCGATCAGCATGTTCTCGTTCGCGAAGCCGGCGCGATGGGCGAGGTCAACACCGGCGGCCGTGGTGCGCACGGTTTCCATTTCCAGGAAATGCAGGTTGGTCGATTCGGCGTCGTGGGCACTCCAGCGGAGAGCCAGGTAGCGGCCGTCCTGGGGGCCGCTCAGGATCGGGCCCCACTCGGTCCAGCGGGCGGTGAAAGGCACCGCGGCTTCGCCCTTGATGCGGATTTCCTCATGCCGCTCCTCGATTTGCACCCAGCCCCGGGCGGTGCGATAATGGCTCTGGGCGATGTTGTCGGTCTCGACATAGACCAAGTCGGTGGTGTCCACGTAGGCGTCGGTAAATCCCCAGGCCACCCGGCCGTTGCTTCCGACGACCATCGAGGGCCAGCCCGGCAGGCTGACGCCGACCACGCGGTGGGGCCCGGTCTCGTCCGTCCATTGAAATACGGCGCGATACCAGATGTTGGGCACGCCAAGGTCGAGGTGCATGTCATTCGCGAGCATGGCCGCGCCGGTGGCGGTATGCGCGCCGCTGAGCGCAAAGGCGTTGGAGCCGGGCACCTGCTTCCCGGCAGGTTCGCCGGGTGAGAGTGCGGCGGTGCCCGCACCCGCGGGCGGCTTGAGCTGCAACGGGGGCAGGGGCGGGGGCGCAAAGGTGCTGCCGTCGAGCGCGGCGTCCCAGGAATTGCCGCGCGGGGCGAGAAAATCCAGCGCGGCCTCGCCCATGGCCCGGCGGAGCGCGTCGCGGTTCAATTCGAACGAGCCCGTGTAGTCCTGCAGGTCGAACCACATGGCGAAAGCACAGAGCAACGAGTCTTCCTCGCGCCACGACGCCGGTCTCGTGCGAATGACGAGGTATTCCCACGGAATTTTGTCCAGGGCCGCGAGGCCGGAGTTCACGCCGGCGGTGTAGGCCTGCAAGGTCGCGCGCTCGGCCGGGCTGGCCTGCGCCACGATTTTCTCCGCCAGCCGGCGAAAACCGTGCAGCCGCGCGCTTTGATCAAGCGCGAGCGCCGCCCGGCCGAAGAGCTCGGACAGTTCCCCGGCCCCGCGCCGGCGCAGCAGGTCCATCTGGAAAAACCGGTCCTGCGCGTGGAGGAAACCCGTGGCGCGGGCGACATCGGAGCGCGTGGCTCCTGTGATGGTCGGCACGCCCAGGGCGTCCCGCGCCACCTGCACCGGGGCCCCCAGGCCCGCGACGACCCGCTCGCCGTCGAGTTGCGGCCGGCTGCCACGCATCTGCCACCAGCCCCACACCACGGCCGCCACCACGATCAACAGCAACACGCTCAGGACGGAGAGCAGCCACGCGAGGCGTTTTTTCCACGGACTCATGACGCCTTACTTCAACCACGCCCGGGTGGCGACGGGGTCGCGGCCCTCGTCGAATTCATTGAGGTCAAAAAAAGTCTCGATGGGTTTGCCGGTGAGGCCGAGCTCCACAATGCGCTTTTGCAGGAGCGCGCTGGCCTCATCCCGCCAGCCCCGCTTGGTCATGAAGTTGTTCCACCACGCGCACTCGTCGTCGGTGCGCGCGCCGCCGCGCTCGAAGCACCACGTGAGAATTTCCTCGTCGGTGCCGCCCGCCAGCACGCGGGCCTTCACCTCGGCGTAGGGCACGCGCAAGAAGGCGCAGCAGCGGCCGTCGAACCCGATACCGAGATTGCCGTGGTAATCGGCGGGGAGTTTGCCGGCGGCGTGCAGCCGGATTTTGTCCAGCAGGCGGCCAAAATAGTAGAGGCGGCCGGTTTTGTCGTAGTTGCTGCGGAGTCCGGGGACGCGGGGCATTTTTTGATTGGGGATTTTGGATTGGGAGAAAAGCGACACCCGGGTCGGGCCAAGGGGTAAAATCAGGAATCCTCAATCGAAAATCGAGAATCTAAAATCGAAAATATCGGACCCCCCTCACTCCGCCCAGTAGTAGGCGAGGGTGGCGATCAACCCGAGCAGGAACGTCGGGAAGTTGATCCAGAGCTGGTGGAACGGCACAGCGTAGTGGTGCACGGCCCAGATGACCGCGACATGCTTCACCGCGATGAGGCCCCAGCAGATAAGGATGAATTTCTCCGCCCGCGGGTTGCGGGGCACCGGCCGGCGCACATGCACCTCCTCGACGAAGGCATGTTCATAAACCTCCGGCGGGCGGCGGGTGATCAACTGGAGCAGGTCGGCAAACATCTCCCGCCACCATAGCCGGCTTTGGGCAAAAGAAAAGCCCGGGCGCGGCCCGGTGAACGCGGAATAATTCTCGCGGGAAGGCCCGCGGACAGCTAAGCTTCTCCCGATAATCCCCCACCAATCAGGCGCGTCCATGAAAATCACCACGCCCGGCAACGAGATCAACTACCTGCTGCAACAGACCCGCGCCCACCACGTGCAGCTGAGCAGCATGGCCGACTTGAAGGCCAATATGCTCCTCACGATGGCCTCCATCGTGGTCACACTCGCGGCACCCCAGGCCATGAAGGCCGGCTCCCAGCTGCCGCTGATCGTGCTCATCGGCTTCAGCCTGATGACGATCCTCCTCGCGGCCTATGCCGTCATGCCGAAGGTCCGGCTGAAAGTCCACGGCCGGCCGGCGCCCGATGTGCACAGTCCACAGTTCAACCTGCTGTTCTTCGGGGATTTCACGGCGCTGGATTACGCGCACTTCGCGGCCGAGATGGAGCGGGTGATGAACGACCCGGCGCTGACCTACGAAGCGCAGGTGCGCGAGATCTACACGCTCGGCTGCTTTCTCGCCGACAAAAAATACCGTTACCTTCGCCTCGCCTACACGACGTTCATCATCGGCCTGTTTGCGAGCTTTGTGACGCTCCTGCTCACCGGCAGCCATTGAGCCCCGCTTCCAACGCAGGATCCCGCCCTTGGTCGCGTCATCCGGCGCGTCTTCGGCCTTGCCCGCGACCCGCGACCCCGGCATACCTTGCCGCCTTATGGGACGCCAGTGGCTTCACGCAAAACGCGCAATCGTCAACCTGAAGAAGGGCCAGACGGTCGGCAAGCTGGTGAAGGAAATCACCGTGGCCGCCAAACTCGGCGGGGGTGACCCCGAGGGCAACGCCCGGTTGCACGCGGCGGTCGAGAAGGCGAAGAAGGCCAGCGTGACGCGCGACGTGATCGAGCGCGCGATCGCCAAGGGGTCGGGCACCGGGAGCGAGAAGATGCACCTGGACCAGGTGGTCTTCGAGGGCTACGCGCCGCACAAAGTGCCGGTCATCGTCGAGTGCATGACCGACAACCACCAGCGCCTCACCCCGGAGATCCGGTTTCTTTTCAAGGCCGGCGTGCTGGGCGCCGCGGGCAGCAACAAGTTTCTTTTTGATCATGTCGGCCTGGTGGAAGCGCACCACCCCGAGGCCACCACCGACCCCGAGGCCGCGGCGATCGAGGCGGGCGCCAACGACTTTGAGCGGCTGACGCATGCGCAGAACGATGACATCCCCGAGGGCGCCCTCGGCGCGCGGTTCATCACCGAGCTCAAGGCGGTGCACGCGGTGTCTGTCTGGCTGAAGCAGCACGGCTGGCACGTGGTCACGAGCGAGATCGGCTACGTGGCCAAGATGTTTCCCGAACTGGACGACGCGACGCGCTCCCAGGTCGGCGAGTTCCTGCAGGCGCTGGAGGATCACGACGACGTGCAGCGCGTCTGGGCCGCCGTGAAATAATCCGCCCGGATATCAGCGGCCGTAAAGCTGCGCGAGCTCCTGCAGATACTTCGCCGTGGAGGAAAATGATTTCTCGAGTGCCACGGCGCGGTAGCGCCACTGCCAGTTGCCCCCGGCGGTCGAGGGGGTGTTGAAGCGCGCCGTGGAGCCCAGGCCGAAAATATCCTGCAGGGAAATGACCGCGAGGCGCGAGGCGCTGCCGTAGCCCGCCCGGATGAAATCCCACGCGACGTCGGTGCCCGAGACGCGGAGATAACGGCGCACGTAATCGCGCTCGGCCTCGGGGGCGGCCAGATACCAGCCGGCAGTGGTGTCGTTGTCGTGCGTGCCGGGGTAGATGACCGAGTTGGGCGTGGCATTGTGCGGCAGGTAGTTGTTTTTCGCATCACTGCCCCAGGCGAACTGCAGCACCAGCATGCCGGGCAGGCCGGAGGAGTCGCGCAGCTTCGTCACGGAGTCGGTCAGCACGCCGAGATCCTCCGCAATGATGCGGGCCGCGGGAAATTCGCGCCGGAACGCGCGGAAAAGGTCCAGGCCGGGGCCCGGGACCCATTCGCCCACGCGCGCATTTTTCGCCGGGAGCGGAATGCGCCAGTAGGAATCGAACCCACGGAAATGGTCGATGCGGACGATGTCGCACATTTCGAACGAGGCGCGCATGCGCGCCAGCCACCAGCCATAGCCGTCCGCGCGGTGGGCGGGCCAGCGATAGAGGGGGTTACCCCACAACTGGCCGTCCGCCGAGAAATAATCCGGCGGCACCCCGGCGACGGCGAGCGGGAGGAGGGTTTTCGGGTCGAGCTCGAAGAGGTGCGGGCTGGCCCAGGCGTCGGCGGAATCGCCGGCGACGAAGATGGGCAGGTCGCCGATGATCTCGACGCCGCGCTCCTTCGCGGCGGCGCGCACGAGCGCCCACTGGCCGAAAAAAAGATACTGGCTGAACTGGTAGGTGGCGATGGCGTCGGCGAGTTTCGCGCGGAGCGGGGATTTCTGGGCCCGGGCAAAATCGCGCGCTTCGAGCGGCCATTCCCACCAGGCGATGCCGGCGAAGTGATCCTTCAGGGCGCGGTAATAGGCGTAGGCGTCGAGCCAGTGTGCCTGTTTTTGGCAAAAGGCGGCAAAATCGCCGTAGGGCAGCGCGGGGTGCTTCTGCTTGAATTGCGCATAGGCCGACGCGAGCAGCCGGGGCTTGAGTTTGTAGATCGCGCCATAGTCGGCGCGGTCGGCGGAGAGGGCCGCGAGTCCGGCCAGGTCGGATTCAGCCAGCAGCCCGAAACGAACCAGCACGGCGAGATCGACGAGGTAGGGATTGCCGGCGAAGGCGGAGAAACACTGGTAGGGCGAGTCGCCGTAGCCGGTCGGCCCGAGCGGGCAAACCTGCCAGTATTTCATGCCGCCGGCCTTGAGAAAATCGAGGAAGCGGACCGTGTGCTCGTCGAACACGCCGCAGCCCTGCGCACCCGGCAGGCACGTCGGGTGGAGCAGCACGCCCGCGCCGCGGGTCTTGAGCCAGTTGAACAAGGGCGCCATTGCGGCAAAAGGTGCGGCGGATCGGCCCGCTTGGCGGGCCGGAAAGGGGCGGGCGGCGGGGCGGTGGGCGGACTTCATGGGCAGGGGAAAGCGTCGCGCTCAGTAGCCCACGGCCTGGCCGTCCTTGCGGCTCTCGCTCGCGCCCCAGTAAACCTTGTTCACCGGATCCCAGCGGATGGCCTGGTAGCCGCCGAAGGCGCCGATGCCGCCGACCACCACATGGCCGCGCTGGGCGAGCGCCCGGGTGCTCTCATAAGGGATGCCGCTCTCGACCTGCACGGTGCCGCCATCCGTCATCTTTTCGCCCGTGGGTTCGCTGGAGCCCTCGTGCTGCCAGCGCGCGGCGTCGCCGGCCTCCTGAATGTTCATGCCGAAGTCGATCTGGTTGACCAGCACCTGCACGTGGCCCTGCGGCTGCATCGCCCCGCCCATGACCCCGAACGCCTCCCAAGGCTGGCCGTCCTTCATGACGAAGCCGGGGATGATGGTCTGGAACGGCCGCTTGCCGGGCGCGTAGACATTGGCGTGGCCGGGCTCGAGGGTGAACAGCTCGCCACGGTCCTGGAAAGTGAAGCCGAGGCCGGGCACCGTAATGCCGGAGCCCATGCCGCGGTAGTTGCTCTGGATGAGCGAGACCATGTTGCCCTCGGCGTCGGCGGTGCAGAGGTAGATGGTGTCGCCGTCCTTGAGCGCGGGATTGCCGGCGTCGTAGGTGCGGGCGGCGCGGGCGGGGTTGATGAGTTTGCGGCGGCCGGCCGCGTAATCCTTCGCGAGCAGGCCGGCCAGCGGGATTTTCTCGAACGCCGGGTCGGCGTAGAACTTCGCGCGGTCCTCGAAGGCGAGCTTCTTGGCCTCGATCATGAAATGCAGCGCGTCGGGCGAGTTATAACCCAGGCTTTTCAGGTCGTAGGCCTCGAGGATGTTCAACATCTGGAGCGTGGCGATGCCCTGGCTGTTGGGCGGCAGCTCGTAGACATCGTAGCCGCGGTAATTGACCGAGACCGGCTCGACCCAGGTGGAAGTGTGTTTTTCGAAATCGACTTTTCGCAGGTAGCCGCCGTTGGCGCGCATGAAGTCGTCGATTTTTTGGGCAATCTCGCCCTTGTAGAATACATCGCGGCCCTGCTCGCCGATGAGTCGCAGGGTGTGGGCCAGCGCGGGATTCCGGAAAATCTCGCCCTCGCGCGGGGCGCGGCCATTGGGCGCATAGACGTCGAGGAAAGCGCCGGGAAATTTGTCAGCCTGCGCATAACGGACGCCGGTGCCCCAGAGGTAGCCGATGTATTGCGTGACGGGGAAACCCTCCTCGGCGTAGCGGATGGCGCCCGCCAGCACGTCCTTCATCGGCAGCTTGCCAAACTTGCCGTGCAGCTCGAACCAGGCGTCGACGGCGCCGGGCACCGAGATGGGCAGGAAGCCGCGCGGCGGGATGTGATTCGGATTCGCCGTCTTGGCCAGCTCGGCCTTCATCTGCTCGTAGCTGAGGCCAAGCGGGGCGCGGCCGGAGCCGTTGAGGCCGTAAAGTTTCTTGGTCCGGGCGTCCCAGACGATGGCGAAGAGGTCGCCGCCCATCCCGTTGCTGACGGGTTCCATGAGGCCGAGCGTGGCGTTGGCTGCGATGGCGGCGTCAATGGCGGAACCGCCGGCCTTCAGCACATCAAGGCCGGCCTGGGTGGCGAGCGGGTGGCTGGTGCAGACCATGCCGTGCTGGCCGAGGACCGGCGACCGGGTGGCGAAGGCGCGGCCGGTGACGCGATCAGGCTGGGCGTGGAGCAGCGGGCCGAGGGTGGGGGCGAGAAAACAGAGAATCAGGAACAGAGGCCGGCGAGCGTTCATGCCGGCACGTTAGTTATCCGGTGCCGGCGGTCAACGCGGCGGTCGCGGGAAGATTTGCCCGCCGCGATGAGAGCAGTTGCCCAAAGAAGAAGAGCCGCGTCAAGGGCGGGCCGGCAGCGACAGGAGTTCAAATACCTTGCGCAGCAGCGCCTCGGGCTTGAAGGGCTTGGCCAGGTAGCCGGCGAATTCCTCCGGCTGGCCCGCCGCGTTGTCCGGCCGGCCGGCGAGGCCGCTGATGGCGAGGATCCGGAGTCCAGGCCGGAGGCGCTGCAGGATGCGGGTCAGGGAGGCGCCGTCGATATCGGGCATGTTGAGGTCGGTGATGACGAGCCGGATTTCCCCGGCCCGGGGGATGAAGAGCGCCACGGCTTCAGGGCCGCTGGCGGCCGCCAGCACACGGTAGCCGTAGCGGGCCAGGGTTGTCTGCGTGACATCGCGGTTCCCGGCTTCATCGTCCACGAGGAGCAGCAGCTCGCCCTGGCCGCGCGGCAGGAACGGGGACGCCGTGCCCGTATCGACCGCCTCGTCGGCTTCGGCGGCGGGCAGGTAGATGCGGAAGGTGGTACCGCGGCCGATGGCCGTCTGCAGCTCGATGAAACCCTGGTGGGTTTCCACGATGCCGCGCACGGTGGGCAGGCCGAGCCCGGTGCCCTTGCCTTCGCCCTTGGTGGTGAAAAACGGATCCCAGATGTGCTGCAGGGCTTCGGGCGGGATGCCGCTGCCGGTGTCCTCGACCTCGATCATCACAAAGGAGCCGGGGCTGGCCCCGGGTATGGCCTGGGCTTGCGCCGGTTCAAGGCGCCGGTTGCCGGTGCGGAGGGAAAGAGTGCCACCCGCGGGCATGGCATCGCGGGCATTGACGCAGAGGTTGAGCAACACCTGATGGATTTGGGTGGGATTGGCCCGGATGGTCCAGGTGTCGCCGGGAAAGTTTTGCGCGAACTTGATGGATTTCGGGAAAGTTTGCTCGATGACCTCGATGATGTCACGGGCGAGATGCTTGATCTGCATCAGCTTGGGTTCGCCCGCGGTGCCATGGGCGAAAGCGAGGATTTGCCGCACGAGCCCGGCCCCGCGTTCGGCGCTGTGCTCCAGCGTCTGGAGCAGGCGCAGGTCCGCGGGGTCGGTGGCGCGCCGGCGCAGCATCGGGGCCGCCATGAGAATCGGCGTGAGCACATTGTTGAGATCGTGGGCAATGCCGGCGGCCAGCATGCCGATGCTTTCCAGGCGCTGGATACGCAGGAGCTGCTCTTGCAACCGTTTGTTCTCGGTGATGTCGGTGATGATGTGGAAATGGGCCTTGGGGTGGCCGGCATCATCGCGGATGAGCGTGCTACGCGCCTCCATGATTACGGCGGCGCCGGCCTTGTTGAACGCCTTGAGTTCCCCCTTCCAGCCGCCGGTGGCGGCTGTGGAACGGTGGAGGTCCGTGAACTGGGAAGAGGCCAGCCCGAACACCACCTCCAGGGTCTTGCCCAACGCTTCCGCGGCGGTCCAGCCCAAGAGCCGCTCGGCTCCCTGGTTCCAAAAAGTGATGCGATTATCCGCGTCGGCCACGACGATGGCATCACGCGCCTTGTTGAGCAGGTCGGCTTGCTCGCGGACGAGCTGCTCAGCCTTGCGCCGCAACTGATACCCTTGCCTTTGCTCCAGCGCGCTCCGGATGGCGGGGAGCAGGCGCGCAGGACGGTCCTTGATGACGTAGTCCGTCGCGCCGCGCTGGAGCGCCTTCACCGCGTAATCCTCACCGATGGTGCCCGATAGAAACACAAATGGCGTGAGCAGCCCCCGCTCACGGACAAACGCCAGTGCCTCCAACCCATTAAAGGCGGGCAGGGTAAAATCGGACAGGATGAGGTCAAATTCCTCCTGTTGGAGGGCCGCCACAAAGTCCGCGCGGGTGTCCACCCGCTTGATGGTGCATTCGGGCCACTCTTCCGCGATCAGAACGCGGATCAGCTCCGCGTCCGCGCGGCTGTCCTCCAGGTGGAGGAGCCGCAAGGGGGGGAAGGGTGGGCTGCTTGATGACATGGCGGGAAAAGCAGCGGCTACATCGGGGGATTGCTGCTGCTGGGGGGCGGCTCGTTGAGCACGGCCCAGAACGCCCCCACCTGTTTGACCGCCGCCACGAACTGCTGGAAATCAACCGGCTTCACCACGTAGGCATTGGCGCCCAGGGCGTAGCTGGCAGCCAGGTCGGGTTCCTCCTGCGAAGAGGTCAGCATGACGACGGGAAGGGTTTTCAGCAGAGGATCCGACTTCATCTGCCGCAGCACCTCCAGGCCGTTCAGCTTGGGCATCTTGATATCGAGCAGCATCACGGCGGGCAGGCCGGGATCCCGACCGGTGAAATTTCCCCGGCTGTAAAGGTAATCAAGTCCCTCGACCCCGTCGCGGGCCACCACGACCTCGTTGGCCAGATGGTGTTCTTCCAGGGCGGCTAGGGTCAGGTCGATGTCCTTGAGGTTGTCCTCAACGAGCAGAATGCGCTTCAGGGGTTTCATAATTTTTCTTTTTTTTGTTTGGGCAGTGAAAAATAAAATGTAGCGCCCGCGTCGGGCTTCCCCTCGGCCCAGGTCCGGCCGCCATGCCGGGTGACGATGCGGCGGACGTTGGCGAGGCCGATGCCGGTGCCTTCGAAATCCTCGGCGCGGTGCAGTCGCTGGAAAACGCCGAAGAGTTTGTGGGCGTATTCCATCTCGAAGCCGACGCCGTTGTCTCGGACGAAAATGATCGCTTCGCCGTTCGCATCGTCCTGACAGCCGATTTCGATTTCCGCCGGGTCACGCGGGCCAGTGTATTTGACCGCATTGGCGAGCAGGTTGACGAACACCTGTCGCAGCATGGCCCGGTCGCCCGGCACCACGGGCAGGGATCCTTTGGTCCAGCGGATGTTCCGTTGCTGGGTTTCCAACTGCAGGATCTGGATCGTTTCCTCCACGAGTTTTTGCAAATCGACCTGGCCGATGTTCATCTCGCTCCGGGCCATCCGGGAGAAAACCAGGAGGTCATCAATCAACCGGCCCATCTGCTTGGCCGAATCCGCAATGTGGGTCAGGTAGCCACGGCCGCGCTCCGAGATCACCGAGCCATCTGCTTTGACAAGCAGTCCGGCGAAACCGTCGACGTGCCGCAAGGGGGCGCGCAGATCGTGCGACACGGAGTAGGAAAACGCCTCCAGCTCCTTGTTGGCGGTTTCCAGCTGGGCCGTGCGTTCAACGACGCGCCGCTCCAGGTCTTGATGGAGCATCTGGATCTCAGTCAGCATCTGGTTGAATGCGTCCGTGAGCAGACCCAGTTCATCGTCCCCAAATTTCGGGGCCCGGACGGAATAGTCGCGGCGTTCGGATACGGCGCGGGCGGTATCCGCCAGGGCGAGGATGGGTCCGGATATCTGCTTTTGCAGCGCCCGGGAAAGCCCGTAAGCCACAAGCAGCACGACCACCATCACAGCGAGGGCGATCTGGAGCGAGCCCCAGAGCCACTCCTGCATGACGGCTCCTGTGTCGAACTCCAGGTAAAGCGTGCCGAGTCGCCGGTCTTTTTGCATCACGGGTTGAAAGCCGGCCAGATGCGATTCGCCGAAGCGGTAGCCATCCGGACCGGGCGCGGAGGGAACGATCATGGCGGGCAGGATCTCCGGATAGTGGGAGAAGAGCCGGCCTTTCCGGTCGTAGAGGGCCGCCGCCACGACGTGGCGCTCGGCTTGGAGCGCGGACAGGATTTCCTTCGCGTCCTCAGGATTCTCAAAGGCCAGCGCGGCCGTGCTGTTGGCGGCTAGGATTTCACCGAGGATGGAGAGCTGCCGGACCGTGGCCGACCGGAAGGTCAGGTATTCGTAAGTGAAAAACGCGCCGCGCATGAGCAGCATCACCACGCCGCTGGTCAGCAGGATGATCAGCATCAGCTTCCGCCGGATCGGCATGTGTTTGAGCCGCATGGTCAGTCCTTCCCGGTGGTGACGATCTCCGCCGGCCGGAGCAGCTTGGAACTGATGGTGAGACCGGCGGCCTTCGCGGCGTCCAGGTTGATGTGCAGGCGGATTTTGTTCTTTTCGGTAATAAGCCGGATCATGACCCCGCGCTTGGCGAAGCCCTCGGTGTCGCAAACCGTAAGCATACTACGGCCTTTCGAGCGGGTGATGATTTCCTCCAGCCGGCCGGTCTCCGATTCACTGATGAACAGGATGTGACATTGGTCGATTTCCTCCGCGCGGCGATACCGTCGCACCACCAGCGGGCGCTGGCCGATTTTTTCATCGCGGACCGTCTCGTCGAGGGCCGCCCCAAAGGGGTCCTCGCCCAGCACGCCGATGACCAGCGGGGCCTGCGGATCCAGGAAGGCCGCGGGCGGCCACTCGACGAACTGGGCGAAATTGAAGAGGAAGACCGCCTTGATCTGATCCTCGCGAAAGCGGGTCGTTTGGGCCGCCAGGTCGGGCGCGCCCAACAGCGGCAGCAGGACGCACAGAGCCAGCCATGACCGGACAGGGGTGCGGCGACGATTGCGCCAACGGGGCGGGAATATCCTTAGTAACGCCATGTGATCTTTCCGTAGACGCCGCGCGCGAGTTCCTGGCGCGCGGTCGCGGTGTTGAACTCCGCATGTTGCGCATGCAGGAGATTTTGTCCGACGACGGATATCTCCAGCGAGGGCGTGGGCGTCCAGCCGAGGCGGGCGTCCACTTCATCGTAGGCGGGAACCCGCGCGGCGGTGAGGCGCGCCACGAAGCGATAGGCGGCGTCGAATTCGCAATGCCCGGGCAGATCCAGCGAAGAGCACACCGAGAACTGGTGTTCCGGATCGGTGTCGGTCGGGGCGGGAGCGGTGCTGCCGGGTTTGTTGCGGAGGTCCAGGTGGAGTTGCGTGTAGCCGGCGCGCAGCCGCCACCGGTCCGTCACCCGGTAATCCGCCGTCAATTCCGCGCCGGTGGCACTGCCCGCCTGACCGTTGCCGAGGAAAAGGGGGAAGGGCGCCGCCGGATTGACGCGCTCCGTCGAGCGCAGCTTGTCGTAGTCGTGATAAAAAGCCGCGAGGGCGAGGGAAAGCCGTGGCGAGGGTTGCACGCGCCAGCCGAACTCGTAGGCGAGCAGTTCCTCGGACACAAAATTAGGATTGCCCTGGAGCAGCGTAAACGGCGGATCGCGGGGGGCATAAAATTCGCCGTCGATGCGCGAGGGCGTGCGCACCGCACGGGAGACTGCGGCCCACACGGTCTGTTCCTTGCTGGCGAGCCACGACAGGCGGGCGCTGGGCTGGGATTCGAAGCCGGTATAGAAGTTGTGTTCGAGCTTCGTGCCGAGGGTCAGATGCAACCGGTCTTTCACTAGCGTGATTTCGTCCTGCACAAACACGTTGAATGACTCGCGGCGGACGTGCGCCGGGAGAAACGCGAGCACGGGGTAGTCGTTGTGCTGCTGATCGTCGATCAGCCGGTAACCGGCACCCCAGATGAGATCGTGCCGGTCGCCGAGCGGGAAGCGGTGTTGAAAATCGATGTCATAGGTACCGAGATCCTCGGCAAACGTGCCGGGGATGCGCCGGTGCGTGCGATCGTAATACCACTGCAGGCTGAGGTTGGATTTATCGGACAAAGTGCGCGACCAACGGCCGAGCAAATTGCCGCCGCTCACGTCCACATCGGCCGCACCCGGCTGGCCGAGGTGACCGTCATAGACATCGCCTTGCAGCGTGAGGTGATTGTCGGCCGCCGCATCCCAATCCACGCGAAAGCCACCCTGGCTCATGCGCCAGTCGTTGGCCCCGCTGCGGCCGTTTGAAAACTGGGTGCGGGCGCGGTCGAAATATTTTCCGTAGATCCGATAATGCACTCCGGGTGCAAGCGTGCCGCCGTAGCGCACGCCGCCGAAACCGGTCGGCGCCGAGCCGCCGCCGCCTTCGACGAGCAGGCCCTGCGTGTCCTTCGCGCTTTTGGTGGTGATGTTGATCACGCCGTTGACCGCGTTGGCGCCCCACTGGGTGGCGCCGGGGCCGCTGATGACTTCGATGCGGTCGACGTCCTCGAGCAGCGTGTCCTGCACATCCCAGAACACGGCGGCATGCAGCGGCGAGTAGAGCGTGCGTCCGTCCATGAGCACGAGCAGCTTGTTGGCGGACGAGTTGTTGAAGCCACGTGCGCTGATGGCCCACTGACGCGAGTCGAGCTGCGCGACCTGCAGGTTCGTGGCGAGGCGCAGGGCCTCGGCCAGACTGGTTGCGCCTGAGCGACGGATGTCCTCGTTGGTAATAACCTGGATGGCCGAGGCAGTCTCCGAAAGTTTTTCCGGCCGCTTGGAAACCGAGGTCACCTCGAGGCCCATGAGTTCTTCCAGGCTGAGTTTCTTCAGTGCGGTCATGGCCGGGCCTGCGTTCGCGGTCTGGGCGGCGGCCAAGCCTGAAAAAAGGAGCGCCGGGACGGCCAGGATCAACCGCTGTGCGCTGCGTCTTTTCCGTGGTGAGGTCATAAACGCCAGGTGATCTTCCCGTAGACGCTGCGCTGAATCTCCTCCCGCGCCGGGCCGGGGAAGCCGTATTCCGGATGATGGTCGTGCAACAGGTTCTGCCCGACCACGGAGAGTTCAAGTCTGCTGGTGGGATGCCAGCCCAGCCGCAAATCCAGCTCGAAGTAACTCGGCACCGTCCCGGCGTTTGGTCCGTTATTATTATGCAAGGTATCCACCCAGCGCAGCCCGGCATCCACTTCTACATTTCGCGGGAGATCCATCGACGAACGAAAAGAGAACTGCTGCTGGGGATCGGCCGTTTCGTTGAGGGCCCGGCTAAAGTCCACCTGGCCCGGCTTGATGCGGAGGTGCTCTTTAAGCAGATTATAGCTGCCATGCAGCCGCCACCCGGCGAGCACTTGATAAGTGGCGCTGAGTTCAACGCCGTAGGTCTCACCTTCCAGATTGTTGTGGAAGACAAGCGGGAAGCCAAAGGATTCGTATGCAATCACTGTTTCGGAAGCGAAATCAGGCCCGCCGCTCAGGATGCTCTGCGGAAAGGGTGCGGGAAGAAAGGTCGGTTCCACCAGGTCCCGGTCAATGCGTGAAGGCGTCCGGACCGCCCGCGAGACCGCCGCCCAGAGCATTTGCGTGGGGGTAAAATTCCACCGCAGCCGGCCGCTCGGTTCCCATTCCCATCCCGTATAATCATTGTGCTCGAGCTTGGTCCCGAGCGCGAGGAACAGATCCGGGCGAAGCAGGATCTCGTCCTGCGCAAAACCGCTGAAAAGATTGTGATCCAGCTGCGCCGGGAGAAAGGCCACACCCGGCGCGTTTCCGACCAGGTCGTGAGTAAACCGATACCCCAGGCCCCAGGTTAAACGGTGGCGTTCGCCCCAACGAAAATGGTGCTGGAAATCCAAATCGTAGGTATCGAGGTCATCCGTCAGGGTTCCAGCGGGGACAGAACCACCGGCAGGCTTCGGCATGGCTACGTGGGTCCGGTCATAGTATAATTGCAGACTAACATCCGAATCTGCCGAAACGGTATGGGCCCAGCGCCCCAGGATGTTTCGACCACTTACTTTGCTCGCGCCCCCCGTCTCAAGATTTTCGCTGCCGCTGTAAAAATCACCCTGCAGCGTAAGCACATTTTGCGGCAGGGACTCAGAGTCGATTCGGAACCCGCCCCGGCCCATCCGCCAGGAGTTGGGAGACTCCTTCCCGTTCGCCATCACGCCGGGAGCGCGGTCGGAATACATGCCATAGACTCTGAAATAAACCCCGGGGGCAATAGTGCCGCCATAACGCACGCCGGTGGATGCCCGCAGTTCCGTTCCTCCGCCGGCTTCCAGATAGAGTCCTTGGGTATCCTTGGAACTCTTGGTGGTGACGTTGATCACGCCATTGACCGCATTTGCTCCCCACAGCGCCCCGCCGGGTCCGCTGATGACCTCGATGCGATCAACATCCTCGAGCAAATAATCCTGCACATCCCAGAACACGCCGGAAAAAAGCGGCGTGTAGACCGTCCGCCCATCGATCAAGACGAGAAGCTTATTTGCCAAGTCGGTGTTAAATCCGCGCGCACTGATGTTCCAGTCGTGGGAGTTTTGCGCCGCCACGTTCAGATTGCCCGCCAAGCGCAACGCCTCCGGCAGGTTTGTGGCGCCGGAGCGCCTGATATCATCCTGAGTAATGACCTGGATGGCCGAGGCAGTCTCCGAAAGTTTCTCCGGCCGCTTGGAAACCGAGGTCACCTCGATGTCCATCAATTCCTCCAGGCTGAGTTTTTTCAGCGCAGTGGTGGGCGGAGCTGCATCCGTGGTCTGCGCGAAACTGCAGCCAGTCAGCATCATGAACCCCAGTGCCACGGCGACGGCCGTGGTTGTTTTATTGTTCTGCGTGAGCGGCACGAGAGGATCCCTCCCTGTGGGGTTGGGGTTGTGTTGAGGAAGGCCCGGTGAACTGCAGGAAGTCTGACTAGTCTGTGATTATAGGAAGGTAACGGATTATGGAGAGGTGAAGGGATAAAATCTATTGCTAGTGCAAGTAAACGGCAACCACAAAGATGATGGTTAAGGCCCTTGAAACTACACACTTGTCTTGGCTTGCAGCGGGATAATATCGCTTCCAGCTAGGCAGCGGGCCGCTGCGTGCGTGCGCCGCTGGTTGCTCCAATTCCCGATCCTGCCCAGTATGCGTTTTTACCTCTCCGTTCTCCGCTCGGCCCTGTCCGGTTTCATTGCTTCCGGTGCGATTTTGAGCACCAGCTGCGCGGCCGATGCCCGTTTCATCACCGAACGGCCGGCGACGCCCATCTACCATGAGGGCTGGATAGACCTCAACAAGAACGGGGTGAAGGATCCTTACGAAGATTCCGCGCTCGATACCGAGACCCGCATCACCGATCTGCTCGGCCGGATGAACGCCGACGAAAAGACCGCGCAGATGGTCACGCTTTACGGCTTCCCCCGCGTGCTGAAGGACGAGCTGCCCACGCCGGCCTGGAAGACTGCATTCTGGAAGGACGGCATCGGCAACATTGACGAGCACATGAACGGCAACGTCGGATCTGCCCGCAACCTGCTGCCGACCCGGTTTGCCTTCCCGTGGCCGCTGCATCCGCGCGGCCTCAACGAGGTGCAGCGCTTCTTCATCGAGGACACGCGTCTGGGCATCCCGGCGGATTTCACCAACGAGGGCATCCGCGGCCTGCTTCATGTCAAGGCCTCCAGCTTTCCCGCGCAGATCGCCGTTGCCTGCGCGTGGGATCGCGACCTGGTCCGCACCATCGGCCGCATCACTGGCCGCGAGGCGCGCGCCCTCGGCTACACCAACGTCTATTCACCCATCCTCGACCTCGCGCGCGATCCCCGCTGGGGCCGCACGGTCGAGACGTATGGCGAGGATCCCTTTCTCATCAGCGAGCTCGGGATCGAACAGGTTCGTGGCATCCAGGAAAACCGCGTCGTCTCCACGCTGAAGCACTTCGCCGTCTATAGCATCCCGAAGGGCGGTCGCGACGGCAACGCGCGCACGGACCCGTCGGCGACCTGGCGCGAGGTGCAGACGATGTATTTGCAGCCGTTCCGCCGGGCGGTGCGTGATGCGGGTGCGCTTGGCGTCATGGCTTCGTATAACGACTACGACGGCGTCCCGATCGAAGCCAACAGCCTGTTTCTCACCGACATTCTGCGGAAGGAGTGGGGCTTCAAGGGCTATGTGGTCTCCGACAGCGACGCGGTTGAATTCATCCACACCAAACACCGGGTCGCACCCACCCCGTTGGAGGCCGCCGTGATGGCCCACGAGGCCGGCCTGAATGTCCGCACGAACTTCACCCAGCCGGAAAGGCACGGCGCGCTCCTGCGCGAGGCGCTGAAAACCGGCCGGCTGTCGATGGACGTGGTCGATGCCCGGGTGCGCGACATCCTGCGTGTGAAATTCTGGCTTGGACTCTTTGACCAGCCTTATGTCGTCGATCCCGCCGCCACGGAAAAAATCATCCGCGCGCCCGACGCACTGGCTGCCGCCGCCCGCGCCGCCCGTGAATCCATCGTGCTGCTGAAAAACGAAAAGCAGACCCTCCCGCTCGCCAGGAATATCCCGCGCATCCTTGTCGCCGGCCCGCTCGCGGACAACCCCGGCGGGTGGTGGTCGCGCTATGGCCCCCAGCAGCTTGACTTTGTCACGCCGCTCGCCGGCATCCGCCAGAAACTCGGCGCGACCGTCGACGTGCGTTACGCCGAGGGCTGCACGGTCATCGACGAGGACTTTCCCGAGAGCGACATCCTCAAGGAGGCGATGCCTGAGAAGGTCCGCGCCGGCATCGCTGCCGCCGTGACTGCCGCGCAGGACGTCGATGTCATCATCGCCGTGCTCGGCGAGACCGAGGAAATATCCCAGGAGTCGCACAGCCGGGTCAGCCTCGACCTGCCCGGCTACCAGGAGGACTTGCTGCGGGCGCTCGCGGCCACCGGCAAGCCGCTCGTGCTTGTGCTGAGCAACGGCCGGCCGCTGAGCGTCAATTGGGCCGTCCGGCATGTGCCGGCCATCGTCGAGTTGTGGTTTCCCGGCGAGCAGGGCGGGGCCGCCCTGGCCGATGTGCTCTTCGGCGACACGAATCCCTCCGGCAAGCTGGCCATTACGTTCCCCAAGTCTGCCGGCCAGATTCCCCTCAACTTTCCCGCCAAGCCCGGCTCGCAGGCGAGGGACAACGGCATGGTCGAGGGCGCACTCTTTGCCTTCGGCCACGGGCTGAGTTACACCAAGTTCGACTACGGTGCGCTGAAAATTTCCCCGGAGCGCGCCGGCCCCGGCGCCGATATCGAGGTGGCCGGTGACGTCACCAACACCGGCGGTCGTGCCGGCGAGGAAGTGGTGCAGCTCTATCTGCGCGACGACTACAGCAGCGTCACCACCTACGACAAGGCGTTGCGCGGCTTTGCGCGCGTCGCCCTTGCGCCCGGCGAGACGAAGAACGTCCGCTTCACGCTCAAGCCGGAGCATCTGCAACTCTACGACCGCACCGGCCACTGGACGGTCGAGCCCGGCCGGTTCACCGTGATGGTCGGGGCGTCTTCGGAGGACATCCGGATGCGCGGGAACTTCACCATCACCCGGCCCGACGGCACGGCGCCGGAGGAAGCGCCCCTGAAGAACTGAATTCCCGGTGCGGGGAAATAAAAGCCCGCCGGACTCCGTGAGCCGGGCGGGCGGATAAGAATCAGGGATGTCTACTTCGACTGCCGAAGGGTGATCTCGCCGTTCATCGTGGAGACCTTGATGTCCACGCCGCCGCCGTTCAGCGTGCCGGTGACGACTTTGCCGCCGGTGATCGGGGGCATCGGCGCGCGCGGGGCCCGGGGTGCGCGCGGGGCGGTCGCCGGCGTAGCTTCCGCCTCCGGGGCAGCAGCGGCCTCTTTTGCAGCGCGTTCTGTTTCGCGTTTCACTTCCCGGCTGACGTCGCGGGCCACCTGCATCGCCATGCGCGTGGCGTCAGCGGCCATGCGGGCCGCGTCGGCGCTCATGCGGGCCGACTCACTGCTGCCGTAGGAGTAAGAGTAGCCGGAGCCCTTGCTCTCGGACTTGGTCTTGAGCACGTTTTCGTCGAAATCGGTGAGGATCGAGCCATTGTGGGTGCTCAGGCGCACGTTGGCCTTGGTATCGGGGGGCACGCGCAGGTCGATCTCGCCGTTCATCGAGGTGAGCAGAACGAGTTTTTGCGGGGCCTTGGCGTAGGTGGCGCGCACCTCGCCGTTCATGGTGTTTACCGTGGTGGCGCCGCTGATGCCCTTGAGCACGACGTCGCCGTTCATGCTGGTGATCTCGATGTCGCCCTCGGTGTTTTCCACTTTGAGGTCGCCACCGGCATCGGTCTTGAGGTCGAGCGCCATGGTGCGCGGCACGGAGATCTTGAACTCGGCGTCATGGCCGGCCCACGGATTGTCACCCGCGAGGCGAAGGCTGACGACGTTGTCATGCTCGGTAATCTCGAAGCTGACCTCGTCGTCGAGCCGACGCAGGCCGCCGGGACGCGCGGGCTTGGCGCCCTTTTGCGCGAGCGTGGACTCGACGGTAACCGTGTCACCATCCACACCGACGATGTGAATATCGGCCCACGGCATGTCGAGGCAGAGGGTGGAGGGTTTGCCCGGGGCGGAGAGCTTGACGGTGGCGGTGGAGCCGTCCTCGTCGGCGCGCAGGGTGGCGCCGGAAAGCGCGAACACGAGGAACGCGGCGCTGAGGAGGCGGAGAGGGAGGGAGGGGATGTTGGTTTTCATGTGAGAGTGGGCTTGAGGTTTTTCTTGGTCGTGGCCGCGGGAGCGTTGTCGGGCTGGGCGGGCAGGCGCAGCGCGGCCACGGCCCGGCGCGCGGCGTCGCGAACATTGCGGTCGACCGCTTCGTCGCGGGCGAGTTTCTCAAAAACCGGCAGGGCGGACTGGTCCCGCGCGGTGGCGAGCAGTTCGATCATGGCCACCTGGACCAGCGGCGCCCGTTCCCGGGGCAGGGCCGAGAGCACCCCGGCGCGGACAAGGGAATCATCGGAGTGCTGCGCCAGCGCCTCGACGGCGGAGAGGCGGACGTTGATGGACGGGTCAAAGGCAAGTGAGCCGACCAACTCGGTGAGTACCGTGCGGTCGGGGCTTTTGAGGTCCATCGTGGCGAGCACGGTCTTCAGGCGGTCGCTGGTGGATTGCTGTTGGGCCAGGGAGTAATAGACAAGCTGGCTCATTTTTTCCATCTGCTTGTGGAGTTCGGCGACCTCCGTCTTGGCGGAGTCATCGATGGGTGCCACCACGACCGGCTGGGTCAGAAAGCGCTGGCCGGCGTAGAGGCCGCCAATCAGCAGCGCGAGGGAGAAGGCGAACTGCAGGGCGGGCCGGTCGGGCAGCAGGGTGGCGAAGAAACGGTCGATGCGGCTGCGGGCCGGGGCAAAGGGGCTCGGGGCGTCGGCTTCGCGCTGGTGTGTCTCGAGCATGGCGTAGAATTGCTCGCCGAGGCGCGGACTGGGTTCCTCGGCGGGGGAAAGGGTGTCGAGCTTGCGGGTGATTTCCTGCAGCGCGGACCATTCGCGCTGGCAGGTCGGGCAGCTGGTGAGATGGGCGCGGAGCTGCGCGGCCTCGTCGGCGGGCAGCGTGCCATCCTGGTAGTCGATGAAGCTATCTTGGACGCGGGAGCAGTTCATGGTGGATCCTCGGGTGGTGTGTTGAAGGGTTGGGATCGGCGGTCAGGCCGCCTTTTCCTTTCTGATTTTGAAATAAACGTCGCGCAGCTCCTTGAGCGCGCGGTGGGCGCGGACCTTGACGGCGCCGACGGAGCAATCGAGCAGCTTGGCGATCTCCTTGTGCTCGAGATGCTGCAGGCGGGAGAGCACGAGCACCTCGCGTTGCTCCAGTGGCAGGCGGGCGAGGGCGGCGCGGAGCAGGACCACGTCCTCGGCGGTGGCGGCTTGGTCGGAGGGCTGCGGCTCGGGGTCGGGTTGCGCGTGCAGGTCGGCCGGGTCGGTGGGGGTCGGCGTGGCGGCGTGCTTGCGGAAGTGGTCGGCGGCGACCTTGCGGGCGAGGTGATAAATCCAGGCGGAAAACTTGCCCTCGTCGCGGTAGGTGTGCCGGTATTTCAGGATGCGGTAGAAGACAATCTGCACGAGGTCCTCGCCAATCGACGGCTGGTTGGTCAGGCGCACGAAGAAACCGTAGAGCGGCCGGTGATGGCGCTCAAAGAGCTCGCCAAGCCGGCGGATTTCTCCGGCGCGCACGGCAATCATGAGTTCGTGGTCGGACGGGGCTTCCACAGCGACGGGGAGGCTAGCGAGGACAGCCGGGGAGGGAACTCGGAATTGGGTGACGGGAGCGAGGAGCATGGAAAGCGATCATGGGGTGTGCAGCAGGGAATACCGGGCGGCGGCCCAAAGGTTACAGGTTCTCGCGTAAAACGCTGGCCCTGTGCCTCCCGATCGCACTGGAAGACAAGCTGCCTGCCAGTGTGGAAGACCCCCACGTTCGGCCAAAAACAGTTCCTCCTCGCGGAGAAAATCGGCCGCGTTTTCCTCCGCCAACTCCGGCCCCTCCAACAGCTCAGCGACAAGCCGATTGAAACCTGTGCGCGCGCAAAAAGACGAATGGTGGTTCAAGCACATCCACCGCGGTGACAACTTTCCGCTTCGGAATGAAAAATGGTGGAGGTGAGGGGAGTTGAACCCCTGTGTCCCTGGCCTTCACGCGCCGCATCTACCTGTGTAGCGTCTGATTGGATCTCACCTCAGGGGCGCGATGACGCACGCTCCTCCCTCGGCCAGTCATGGTTTGAAGATACCACGGCGACGTCACGACGGCCGTCACCGCTATTCCTGCTGTCGACGCTCCCAGCCCCTAGCAGGTGTCAGGGTGGGAACGTGGCTGCAATTTTTAGGCAGCCAGAGGCATTTCTTCGAATGTGCCGTTTGTTTGTTTTGAAGGGGGATTAACGAGAGTCCCTCGCTCTCGACAGGCAGCTGCGCGCTCCAACCAAGGGTCGAATCCGGAACACCCCCGAAAGTGATTTCGTGGGACCAGCGGCCGCCGGGCGGCCACGCGGGTCAAAGAACGTGGGAGCGGGAACGTGCCACATCGCCCCGTGAATGCAAGCTGCGGGATGAACGTTGCCCGAGGGAACTTACTCCCAAAGGGTTAAATAGGGGTTTAGTGGCGCACCGCCGGTTGACTGGGTCGCAAACGGGGAGTTTATTGACGCAAACCAAACACCGCTGCGGCGTTCGCGCCGCGTTGCCCCATGCCCACTGTTACCACTCCGCCCCCGCCCAAACCCAGATCCGACGAGGACAAGTCCGTCATCGACATGTCAAAGATGAGCACGGGCCAGCGCGCCGCCCTCCAGGTAACCGAGGCCGCGCGCGAGTCGCACGAGGACATCAGTTTCGTCGCCAATCTTTTCATGGGCCGGTGGACGCCGGAAAAACTCTACCCCGTCACGGATATCGACGCGGAGGAAAAGCCCCACGCGGACAAGTTTCTTGCCGAGCTGGCCGCTTATCTGCGGGAGCATGTCGAAGCCGACCTCATCGACCGCACTGGCGAAATCCCCAACGAGGTGCAGCGCGGCCTGGTGAAACTCGGCGCGTACGGCATCAAGATCCCGAAAAAATACGGCGGCCTCGGTTTTTCCCAGACGACTTATTGTCATGCCTGCCTGCTGATCGCCAGCCACTGCTCAAATGTCTTCGCCCACCTTTCGGTGCACCAGTCGATCGGCGTGCCGCAGCCGCTGCTGCTCTTCGGCACCGAGGAGCAAAAGGCAAGATTCCTGCCCCGCGTCGCCGGGGGCGAGCTGTCCGCCTTCGCGCTCACCGAGGCGGGCGTCGGCTCGGATCCCGCGCGGCTGACCACCGAGGCCAAGCCGGATGGGGACGACTACATCCTGAACGGGGAAAAGCTCTGGTGCTCCAACGGTACGCGCGCCGGCCTGCTCATCGTCGCGTGCAAGACGCCGCCCAAGCTGGTCGACGGCAAACCGCGCACGCAGATCACCACCTTCGTCGTGGAGGCGAAGTCGCCGGGCATCTCCGTGGTGCACCGCAGCCAGTTCATGGGGCTGCACGCGCTTTACAACGGCGTCATCCGCTTCACCAATGTCCGCGTGCCGAAGGACCAGGTGGTGGGCGGCGTGGGCCGCGGGCTGAAGGTCGCGCTGAGTACGCTCAACTCCGGCCGGCTTTCCATCCCCGCCTCGTCGATCGGGGTGACCAAGCGCGCGTTGCAGATCGCCCGCGAGTGGGGCAAGGAGCGCATCCAGTGGGGGGTGCCGATCGGACAGCACGCGGCCATCGCCGAGAAAATCCGCCGCATTGCGGCGCACGCCTTCGCGATGGAGGCGATGCTGGTCACCACCTCGCGCATCGTGGATCGCGACAAAAAGGCCGACATCCGCCTCGAAGCCTCCATGTGCAAGATGTGGGGCACGGAAAAGGCGTGGATGTGCCTGGACGACCTCATGCAGCTCCGTGGCGGCCGCGGTTATGAAAACGTACAGTCGCTCAAGGCGCGCGGCGAGAAACCGTATCCGGTCGAGCGGCTGATGCGCGACAACCGGGTCTCCATGATTTTCGAAGGTTCCTCCGAAATCATGCGGCTCTTCATCATGCGCGAGGCGCTCGACCCGCACTTGAAGATCGCGGGCATCGCGCTCAACACCGAGCGGCCATGGAGCGAACGCCTCAAGAGCGCGTTCGCCGCCGCCAAGTTCTATGCCTGGTGGTATCCCAAGCAGTGGCTGCCGTTCGGCGGCAGTGCGCCCGCCGACATGCATCCGCATCTCGCGGGCTACATGCACGAGGTCGCCACGCTCAGCCGCCGGATGGCCCGCACACTCTTCCATCAGATGGTCCGGTTCGGTCCCAAGCTCGAAAAACGTCAGGTGCTGCTCGGGCGCATTGCCGACATCGGCACCGACCTCTTCGCCATCGCCGCGTCGTGCGTCTTCGCCCAAAAACTGCTCAAGGACGGCCAGACCGCCGAGAAGGTTTTCATGCTGGTGGACGACTTCCATGCGCAGGCCATGATGCGCATCCGGCAGAACTTCGACGGCATCGGCCGCAACTCCGACCAGCATGGTTACGACCTCGCCCAGCAAGTCATCGCTGGGGACCACCAGTGGGTGGAGAAAGGGATCGTCTAACCCCGGAGGTAATGGGCCAGGACCGGCAGATCGGCGGGCGCGAGGTCATATGCGGATAGTTCGCGGGGTTTGACCCAAGCCAGCGCGATATGCTCGTGGGGCTGGGGTGGGGACGAGCTTTGGATCAGCGCACAAACGAACGGGATTATTTCAATGACGACGGTTTTGTAGTCGTGCCGGAAGCGTGGCAGGGTCTGCGTGATGATAACGTCGCAACCCAGCTCCTCGCGAATCTCGCGGACAATGGCGGCGGCGGGATCCTCTTGGGGTTCAACCTTGCCGCCGGGAAACTCCCACTTGAGCGGCAGGTGTTTGTCCAACGGGCGTTGCGCAAGGAGAACGCGGCCCTTGCGCACGACCAGCGCACAAACAACGGGGATGGGAGCAGAGTCGGTCACGCGGCGCTGTTGAACAAGAAGTTAACGCGGGCTGCAACTTTTCTCGGGGGTGGCGTGTATTCCAAGTATGAAAACCTTCTTCAAAATCTTCCTGATCGTCGTGCTGGCCCTGCTCGCCATCAAGTTCATCCCGGTGGTCTTTGTGGGCGCCTTCGTCGGCCTCATTCTGGCGGCCATCCTCGGCGCGGTGGGCCTTTCGCTGGTGGCGGCACTGCTGGCGGTGGGCATCGCCCTCGCCATGGCTCTGTCGCCCATCTGGATCCCGGTGCTGATTGTCATGGGCGTCATCAGTCTGTTCAAAAAACCGGACACTCCGGCCCAGTTCCCGGTGATGGCGGCCTGAGCAAATTTCGGGCAAGCATAATCGGGGGCAAAAAAGAAGCGGCCGTCCGTCAAGGTCCGCCGCTTTTGCTTTCGCCGAGAAAGTTACTCCGGACGTCACTTGATCATGTCGGCAACGAAGACGCGCTCCTCCACCAGTTCCTTGTTGGTGGCGGCGATCTTGGATTTCGCAAAGTCGTCCATCACGTAACTGGTGATGACCTCGTAGCTGCCGGGCGTGGTCGTGCGCACGGGCATGCCGGCCCAGACATTGGCGTCAAAGCTGTAGAGCCCGTTTGATTTCACGGCCACGGAATGGATCGCGCCGGGCGTAACGAGGCTGCGGACGTGATCGACGAGAGCGTTGGCGGCGGAGGCGGCCGACGAGGCGCCCCGGGCTGCGATGATGGCCGCGCCGCGTTTGCCCACGGTCTCGCAAAACGGACCCTGGAGCCAGGCGGTGTCGGTGATGACCGACGTCGCGGGCTTGCCGCCGATGGTGGCGTGCGCGAAAGCGGGAAACATCGTCGGACTGTGGTTGCCGTAGATGAAGATGTTTTGAACGGCAGTGAGATCGACGCCGGCCTTTTTTGCGAGCTGGGTCTGGGCGCGGTTCTGGTCGAGGCGCACCATGGCGGTGAAACGCTCGCCGGGCAGGCGCTTGGCCTGGCTGGCGGCGATCATGCAGTTGGTGTTGGCGGGATTGCCGACGACAGCGACGCGGGCATCGGCCGCGGCGACGGCATCGATGATCTGCCCCTGGCCGATGAAGATCCTGCCGTTGTCCTTGAGGAGATCGGCGCGCTCCATGCCGGGGCCGCGCGGCTTGGCGCCGACGAGCAGGCACCAGTTGGCGTCCTTGAAGCCGACCGCCGGGTCGGAGGTCTGGACAATGCCCTTGAGCAGCGGAAAGGCGCAGTCGTCGAGCTCCATCGCGACGCCCTCGAGCGCCTTGAGGGCTTTTTCAATCGGGGCCTCGATGAGCTGGAGGATGACCGGCTGGTCGGGCCCGAACATCGCGCCGGAGGCGATGCGGAAAAGCAGGGAGTAACCGATCTGGCCGGCGGCGCCGGTGACTGCGACACGGATGGGGGCTTTCATAGGAGTTTTTCTATTAGCACACTGAACGCGAAGCGCACGGAGGAAATGCGGAAAACGGCGGACCCCGGCTCACCTGAACCGCGGGGCGAGGCTGGTGTGGAGTTCGCGCACCAACGCCTCGGTGGTGGGCCAGTCGATGCACGCATCGGTGATGGATATACCGTAGCGCAGTTTGTCCTTAGGCTGCGGGAAGGCCTGGCTGCCGGCGCCGAGGTTGCTCTCGATCATGGCGCCCATGATGGACGTGCTGCCGGCGGCGATCTGCCCGAGCAGCTCGCGCATGACCTGGGGCTGGCGTTCGGGCTGCTTGGCGGAGTTGTCGTGGGAACAGTCCACCAGGATGGACTTGATCAGGCCGGACTGGGCGAGGAGTTGCTCGGTCTGGGCGATGTGGGCAGGCGAGTAATTGGGGCCAGTGGTGCCGCCGCGGAGAACGACATGGCAGTCGGGATTGCCGCGAGTGACAATGGCGGAGGCGGAGCCATCGAGGTTGATGCCGAGAAAGGTGTGCGGCTGAGCCGCGGCCTTGATGGCGTTGATCGCGGTGGCGATGGAACCATCGGTGCCATTTTTGAATCCGAGCGGCATGGACAAACCGGAGGCCATCTGCCGGTGAGTCTGCGACTCGGCGGTGCGGGCGCCGATGGCCGACCAGCAAATCAGGTCGGCGATATATTGCGGGGTGATGGGATCCAGGAGTTCGGTGGCGGTGGGCAGTCCGAGATCAAGCACATCGCGGAGGAAAGTGCGCGCGAGACGCAGGCCGGCGCTGATATCGTGCGAACCGTCGAGGTGGGGATCCATGATCAGGCCCTTCCAGCCCACCGTGGTGCGGGGCTTTTCAAAATACACGCGCATCACAATCATCACCCGGTCGCTGACTTCGCGGGCCAGCGCGGCCAGCTTGCGTGCGTAATCGCGTCCGGCCGCCAGGTCGTGGATGGAGCAGGGGCCGATGATCAGCAGAAAACGCCGGTCGTCGGTAAAAATGAGCCGGTGAATTTCGCGCCGGGTGCGCGTGACAAATTCGCCCTGTGCCTCGGTCTTGGGTAGTTCCGCCAGCAACGTGGCGGGCGAGGGCAGGGCACGCGTCTCGACGACATTGATGTCGGAAGTTTTCTGCATGAAAAAGCAGCTTGGCGGGGTCCGAGGCGGAGGATCAAGTCCTTGCTGTGTGCTAAGAATTTGGGCAAAGAAAAGGCCGGTCGCCTACCCCTAAGCGACCGGCCATTGCTTTCTTAGTTACCCCAAAACTCCCGCTATGCGGGAGAAGTGTTAGTTGACTGCCATATATCTACCCAGTTCCATCGGTCCGTCAACCAGAAGATCATTAGTTTATCAAATCCTGTGCTAACTATTGGTATACACATATATAAACTGCAAATAAAATGATCTTTGGCATGATGATGATTCATGAATACCGCCCAATGGCAGTGCTTAGGGTGACCGGGGCGGACGCTTTTGTCTTCTTGCAGGGGCAATTCACCAACGATTTGCGTCAGCCAACAGGCAGCGCGGTCTATGGGCTTTGGCTCAATCACAAGGGCAAGGTCGTGGCCGACAGCCATGTGCTGCGACTGGCCGAAAATGAATTCCTTCTGGTTAGTACAACGACAACGTCCACCGTCATTCAGCAAAGACTCGAAGCTTTCATCGTCGCCGATGATGTCACACTGCGGGATGAAACGGCAAACGCGCACGGACTGGCCCTGGGTGGTCCGGGGTGCGGTGATGCAATCAAGCAAGTTTTCGGTGGGGTGCCTGGCGCCGGCCGCTTGGTCCGGAGCAACGGAGCGATGATTTTCCCCGGACGGAGAAGGCGGACGGAAAATTATGAGATAATCGGGGCGGAGGAAATCCTAGCTGAAACAAAAAAGCAGTTTGTCGCCCGGGGTTGCGTGGAGGCGGGGGTGGCGGAGATGGATCTGGCACGCATTTCGGCTGTGCTGCCGGCCATTCCGCAGGATCTCGGTCCCGGTGATTTGCCGAATGAGGGCGGGCTCGAGGAGTCGGTGATTTCCTACACGAAAGGATGCTATCTCGGTCAAGAAATCATGGCCCGGCTGAAGAACATGGGCAAGGTGCGGCGCCGGTTGCATGTCGTGCGGGGCGCCGGAGCCCCGCCCCGTCCGTCCACGCTGCTTTACCAAGGAGAGAAAAAGGTCGGGGAGGTTCGCTCGAGCGCCAGCAAAGGGGATGAGTTTGTCGCCCTGGCCATGCTCTCGTTAATCAATCTTGATCAGGCGGCCGGTCTTAGTCTCTCGCCCAACGGGCCGCCCGGCCTCAGGCTCGGCCTGCATGAATGAACTCGCCCAACTGACAAAGCTTTGCCGCGGACTGGGCGCGACGCCGGATCAGGCGGACGTCATGGCCCGCCAATTGATCAAACGCGCGGATCAACTGGTGGCGGAACGCGGCCAGAACCGGGCGGAAGCGATGGCCTATTTGCTCCGGCTCGTGGTGCAGGGACGTCAGGGCGAGGTGCCAAGGGAGTTCCAGCCTCCGGATAAATCAGAATAGGACGGTCAAACCGTCAAAGTAGGCGTCCACCCAGCGGTGCAGGCAGAAAAAGTAGATGAGCGCGGCCAGACCCAGCATGGGGCCGAAAGGCACGTGTACGCCAAGGCCCAGTTCAGCGGGCTGGCCCTCCGGGGTCTCGGCTGGCAAAGCGACCGGCGCAGTCCGGCCGGTGATTTTCTTCCAGAGGCAGGCGAGGATGAACCAGACGCAGCCTAGCGTGGCGCCGCCGAACAAACCAAAGACGGCGCCCTTCCAGCCCACAAAGGCCCCGAGGGCGCCCAGATACTTCACATCGCCGAAGCCCATCGCCTCTTTTTTCAAAATAGCCTCGGCAATAAGCGCGATCCACAACACCAGCGCCGAGCCTACGAAAATACCGAGGATGGCCGCCAGACCGGACCGGACACTGGCGACCATGAAGATTTCGTGAGTCTGGCCGTGCAACGAGGGCAGGGCCAGGGAGAGAAAAAATCCCGCCACGGCCCCGCCGATGGTCAGGGCATCGGGGATTATCATGTGATCGTGATCGATGAAATGGGCGCAGAGCACGATTGAGCACAGCACCGCCCCGGCCACGGCCTTGCCAGGCGGGAACAGGAGCCAGCAGGCGAGAAACAGCGCGGCGGTCAGAAACTCGATGGCCGGATAGCGAAAGCTGAACGGCCGGCCGCAGCACCGCGCCCGTCCGCGCAAGATCAGCCAGCTGAGGACGGGAATATTGTCATACCAGGCGATGGGCTGGCCGCAGCCGCAGTGCGAACCGGGGTGGACCACGGATTCACCCTTGGGGATGCGATAGATGCAGACGTTGAGAAAACTGCCGATGCACGCTCCAACCAGCACTGCGATGAGCGGGAAAAACCAGGGCGCCAGGCGCGTGACTTCATTGACGTATTCCATGCGGATTTAATCGGGGTTCAGGGCGAGGCGGGCGGCGTCTTGCATGACGGTGACGGACACGGTTGCACCTGTCCACAATTCCAGCGAGCGAGCCCCTTGGTGGATCAGCATCGAAAGGCCGTTGGCGCGGGCAATCCCCAACTCTGCCGCCTGCCGCAGCAGGGCGGTTTGCGGCGGGCGGTAAATCATGTCGTAAACCTTGGCCGGCGCGGGAATTTTCCGCAAGTCGAGGGGCGCGGGGTCGCCGGTCGCCAATCCGAGCGAGGTCGCATTCAGCACGATGGAACCGGCGGGCAAATCGGCGGGCGGGTTATTGAGGGCAAACCCCCTGAGGCTTGTTTCCCCGGCGAACACCTGGAGCGCGGCGAGCAGGGTCTCCAGCGTGGCCGTGGTACGATTACCGATCCACAGCGACGCGCAGCGCGCGCGCAGGCATTCCACGGCCGCAGCGCGGGCGGCACCGCCCGCGCCCAGCAGCACGATATTCGCCCCGGCCAACTCCGCGCCCAGCTCCGCGCGCAAGGCGGCCGAAAGTCCGGCGCCGTCCGTGTTGGCCCCCCGCCAGCCCGCTTCGGTGTAGCTGAGGGTGTTGGCCGCGCCCGCGGCGCGCACAAAGGCGTCGCTGGCGAGAAGATGCTCCACCGCGAGCGATTTGTGGGGCACGGTCAGGTTGAGGCCGTGGAATTTTTTCTCGTGAAAGAGGGCCAGCGCTCCCGGCAACTCCGCGGGGGCGATATCGAATTTGAAGTAGCGCCAGTCCGCAAATCGGGGCTGCGTCTTCGCGAGCTCGGCCAGCGCGGCATTCTGAATCACCGGACTGAGGGAGTGAGCGACGGGCCGGCCGATGACCGCCAGCGCCACGCCGGGAAACGACCACGCGGTCAGGTCGGCCAGGGTAAGAATGGATTCGGTCGCGGCGCGCATGAAGCGGCGGCAGCAAAGCCCAGTTCGCCACCGAGAACGAGCCCGATTTTATGCCGGAGGTTGGGCGATGAAGGTCCAAACGGAGCGAGCCGGCCTCCCGCGGTCAGTGCTAAGCGCCCGGGCTTTTTATGGCTGGGCGTGCCGCTCGTGGGTGGATTCAAACTCGGCCACAAACTCGGCGAAGAGCCGGGCATGTTCCGGGTTGTTGGCGGCGGTGTAGTGATTGACGAGATTGCGGCAGCACCGGCAGAGCACCTCGCGCACGGGCGTCGGCGCCAGGTCGGCCACGGAGGCGTTCACACTGCTCTGGCGCAGCAGAGCGAAGACCTCGCCGGCGGTCAGGAAGACCCCGGCATTGAAGGGATCGATGAAGAACGGGACGTTCTCCTCGTAGCAGCCCACCATGAAGTGACCGGGCAGGCCCACCGCCTCGAGGTTCAGCCCCACCCGCTCCGCGACGATCAGGTAGACGATGGAGAGGGAGATCGGGATGCCCTTGCGGCGGGCGAGCACCTGGTCGAGGTAACTGTTGAGCGGGTCGGTGTAATGATCCGCGTTGCCGCGCAACCCGTATTCGTGGAACAGCACGCGGTTGAGCACGCGGCATTTTTCGCGGGCAGTGGCCGGCTCGGCGATCAACTGGCGGCAGCGGGCGGCCATCATCTCCAGTTGCGCGCAGCACGCACCGATATCGAGGCCGGTGTTGACCGTGCGGCTGAGCAGCAGCGCGCCGGTTTCCAGTTCATAATTGAGCGAGCGGATGAAGCCGCGGAACTCGGTGACGGGATCGGAAAAATTCAGCTCGCGCAGATACCAGGTGGCGTGCAGCGCGAGGACACGGTTGGGCTGGCTGGCAAAATAGCGGAGCAACTCAACGCCGTCCCGGCCGTATTGGGCAAACTGGGCCAGCAGGGCCTGCCGCACGGCCGGCGAGGTGTCGTCCAAAAGCCCCTCCAGGGCTTTTTGCTGCGCGGCCGTGAATTTGTGCGCTTCCACGGAAGAGCAGCCAAAATGGTTCCCGCCGCAGCGCAACGAGGAAAGTTTTCGCGCCGGAGCGTTTTTGCTGGAAACTTTTCAATTATTCGCGCGGCCCATACAGGGCCGTGCCGACCCGCACGAGCGTGCTACCCTCGGCAATGGCTGCATCGAGGTCGCCGGTCATGCCCATGGATAGCTCCCGCAGCGGCACGCCCGAGCGCCCGGCCAGGTCGTCGCGGATGGCCCGCAAGCTGGCAAAGGTGCGGCGGGCCACGGCGGGATCGGATGAAAGGGGCGCAATGGTCATCAGGCCGTCCACCTGCAGATGCGGCCGGGCGAGGGCGAACTCCAGCAACCGGGGCGCGTCGGCGGGCTCCAGGCCGAACTTGGCGGGGTCATTGCCGGCGTTGATCTGCAACAACACAGGCAGCTTCCGGCCCAGCTCGCCGGCGGCGTGGTCGAGCGCGGCGATCAGTTTTTCACTGTCCACGCTTTGGATGCGTTCGAAATGGGCGGCGGCCAACCGGGCCTTGTTGGTTTGCAGATGGCCGATGAGCTCCCAGCGGAGGTTGGTGGTGGTTTTGGCGCGTTTTTCCACGGCTTCCTGCACGCGATTTTCGCCGACGGCGACCAATCCGAAGCGGGCGGCGTATTCCGCCGCGGCGGGCGGGTGGGTCTTGGTCACCGGCAACAGGGTGACTTCGGCCGGCTGCCGGCTGGCCGCCCGACACTGGCTGGCTATTCGATGGAGCAGGGCGTCAGCTCTCTGGCGGAAAGTGTCGTAATCGATAAACATCTGTGAGTGCTGCTTTTAGAATGACATGCTGATAAGCAATGTTTATGCTGAGCCCAATAATAAACGGCGCATGCAAATCGAAAACTTCAAAATCTTCGCCGATCTGGTGGAAACAAAGAGTTTCTCCAAGGCGGCCAAGTTGAATGGCATCACCCAGTCGGCCGTCAGCCAGCAGGCCCGTTCGATGGAGCGCAACTTCAAGACCCTGATGGTGGACCGCAGCCAGAAGCAGTTCAATCTGACCCGCGAGGGCCAGCGCATTTACGAGGCGGCCAAGGAAATCCTGCACGTCTACGAGAAACTGGAGAGCGAGCTGCAGGAAATGAAGAAGGTCATCAGCGGCACCATCCGCATCTCGACCATCTATTCCATCGGCCTGCACGAGCTGCCACCCTACATCAAGAAATTCCTCCACGACTACCCCTCGGTCAATGTGCGCGTCGAATACCGCCGCTCCAATCTGGTTTACGAGGACATCCTGCATAATTCCGTGGATTTTGGCCTGGTGGCGTTTCCCCAGAAAATCCGGCAGATCGAGATGATTCCTTTCCGCAATGACCGCCTCGTCCTCATCGCCCACCCGCAGCACCCGCTGGCCAAGGCCGCGGAGGTGGACATCAAGGCGCTGGCGGGGCACAAGTTCATCGGTTTCGATCCTGACATCCCGACGCGCAAGGCGGTTGACCAGATATTCCGCGACCACAAGCTCGAGATCACGCCCGTGATGGAGTTCGACAACATCGAGACGGTGAAACGCGCCGTCGAGATCGACCACGGCGTCGCCATCGTTCCCCAGGCCACCGTAGTCCAGGAGGTACGGCAGGGCACGCTCGCCGTCGTGGTGTTCAAGGGCAAGGAATTCACCCGCCCGCTTGCCATCCTGCACCGCAAGGGGCGCGTCCTCACGCCGGCGATGCGAAAGTTCATCGACATCCTCAACGTCGAGATCGTCGCTGCCTGAGACCAGCTGTGGACCGGCCCGGGAGCCGGGGCCTTTCTTTTCGGGAACAAGAAAAGGTCTGGATGCTCCCACCTGCGAACATTGCCATGACCAAACCCCGTTTACTCGCCATCGTTGGTGCCGCTGTCGTCCTGACGGCGGGCGCCGCCTATTTTTACAGCCATCGCGCTCCGGCAATCGAGCAGATCGGGATGATGGGGATGCCCGCTCCGGTGTGGAAGTTGATGGATCTGAATGGCCACGAGCTCAACTCCGAGCAATTCAAGGGCAAGGTGGTGGTGGTGGATTTCTGGGCCACCTGGTGCGGGCCGTGCATTTCCGAAATCCCCGGCTACGTTGCGCTGCAGAAAAAATACGGGAAGGACGGCCTCGTCATCGTGGGCGTCTCACTCGACCGCATCGGACCGGAGCGGGTGAAGAAATTCGCGCAGGAAAACGGCATGGATTACACGCTGGTGATGGGCGACGATGACATGGTCGAGGCCTTCGGCGGCTTCGAGGCCATCCCGACCACTTTTCTCATCAATCGCAGCGGCCGCATCGTGCACCAGAAGACTGGCGCAGTGTCGCACGATGAATATGAGAAACTGGTGCAGCGGGTCCTGAATTA
>WNFI01061696.1_pt1 | contig 75393 bp, 65 predicted proteins | sample 5400471 | NCBI WGS metagenome assembly WNFI01 (sample SAMN13153348, study PRJNA577476) | soil metagenome | isolation source: 100 cm saprolite on Douglas fir-dominated hillslope | place: USA:California | collected 2013-09-17 | reverse complement strand
CCTGCCTTGGATTACAGAAAACGGCCAGTCGGATGTGTTTGCCTTCTCCCAACTGCCTTCGCCAGCCCTCACCCCCGCGTTCACCCAGAGCATAGCAGCTTCAAAACAGTTGCTCGTGATCGAGGAACATGCCTCGCGCGGTGGTCTGGGCGAGTATCTCGCCACGGCCTTGGCCCGGGAAGGAATTTCCTTCCGGCTTCATCACCGGCACGCCTGCGGTTATCCCGATGGCCGCTATGGCAGCCAGACTTATCATCAGAAGCAATCCGGCCTCGACTCCGTGTCGCTCCAATCCACTGTGGCGCGACTAATTTCCTAAATAGAAACTACAAGATGGCCGATACGCCCCCAAGGCTAGAGGTGGACTTATGGATCGACAACTGGTCGGAGGCCGATCGGGAAGAGGCCCGCCGGCTGCAAGGTCCTATTTGGGTGGTTGGGGCATCCGGCTTTATCGGAGCCAAGTTGTTTTTTTCCCTTTCACGCCTGCGTCCCGATGTGTTCGCCGTTTCCCGCCAGGTGGAATCGAGCTGGCGCTTGTTGCACTGTCCCTATCCCAATCGCATCACCCTCGATGTCACGCTGCCCCGAGAAGTGGAGGCGGCAGTGAGGAAACACCGGCCCCGCACCGTGTTCAACCTCTCGGCTTACGGAGCCTATGAACGACAGAACGTTCCAGGACGCATCCACGAGGTCAACTACACCGGCACACTCAACCTGATCATCTCGTTGCTCGAGTCAGGCTGTGATGCCTTCGTGCAGGCCGGCACTTCTTCCGAATATGGACTCAATTGCGCCGGACCGGCCGAGTCCGGCGCGCTCGAACCCAACAGTGATTATGCGGTTTCCAAGGTCGCGGCATCCTATCTGGTGGGCTACTATGGACGCATCAAGCGATTCCCCTGCGCGCATCTCCGCATGTATTCGGTCTATGGACCGTGGGAGGAACGGGATCGCCTGATTCCAACCATGGTGCGCCTTGGCTTGCAGGGCCAGTATCCGCCCCTGGTTAACCCGGCGATTTCCCGGGATTTTGTTTATGTCGATGATTGCACCCGGGCTATTGTGAAGGCCGCCCTGGTGGCCTGCCGCCTGGATCCAGGCCAGATTTTCAACATCGCCACCGGCACCAAGACGACACTTCGTGAAGTCGCCCGGCAGGTGCAGCAGACTTTCCAGATCCGGAACGAGCCGGTTTTCGGGTCCATGCCGGAGCGCAAGTGGGATCTGCCCGACTGGTATGGCAACCCCGCCCGGGCCAGCGCACAGCTGGGCTGGACTTCCCGCGTTGCGCTCGCGGAAGGCCTGGCACTGACGGCCGGCTGGGAAAAACTAGCGGCTCCCCTCGTCCGGTTTGGCGTGGTCGCCCGCAAAACGGAGAAACTCTCCGCTGTCATCGCTTGCTACCGGGATCACCAGGCCATCCCGGTCATGCACGAGCGCCTCACCAAGGTGTTCATCGCGCTTGGGGTGGACTATGAACTCATCTTCGTGAATGACCGAAGCCCCACGGAAGACGAAGCCGTCATTCGGTCGCTCTGTGAGCGGGATTCCCACGTGACCGGCATTTCCCACTCCCGCAATTTCGGTTCGCAAAGCGCCTTCTTCAGCGGCATGGGAATCGCCACCGGCGACGCCGTCATCCTGCTCGACGGCGACCTGCAGGACACGCCGGAGACGATCGAGGCGTTTTATGCGGAATGGAAAAAAGGCCACGACGTGGTCTTTGGCGTGCGCGTCAAGCGCGAAGCGGCCTGGCACATGCAGATCTTCTACAAGGCATTTTACCGGGTGCTGCGTCATCTTTCCGATGTGGATATTCCGGTGGACGCGGGAGATTTTTCTCTGATCGACCGGAAGGCGGTCGATCACCTGCTGAAACTTCCCGAGCGTGATGTGTTCATCCGGGGCTTGCGCGCCTGGATCGGATTCCGGCAAACTGGCGTGCCTTACACGCGGCCCGAACGCATGTTTGGCCGGACCACAAACAATTTCTTCAAGAATATCTGGTGGGCCAAGAAAGCGATCTTCTCCTTCAGTGTGAAACCGCTGCACTACATCCAGAGCCTGGGGTTTGTGATCTTTATCCTGAGCATGGTGTTATCGCTCTTCTACCTCGTCTATTATATTTTTCACCCACCGGTCGGGGCGCAAGGCATCACCACCATCATTCTTCTCGTATTGGCCTTGGGCGGAATACAACTTTTCGCTCTTAGTATTCTCGGCGACTATCTGGGGAAAGTCCTGGAAGAGACCAAAGGACGCCCGCGCTACATCCGCGCCCGTATTTTCAAGGGAGCTGATACCTTCGCCAGTGAGCAGGATATTCAACACCTATTAAAAAGCCGTCGGGATACGGCGGGGATTCACAGCCATGGCCAGCATAGTTGACGAACGCGGCTTCAACCAAGGCTTCAAGTTTACCAAAGCACAGCATATCCGTTTGCAACGCCGGGCTGAATCTATCGTGGCCGAAATGCATCTGCCCGAGTCTTTGGAGGCACGGAAGCACATTCATATTCTGGAACTCGGGTGCGGTACGGGCGAACTGGCCCTGCAACTTGCCCAGCTCACTGGCGTCCGGGTCACGGGGGTCGACCTTTCGGCCAAGTTCATCGCCCAAGCGACGGCCGCACACTCGCACCCAGGCCTTCGCTTTATCGTCGCCGATCTGAGCAACGCGAACCCGGCCTCCGAGCAGGAGCAATATCACTACATCGTCGGGAACGGCATCCTGCACCATCTATATTATCATCTGGACTCATTTCTGCCGGCCCTGGCTCGCTGGCTTATGCCCGGCGGCCGGTTGATTTTCTGGGAACCCAATCTCCGCAACCCGTATATTTATCTGATTTTCTCTTTTTCGTTTTTCCGCCGACTAGCGCGTTTGGAACCGGATGAGATGGCCTTTACGACAACCTTTATCCGGCGGCGGCTCACAGCTTCTGGCTTCTATGATGTCCAAGCGGATACCCGAGATTTCCTTCTGCCCAACACCCCTGCTTTGCTGATCAGGCCGGTCATCGGCCTCGGCCGGGTTCTGGAAAAGATTCCACTGGTGCGTTGCTGGGCCCAGTCCGTATTTCTACGCGCCAGACATTAAGCCGGGCCCGGCAGCGCCCTTAAACAGCAGCTGTTGGCAACCTGAAACTCAGTCGGAGCTCTCCGGCGGGTTGTCCTCTTCGTTGTAACACCCGCGCTGACGACGGTGATTTTTTTCATGGCTTCAAAGGCTCCTTGGCCGGCCCGCTGGGCGGGGTCGCGCCATATGCCGTGAGACCCATGGTTTCGGCCAGCTCCTGCGGGACGGCGATTTCCAGGGCCTCTTCGGGAATATACAGCAGCGGGACATAGCGGGCGCTGCGGTAGAAATCATCGACCGCTCCCCAGCGGGCCCGGTGCAAAAACATCAGGGGCCGGGTTTGCTGGATATTGCTCCAGCGTTCCACATTGTGCCCATTGTCCGCCAATCCCCGCCAAGTGACGTAATAGGGCGAAGGGTTGGCATGATTATTGGTGAAACAGAGGAACAGGGCGTCGTTGCCAATGAGAGCGCTTGAGATATTGGGCTGGTAGCGCAAAATTTGCTCCAACAGATTCATAATCTGGCCGAGGCTGCGAGCTTGTTCCGGCGGGACTTTCATGCCGCGCAAGACGGAAGGATAGGCGAGCGTCACCAAGGGCCGGGCCAGGGTCTGTGCGGCTGATTGCGCCTTCGCATGGATGGACGGCAGGAAGGCGGCGGTCAGCGCAAGCGCAACCACGGGAGCTGACCAGCCCAACCCGCGCCAAAAAACAAAGACGATCAGCCCGAAGGCGGGTGCCAGCGCCCACAACATATGCCAGGAGTCCGCCATGGGATAATATTGCGACAGCGACCCGAGGGACAAGGCTGCGAGGGCCGCAACTAGGTAGTACTCCGTGGTTTTTTGGGTGTCGCGGGCGACGAAAGCCAGCGCGAGGCTGATGACTGCTTGCAGCAAAACGACCAGGGGGAACAAGACGCTCCACCCGCCGTCACGCAGCGCAAGCACCTGGAACACCCGCTCGTATTGCCAGACCAGCACTCCCCCGAGGCAAAGATAATAGGCCATGATGCTGCGGGAGGAGAGGTTCGGCCGGAATCTCTTCACCAGGCCCGGGGCGGCGGCGGCCAGCAGCAGGATCAGCAGCCCGGTGCCTGCGGTGGGATGCAAGAAAAGTCTTAAAGTGTTATCCCAGTTCATACTCGCGCTCCATCTGCGGGGCCAGACAAAGTTCTGGCACCACCACTCGGGCAGGGCGCCGGAAATCAATATGTCGCCCAGCAGGAGCGCATTCACGGCCACAAAGCCCCCGAGGATTCCGGCAAGGATCGAGCGCTTCGACTGGCGGACGGGCGCCCAGTTAGTCCAGCACAGCGCAAGCCAGATCATGGCCACGCTGCCGGTCATTAGCACGCCGACCGGTTGGCGGCACCAAAAGACACATGCGCAGGCCAGGCCCAAAATCATTCCCCAGCGCACCGGTTGCTCCCCCGAGATTAACCGGAACAGGGCGTAGAGCCCGATACTCTGAAACATCATCGCGAATACGGACGACCAGGGGAGCAGCAACCAATGCTGGTTGGTCCAGTGATCTATCTCGAAGCAGGGGATGAACAGGATGAACAGGCCGCATGAAATGATGGTGAGGGACCGGGGCAGGATCAGACGCCACGAGGCGTAAAGGAAAAACAAAGTAACCCCGTAGGCCATCACCGTCATGAGCCGCATGGACAGCAGAGTGGGTTGGATCCACAGTGCCACCACCTGCAAATAAGTGGTCAGAGCTCCATATTGCGTGAAAGTATCCCGGAACAACACCTGCCCCGACAGCACATCAAGCGCGGGCTTAAGCATGATGCCGTCATGATGCTGGTCCACGCCCAAGGAGGCTAGCGGCACGAGCAAAGCCATCAGGCTTGCGGAGAGCAGGCCGGCGACGAGGGCATCGCGCCTATTCATGGTCATTCACGGGGTTTGGATGCGACAAGACACAGTGGGACAGCGGGTTATTTTCGGAACAATGGAAGATAAATGGAAGAAGGAAAGAGGAGGGTGACGTTTTTCGCCGCGGCCGGCTTGATCAAGGGAAAAGAAAGTCGAGGCGCTTCATCTGCCCGATCAGGTATATCAGCAGGATGCGCCACAGGCACAGCACCAGGGCCCAGGTGAGCAGCTGGCTGATGAACTGGGACGCGATGTGCATTTGGTGGGCAGTGGCCGTCGAAAAAACCGAAGCGAGGGAGAGGCAGTTGATCAGGGTGGCGCCGCCGCCTTCAAACCACATCACTGCGAGCAGTAGCCCCAGGGTGATTTTTCGCCAGAATTCTTCCTTCTCCGGCAGGGTGGCCCGCCAGAGCCAGGGCAGCAGCCAGAGGGCGAAGATCATCTTGTAGAGATAGGACGAGCCATGCAGAAAGCAGCCCACGACCATCACGGCCGCGCAGGCAAACTCGCGTTCCTGGGTCCGCGCGAGGCCTTCCGTCGGCGGGGGATTTTTTGCCACGAACGACCGCCAAACCACAATGCCGGCATAAACCAGGAGACCCGCGAACAGCCAGGCCATGGGGGCGGCGAGGTTGTAATTGCGGAAAATGACCGGCGCCCCGAACGCATACAGCCAGGACGGGGCGGGCTGGTGGCCGAGGGCGTTGCGCAACCCCGCCTCCAACGTCGGCCAGGCGAGCACCAGCACGAGCCCGTAGAGGAGAATCCAGCCGAGGAATTCCCGCCGGGTGCGCGCATCGAGCAGGATGATCACCGCGGCTAGGGGGAAATATTTCAGCACGGCGGAGGCGGCCAGCAACAGGATGCCCAAGGCCCGCAGCGCGGCGTAGGCCCCGCGAAGGCAGGCGAGGGCCCAGCACATGAGCACGAAAACCACGACATCGGGATTGGCGCGGTTGATCGCGAACAACAGGGGCGGCGACACCAGCATCAGCAGCAGGCTGCCGCCTTGCCACCAGTCCAGCGGGCGCAGGAGCAGCACCACACTCGCGAGGGTCAGCCCAAGCAGCAGCGTGCTGACCCAGACGGTATCGGCGAGCGTCAGACCCAGGGTTCCGCTGAACAGCCACCAGTCCGAGTAACCGTGCGTGCGATGATAAGGGTCAAGCGGGTTGCTGAGGTGCGGATCGATGCCGAGCTGGACGACTTCGCCGGCCGAGAGCATGTTGCGCATATCCAGGAACAGCTTGTCGGTTTCATTGATGCCGGTGAGCATCCACACGACCGGAAAATTGAAGCAGGCGGCCCAGATCATCGCCACAAGCAGGGCGGTCAATACGGGCGGACCCCATGGGCGGTGGCCGGAGGGAGCGGCAGGGTCTTTAATGGAACGAATCAAGGCTTGGACCCGGATTGATGGGCTGACCGTTCATGGGGCATGGCGGAGTGGTGGAGGATGGAGGGAAAATGGTGCCCGGGGTGGGACTCGGACCCACATGGCCTTGCGGCCAGGGGATTTTAAGTCCCCAGCGTCTACCATTCCGCCACCCGGGCAAGGTTTGGGATTGCTGAATCGAGATTGCGGAATGAAGTGAGGCGCGTGGCAAGAGAGTTCCTAGTGCAGTTGTCCCGGCCCGCCCGACACGGCGTGGCTCTCCTTGGCGCATGAAGATCGGTTTTTTGGGCGGGAGTTTCGATCCAGTGCATTTCGGGCACCTGATCGCGGCGCAGGACGTGAAGGAGCAATACCGGCTCGACCGGCTGTTTCTCGTTCCTGCGGCGCAAGCGCCCTTGAAACCAAATGAGATGCAGTCCTCCACTGATGACCGCCGGCAGATGCTGCAGGCGGCGTGCGAGTGGGACCGGCGCCTGGAAATCGCCGACTATGAGCTGACCAAGGGCGGCGTGAGCTACACAATAGACTCGGTGCAGCATTTCCGGGCGCAATTCCCGCAAGATGAACTGTTCTGGATCATCGGCGGCGACCAGCTGCCCTTGCTGCAGAAGTGGAAGGATATCGCCGAGCTGGCGAAGCTGGTGGAGTTCATCTTCCTCGAGCGACCGAGGCACCCGAGCAAGCCGCACCCGGACATACCGGGGCTGCGCTTGCACCGCTGCGACGGTCATTTGATCGAGATTAGCTCGAGCGAGCTGCGCCAGCGGGTCCGCGCGGGACTTTCCTTGCACTATTTTTGTCCGCAGAAAGTAATCGCTTATATCGAAAGCAAAAAGCTCTATCGCTGACATTGATGAAAGCCAAGGCCCCCCGAAAAACGACCAAGACAGTCCACAAGGAGAAACCCGCAGAAAAACTGCTGAAATTAATCGTGCACGCGCTGGTAGAAAAGAAAGCGGAGGACTTGCGCGTGCTGGATGTGAGCGGGCTGTCGAGCATCACCGATTACCTGGTGCTGGCGACCGGCAATTCCGAGCCGCACCTGCGCGCGCTGCGCATCGAGGTGGAGCGCGTGCTGGACGAACAGAAGGCCAGGATACTGGGAGTGGATACCACTCGGGGCAGCGGCTGGACTGTGGTGGATGTCTTCGAGTTGATGGTGCACCTCTTCACGCCCGAAAATCGCGACAAGTATCGGATCGAGTTGCTATGGAAGGATGCCATTGAAATGGGGATACAGAAATTCATCAAATAGGCTTTTTCGTAAAAAACATTACTGGACTGCTTCGTTTGCGGCAGTGTAAAAAGATAGCAAATAACGGGTTGTGCCTGAAAATCAACAAATGCAAACTTGGGTTTTGCAAAGGACTGTATTTCCATACATGGGTAACTTGATTAGTCCGTATAACGTATAACATGTAAGATATAATACTACATAACCCATAAATAAATGAATACACGCTCCAACAAAGGTTTCACTCTCGTTGAAATCATGATCGTCGTGGTCATCATCGGCCTCTTGGCCGCGATGGCCATTCCCGCGTTCCAGAAGGTTCGCCAGTCCTCACAGGACAAAGCGGTGCTTAATAACGCCCGCCAGCTTTCTGCGGCAGCTGACCAATTCTTCCTGGAAAACGGTGTCTCCACGGCTGATATAGCCAGCCTTGTCGGTGCGACCAACTATGTGAAGGCAGTCAACACAGTTGCCGCCGAGACCTATCCGGCTAGCTACACTCAGGGAATCACGATCACGATCGCCGGCGTCGCCGGGGCCCGCACGGTGACATACGCTCCTTAAACACCTAATTAAAAGGGTGTAGCAGCAAACCCGCTTTAGCCGGAGGGGTTTACTATTTCTTTAACAGTTCGGTCTTGAGTGAGTCTTCAGAGTCGGCTCTCTTATCCAAATCGCTCACACTTCCGTGAGCAGTTAATAATAATCCAATACAAAATATGAATACACGTTCCACCAAGGGTTTCACCCTCGTTGAAATCATGATCGTCGTGGTCATCATCGGCCTCTTGGCCGCGATGGCCATTCCCGCGTTCCAGAAGGTTCGCCAGTCCTCGCAAGATAAAGCGGTGCTTAACAACGCCCGCCAGCTGTCTGCGGCTGCTGACCAATTCTTCCTGGAGAATGGTGTCTCCACGGCTGCCCTAGCCAGCCTCGTTGGCGCGACCAACTACGTCAAGGCGGTCAACACGGTTGCCGCCGAGACCTATCCGGCTAACTACACGCAGGGTATTACGATCACCATCGCCGGTGTCGCTGGTGCCCGCACGGTTACCTACGCTCCGTGACGCGAAGCAGCCCTCGCAAGAGAGCTTTATCAAGGCCGCCCCCTTACAGGGCGGCCTTTTTCTTTGGGCAATCGACCCGCGAAGCCAAGCTGAGCGGCAAAGTAAATATTCTCGGGGCAAGTTTGTCCGCCTGTGGCGGCGCCAAAGGCGACCAAGGTTCCCAGGCATTCGAGACAGAGACCAGCGATCGTTTTTGTGAGAGCGAGCTTGCTCGCTCCCACACCATATCCAACCGAGGCGAAGCAAGCTTTTGGGGTATCGAACCCCACAGTGAATGAAACAGAGCTTTTGTTTTGCGAGCGGGCGGTCCATTATGCGTTGAAGGGCTTTTTTCTGGCCTGCCGGCACTTACACTATGGATCGTCGCCTTATTTTGCTCCTGCTCACCGCGGCTTTAGCCGTGATTTTGGGCTTTGTTTTACTCACCCCAGAGCAGTCCTTACTGGCTGTGATTTACGGCGGCTATTGGGCCATGCTGGTCCTAACTCTCCTGTTTGGTTGGTCCTTACTGAAGCTGGCGCGTGAATCTTGGCCCGGTCTGGCCGACTGGCGAAACAAGCCGCGCTGGCCCGTCGCCTTGGTCATCGGTTGCGGCCTGCTCTTGCTCGCACATGAGACCTATGGCTTCAAGATCCTGATGGACGAGATCATGTTGCTCGGCACTTCAATGAGCATGCATTTCGATAAGTCGGCGATCGTTCCGATGCGGGGGCATGACATTCAGGGTGCGTTTCAGTTGATGGCCGGACAGCTCGATAAACGACCGCTGTTCCAGCCGTTTTTGGTGTCGGTGTTGCATGACTTCACTGGCTACCGGCCGGAAAATGTTTTCGTCCTCAATACGGTGCTCACGTTTGTCCTGCTGACCCTGACTTATCTGACGGGTTGCCGGATCAGCGGACGCGGGGCGGGCGCAATCGCGGTGTTGCTGCTGACGAGCCTGCCCTTGCTCGCGCAAAATGCCACCGGCGGCGGCTTTGAGCTGCTTAATCTCGTGATGATTCTCAGCACCCTGCTACTCGGCATGCGTTACATGAGCAAACGAGATGAAAACTCCCTGGAGGCGCTTGGGCTCTCGGGCATCCTGCTCGCCCAGACCCGCTACGAGTCGGTGCTCTTTCTGCTCCCGGTCGGGCTGACTGTGCTATGGGTCTGGTGGAGCGACCGGCGTCCACCCCTGACTTGGCTGGTGATCTGCATGCCGCTATTGTTGCTGCCCTATGCCCTGCACAACAAAGTATTCAACGTTCGTGCCTCCTCTTGGGAAATGGCCAGTCAACCCGGCTTCGAAAAGCCGTTCGCGCTCTCCTACGTGCCCGACAACATCGCCCACGATCTGAACTTCTTCTTCAACACCAACGGTGAGCACTCCAATTCGCTGGCGCTGTCCATTCTGGGCTTTTTAGCGCTGCCGTTCTTTGCGCTGTGGGCTCTGAAAACACTGCGCACGTTGCGCGCGGCCGCTCCCGCCCGGGTCGCGCTGGCGGTCTTTGCCCTCGGATTTGCAGCGCACACCCTGCTCCTGCTCTGCTATTTTTGGGGCAAGTTCGACGACCCAGTCATCCGCCGGCTCAGCCTGCCGTTGAATCTGATGCTGGTGATTGCGGTCATCACCGTGGCCGCCGAGATGAACTGGCGCGGTTACGTCTGGCGCATTCTGGCGGTGCTCGTTGGCGTGGGATTCTTCGCCCACTCGCTGCCTGCCATGGCCCGGCATGGCTACTCAATCAAATATTATGTTGGGCGCGAGATGGAGTGGCGGCGCGAGTTCATCGCCGCGCATCCCGAGCGAGACTATCTTTTTATCGACAATAATTCGATCATCTGGATTACGCACCTGGTCTCCGCCACGCCGGTTCAGCAGGCGATCGATCAAAAGGGGAATATCATTTTCAATTTCCGGAACCATATTTTTTCCTCGATTTATATCTTCCAGCGTTTGAGCATCGCCCCCGACACCGGCCGGATGAGCGTGCCGACGGAGGATGACCCCGGACCGGATTACCAGCTCGAGACCGTGTGGGAGCGGCGCTTCACCCCTTTGACCGTCAGCCGGATCAGCCGGGTGGTCTCCATCCGTGAGGGCCCCATCACCCTGGCGCGTCCCCCGGTCCAGGGAGCGTTGGAAAAAATGACCCCGGCGGAGCAGGAGAAGATCCGCGCCGAGTATTTTGCGCAGTTCATAAAAAAACTGCCCTGAGCCGGCAAACGGACTGCCGTGAACGCAATCACCTCGCATCTCGTCCGACTCTGGCACCGCACCGAGGTGCGGCTGGCGTTGTTTGGCGGGTCGGCCGTGCTGGCGGTTTATCTGGGATTTCTGGGGATCTCGGTGGCGGGAGCCGAAGCGATCGTCAAGCAGGGAGGCTACTATGTTTTGCTCGCGGCTTTCGCGCTTTTCCTGCACGCGGCTGACCCGCCGGCAGGCGCTCGTGGTCGCGGTCACGATCGGCTCGCTGTCGTTGCTCGCCATCAACGCCGAGCCATTTCGCAGCAAGATCCTCAACGATGAGTTCGTGCTGCAATCCACGGCGTTTAACATGCACTACTTTCGCGATGTGGCGATGATGGTGCGGGGCTATGACATTCAGGGGGTCTTTCTTTCTACGGACAACTACTTGGACAAACGCCCCTATTTTTATCCCTTCCTTGTCTCGCTGTTGCACGACCTCACCGGCTACCGTCTGCTCAATGCATACTTGGTCAACGCCATGCTCATGCCGGCGGCGCTCGGGTTGGTTTTTGTGTTCGGCCGGTTATTGACCGGCTGGCAGGGTGGCCTGCTCGCCGTGGTGCTGCTCGGCTCGTTGCCCCTGCTGGGGCAAAATGCCACCGGCTCCGGCATGGAATTGCTCAATTTTGTCATGATTCTCGCAACCATGGTGCTGGCGGCGGAGTATTTGCGTGCGCCGAAGGAGGAGGCGCTCGCGGCCCTTGCGCTGGCCGCGGTGCTCCTCGCCCAGGCGCGCTACGAATCCGCGCTTTATGTACTGCCTGTCGCGGGCCTGGTTTTTCTCGGTTGGTTGCGCGCCCGGCGGATCCTCCTTCCCTGGCAAACGCTGCTGGTGCCCTTGTTGCTGGTGCCCTGCGCCCTGCTGAACAAAGTGGTGTCGAATACCCCCCTGCTTTGGGAGCTGACGGATAAAGCGGCCTCGCGCTTCAGCTTTGATTATTTCGCCAACAACGCACTCGGAGCCTATCAATTCCTTTTCAGCCGCTCCGTCGAGCTGGCCAACTCGCTGCTGCTCTCGACGGTCGGCGTGATCGCCTTGGCTTGGACATTGTGGCGGCTGATGCGTGCGCTCCCGACCTGGCGCACGGCGCCGGCACCCATCCTGACGCTGGGCGCCTTCAGCCTGGCGATTGTGGCCAACACGCTGCTGGTCTTCTGCTATTATTGGTCGAGTTTTGTGGACCGGATGGCCTCGCGCCTCAGCCTGCCCCTGCATCTGGTGCTGGCCTTCAGCGCCGTCCTGCTGCTGGCCCGATTGGATCGCTGGGGACCGGCCACGAAGATCCTGGTGGTCGTGGGCCTGCTTTTTTCCCTCGGGGTAAGCACTAGTCGGTATGCCGCCCATAATTATTCGCATGTCGGCATCGACGAGGTTGAGTGGGAAAGACGTTTTGTTAACGCACTGCCGTCAGGTCAGCGAATAATCATTTCCAATAAGTCCACGCTCCCTTGGTTATTGGAGAAAAAACCCTCCATTCTTATCGGACGAGCCCGCTTGGTGGCCGACCGGCTGGCCGACCAATTGCACGAGCTCACTTTTCAGGAGATTCTGGTTTTGCAGGTGGCGCGTCCCACGACACCAGAAGGCGGTTTTGAAATCATCCCGGAAGACCGGCTCCCGGCCAGTTTTCAGGTCGAGCTGATCGCTGAAAAACGCTTTGGCAGCCGGCTTGCCCGCATCAGCCGTCTGACGGCGGTGAATCTGCCCGTGGCCGCGGCCAGCCCGGCGCCTTCGACTCCGTGAAAAATCTCACGAGCATTCCAGCGGGGTCACAGACAACGACACCTGCGCCCGCTGCAGGCCTAACTTGGAGATATCGGATCCTAAGCGAATGAAACCAACTGCCCCGCAGATCGATTCCGGCCCCGCATTGTTCCGGCCCGTCGTTTGGGCCGCCGGACTGACGTTGGTCGGCTGGACAGCGGGTGCGATCTGGCCGGGTCTGCTCCTCACTTTCGGCATCTCCAATTATGGCAAAATCTATCTCGATTCCTACGCTGTGCTGGCGGCCATCGATGCCGTGCGGGCGGGGGTGGATCCTCATGTGGTCAATCCGTGGGATGTGATGTTCCGGCCCCACGTCTATTCAGATTGGTGGCTGGCTTTGCGCTGGCTGGGTCTGACCCGGGAGCATAATTTCATGCTGGGCACGGCGTGGGCCGGGGCCTTTGCGCTGACGGCCTGGGGTGCGGCGCGGCTGCGACACCAAGGCGAGGCCTTCTGGCTGGCGGCGCTGCTGGTCTCACCTTCGATCATGCTCGTCGTCAACCGGGCCAACAACGATCTTGTGATCTTTGTGCTGCTGACCGGGTGCGGTCTGGTGGCCACGATGACGGCCTGGTGGCGCGCGGCGGTGGCGGTGGCCTGCCTCTGGTTGGCGACCGGGCTGAAATATTTCCCGGCAACTGCATTGGTGGCGTTCCTGTGGATCCGGCCGGTGCGCAGGATGCCGGTGGTGCTGCTCATGGGGTTGCTCGCGGTGGCCCTCGCGCTCGCGGGCGTGTGGGATGAAATCGGCCGCAGCCGGTTTTTGATCCGCTCCGGCGTTTATACTTTGGGGGCGCCCATGATGTGGCGCGACTGGGGGTGGCCGGACAATGAGTCCGTGCTGCCGAGTTTGGCTTTGCTCGTTTGCGCGGCGATCATGCTGGTCTGGGGGCGGGTAACGGCGGGTCTGACACTGAGAGGACAGCCGCAGGAGCGCCTGCTGGCGGCCATGGGGGCGGTGGTCCTGCTCGCCTGCTTTCTTGCCGGGATGAACTATGCCTATCGCTGGATCTTTATCCTCTGGCCCGCCCTCTGGCTATGGAGGCGAGCCGCCGATGGCACGCTACCGGCGAGGCAGAGCTGGGCCGCGCGCTTTGCCTGTGTGCTGGTGCTGTTTTGCCTGTGGTCGGATGGCTGTTTCTGCGCAGTAATAAACATATTCATCCCCTACCACGCTCCGGTATGGGAAGAACACATGAAGCTGGCCTGGCGGCTGTGGTCACAGCCGCTGCATTGGCTTTTGATGATGATGCTCGCCGGCTGGTTGCTGGAGGGGGCGTTGGCCACGGGCAAGGAGTGGTGGGGTTTGCGGAATGAAAATTAAACGAATCCAGCGACACGCCCGGCCGAGTCAATCGCAGCGATTGAAATTCTCGCTTTCATAAAACCGGTGGTTAAATTTACCTCGTGTGTCCTGATGCGAGCCTTTTCCCGCCCAAGAAATTAAATTGGCCGGGTTGGCTGGCGTTGGTGTTGCTGGTTGGGGCGGTCTTTTGGCCTGTGCTGAATTTCGATTTCGTCCGGTGGGACGACGACAACAACATCACGCAAAATTCACTTCTGACGGAGCCATGGTCCTGGTCCCTTGCCGGGCAATTCTTTGCGGGCGATCAAGCTTTGCGATTCAAGCCCCTGCACTGGCTTTGCTTCCGGTTGCTCCATGCGGCCTTTGGTTTCAACTCGACCGCTTGGCATGCATTCAATCTGGGGCTGCACGCCGCGGCGACGGCCCTGTTCTATGTGGTCCTGTGCCAGGTGTTTCGCCTTTTCGCGCCGGCCAAGCGGAAAATCCCGGCAGAGTGGGGCGCATGGCTGGGCACCGCGCTGTGGGCGCTGCACCCGCTCCGCGCGGAAGCGGTAGCTTGGGCCACGGCGTCAGCCTATCCGTTGGCCGCGGTGGGCCTGCTCGCGTCGTTTGCGTGTTATCTCAAGGCTCAGGCTAACCCCGCGTCGTCGCGCCGCTGGCTGGTGCTGGCGTGGCTGTTCGCTGTGGCGGCCTATGGCAGTTATCCCGTGGGTGTGACTTACGGGCTCTGGCTGCTGGTCGTGGACCGCTGGTTGCTGCCGGTGGACCCGTCGAAAGGTGGGCCGTGGAAGCTTGGCTGGAATCCGGCTTGGGTTGCCAAGCATGCGTGGTTCCTCGCGCCCGCCGCCCTCGCCGTGGGGATAACGCTATGGAGCCGGTTTACGGCCCCGGGTATTTTTACCGTGGCACCGACGGTTCAATCCGTCGGCATGCTGAGTCGGCTGGCCATGGCACTGGCGTCGCTCACCGATCTTGTCCGCAGCCTCTTCTGGCCGGTGGACTTGACCCCCAACATGCCGCCGCTGGTGGCGGTGAGCGGCAATGTCCAGTTGCAGGTGATGGCTTGGCTTGCGGTGCTGGGGCTCGCTCTCGTCTGGCACGGGCGGCAGCGGCATCCGGCGCGGGCGCTGGTCGGGTTGGGTTTTGTCGTGCTGGCTCTGCCCTGCCTCGGCTGGACGGAAAGACCGACTTGGCCGGTGGATCGTTACAGTTACATCGTTCATCTGGTTTTGATTGGCGGGCTGGCCGGGTGGGTGGTTTGTTGGGTGGGCGGCATTCAATCGCGGTGGTTTGTGGTGGGCACAACGGCGGTTGCGTTGTTGTTAGTCAGCGCCCGGGCCACCCGGGCCCAGATCATGATCTGGCAGGATAGCCCTGCGCTGTTCACACACATGGAGCGGCATCCGCACTTTGCCGACAACCCGCGCCAGCAGGGGCATGTGTATGTCCTGTGGGCCCGCTACGAAGCGACGGCTGAACGGCCGGCCACGGCAGCGATGCTGTTTAACCGGGCTCAGCAGGTTTACCTTGCGGCCATCCGGGCCGCGGTGGCACGGCAGGATTATTCCGAGGCCCTGGCGCTGTCGACTCACCTCGAACATCAATTCACGCTCACTCCGGTGATGCACCGGGAGCGGGGGGCCTGGCTGCTGCGACTGGGGCGGCAACCAGAGGCGCTGATCGAGTTGCAGGTGGCCCGGGCCGCCCTGCCGGATGATGCGCGGGTCAAATTGTTGATTGAGGAGGCGCAAAAATAGAATGACCCTGCCCACGCCAGCCTCGACACTGCTTTCGCCGCGGGTTTTGTTCATCACCGGCACTTTGGGAGTGCTGCTGGCCCTGACCCTTTCGCCCCACACCCGGGCCTTGCTGGGGATTTTTGATCTCGGCCGGTGGTTTCTCGATTCCCATGCCGTCCTCTACGCCAGCGATACGGCCCAGTTGGGCCTCGATTTGAATGCCCCCAAACCCGACGATGCGTTTTTGCAGGTGCATCATTATTCCGACTGGTGGTTCGGGCTCGGTAAGCTCGGGTTGACCCGCAAGGATAACTTCCTGGTGGGCGGCGGATGGGTCCTCTTGTTCCTGCTGGCTGTTTTTGCGACCCTGAAGCCGCGCAGCCGTAGCGAAGCCCTGTGGCTGGTGCTCCTGACCGGCAGTCCGCCGGTCTTGCTCGGCTTGATCCGGGCCAACAGCGATCTCGTCATCTTTGCCGTCCTGGCCATGGCCGTGCCGGTCCTGCGGACTGGCTCGCTCCCGCGGCTGGGGCTGGCGCTCGCCGCAGTGGGGCTGGCCACGGGGTTGAAATATTATCCCGTGGCCGCGGGCCTGATCTTTCTCCTGATCCCGGGGTCCCGGCGCATGTTGCAGACAGCGGGATTGGCCGCCTTGATTCTGGGTGCCGTGCTGGTGTCGGTCGGCTCGCAGTTGCACCGTGGCATCTTCCACGTTGAGCCGGAGATTTATACCATGGGCGGACGGATCTGGCTCATGGACTTGGGCCCGGCCGAACAGCCCGCCGTCGTCGCTTCAATTGTTTTGCTGGGCGCCGCTGCAGTGATGATGACGTGGCGGGGCTGGACCACCGGGCTGGCCCGTCCGGAGGGTGACCCCGAGACGCGCGTCGCGATGACGATGGCGAGCGCCCTGCTCGTCTTCTGTTTTCTTGGCGCCATAAATTTCGGCTACCGCTGGATCTTCGCGCTTTGGCTGGCCCCCTGGCTGTGGCAGCACCGGCAAGGGTGCGTCGCGGCCCGGGTCGCAGTCTGGCTGCTGCCGGTCGTTTTGTGGCATGATGCGGTTCTCTGTCTGGCGACCAGTCTTTGGTTCCCCGGTTTAAGACCGGAACAATACGATCGCATCCTGGTGGCCTGGCGGCTGGTCACCGAGCCGTTCGTCTGGTTCTTGATGATTTTGCTGGCCGGCTGGCTGCTGGATCTGGTTCTCGCACGCTGGCGCGAGGTGCGAGCGGGTGAGAAGGGCGGAGCTTAGCGGAATAACTTTGCCGGGACTGGGGGTGATCGCTCACATGAGCAGGCTCTCCCCGTGACAGACTCGTCTGCCCTCTGCTTTTTTCTGATTGATGCCGTGATGGTGGGCATCGCTGCATGGCTGGGAGTCTGTGTGGGCGGGCTGGGCCGGCGGGGACTGATTGAAACGTCATTGGGCTGGCTGCTGCTGGCGCTGGCTTGGATTGCCGGCTCCGGTGCGTTGCTCGGCATGGTTGGCGGGTTGGGCCGGGCAGGATTTTTTATCATGCATGCCGCCGGTCTGGCGGGCTTGCTCATCTGGCGACGGAACTTGCGCGAAGCCGGCCGACAATGGTTGGACTGGCTCGCGGCGTGGGGGCGCTTGTGGCGCGGAGGGACACCGGAGGGACTCCTGGCGGCCGGCTTGATTCTGATGATGCTCTTTCTGGCGGTGCTGGCGGCGCAGGTTGAACCAATCGTGTTCGATGCCCTGACCTACCGGCTGTCGCGGATCGGGGCTTGGCTGCAGGACGGGTGGATCCGGCATTATTCGACCGATGATCCACGGTTAAACTACATGCCCGTGGCGCCCGATCTGGTGATCGCCTGGCTGTTAGGCGCCACCAACGACGGATTCTACCTCGCCCCGCTGGGGCAGACCGCGGGCGGGGGCTTGCTGCTGGGCGCAACTTTCGGTCTGGCCCGGGTCGCCGGGCTGGGGCGCCTGAACGCCTTGGGCGCAGTCGCACTGATGCTCGGCATGGCGAATGTCGCGGCGCAGTTCACAACGATTCAAAGTGACCTGTTCACGGCCGGGGTATTCGCCGCGAGCTATCTCCTCTGGCACCGCGCACTGCAACGGGGCGAGGGATCCTGGATTGCGGGTGTGGGGGTGGCGCTGGCCTTTGGTTCGAAGGGGACGATGTTTTATCTGGCGCCGGGCGCGGCGGTCTGGGTCGGCTGGCTGGTTTGGCAACATCGGAAAAGCTGGCAGGCATTGGGGCCGACCGCCGCCGGATTAATGCTGGCTGCGCTGGTTCTGGTCGCGCCCGGCTACTGGAAAAACCAGACGACCTATGGTTCGTGGTTTGGCCCGCGCGAAGCCGTGGTCTTGCACCACGGGGAATTTCATTCGCCCGCGCAGTATGCGGGGAAACTGGCCTTGAATCTCCGCACATCGGCGGTGCAGCTCTTGGAACCCAATGCGCAGCCGTTCTGGTTGCAGGATATATCTCGCGTGGCGGGTGAAAAACTGGCCGACCGACTTTCGCCGGAGGCGGATCCTTACGTCTTCATCGGGCAATCCCGGCGGGCGCAATTGGAGCGGGTGATGCAGTTGAAAGAGCCCGATGCGGACGTGGTCACATGCGGGCTGCTCAGCGTAATATTATTTTTCACGGGCCTGGTACTCGCCGGGGTGCGGCGCAACAGGGCGGCGGCCGCTTGGCAGATGTTGGTGTGGGGTGCGGGGGTGATCGGGTATTTGCTGGTGCAGCATGCCCTGGTGCAATGGCACCACTGGGCTTTCCGGTTCATGGTGCTGGCGGCGCCGTGGATTGGGGTGGTGGGTGCCTGGGGGGTGAGCTGTCTTCCGAGAAAATTGCGGGTGATGGCTTGGGCCGTGCTGGTCATGTCGGCGGTGGAAGTATTTGGGTTTGTCCAATGGCGGACCAGTCAGGCGGCTTGGCACCCGCCGAGCCGCTTCGGCTGGCGTTTCCGATTGACCGTGCCCTGGCGTCTTTTTTTCGCCTGTCGCCCCCCCGGCAGGTGGTGCTTGAGCGGCTGTCCGAGATAAAGGCCGGGACAGCCGAAGCTGCCCTGGGCTCGTCGGCCGGCTGGCTCGTGGTTCCCCTGGAGCAATTCATGGGGTGCGAGGGCCGGGTCATGGGCCGGACGGGTTTGTTCGATCTCGCCGCCTACCGCACACTCCGGGCCGGTGAGCGGCCACAACCGCTGCTCTATCGCAATCGGTTGATCGAGACGGGTGAAACCTTGCGGCGAGAGCTGTTGGTGCGAACTTGGAGCGACGCACCAGTGCGGTTGGAGTTGGTCAACGTGAGTGATGCGGCTGTTCGTTTTGTCCTGCGCACGCCGACGGGCGGGGTCACGGACGTGATGCTGCCGGGTACCAGGCGGGTTTTGGAGGTTCCGGTGCCGGCCGACATCCTCTCATTGGTTACGATTGATTTCACGAAACCCGCCCATGGCGCGATGAACCAGGGCATTCTGATGGTCCGGCTGGTGCCGTGAATTGTGCCGGCGGAAATCAGGGGCGGGTCTGCGCGGCTGCGCGCCCGATCGCGGCGGCGAGTTGATGAAGATCGCCGTGCAGGGCCGCGTCCAGTTCTGCCTGGTCAAGCCGGTAGATCAGGATCGAGTAACCGGGCTGCCCGTCGGGCTGGCGCGCACGCAGGTAATGGCAAAGGCGGGCGAAACGCAGTTGTTCGTAACGCATCCAGGCGTTGGCCCATTCTCCGGGAGTGAGGCCCAACTGCAGCTCGGGTGCGCGCGGGTTGGCTTTGAGGGCGCGGAAGCTGGCGTCGTTTAGCCGCAGTTGCTGGTATTGGCGTTCGTTCTCCATCGTCCAGGGTCCGCGTTGCGGCATATAGACCTGCTGGAGCATGGAGGCGCTGATGGCGTAAAGGCCGGGCTCAAACCAATACCACGGGCGCGGCCGATCGAAACTGGGCAAGCGGGGCAGAAGCACGGCGTCGGGGACGAAGCGGGCCGGTTCGTCGGTGCCGAAATAGGAAATATAGACCGGTTCGCCGGGGCGGCGGTGGGCCGCGAGCCATTTTTCCAAGCCGGGCAGATCCTGACCCCAGTCAAGCGAACTGTCCACGAGATGCCGGTAGCCCTCGGCGGGACCACCGGCCACCGGGCTGAAATAAGCGAGGTAATCGGGATGGATTTTCGCGGCGACGGCGGCGTGCCAGCCCAGCACGCCGGCAATGATGGCAGCACCGACCAGACCGCCGGTCCGCGAATGCTGCCAGGCGCGGGCGGCCGCCCAGCCCAGGGCGCCGCAAAATATATAAAGCACCGGGTAAGTGGGCAGGATATGACGGTGGCCGATGTTCAGGTGGCTCGTCAGGGAGAACAGCCAGTAAACGGCGAACAGCACCATCAGGGGTGTGACCCGGTAGAAGTAACGCCACAACTGCGCTCCTGAAGCCTTCCGCAGGCGCAGCGTCAGCAGCAAGGTGCTGGCCGCCAGTCCGGCGAGCAGCGAGGGCGGTGTCTTGTAGAGAAACGCTTTCGGAAAAAACTCCACCCAGCCGAAAATGCCATAGTCGCCATCGAGGAACGCCCCGCGGGCCTCGGCGTGCTTGAGCACAAAGGCCAGTCCGTAAAGCCAGCCCTCGGGCAGCAGGTGCGCTGTGCGGCAGAAGTTGATCAGCTGCGCCTTCAGTCCGCCGAAGGACAGCACGAAGCTCCACGGCAGGTTGAATTCACCCGGGGGCAGCGCCGGATTGAAGACACTGTAACGGAAACCGAAAAACACCCAGATCACTGCCACGACGACCAGGCCTTGGGCCGCGGTGGAGACGGCGATGGCCCCGAGGCGGCCCAGCGGTGTCCGTAACGTGCGGCCGCCCAGCGACAGCGGGTCGGGACAGAAGATTCGCACTGCGGCCATGACCAGCGCCAGGGGCAGCAGCAGCACCGCGGTGAATTTGGCCACGGCGGCCAGCCCCAGCAGGGCCGCGCTCAGCCACCAGATGCGCCACCGGCCATCGTGCAGGTGCCACCAGTAGGCCCCCGAGGCGGCGAGCAGAAAAAACGCCATGCACATGTCCGAGGTGGCCAGGCCGCTGTGCGCCAGCATGGTCGGGCACGGCGCGCAAAAGGCGGCGGAAATCAGCGCGCCGGTTTCGCCCCAAAGCCGGCGTGACCAGAAAAACACCAGCAGCACGGTGGCGGCCCCGAAAAGGGAATTCATCGCGCGGGCGGTGAAGAGCAGCCACGCGGGGTTGTTGCCGCTTTGGTAGAAATAATCATAGCCGGTGAGCCAGACCTCGGACTTGTGCCAGGCCAGGGTGCTGAGCGAGGGAAAGTTGGTTCCGCGCCAGGCGGCGGGCAGCGCCTGCCAGCGTTGGGGCAGGATGCCGTTTTCCGGTTGCAAACGGTAGTCGTGCCAGTGGTTGAAAGTGTAGCCGCCGGTGAGGTGGGCGAGCTCGTCCGCCGTCGTGGATTTCTCCCGCATGGCGAGGATGGCGAGGGCGGCATGGCCGAGCGCCAGCAACAGGGCGAGGCAGGTCAGTCCGGATGGCGTGAAAGTTGATCGGGTGGGAGGCAAGCGGAGGACCGGATTGATAAGCAGTATGGACACGTTCCGGCGCGCCGCACAACCTTCGTGTGCCTATCGCATGAATGCCGAGGAATACGCCAACATGGACCGGATGGAAGTGGCCCACTGGTATTACGCCGGCAAGCGGGATTTCGCCCGCGGCTGGCTGCTCCGGGTCGGCCCGCCGCGTGCGGAGGACCGGCTGCTGGATTGCGGGGCCGGCACCGGCCGGTTTGCCCAGGAGATGGAAGCGCACTGCCAGGTGCTGGTGCTTGACGACCATGAGGAGGCGTTGCGCCTGCTGCGAGCCCGCTTCCGCCCCGACCAGATTCTCAGCCTGGCGGGCGACCGCGTGCCGCTGCCCGATGCTTCGCTCGATTACGTCACGGCCCTTGACGTGCTGGAACACACGCCGGATGACCACGCGGTCGTGACGGGGTTTCACCGGCTCCTGAAACCGGGCGGGGTGGCGCTGGTGACGGTGCCGGCAGGCATGGCGCTCTGGAGCGACTGGGATGTCGCCCTGCATCATTTCCGGCGTTACTCCCGCGCGCAGCTCACGGCGCTGTTTCCTCCGGCGCAATGGGAGTTGCTCCATGTGAACTACACCAATGTCGCCGTTTATCCGGGGGTCTGGCTCGTGCGCAAGTGGCGGAAATGGTTTCCGCGAACGGGAGGCGAGGTGCGGACCGAGGATAAAATACCCCCGCCCTGGCTGAATGCGCTGCTGCGCTGGCTGTTCGTGCGGCCGGCTTACTGGCGGCTGCCGTTCCCGTTTGGCGTCAGCCTCCTGCTGGTGGCGCGGCGGCGGTGACGGGCTCCTGGTAACAGGCTTCGAACAGCGGCCGTCCGGCGGCATCGAGAAAAACGAGCTGCAATTCCGCCCGGTCGGCGGGCAGGGGGAGATCGTGATACAGGCGCAGCTGGCGGAGTCCGTCGATTTGGAGCGGCCACGGGCACGGTTGCGGGGCGCCGGCCGACTGGCCCGTGGCGTTGATCCGGCCGAGGGTCGCCCGGGAGTTGTCCGCCTGCCACTGGCGCAGGATGCGCGCGGGCTCGCGCACATCGCGGAGCACGATGCGGGTGACCGTGGCCTGGGTGGCGACGTTGACGGTGATCATGGCCGATTCGAGCCCGGTGGCTCCGGCCGCCCGTTGGAAATTATGCGCGACGTAAAAGGGCACGGCGGAGCTGGCCCGCGGCACAAGAAACTCATATCCGGTCACGGTGAAGAGCGGGCGGTAGTGCGAGCGGATGAAGTCGTTCAGCGGGCCGGTAATGGTCATGTGCATTTTCTGATCCAGGAAATCGATCAGGGCCTGGCTGCTGATTATCGCCGAGCGGGGCTCGGCGCGCAGGCGGGCGATGATGGCCTGCTGGTCGCCGGGACTGAGCAGCCAGAACCAGTGGGTGGCGTTGCGCAGCGTCGGGGTGGGCACACCGCTCCAGAGATTGAAGCTGAACATGCCGGGCCGCGAGTAGAGGAGATCGGCGTGCAACTCGGCATTGGCGGTGAGAATGCGGAGGGCGTAGCGGACGTTTTCCGGCGGACGGACCGACTCGGCGCCGGGTAGATTCAGCTGATCCGAGGTGCGCCAGCGCTGCCAGCCTTGATCCAGCAGAAGCCCGGCCTGCAGTCCGGCGGTGCCGAGCGCCACGGTGGCGATGGCCGCTTCGAACCACGACCGGTGCAGGCGGCGGGCGAGGTGCGCCGTGGCGTCGGAGAGCCCGTTGACATAAAGCGGCAGCAGAAGAAAGGAGCCCCACGCCATTTGCGTGCCCGTGACTGGGTAGGCGTGCAGCACCTGCCCCATGCCCACCAGCGCAACCAGGCCGGCGGCGAGGCGGCGGCGGTCGCCGGCCGGAGCTTCGGCCAGGGGCAGCAAGAAAAGCGGTGTCAGCGGCAGCACATAACTGATCGCGTAGCCCACGCCATAAACGGTCAGCCAGGTCTGCGCGTGCCAGACAAAGCAGCCCAGGGTCAGCAGCCGCAGCCACGCCACGACATCCGCAAGCTGCGCCCGGAGGGACGGTCGCCAGCGCCAGAGCGCGGCCAGGATAACGGTCACACCGAGTGTGACCAATGCCATCGGCTGCACGGTGAAGCCAAAGTGGAAATTGACCGGATGCCGGAGCGGATCCAACAGCACCCCGTGGAGCAGGCCCCGCAGGCTCGTGCCCCGCGCCAGGATGGCGCCGACGATCACCGCACCCAGTCCGATAAAGCCACCGAGTCCGGCCAGCCAGTCGCGGCCGCGAAAGACCGGCGCCGATTCCGCCGCCAGCAGCACACATACGGCCACGCCCGACAGCGCCGACAGCACGGCCAGATTCAACACCCACGCCTCGCCGAGCAGCGGGCGCATCAATATAAATGGCAGCAGGGCCAACCCGGTGGCGGCGAGCCAGGCGCCGCGTCCGCGATTGGCGGCATCGCCGGTGCCCAGCAGAAGAAACGCCCCCGCCGAACAGCCCCAGAACAGCCCGACGTTGATCTTCGTAAGAATCAGTGCGGCGCCAACCAGGCCCAGCAGCAGGGTGGTGATTCCCGTTCGACCGCGCCACACAGCCTCGACGGCGCCGGCCAGGCCGGCGCCGGTTATCAGCGCAATCAACCCGCCCGGGTGCGGCGGCTCCCAGGTCATCTGCCAGAGGTAGCCGAAGACCGCCACCATCGTAAACAGCGCCGTCCAGTAGCGCGACGAAAGCCGCCACGCGATCAGACCGGCGGCCAGGGCCGCTCCGATCCAATGCAGCAGCGTGATGGTGCGGCCCAGCAGATTGGTGACCGGCCAGTCCAGCACGCGATGCAGGCTGTCGTAGTAGAGGAAGGGGACCGGGCCGTACTGCGTGAAGACTTCATCGTAGAGTCGGCCGTGCTCGGAAAAATTCTTCACGCTGAGCAGCACATAGCCTTCATCGTCGTGAATCATGAAGTTGGTGCTCATCAGCAGCCAGCCGGTGACCGCCAGCCCCGCCGCCAAAATCAGCAAACCCGGCACGCGCAGGCGGTGCATCAGTCTTTCGCCCTGGGGGCGGGCGTGGACCCGGGCGTGGGCCCTTGGTTCCGGCGGAGCAGAAAAAGCGGCCGGCGCTTCACCTCGTCATAGACGCGTCCGAGGTATTCTCCCAGCACGCCGATGCCGATCAGCTGCACGCCGCCGAGAAACAGCACGATCGTAACCAGGGTCGTGTAACCGGTCGGGGCGGTTTCGATGTTGAGGAGGCGGCGCACGGCGTAAAAGACGGCGGCGGCAAAACCCATGATCGCGATGAAGATCCCGGAGTAGGTCAGCAGTCGCAGGGGCAGGTAGGAAAAACTGAACACCCCGTCCGTGGCATAGCGGAGCAGCCGGCGGAAGGTTTGCTGCGGCTGGCCCGCGGCGCGTTCCTGGCGATCATACTGGATCTCCGCGGTTTGAAATCCCACCCACGAGCGCAGGCCGGGGAAAAAGCGGTTGCGCTCCGGCAGTTGGTTCAAGGCGTCCAGCGCGGTCCGGTCCATCAGGCCGAAAGTGCCCGCGTTGGACTCGATCGGAAAATCCGACACCCGGTTGAAGATCGCGTGAAAGAAATCCATGCCGAGCCGTCGCGGGCCCGTTTCCTGTCGCGAGCGGCGCACGGCCCGCACCACCTCGGCGCCTTCGCGCCACTTGGCGACCAGCTCGGGCATGCATTCCGGCGGATCCTGCAGGTCGGCATCCATCGTGATCACCGCGTCGCCGCGCGCATGGGCCAGCCCGGCGGCAATGGCGGCTTGGAAGCCGAAGTTGCGGCTGAGTTCGAGCAGGGCAAAGCGCGAATCGCGCGCCGCGTGGGCCCGGATCAGTTCCGTGGAGCGGTCGCGGCTGCCGTCATCGACCAGCAGCACGTCCCACTGCACTGTCCGGCTGGCGTCAAAGACCGCGGTCAGGCGCGCCAGCAATTCGGGCAGCACTTGTTCTTCATTGAAAATCGGGATGACAACCGTGACGGCGGGTGGGGGCGGGGGCGGTGCCATGGTGGGCGAAATTGAGACAGATGCGCGCGGCCAGTGCAAGCGGCCGAACCGTGAAATGAAACTTAATATTCGGGCACGCCGGGGTGCCGGTGGCCGCTCAACCGAGGTTGTATTTCACGATGGCGTAGATGGCGCGGAAGCCGTCGCGCCAGCCGATTTTTTTGCCCTCGGCATAGGTGCGGCCGTAATAGGAGATGCCGACCTCGTAGATGCGGCAGCCCTCGAGCCGGGCCATCTTGGCGGTGATCTCCGGCTCGAAGCCGAAGCGGTTCTCCTCGATCTTGATTTTTTGCAGCACCTCGCGGCGGAACAGCTTGTAGCAGGTCTCCATGTCCGTGAGATTGAGGTTGGTGAACATGTTCGAGAGCAGGGTGAGGAAGCGGTTGCCCGCCATGTGCCAGAAATAAACCACGCGGTGCGCCTCGGCGCCCATGAAGCGCGAGCCGAAGACCACGTCGGCCTTGCCGTCGAGCATCGGTTTCAGCAGCCGCGGGTATTCCTGCGGGTCGTATTCGAGGTCGGCGTCCTGCACGATGACGGCGTCGCCGGTCGCGGCCGCGAAGCCCGTGCGCAACGCCGCGCCCTTGCCCTGGTTCACGTCGTGGTAGATGACCCGCGTCACCAGCGGCTCGATCTCCGCCCGCAACAGCTCGCGCGTGCCGTCGGAGGAGCAGTCGTCCACGACGATGATCTCCTTGTCCGCCACCGGGGCCGCCCGCACCGCCGCCACGATCTGGTGGATGGTGTTTCGCTCGTTGTAGCAGGGGATGACGATGGAAAGCTTCATGCGATGAAGGCCGTCAGGCTAGCGGCGGTCCCCGGCTAGGAAAGCCTTTTTAGGCGGCACGCGTCCACCCTTGACGCGTGCAAACCGCCGCGGGCATCGTGCTTGCATGGCTGAACCCGTTCCGCGACCGAACCGTGCCCTCCTGCTCAAGCTCGCTGCCGTGGGTGTGGTGCTGCTTGTGGCCGCCGGGCTGGTCGCGCGGGGCCTCGACCTCAGGGCGCTGCTGGCGCAGGGCCTCGACCTCATCCGCGGCGCAGGCCCGGTGGCGTTTTTCACCGCCATGGCGCTTTTGCCCGCCTTGGGCGCGCCGCAGATGGCTTTTTCTCTCACGGCGGGCCCGGTCTTTGCCCCGACGCTGGGCCTGGGGCCGGTCATCGGACTCACCTTGCTGGCCATCACCCTGAACATGGCGCTGAGCTACTTCCTCGCGCGCCGGGCGCTGCGGCCTTTGCTCGAAAAACTTTTCACGCGGCTTGGTTATAAACTGCCCCGCGCGGCCGCCGGGGATGAGCTCGATCTCATTGTCCTGCTGCGGGTCACCCCGGGCGTGCCATTCCCGGTGCAGAACTACCTGCTCGGCCTGGCCGAGGTGCCGTTTGGCAAATACCTGCTGGTGTCCTGCCTCATCCAGGGGCCGATCAATGCCGCGTTCATCTTCTTTGGTGACGCCATGCTGCATGGCAAGGGCAAGGTCGCCCTGGTAGCTTTTAGCCTGATCCTGGCGCTGATGGCCGCCACGCAATTGCTGAGAAAGCACTATGGCAAAAAAAGACCCTGAACTTCCGCTTGATGACGCGGGCCGCGTGCGGACCGTCACCGAGTTCACGCGCGAGGTGAAGGAGCTGCTGGAGGGCGGCCTCCGCCCAGGCTGGGTCCGCGGCGAGGTCTCCAACCTCCGCGCCCAGTCCAGCGGGCACGTCTATTTTTCCCTCAAGGACGCAGGCGCCTCGCTTTCCTGCGTACTTTTCCGGGGCGATGCCGCGCGGCAGAGCGTGGCGCTGCGCGACGGGCTGTCGGTGCTGGCCTACGGCGAGGTCAGCGTCTACGAGGCGCGCGGCCAGTATCAACTCGTCGTGCGGGCGCTGATCGAGCACGGCGCCGGCCGGCTCCAGCAGGAACTGGAGAAACTCAAGTCGCGGCTGGCCGCCGAGGGCCTGTTCGACCCCGCGCGCAAGCAGCCGGTGCCGCTGCTGCCCCGCACCGTCGGCTTCATCACGTCGCCGACCGGCGCGGCGGTGCGGGACTTCATCCGCATCCTGCAACGGCGCGGGTGGACCGGCCGGCTGGTCGTGCTGCCGGCCCGGGTGCAGGGCGAGGGCGCGGCGGCCGAGATGGTCGCGCTGCTGCACATCGCCGAGGCGCTGGGAATTTTCGACCTGCTCGTCATCGGCCGCGGCGGCGGCAGCATCGAGGACCTGGGGGCGTTCAACGAGGAGCCGCTGGTTCGCGCCATGGCGGCCTGCGCCGTGCCGGTCATTTCCGCCGTCGGCCATGAGATCGATTTCACCCTGTGCGATTTCGCCGCCGACGTGCGGGCCGAGACGCCCAGTGGCGCGGCCGAGCTGATCTCGAGCAATTATCTCGCGGGCACCGAACGCCTGACCCGGGCGGCGGAAAACATCGCCAGTGCCATGGAGGCCGCGGTGGACCGGGCGCGCGAACTGCTCGACCATGCGCGCAGCCGCCTGCGCCTGCTCACGCCCGTGGCGGCCATCGAGCAAAGCCACCTGCGGCTCGACGATTTGCGCAACCGGCTCGGTTCGGCCCTGGGTTCGGCCGTGCAGTTGCGGCGCGGGCAGGCGACGCATGCCCGGTCGCGGCTGGCGGCAGCGTCACCGGAAAAACGCGTGCGGCAGGAATCGCACCGGTTGCTCTCGCTGTGGAAACGGCTGGAATCAGCCAGCCCGGCCTCGGTGCTCAAGCGCGGCTACGCCATTGTCCGTGACGAGCAGGGCCGGCCCGTCGCCCGGGCGAAGGGCATCAAGCGGGGCCAGCCGCTTGTGAACGAGTTCCACGATGGCAGGTTGCGCGTGCGGGCGGAATAAACCGCCGGGGTGGGGCTCTCACGTCCGCTGCCGGCCTCCCCGGCGGTTGCCAAGACCCCAAACATGACTATCAATCCTGCCATGAAAAAACGGCCTTTTTTCATCCTCCCCCTGTTCGCCGTGGCGGCCGCGCTGGCCGCCGATCCTCAAATGAAATCCGCCAAGACCCCTCCCGCCAAGGATGCCCTCGAGTGCAAGCCCGGGGAAATTTCCGCCTGCGGCCTGCCCTCGAAGGTCGTCATCGACATGAGCAAGACGAAGGTGAAGCACACCGACGCCGAGTGGCGCGCGCTGCTGACCCCCGGGCAATACAATGTGGCCCGGAAGCAGGGCACCGAGCCGCCGTTCCACAACGCGTATTGGGACAACCACGCCGACGGTGTCTATTTCTCCGTCGGCAGTGACACGCCGCTGTTCGACAGCCGCGACAAGTTTGACTCCGGCACGGGCTGGCCGAGCTTCACCAAGCCGATCGAGAAGGCGCTGGTGGGCGAGACCACGGACAGCAGCTACGGCATGACCCGCACCGAGGTGCACTGCAACGTGGACGGCAGCCATCTCGGCCATGTGTTCGACGACGGCCCCGCGCCGACCGGCCTGCGCTACTGCATCAACTCGGCCTCGCTGAAGTTCGTGCCCCGCGCCGAATACGAGGCGTGGGTGGCGAAGAACAGCGCCGCGGCCGGCACGAAGTGATTGTTTTTCCCGGCAGCCCGATCCCGCTCTGACCAAGGAACTCCGATGAACCACAAACCTAGGGTTTACCTGATTTGACGGACAGTGGACCTAGGGTCAAAACCCAAGGAGTCCACATGAAGACGCAGATCTGACGGTAAATCGCCTCGTAGCGGGGCACGCTGGCGGCGGGTTGTATCCGGCTTACGGATAGAGCCAGTATTTTTTGCTCAGTTGCTGGTAGGTGGCGGCGCGGGCGGCCCAGTTGTTGATGAAGGCGGCCACGTCCACATTGCGGCCATCGCGCCGGATGGCCGCCCACCACGCGCCCGAGCCGACCAGCTTGTTGAACATGCCGCCAGGCGTCGTAATCACCCACCTCGACATAGACGCCGGTGACGAGCTTGCCGTCGCGCGCCCGGCCCTGGGCCTTGACCAGCTTGATGCCGGGGATGTGGTATTGCTCGAACTCGGCGATGAGCTGGTCGGGGGTCTTTTTCGGGTAGTTGAGGCCGCGGAACGGGTGGTCGAGCCCGATGCCCGACTTGAAATCCCCCAGCTCCGTGCCGAGGCCGACCATGGCGAAGCCCATGACGGCGTTGAAATCCGGGATCATCGGCGACGTGGGAATCCATTTCAGGCCGGTGTCCGGCCAGCGCATGGCGCGCGTCCAGCCCCGCATGGGCACGACGGTGAGTTTCCCTTTGACGCGCACCCGGTCGGTCACCGCGAGGACATTCGGCGCATCCTTGCCCATGCGCGCCAGCTCGCCCATCGTCAGGCCGTGGACGTAGGGCACGCGGAACGCGCCGACATAGCTGACAAACTCGGGATCCATCGGCGGTCCGTCCACCTTCAGGCCGCCCAGGGGATTCGGCCGGTCGAGCACGATGACCTCCACGCCCTGCTCAAAGCACGCTTCCATGGCGTAGCGCATGCAACTGGTGAAAGTATAACCGCGCGACCCGATGTCCTGCAGGTCGATGACGAGCGCATCGAGCCCCTTGAGCATGGCCGGGGTGGGCTTGCGGGTTTTGCCGTGGAGGGAATAGACCGGCAGCCCGGTGGCCCGGTCGACGGTGTCCGCGATTTTTTCGCCGGCCTTTTCCATGCCGTAGATGCCGTGCTCGGGGCCGAAGAGCGCGACGAGCTTCGCGTTGGGCGCGCGGCGCAGCACGCTGATGGTGCTTTCGCCGCGCCGGTTCACGCCGGCGGGATGCGTGAGGAGGCCGACCTTTTTCCCGGCGATGGCGGCGAATTTGCCGGCCTCCAGCACGTCGATGCCCAGCATGACGGGCGGCAGGATCTCCGGCGGCAGCGCGGACAGGACCAAAGCGGGCAGGACGACGGGCGCCACCGGCGGTGTCGCGGCCTTGGTCGGCTTGCTCGCGCAACCAAGCGCCAGCGCAAAGACGCAGGCGGCGGCGGTTCCGAGGGACAGCTTCACAAGTGGCCGGCAGGACATGTGCCGTGATTTCTGAAAATGCCGGGAGAACTTGGCGAGGAGAATCGTTGCACGGGAAAGCTCACAGTGCGGGCCGGCCTGAACCCAAACCGCCAAACCCGGATTTTTGCCACAAAAAGCACAAAGGGTGGTGTGGCTTCGGTCATGCGTTCCGCGCGCCTATAGGCGCGATGATGACGGCAGCGCTGCGGGACACATTTTTGTGACTCTTTGTGGCCATAAGAGTCTCTGCGGTTTCACAGCACGCGCGCCACGGCGGCGGCCAGCAACTCCGCCGTGCGTGGCAGGGCCTCGGCCAGTGGCAGGTCGGGCGGGGTGATGGCGTGGTGCGCCCGATCCGCCTCCACCCCGAGGCTGCCGGCGAAGACCTGCACCGGCTTGCCGGTGCGGCGGGCCAGGGCGGCCAGCGCGCCCGGGCCCTTGCCGCCGAGCGATGTGACGTCAAACCGGCCCTCGCCGGTGATCACCAGGTCGGCCGAGCGGATCCGCGCCGGCAGGTCGAACCACTCGGATACGAGATCGAACCCCGGCACGAGCTGCGCGCCGGCCGCCACCATCAGGCCGAAGGCGATGCCGCCGGCCGCACCGGTTCCGGGAACCGCCGTCAGCGTGTGCGGACGTTCACAATGGTCGCACAGGAGCGCCGCCAGCCGCCCCGCGCGCGTCTCGAGCTCCAGCACGTCGGTGGGCGGCAGGCCTTTTTGCGGACCGAAGGTCACCGTGGCGCCCTTCTGTCCGAGCAGCGGGTTGGTGACATCGCAGGCGATGAACAGCGGCGGGAGCCGGACGCGACCCTCGATCCGCACGATCTGGTGCCAGCGGGCGGGCACCGGCGGCTCGACGGTCTGCCCGAAGGCATCGACGAAGCGGAGCCCCAGGGCGGCCAGCGCCCCGAGCCCGAGGTCGTTGGTCGCGCTGCTGCCAATGCCGAGCAGGATCGCGTCCGCGCGTTCGTGGATCGCATAGCGCAACAGTTCCCCCGTGCCGGCCGTGGTGGTGTGCCAAGGATTGCGTTCCGCGGGGGCGAGCAGTTCCAGGCCGCTGGCGGAGGCCAGGCCGATGATCGCCACCGTGCCGGTGACGGATATTCGCTGACGGGCCGCGGTGGTCAGCGACCGTGCGGAGACAAAGCCGACAGGAGCCTTGACGCTGCCGCCACGCGGACCGGGCACTTCGATATGCTCAATGCGTTCCCCCTGGCCGCGCGCCAGGGTTTCGGTGAAACCCTCGCCGCCGTCAGTGAGCGGGCAGAGATCGAGCGGCCAGTCAGGATGCTTGGCGCGCAGCGCGCCCGCCGCGGCCGCGCAGGCCTGTTCCGCGGTCAGCGCGTCCTTGAACTTGTCGAAGGCGATGAGGACGCGCATCGCGGAAAAACTCAGGCCTTCTTCCCGCGCCGGACCGCGGCGGCCTTCGCCAGTTTTTCCAGCACCGGCACGGTTTCGTCGAAGGACAGGCACGCATCGGTGATGCTCTGGCCAGGCGTGAGCGGCCGGCCGGGCTCGAGCTTTTGCGCGCCGCCCACCAGGTTGCTCTCGAGCATGAAGCCGATGATGACGCGCTCGCCGGCCGCCACCTGGGTCGCGATGGCCGCGGCCACCGGCGACTGCTCGCCGTGCCGCTTGCCGCTGTTGCCATGGCTGCAGTCCACCAGCACGACGGGGAGCGAATCGGATTTCTTGAGCAGGGCCGCCGCCTGGCGGATGGATTCGCGATCGTAATTCGGCCCGGTGCGGCTGCCGCCGCGCAGGACGAGGTGTCCCTCGGGATTGCCGGTCGTGGCGAGGACGGCGGGCGCGCCCTCGCGCGTGAGCGAGGGAAAGCAGTGCGGGTGCCGCGCCGACACGATGGCGTCCACCGCCACCTGCAGGTCGCCGTCGGTGCGGTTCTTGAACCCGACCGGCATGGAGAGACCGGAGGCGAGCTCGCGGTGGATCTGGCTCTCGGTGGTGCGCGCGCCGATGGCGGCCCACGAGACGAGGTCGGCGTAGTATTGGCCGAGCGTGGTGTCGAGAAACTCGGTGCCGATGGGCAGACCCGCGGCGTTGATGTCGAGCATCAGCCGGCGGGCAAGGCGCAGGCCGGTGTTGACCTGGAAGCTGCCGTCGAGGTGCGGATCGTTGATCAGGCCCTTCCAGCCCACGGTCGTGCGGGGCTTTTCAAAATAGACGCGCATGACGACCAGCAGGTCGCGGGCGAGCCGGTCGGCGACCGGTTTGAGCTTCCTGGCATAGTCCAGCGCCGCGGCCGGGTCGTGGATGGAGCAAGGGCCGACAATCGCGAGCAGGCGGTCGTCCCGGCCGGCGAGGATGTCGCCGATGGCGCGCCGGGCGCCGTGCACGAGCGCCGCGCCGGACTCGGCGAGCGGCAAATCCTCCTCGAGGATGGCCGGCGAGAGCAGCGGGCGGGCGGTGCGAATGCGAAGGTCGGAGGTCGGCTGGCGCATGGTTGTGGTGTGCCTCAAGTGGTGCTCAATAGCAGATTCGAATGGTTCAGTGAATGAACCTGGGCCCCAAATGCACGGAGATTTTCATCTCGGCGACCGGGGGCAGGAGGGTAATGCTGCGCGGGATGCTCTCCCTTTGCCAGTATGGTTACGAAGCGCTCCTCGAGCGCGAGCTGGGCGAGGCGGGTCTGGCCGTGACGGAGAAGGGTCCGGGCTGGGCGCTCTCCGCGGAGGGCGAACTGCCCGAACTGGCCTTCCCGCAGCTCACGCTGCTAGCGCCACGCGAGATCAAGGGTGACTCCGTTAATGCGCTGGCCCAACAACTGGCTGATTATTTTTTCGAGAGCCTGCGCGGCGAGCGGATCGAGGCGGCGTGGCCATGCATTTCCTCGATGGTGCCGGAAATGGTCGGACTCGGCCGACGCGCCAGTGCCGTGGAGAAGGCCTTCGATGAACTCTTGAAGAAGAAACTCTCGCGGGTGGCGAAGCTGGCCGTGCCCGAGCTGCCCCGCGGCGCCGGCAAGGCGCGCGGGCTGTTTGTTTTCTTTGCGGACTTCGGCCGACTCTTTGCCGCGCGGGAGGCGTTGCTCGGCGGACAGCGCCGGATGGCGGATGACGACGCGGCGCCGTCGCGCTCCTACCTGAAGGTGGAGGAAGCCTACATTATTCTCGGGCGCGAGCCGCAACCAGGCGAGACTGTGGCCGATCTCGGCGCCGCACCCGGTGGCTGGAGTTACAGCGCGGCGAAGCGCGGCGCCCGCGTCATCGCCGTGGACAACGGTCCGCTCAAGGGCGGGGCGCTCAGCCATCCGCTGATCGAACACCGATTGGAAGACGCGTTTCATTTTCACCCGCCGGCCGGCGAGGTGTTCGACTGGCTGTTTTGCGATCTGGTGGAGGAGCCGCACCATGTGATGCAGAACATCGTGACACCGTGGCTGGCCAACGGCTGGTGCCGGCGTTTCGTGATCAACCTGAAGTTCGGTCATGTGGACTCGCTGGCGCTGCTGCGCGAGTTGCGCGCCCCGGGTTCGCCGTTTGCGACCCACGTGGCGAATTTCCGCATCCGCCACTTGTATCACGACCGCGAGGAGTTCACCGTGGTGGGAGAGAGGCGCCCATGAAATCCCAGTTTATCGCCAAGCAAAAGGAACTCAACGTCTGCGGCTGGCAGGCAGTCTCCACGCTGTTTGCCCGGCACCCGGACGAGGTGCGGCGGCTCTTCTTCGATCCCGCCACGGGCAAGCGGACGGGCGAGTTCTGTTCGCAGCTGGCGCAAAAGAAAAAAGTCTACCGGCAGGTGGATGCGGCGGAGCTGGAGAAAATCGCCGGCACGGTGCACCACGGCGGCATCGTGGCTGTCATCGGCGAGCGGCCGCTGAAGAAGGTGACGCGCGAGGTGCTGGAGGAATGGGGCCGGACCAAGGCCCCGCTGCTGCTGCTCGACCGCGTGAGCAACGCGCACAACGTCGGTGCGATTGTGCGCACCGCGGCGTTTTTTGGCGTGCGGGCCATCATCGTACCTGATCACCCGGCCCAGGCGCTGCCGGGCGAGGCGGCCTATCGCGTGGCGGAGGGTGGCATGGAGTTTGTGGATTTTTATCGCGTGCCGGCGCTGCCGGAATTCTGCACCGAGCTGAAGCGGGGGCATTTCCTCATCGGCACGAGCCTGACCGGCAACCAGCTCTCCCCGGCGAAGGTGAAGGAGCGCGGCATTCCGCGCCCGCCGGCGGTGATCCTGGGCAACGAGGAAAAGGGCCTGGCGCCCGGCGTGGCGGCGCTGTGCGACCGGCTGGTGAAAATTCCCGGGGCGGACACAGTGGAGTCGCTCAACGTCTCCGCCGCCGCCGCCGTGCTCTGCTGGGAATTTTTCGGATCGCGTTAGGGCCCAAGCAGCCTTCGCCACCAACCCATCGGCCGGACCGGTGCCGCGGCGTTCATCTCCGGCACACCCAGCAGCGGCTCATAGTGGCCGGCTTTCTTGTAGAGTATCACGACATCCTGCATGCCCCACGCCTCCTCGAGATAGGCGCGCATGATGATGTCGGGGTAGCGTTGCAAGGTGCGCATGAGCCATTCCGGCGAGGTGAGCGCCAAGCCGTAGTCCTCCCCGGCGTTGCTTTCGAAATAGCGCTGGTAGGCAAAGCCGGTGCGGGCGTATTCCTCGAGCAACGCGGGCTTGTCGATGTTCTCGGCGATGTTCCTGCGGCCGCGCGCCAGCAGGCTGGAAACACAGCGGCCTTGGGTGGTAAAAACGATCACACCGCACTCGCGCGTCCATTTGACGAGGCAATCAAGCGCGGCCAGCCAGCGGTCCTGGCGGAGGTGTGTGACCAGTGACCCGACCTCGTAATGAGCGCGCAGCCAGCGGAGCACCCGGCCATGGCCGCAGGGCAGGTCGAGAATTTCGGGATAGTGGGGTTTGTCGCACAGCTCGGCGGAAAATTGGATCAGTTCCAGCGCCCGCCGGCCGAGATCGAAATATTCACCGGGCTTTTCCGCCGCCACCATGCTGTCGCGCGGCGCGAGGATGCGGTCGACCGTCAGGCGGCTGAAATCATAAAGTGGTTTCATGAATCTTTGGACAGGATTGACTGGATTAACCGGAGGGAGGCTTGGGGAGACGGCGCTTGCGTTTGAACTGCAAGCTGGAGGCGCCGAAGTTGATGAGCAAGGCATCGTCGATGCCGGTGGCCGCAAAATCACCCACCACGGCCCCTTTGTATATCACCCTGAGTGGTTTCTCACTGTCCACGCGGCAGCCGGCTCGGGTGAGTTCCATCGCCAGGGCCTTCTGATAAACCGATTCCAAAAAACCAGGGCCGAGTGTCCTATGCACTTTCATCGCCAGCCCGATCACTTCCTCGGTCAGTTTGTCGATAGGTTTCATGGCATCCCTTCAATCCGGTTAATCCTGTCTATTCCACGGCGCGCAGCACGGCGCGGATCGGCGAGCCGTCGCCGCCCTTGATTTTCAGGGGCAGGGCGATGAGTTCATATTCGCCGGGGGACACCGCGTGCAGGTCAAGATTCTCAAGGATGATAATGCGCGCGGCGTCGAGGGCATGATGAATCGGCAGATCTTTGCTCGTGATATGGTCGACCGAGGGCACGTCCATGCCGACCAGCTTCACGCCGCGTGCGCTGAGCCAGGCGGGCACGTCGGCGGCCAGCAGCGGCCAGGTGGTGGGAAAAACAGCGGGGTCGGTCCACGAGTCGCTTTTGAACAGCACGCGCGGCGTCGCCGAGAAATCCTGGACGGACAAGAGGGCAATGGTGATGGTGGCGTGGCCGCGCACGTCGACGACCCGCGCCGGGCCCACGAAGGTGTCGATGGGCACCTCGTCGATCCTGGCGCCGACCTGGTTGTAGTGGTAAGGCGCGTCGCCGTGCGTGCCACTGTGCACGCTCATCAGGAGCCGGCCGATGTTGACCGCCGAACCTCGCGGAATGGTGGCGACGAGCTTGAAATCGGCGGAGGTGTCACCCGGCCAGACGGGCATGCCGGTGTGGATGGGGCGGCTGATGTCGTGGAGTTTCATGTGACGAGGGCGCGTTGATCGGGAAATTTTTCATAAGCCTTCGTGCGCATGACTTCCTTCAAGCGGGCGATGGCTGCAGCGCAGTCGGCAAAGCTGGTGTAGAGCGGCGCCGGCGCGAGCCGGATGATGTCGGGCGGGCGGAAATCCGGCACCACGCCGGCGGCCTTGAGCGCCGAGCAAATCCGCCACGCCTCGGGATGGACCAGGGCGATGTGTCCGCCGCGCTCGTGATCCGCGCGCGGGCTGGCGATGGCGAAGTCCGGCAGTTCGGCGTCCGCCAATTCCAGCATGAAGGCGGTTTGCGCAAGGGATTTGGCGCGCAGGGGGGCGAGGCCGCCGGCCTCGGCGAAAATCTCCAGCGAGCCCTGCAGCGGGGCGAGGCTGAGCAGATGCGGGGTGCCGATGTGCAAGGCGGAGGCATCGGGCGCGGGTTCATGCTGCGCGGCCATGGCAAAACGACGGTCCTTCCGCACGCCCCACCAGCCGGCGAGTCCGCTCGCGCGCCCGAAATGCCGGCGGTTGAGATAAAGCCCGCCGACGGCGCCGGGGCCGGCGTTGAGGTATTTGTAGTTGCACCAGAAGGCGAAATCCACGCCGGCGTTATCCAGCGCATGTGGCACCGCGCCGATGGAGTGCGAGCAATCGAAGCCGGTGAGGATCCCGCGGGCGCGGGCCTCGCGGGTGATGGCGGCCACGTCGAGCAACTGGCCGCTGGTGTATTGCACGACCGGCAGCAGCAGCAACTGCACGTCGGGCGTGAGCGCCGCGAGGATGTCCTCCGCGCGCAGCGTGTGACCATCGCGGCTTGGCACAAGGCGCAGGTACGTGGCCGGGTCGAGTCCGCGCTGGCGCAGGTGGCTGGCGAGGGCGTGGAGGTCGGAGGGGAAATTGAGCTCGTCCGCGACGATGACTTTTCGCGCCGCCGACGGATCAAACAGCGTGGCGAGCAACTGGTGCAGGTTCGTGGTGGTGGAGCCGGTGAGAGCCACCTCGTCCGGGGCGGCGCCGAGGAGCGGGGCGAGTTGGGCGGCGATGGTTTCGCTCAGAGTGATCCAGGGCGGATTCGCGTCCGTCCAGCCCGTGATGCCCAGCGTGCGCCATTCACCCAGCACGCGCTGCAAATGGGTCTCGGCGTGGCGGGACAGCAGCCCGAGGGAATTGCCATCGAGGTAGATCTGGCCGGCGGGCAGATAAAATTCCGCGCGAAAGCGGGCGAGCGGGTCGGCTTCATCCAGGGCGGCGGCCCTTCGACCGGGCTCAGGGTTGATGGAACGCATCAGCCGCAGCGTCGCACGAAATTCTCGCGGCGCAAACGCGAAAGCAAATTGGCTGGCCGGAGCGCGAGGGCGCGGCACAATCGCGACCGTGAATACCCCCGTCTGGGATGACCGTGAATGGAAACCGCTGCCGCAGCTCGAGGGTACGGTGCGGGCGGACGTCTGTGTGATCGGGCTGGGCGGCTCGGGGCTCGCGGCGTTGGCGGAATTGACGGGGCTTGGAGTCAGCGCGGTCGGCGTCGACGCCCGCGCCGTCGGGGCCGGCGCGGCGGGCCGCAACGGCGGCTTCGTGCTGGCGGGCCTGGCGAAATTTTTCCCCGAGATGGTCGCGCGATATGGCCGCGAGACGGCCGCAGCGCTCTACCGGCTGACGGCGGAGGAAATCCAGCGGCAAGCGCGGGAGCAACCGGATCTCATACGGCTGACCGGCTCGCTGCGCATCGCGGCGGATGCGGAGGAACTGGGCGACTGCCGGAAGCACCTGGCGGCGTTGCGCGCGAGCGGGTTTGCGGCGGAGGCTTACGCCGGGCTGGAGGGCGAGGGCCTCCTGCTGCCAGCGGACGGGGTGATGCAGCCGTTGCGCTGCGTGCGGGCGGTGGCGCAGGAGCTTCGCGAGCGGAAGGTGTTGCTCTACGAAAACTCACCGGTGCGGCGGATGGTACCGGGTTCGGTGGTGACGGACGCCGGCACGATTTTATGCGACACCGTCGTTGTCGCGGTGGATGGCGGGCTCGAAAAGATTTTCCCCGAGCTGGGTTCACGGGTGCGCACCGCGCGGCTGCAGATGCTGGCCACCGCGCCCGCACCCGAGGTGAATTTCACGCGGCCGGTTTACTGGCGTTACGGCTACGAATACTGGCAGCAGCAGCCGGACCGCACGCTGGCGCTGGGTGGTTTCCGCGACCATGCGCTCGAGACGGAGTGGACGACCGAGACGGAGCCGACCGAATTCATCCAGGGATTGCTCGAGAAATTCCTGCGCGAACACCTGAAGGTTCGGGCGGCGGTCACGCACCGCTGGGCTGCCTCGGTGGCTTACACCGCGGACGGGCTGCCGGTGCTCGAGCAGATGCGGGACAAGTTGTGGGCGGTGGGGGCCTACTCGGGCACGGGGAATATTGTCGGCGCCTTGAGCGCGCGGGCCGCCGCCCGGCTCGCCTGCGGCCGGCCTTCTGAGTGGGCGGAGTTGCTGGACCGGGCGCGCCGCCCTGCCGGCAAAGTTGAGGCGCGTTCATGAATACCGCCACGACTGGCCGGATACCCCGGGCCATTCTCTGGGGCGGGCTGATTTGCGGGGTCCTCGATATCAGCGCGGCATTCATCGAGGCGGGCATTACCTTCGGCCTCAGTCCAATTCGACTGCTGCAAAACGTGGCCGGCGCCATGCTGGGCCCGGCGACCTACGACGGCGGCCTGACCACCGCGGCCCTCGGGCTGGCGATGCACTTCAGCGTGGCGTTTTCCGCCGCCACGATTTTCTACCTGATGAGCCGGCGTTTCCCCTTGTTGATCCGCTGGGCCGTGCCGAGCGGCTTGGTCTACGGCGCCGTGGTCTTCATCGTCATGTTTCGCGGAGTGTATCCGCTGACGATTGAGCTGAAGACGATTTATCTCACCACGCCATTTAACCACACGCTGCCCAAGCTCCGATTGCCGCAATTTGTCATTCACCTGTTCTGCGTCGGCTTGCCCATTGCGCTGGCGGTGCGATGGTTTGCGCCCCGGCCCGAAACCAAGGGAGAGTCGTAACACCGCCGAGTCATAAGGCCGGCTCCGGAATTGACAGCTGCACCGCCAGCCGTCACCAATGGCGCCCGATGAATCGTTTTGCCGTCAACTTTTACTTTGGCTTTGCGGGTTACTTTACCCCGCAAACCGGAGGCGGCTTGTCCCCACGCAAACTCTGACCAAACAACAGAGCCAATTTGCAAAGGAGCCGCCCAACCCCAGGCGGCTCTTTTGTTTTAACCCACCCCCGCCATGATCCTGCCCAAGAACAACCGTCTCTCCCCCGAGGAAGTCGCCGAACTGACCGCGGTCGTCGCCGAGTTCGGCTGCAAAATCCAGCCGATCGTCGGCGCCGTGCGGACCATCTACGCCATCGTGGGCGACGAGCGCCACGAGCTGATGATCAGCCGGCTCGAGGGTCTGCCCTATGTGGACCGTGTCGACACCATCCAGTCGCCGCACAAGCTGATGGACATCAAGTCCGACCTCGCCAGCCACCGGCTGAAAATCGGCGGCGTGACCCTCGGCGAAGAGCTGCTTTTCATTGCCGGCCACTGCACCATCGATCCGGCCCAGCCCAACCGCTTTCTGGAAACCGCGCACGCGGTGCAGGAGGCCGGCGCGCAGGCGCTCCGCGGCGGCGTGTGGAAACCGCGCACCACACCTTATGCGTTCCAGGGCGACGTCCGCTCGCTCGACATCCTGATGGACGCCTCGCGCCGCACCGGCCTGCCGGCGGTGGCCGAGGTGATGGATGAGGAGCAGCTGCGCCTCGCGCTCGATGCCGGCGTGCAGGTGCTGCAAATCGGCGCGCGCAATGCGCTCAACTACTCGCTGCTCCGGCAGATTGGCAAGGCCATCGCCGGGCGCCCGACCGCGGTCCTGTTGAAGCGCGGCATGCACCTCGGCACGCTCAGCGAGTTCATCTCCGCCGCCGAATACATCGTGAACTTCGGCAACCCCAACGTCATCCTCTGCCCGCGCGGCACGCAGCCCGGGCTCGACGGTTACCGCAACCATCCGGACGAGTCCATCACGCCACTGCTCAAGGAACGCACCTGGGCGCCCGTCGTGGTCGATCCGTCTCACTCGGTCGGCAAGGCCGCGTATGTGCCCGCCTGCGCGCTCGCCGCCGTGGCCTACGGTGCCGACGGCCTGTGCATCGAGGCGCACGTCAGCCCGAGCCTCGGACTGGGGGACGACCCGAAGCAGGCCATCACGCCGAAGGTGCTTGCGGAGTTGATTACCCGGGCCCGGGGCCTTCATGCTCTGCGCCGCTCCACCCGCCCGACTCCCGCCGCGTCATGAAAAAGCAACTCGCCAAGATCCGGAACAACATCGACGCCATCGACCAGCGCCTCGTCGGGCTGGTCAACCGGCGGCTCCAACTCGCGGCGAAGATCGGCGAGCTGAAGCGCTCCGCGCAGGGCCGCATCTACGTGGCCGAGCGCGAGGCCGAGGTGCTGGCGCGCCTGAAGCGGATCAACCCCGGCCCGCTCAAGGACACCGCCCTGAAGGCCATCTACCGCGAGATCATGTCGGCCGCGCTGGCGCTGGAGAAACCGCTGTCGATCGCCTACCTCGGGCCCGAAGCCACCAACACCCATCAGGCCGCGTTGCGGAAATTCGGCGCAAGCGTGGAATACCGCGCGCTGGCCACCATCGGCGACGTGTTTACCACCGTGGAAAAAGGCGAGGCGGACTACGGCGTCGTGCCGCTGGAAAATTCCACGCAGGGCGCGGTGCGCGACGCGCATGACCTGTTCGTCGAGTCGAGCGTGGTCATCGTCGCCGAGATCTACCTCGACATCCAGCACGCGCTGCTTTCGAACTCGTCGCTGGGCAAAATCACCAAGGTTTACTCCAAGGACCAGGCGCTGGCGCAATGCCGCCAGTGGCTGGAGCGCAACCTGCCGCACGCCCGGCTGGTCGAGGTGGACAGCACGGCGCACGGCGTGCAGCTGGCAAAAAAGGAGCCGGGTGCGGCGGCCGTGGCGGCGCGGCTGGCGGGCGAGCGCTACGGCGTGGCGGTGCTGGCCGACAAGATCCAGGACCACAAGAACAACGTCTCGCGCTTCTGCATCATCGGGCGCGAACCGTCCGGCCCGGTGGGCAACGGCGGCGACAAGACCAGCCTGCTCGTGTCGCTGCACGACGAGCCCGGCGCGCTGCTGAAGATGCTCAAGCCGCTCAGCCGGCGCGGGCTGAACATGACGCGCATCGAATCGCGCCCCAGTCGCGTGCGGCAGTGGGATTACTACTTCTTCCTGGACGTGACCGGACACTACGACGACCCGGCGATGCAGGCGGCGCTGAAGGAATTGCGCCGGATGTGCCCGCTGGTGAAGTGGCTCGGCAGCTACCCCGCCGCGCGGCGATAAGGAACCCGAAGTATTCCACGGCGGGTCGCCGTGGCTCCAGGAACAATCGCCTGGAGCGCGGGCGACCTCGCCCGCGTACTTGGCCAAGACTTTTGACTCGGCACCGCGGCAGGGGTGGGGTTTCCTCGGGCCGTGCGAGCGCTGAAAATCCTTTTCGTCAGCCCCGAGGTTGAGCCGTTTGTGAAAGTCGGCGGGCTGGCTGACATGGTGGGCGCCCTGCCGAAGGAGCTGGCGAAGCTCGGCCATGATGTGCGGATTATTTGTCCCGCCTATGGCTCGGTGAAACGCCTCGGCGAGTGGCGGGCCCTGCGCGAACCCTTGGGTGTGGATGTCGGGCCGGCGGCGATGTGGGCGCGCACCTGGGCGACGGTGCTGCCGGGCACCGCCGTGCCGGTCTATTTTCTGGAGAACAATGATTTCTTTGCGCGGCCCGAGGTCTACACCGGGCCATGGGGCGCGCATCCGGACAACGACCTGCGCTTCGCCTTTCTCTCGCGCGGGGCGCTGGCGCTATGCCAGCAGCTCGCCTGGATCCCCGATGCGGTGCACAGCCACGATTGGACGACCGGGCTGCTGCCGGTGATGCTCAACACGACGCTGCGCGACACGCCGCTTGGCGGCACGGCGACGATTTTCACCGTCCACAACCTCGAGCACCAGGGCTACTCGCCGGCGCGGGTCGTGGATTTTGCGCGGCTGCCCCCGGGCGAACTGCTGCGCGACGGCATCGTGGCCGGTGGCTCGGTGAACCTGATGAAGGCGGGGCTGTATCACTCGACCAAGCTCACCACCGTCAGCCCGACCTACGCGCAAGAGATCCGCACGCCTGGCGGGGGCTTCGGGCTGGACGCGGTGCTGCGGTTCCGTGCGGGCGACCTGGTCGGCATCGTCAACGGCATCGACGACGAATCGTGGGATCCCGCGCGCGATGCGACCCTGCCGGCGAATTACTCGGCGGCGGACCTGGCCGGCAAGGCGGTGTGCAAGGCCCGGCTGCAGGAGCGCTTCGGCCTGGAGGTGAATCCACGCGTGCCGCTCTTCGGCGTGGTGTCGCGGCTGGCCGCGCAAAAGGGACTCGACCTGCTGGTGGAGGCGCTGCCGGCCATCATGCATCACCTGAAAATCCAGATTGTCGTGCTGGGTAACGGAGATTTGTCGATGGAGAACGCCTTCCAGTGGGCCGGGCACGCCTTCCGCGGGAAGGTTGGCGCCTACCTCGGTTTCGATGGCAAGCTGGCGCGGCTCATCCAGGCGGGCAGCGATTGCTTTGTCATGCCCAGCCGGGCGGAGCCGTGCGGTCTGACGCAGATGTATGCGATGCGCTACGGCACGCCGCCGGTCGTGCGCGCGACCGGCGGGCTGGTGGACACGGTCGAGAACTTCGCGGAAGGGCAGGGGCGCGGCACGGGATTTGTCTTCCACGACGCCACGGCGGGAGCGCTGGCTGACACGCTCGGCTGGGCCTGCGCCACCTACTACGACCGGCCGGCGGAATTCGCCGGGTTGCAGCAGCGCGCGATGGCGAAGGACTTTTCGTGGCGCCGGAGCGCCGCGCAATACGTTGAACTCTACCGCTGGGCGGTCGAGCGCCGCACCGGGGTTTATCCCGCCTGAGCGACGACGGCCTTGGGCGTGTGGAAAAAGCGGTTGTGGGCCACGTCGTCGACCGTGATTTCCTCATCCAGCGATTCCCACTGGATGGTCCGGCCGGCCCCGTGCAGCTGGATTTTTTCGAGCTCGGCCTGCGAGGCGTTGGCGAGGACGGCGTATTTGCTGGCCGGAAAGCTGACCGAACGGCGGGCGTTGATCTCGAGATAAATGCGCCGGCCCTGGACCCAGCAGCGCAGGGCGGTGAGAGGCGGGATGACGGTTTGGGCGGTGTCCATCCCCCGAGGTTACGCGGCTCCGCGGAAATAGCAATTTATCCCGCAGGAGGTGGAACCCGACCTCCCGTCGTCGCCAAGGCTATGGCGGGCAGGCCGGACGGGTTCATGTGATGAGCTGCGGCCCGGGCTCATCCGCCTTAACCAGAAGCTTCGGCGCGACTTCGCCGGCCTTTGGCAGGCTCAGTATTTGTTCATCACCTGCCACATGATCCAGGTGAGGCTGAGGCTGAGGATGATGATGCCTGAGAGCCCGAAGATGACCGAGACGACATTGAAGCCGGTGATGAAGACGAGGCCGATGATGAGAAGATTCCCCCCGACGAGCATCAGCCAGAAGTCGCGTTTGCGCTTGGACTTGATCTCCTTGATTTGCACCTCGTTCAGGCCGAATTGATTTTCCTTGGCGCGATTCTGCTGGAGGACGGCGTAGACGTCGTTCGGGTCGGCCGTGCGGTTGACGCCGCCCGAAGGCGGGGCCTTCCGGGTGGCAGGGACGACATGGCCAGCCGCGATCGCATGCTCCTTCGCGGTCGGCGACGGCGGAGACCCGGGCGCGTTGTCTCGCTTGAATTCGCGCTCCTTGAAGCCGTAAACCTTCGGTGGCGGATCGTCCGGTTCCATGGGCGCACACTGGGTTTACCGGGGGATTTTGCAGCCTAAATGTTGCGTAACAACGCGGCTAACGGCGGCAAACCTTGCGGTAGATGGCTTCGTAGCGGGGCACGATGGCGGCGGCGGAAAATTGCCGGCGGGCGCGCGCTTGCGCGACGCGGCCCATGGCGGTGCGACGGGCGGGGTCGCGCAGCAGGGACTCAATGGCGTGGGTCATGGCCCCGGTGTCGGGGAACCGCACAAGCAGGCCGGTTTCGCCCGATACCGTGACCTCGGGGATGCCGCCGACGGCAAAGGCCACGCTGGGACAGCCGACACTCATCAACTCAAGGATGCTCAGGCAGAAACTTTCCACCTCGGAGGTGAACAGCCCGAGGTCGGCGGTGGCGAGATAGCCTTCGATATCGGTCACGCGCTCACGGACAATAATGCGATCAACGAGGCCAAGACGCCGGGCTTCCGCGAGCAGCGGGCTGGGATCGCCGCCCGCCAGGACGACGAGCTTGAAGGGGAGGAGCGGTTTCAGTCGCGCGACGGTGTCGAGCAGCAGGTCGAGCCGCTTGAGCGGACGGAGATTCGAGACGTGCAGCAGCATCGCCTCGCCGTCGGCCAGGCCGAGTTCGCGGCGCACCTCCGTGCGCGAGTGCTCCGCCGGGTGCGGCTCGAAGAAATTGTGGATGACCTCGACGGGCCGCTTGACTCCGAGCAGGCGCACCGTTTCCCGCCGCATGAACTCCGAGACGGTGGTGATGGCGTCGGAATGCTCCAGCGCGTGGCGGATGGCGGGGCCGTAGCCGGGATCGCGGCCGAGCAGAGTGGTGTCGGTGCCGTGGAGCGTGGTGATGACCTTGGGCCGGCGGTCCGCCGGCAGCATGGAGCAGGCGAGGAACGCGGCGGTGGCGTGCGGCACCGCATAGTGGACATGCAGCACGTCGAGCGCGTGGTCGCGGCTGACCTCGGCCATCTTCACCGAGAGTGGCAGCGTATAGTCGGGATACTTGAAGAGGTCGTAGCTGTTGACCTGCACCGGGTGAAAAAAGATCCTCTCGCCGGCCGGCATCCGGAACGGCTGCTCGTAGCTGATGAAGTGCACCTCGTGGCCGCGGGCCGCGAGCTCCTCGCCCAGCTCGGAGGCGAGAATCCCGCTGCCTCCGACGGACGGATAGCAGGTGAGGCCGATCTTGAGCGGGTGTTCAGGCATGCCGAAAAGATAAGATTTTTAACGCAGAGGTCGCGGAGAACGCGGAGGAACGGAGAAGGGAAACTCTCTGCGACCTTCGTGTTCTCCGCGTTTCAATGGATTGGGCTTTAAGATAAATCATTCTAAAAGCCGCGGGCGGCGCGGGTCAGGGGTGCGAGCGAGTTAAAGACCAGCGGGTCGTTCGGCCAGAGGGGCTGGGCGTGTTCCAGTCCGGCGCGCAGGCCGTGCACCCGCGCCCGGGCCAGCTGCAGCTCGACATAGTTGCGGGTGCGCAACTGCGAGGTATGCGCGGCCATCGCCTTGGTCCAGGTGGCGATGACCTCCGGTGCGGAAATGTCGATCAACACAGGCGGGGCGCCGGCGGGCTCGGCGTCGGGCGAAACGGCGTAGAAAAACAACTGACCGATGGCGTGGGGCGGCTGTGTCCTCAGTTCGGCCAATCCGCCGTAGCGGGCCAGGCGGGTGGCATCGCGCGCAATCTGCCCGAGCCGATAGTGATCGGGGTGCTGATTCTGTTCCAGCGTGGGCGCGAGCACAATGCCCGGGCGGAGGCGGCGGATAATGCCGGCAAGTTTGATGGCATGCGCAGCCTTCACTTCGAGATGAGCGTCGCCGTCGAGTTCGATGAATTCGAGTGTGGCACCAAGAATTTTCGCGGCTTTTTTCGCCTCGGTGGTGCGCTGGGCGGGTGTGCCGTTCGTGCCAGCCTCGCCGCGCGAGCAAACGACGAAATGAACCGGCCGGCCGGAGCGCGTCTCGCGGGCGATGATCCCGCCGCAGCCGAACTCGATGTCGTCGGGGTGGGCGCCAAAGGCCAGCCAAGGTTCAGACGGGGAGGTCGGTGTAAGCTTCATCGGAGCGGTCAATGGGGTCACGAGGGACGAAAGTTATTTCGGGGGCGTCGGCTTTGTTCAAGTAAGCCTGCTCGCCAGCGCCGCAGATGTAATGGGTGCAGTGAACCACGGATTGCATCCAGCGCAACCGGGTGTCGCGGGTCGGGCTGATCTGCTCCTTGGTGAAATCCGCCTTGGGCAAATCAATATAACAATCGCCGCCCTCATGCAGCTTCAGCGCGCCGCCGATCAACCGGGCCCGGACCGTTTCGCCCTCGTGCGGCACATCCACGAAGAAATCCCTCACATCGCAAGCAGACCGGCGGACGGAAGGGTCGCCCGAGCGGACGACGCGGATGCCATCAAGCAGCCCCATGCGGCGATACATCTCGAGGCAGAAGTCGGCGACGTTTGTGGCGGTGACTTGTTTGAAGGCCGCGATCCAGCGGGGATCGACGTAGACCGGCAGCTGGCGGGCGGTGTGAGCCTGCCAGTCGGACGGGATGCGCTTGAGGAAGAGCGGGGAGAATTTCCGCTGGAGCTTGTTGGCGAAACTGAAGTTGAGGGTCGTCGGCTCGCCGGTCTTGCGGTGGCGCAGCGTGGTCTGGGTCTCGCGGCAGTCATGATCGCTATCATGGCAGAAGAAAACGAGCTCACCGCCGAGCTCGGCCTGGAGCCGGCGGGCGGTGGCGAACTTCGCGTAGAGGAACCGCCGCGGGAAAAACCCGCAGGGCTGCTGGCCGAAACAGATGACAGGCGCACTCATGAGGTGGCGGGCTCGCGCGAGAAGCCGAGCACAGCCTGCAGGATTAGACTAAACAGCATGCAGGCCGCGCAGCCGATGACGTTATACCAGAGATAGGAAATGCTGAGCGTGAAATAGAACACGAAGACCATCGTCTGCGCCGCCAGCGCGGCCCAGAACACCGCCGTGCCGCTGATTTTTTTGAGGAAGAAGGCGACCAGAAACATGCCGAGCACCACGCCGTAGAAGATGGAGCCGACAATGTTGGTCGCCTGGATCAGGTTCTCCGCCAGCGAGGCAAACAAAGCGAAGCCGATGGCGACGAGGCCCCACAGCGCGGTGAACCACTTCGAGGCCGTCACGTAATGGGCGTCGGTGGCGTCGCGCTTGACGACGTGCCGGTAGATATCGACCACGGTGGTCGAGCCCAGGGCGTTGAGCTCGCCGGCCTTCGACGAGAAAGAGGCGGCGAAGAACACCGCCACGAGCAGGCCGATCACACCGTGCGGCAGGTGATCCAGGATGAAGGTGATGAATACGTAGTCGGAATCACTGGTGGATGTCTTCGGGTCCGCCTGGCGGAGCACGGCCTTGGTCTCCGTGCGCGCGGCCTCGGTGCGCTGGTGCGCCGCCAAGGCGGCGGCGCGGGCGGTTTCCGCCGCAGCCAGATCGCCGGCGTGTCGCGCCGCAATCCAAGCCTGGATTTGCTTCTCCTTGTCCGCGTGCGCCGCGGTGAAGTCCGTCTCCAGGGCGCGGAGCTTGTCGCCGGAGCCGTGCTCGGCCTGATAGTGCCAGGCGGCTTGGTTGAAATAAACCGGCGGGCGCTCAAATTGGTAGAAGACAAACACCAACGCGCCGAGCAGCAGGATGCAGAACTGCATCGGGATCTTGAAGACGGCGTTGAACATCAGGCCGAGCCGGCTCTCGCGCAGCGAGGCTCCGGTGAGATAGCGCTGCACCTGCGACTGGTCGGTGCCGAAATAGGACAGGGCGAGAAACATGCCGCCGAGCACGCCGGTCCAGATGGTGTAGCGCCGGTCGGGGTTGAGGGAGAAGTCCACCGCCTCCAGCTTGTGGAAGCCGCCGGCAACCGTGAGGGCGTCGCCAAAGGTGAGCCCGGCGGGCAGCCGGGCGAGCAGAACGAAGAAGGCGGTGACCATGCCGATGAAGATCACGCCGATCTGGTATTTCTGCGTGAGGTTCACCGCGTCACTGCCGCCGGTCACGGTGTAGAACACGACCAGCAGGCCGGTGCTCACGATCGTGAGATTGAGCGGCCAGCCCATGACGGTGGAAAGCACGATGGCCGGCGCATAAATGGTGATGCCGGCGCCGAGCCCGCGTTGGAGGAGAAACAGGCCGGCACCGAGCAGGCGCGTCTTGGTGTCGAATCTTTTGCCGAGGTATTCGTAGGCGGTGTAGACGTTCAGCCGGCGGTAGATGGGCAGGAAGACGACGGCGATGATGATGAGGGCGAGCGGCGCGCCGAAGTAGTTCTGCACGAAACCGAGCCCGCTCTCATAACCCTGGCCGGGCGTGGACAGGAAGGTGATGGCGCTGGCCTGGGTGGCCATGACCGAGAGGCCGATGGTGAACCAGCGGGTCTCGCGCGAGCCCTTGAGATACGAGCGCAGGTTGTGGTGGCCGCGGGTGCGCCACATGCCATAGGCCGCGATGCCGACGAGCACGCCGAGCAGGACGAGGTAGTCGAGGACGTTCACGAATACATTTCCGTCAGCACCGTGAGCAGACCGATCCACAGGACGAAGACGCTGAGCACGAAAAGGTAGACGGAGCGCCACGAGCGCAGCCCGGGCAGACCAGTGGACTCGTCGTCGACAGGTTTTTGCTCAGGGGCGTTCATCGAGTGGCGGACCGGACGCCTTATTTCCCCAGCGAAACCAGGTTGGCGAACAAACGATAGGCACCGGGCACGCCCGCGGGCAACTGCCGGAAGAAGGCGAGCCCGGTATACACGTAGTAACCCTTGCCATGCCGGGCGACGAGGATGCTGCTATTGGGCTGAGCCTCGCCCGGGTCGCTCATCGCGAGGAGTGCGGTATAGTGGTCCCTGTCCCAGGAGCTCGGGAAATACGCGCCGCGTTCCTGCACCCAGCCGGTGAAGTCAGCCGGGCCGATGCGGTTCGGGCCATTGAGCGCCGCGTGGTCGGTGGCGACAAATGTGACGGGCGCCGTCTCGTCGGTGACGCGCAGCGCCGGCGCCGGGCCCTCGATCGAAAGCGGATACGGCCCGAGCTGTGGGGCTTTCAGGCCATTGGGCCGGTTGTATTGGGCGATGACGGTGCCTCCCGCCTCGACCCACGCGAAGAGCCCGGGCAGGTTGTCCTTGAGATCGGTGCGCTCGTTGAAGGCGCGCACGCCGATGACGACGGCGTCGAGCCCCGCGAGTTTTTCCGGGGTCAGGTCGGCCCCGGTCAGCGGGCGGACGACGTAGCCCATTTGCTCAAGGCATTCGGCCACGGAATCGCCGGCGCCCGGGAGATAGCCCACGTTCAGGCCGCGGGTGACCAGCGCGAAGCTCGCCACCCGGGCGCGGGCCGGCGGCTGCAGCAGTTGAACGGGGATATGGTCGTAGCGGATTTCATATCGCTGATTGGAATACTTGTGGCCGTCGATCTCCGCGGTAGCAGTGAGCCGTCCGGAATCGGGCTGCACTGGTGCGGTCACGTTGAAGATTACGCGGGCCTTGTCACCGACGTTGGGCAGACGGAAATTTTGCTGGGCGGGCGCGACCGACCAGCCGGCCGGCGCCTCGAGGCGAAGGACCCCGGCGTTGACGGTGCGCGCGGCCGTGACTTCGACTGTGACAGCCTTCGTGGTGCCGGGTGCGAGAAGGAAGATCTCGGAGTTCAGTGCGAGCGAGACAGGCGGGATGATGTCGAGGCGGCGACGAGTGCCGCCAGAAACGAAGACCGGTTCGGTGCCGAGTATCAGCGTTTGAGCGCCGATGGCGTATTCGACCTCGACTCTCACGCTTGGTGGATTCTCAGGCAGGCCGATGAGGCTGGGATCGCTGACGCGCGCGATACTCGCGGCGCCTTCCTCGCGCAGCCAGTAGGGTTGGGTCAGCGGCGTATCGGTTGGGATCGTGATTATGCCTTTGTCGGCGTCACCGACTGCGGCGACCCGACGACCGTTTACATAGTATCGCGGAACGGAACTCGAATGGGGCAACACCGCCCCGGCGGTCTTAATTGCAATCTTTTCGCCGGGCACGACCTCGGCTTGCTCGATCGTGGCTTCGACCTGCAGGCCGAGGCAGGCCTGCAAAATGCGATCGAGCTGCGCGCGTTTGTCGGCGACGAGCGGATCGGTCGGGACCGCAGCGAGCTTAGTGCGAATGGCCAGCAACGCGGGCACGGAAGCGGCGGGATCGTCCGCCTTGAACTGGGCGAGCGCGGCTTCCGCGAGCTGTCCGATTTCCGCCCCGCCGGGGACGCGATTCCAAGTGAGATCAATCCCATCCATGAGGTCAGAGGCACCGTTGCTGGCTGCTGCCAGCCCGGTGTTTGTCCAGGCTGGGCCGCCTGGCAAACCGGCGAGCAGCATGAAGTCCTGCATATTGGGTCCGGTGGCGGTGCGGCCGGAAAAGCCGCCGAGGCCCTGCGTCTTGTGCATGCCGCGGCTGCGGTTGGCGATGGTGCCGAATGTCTCGCCCGATACCGGATCGGTGCCGGCGATGTCCATCTGCACGGTCGGGCCGGTCAAGCCGCCAGCGCTGGAGCCGCCAAATGAATTCCAGACGACACGCTTCGGTTGCCAGACGGTCAGGCTTTGCGCGAGCTGCTCGGGATAGGCCGTAGGATCGCCGGCGAGTTTGAACGCTTCGACGGCGAGAATGGCCGACGCGGTGTGGTGCCCGTGCCCGCCGCTGCCGGGTGGGATCGGGAAACGGGTGACGATGACATCTGGCCGGAACTGACGGATGACGCGGACGACATCGGACAGCACCTGGTCGCGGTCCCAGAAGCGCAGCGTCTCCTCGGGCGACTTGGAGAAGCCGAAGTCGATGGCGCGGGTGAAGAACTGCCGGCCATGGTCGAGCCGGCGGGCGGCGAGCAGCTCCTGGGTGCGGGCGACGCCGAGTTTCTCGTCGAAATCGCGGCCGAGTTCGTTCTGGCCGCCGTCACCGCGGGTGAGCGAAAGGTAGCCGACGCGGTAACCGCGGCCCAGGGAGAGATAGGTGATGAGCTGGGTGTTCTCGTCGTCCGGATGCGCGCCGACATGCAGGACGGTGCCCATCGTGCCGAAACTCCGCAGCTCCTGGGTGAGCGCATTCGCTGGCAAAGGCTCGGCCAAGCTAACGGTGGCGACCGTGGCAATGGCGCCGAGCACTGCGAGAGCGCGGCGCCAGGAGGGGAAATCCATGACCGGTGACGGCTACTTCTTGACCGTGAAGGGCAGTGAGAACTGCGTATTCTCCCACATGATCTTCAACACGCCGCCACCCGTCGCCTTGTCGTTCTCGATGGCCAGAGTCAGCTGGTCTACTGTCTTCTCAAGCAGCTCTTTCTTCAAGTCGATCCGTGCGATGTCATGTGCCTCATCGACGGGGACGCCCCATTTGCCGACGTTGGTGCTGAAGGCCAGTTTTGTGGTGCCGGTTTCCGACGGGACGAGGTAGAGGGTATAGGAACCGGCGGGAATCGTGGTTGCGCCGATGACGAGTGGCAGCGGGGTGACGAGGAGGGTGGCTTCGTCGGCGCCGAGGCGGTAGGCCTTGCCCCACGGCACCAGGGCGCCCCAGATTTTGCGGATGTCGCCGGTCTTGGGATCTTTCGAGAAAGGGCGGCCGTAGCTAATGGTGACCAAGGTGCCGGTGCGGCGATCGCCCCCGATATAAGTGCTGATGGTCTCGTGCGGGCTGGTGCCGCCGCTGGAGGCGACGCGCGGCTTGGCTGGCGTGACGGGCTGGGCGGCGGGCATGGGAGCGGTGCCGTCGAGGCGGGCGATAAGCACCTCGTTCAAATGGACGTATTCGTCCTTCACCGAACCGCCGGCCTTGTTGGCGCCCTCGATCGAGGCCTTGGCCGTGGCGATGGCGCCCTCCTTGTCGCCCATTTTCTCCTGAACCAGCGCCTTGCGGTAAACGTAATAGAAAGCGCCGGGCTGCTCCGCGATCGCGGCGTCCATCCAGCCGAGGGCTTTCTTCAGATCCAGATTGTGTTCGAGGTAGAACATTGCGGCCGGCACGTAGGGCTTCTTGGAAGTGTCCGAGGCCATGACGGACTCGATCTGCGGCACGAGGGTGGTCAGGACATCGACCTCGACCTTCACGGGCACGAGGGTTTTTTCCCAGGCGAACTCCAGCAGGGCCGACTCATCATGCAGGTGATTGAAGGTGATGGTGAAATTCTCGAGCGGCAGCGGCAGGGCGAAGGGTGTGGCCTTGATGCGGGCCACGTCGTTTTTCATGTCGTAGGCGTAAGCGCCCCACTGGGACATGTTCTTGTGGATGATGACGGTCCACTCGGTCTTGCCCGGGATGGTGAACAGCTCATAGGTGCCGGCGGGGATGGGGGTGCCGTTGAGCTTCACGTCGGTGCTGAAGGTGATCTTCGTGGCGGTGTTGGCGCCGGTGCGCCAGACTTGGTCGTAGGGGACGAGGTTGCCGAAAATTTCGCGACCCTTCATGCCGGGGCGGCAGTATTCGATCGTGATGTCGGTGAGACCGACGCGCTGCTTGAGCGTGGAGGCGGGGCTGGGTTGGGGAATGTCGAGCTTGGGAGCGGCGGGCTTGGCGGCGGGGGCGGCGGCCGGCGCGGCTTGGGCGAACAGACCGGTCGCAAGGACCGAACCGGCAATGACTGCAACGAGGGGGCGGAGTATGCGGATAGTCATGAGGAAGATAAGAGAAGTCAGGGTGGTAAGAGATTCCACATTTTTCGACGAAAGGCCAAAGGCCCAGATCCATGAGGGCAAAAAAAGCGGAAGAAATTTGTTGACTAGACTAAACGGTCAACTATTCGTTGGTGCATGGGTAGAACTTCAGACGCCAACGAACGCTTGATGGACGCCGCTCTCGACCTGATCTGGGAAGAGAGCTACGGTGCCATCACGATTGATGATATCTGCAAGCGGGCCGACGTGAAGAAGGGCAGTTTCTATTACTTCTTCAGCTCGAAGTCCGATCTGGCCGTCGCCGCGCTGGAGCGGATGTGGGCGCAAACTTGGAAGCCCCGGATGGACCAGAGTTTTTCACCCTCCGTCGATCCGCTGACCAGGCTCACCACCTACCTCGAATCGATCTACCAAAAGCAGGTCGAGGTGAAGCAGCAGCATGGCAAGGTGCTCGGCTGCCCCATTGTGTCCGTCGGCTCGGAAACCAGCACGGGCGAGGTCGACGTCAACGGCAAGATCCGCGAGATTCTCAACCGCAAGCGTCGCTACTACGAATCGGCGATCCGCGATGCCCTGGCCGACGGGCTTATCGAGCCCTGTGATCCGGCGGAAAAGGCCGGCGCCTTGGCGGGCCTGATCGAGGGCATCGTTTGCCAGTGCCGGATCATGAACGATCCCGAAGTCGCCCGCACACTGCCCGAAACCGCGCTCCGCATGCTCGGAGCCAAGCAACCCGCCGCCGCATCCCTCAAAGCCTGAACCGTTCAGCGCACAGCCTCCCGGCGTGCGCACTTTTTTCGCCTTAATCCTAGATAACCAGTCAACTACAATCACTTCAAACCATGAAAAACAAGATTCCAAACACATCTTCGACACCCTTGGCAATGAACCTCCACGCTACCACGCCTCGCCAGCGGATCTCTCGTATCACGAGCCGGTTTACCCGCTCACTCACACTGCCTTCGTCGCGGTTCACATTTCCGCTGGGCAGTCTGGGGGACCCGACCTTGCTCGAGCGTCTTCATCTCCCGCTCACCCGGGAGCGCTACTGACCGCAGATCTCCTCCTTAATTTTTAACTCCCTTCAATTCATGAACACGCTCATCTCCGTTTCCAACGACTCCTTCGCCGCCGATGTGCTCGACGCATCCCAACAGCAGCCCGTGCTCGTCGACTTCTGGGCGTCCTGGTGCGGCCCTTGCAAGGCCCTCGCCGTCCCGCTCGATGAGATCGCCACCGAGCGCGCCGGCCAGGCTGTGATCGCCAAGGTCGACATCGACGCACATCCCGAACTCGCCGCCCGCTACGGCATCCGCTCGATCCCCTCCCTGCTCATCTTCCGCGCCGGCGAGGTCATCGACACCCTGGTCGGCGTCCATCCCAAGTCCACCATCCTCCGGCGCCTCGATGCCGTCACCCGGTCCGCGGGCGCTGTTACCGTCTGACTCTCCAATCCTTTTCAAACCTAATCCACGACATCTCCATGCAATCCCAGTCTTCCACGTTCCTTTCTCGTCTGCGCGCCCGTCCGGTGCTTCTCGCCACCGGCTTGCTGATCGCGGTCGGTGCCAGCTTCTATCTCGCCCTGCCCACCGGCCTGCACGCCGCCCCGCCCGCCGCTCCCGTCGCGCCACCCGCGCCGAAGGTGACGGTGGCCCCGGTCGAGCAGCAACTCGTCACCGAGTTCGAGGAACTCACCGGCCACATCGATGCCATCGAGACGGTCGAGCTCCGCGCCCGCGTCTCCGGTCACCTCGAAACCGTCCACTTCCAGGCCGGCCAGCTCGTGAACAAGGACGACGTGCTCTTCACCATCGATCCGCGCTGGCATCGGGCGCAGTTCGATCTCACGACGGCCCGCGCCGACGTCGCCGAGCGCGAGGCGAAGCGTGCCGAGGATCTCCTTGCAGCCTCCGCCATTTCCAACGAGGAGGCCGAAAGCCGGCGCGCCCTCGCGGCCGAAGCCCGCGCCCAGCTGGCCACGGCCCGCCTCGACCTTGAGCACACCGAGGTCCGCGCGCCCATCAGTGGCCGCATCAGCCGCGCGTTCGTGACTCCGGGCAATCTCGTCTCGGGCGCCCCCGGCGGCGGAACGCTTCTCACCACCATCGTCACCGTCGGCGACGCCTACGTCTACGCCGATATCGACGAGTCCACGCTGCTGAAGTTCAACCGGCTCGTTCGCGAAAACCGCATTTTCACCCGGAACGGCCGCATTCCGGTCGACCTGCAGCTCGCCGACGAGTCCGGGTTCCCCCGGCACGGCTTCATCGAGTCGACCGACAACCACGTCAATCCCGCCACCGGTTCCCTGGCCGTCCGGATGATGTTTCCGAACACCGACGATGCCCTCATCCCCGGCCTCTTTGCCCGGGTCCGCGTCCCGGTCGGCGCCCCGCAGTCCACGCTGCTCATCAGCGAGCGCGCCATCGGCACGGACCAGAGCCAGAAGTTCGTCCTCGCGGTCGGCCGGGACAACACCGTGACCTACCGCACGGTGAAGCTCGGCGCGACCGTCGCCGGCAAACGTGTCGTCCGCGAGGGCTTGCACCCCGGTGACTCGATCATCGTCAACGGCCTCCAGCGCGTGCGCCCCGGCATGATTGTCTCGCCCGAACAGGAAACCGTCGCCCAGGTTGCGCCCCCGGCGCCGGCCGCCGGCGAAAAAATCACCGCCCTCCACTAACCCGGTTCCGCGCCACTGCTCCGCCCAAACGGGCCGCCTGATCGCGGCCTCCCTGGCCACCGCCTTGCCCTCCAACCGCTCCCTCCCATGAACTTCTCCGACTACTTCATCAAGCGCCCGATCCTCGCCGGCGTCATCTCGATCATCGTCTTCCTCGTCGGCGCCATCGCGCTCTTCCGGTTGCCGATCAGTGAATATCCCGAGGTCGTCCCGCCGACCGTTGTCGTGCGCGCCGTCTATCCCGGTGCGAATCCGAAAACGATCTCCGAAACCGTCGCCGCCCCGCTCGAGCAGGCGATCAACGGCGTGGAGAATTCGCTCTACATGTTCTCGCAGGCGACGAGCGACGGCGTGATGACGCTCACCATCACGTTCAAGATCGGCACCAACCTCGATAACGCGCAGGTGCAGGTGCAGAACCGCGTCTCGCAGGCGCAGCCGAAGCTCCCCGCGGAGGTCCGCCAGCTCGGCGTCACCACGACGAAGACCTCGCCCGACCTCCTCATGGTCGTGCACCTCTTCTCGCCCGACAATCGCTACGACGACATTTATGTCCGCAACTACGCCGCGCTCCAGGTCCGCGACGTGCTCGCACGTCTCGACGGCGTCGGCCAGGTCCGCATCTTCGGCTCCGGCGATTACGCGATGCGCGTGTGGCTCGACCCGAACAAAGTCGCCGCGAAAGGCATGACCGCGTCCGATGTCGTCGCGGCCATCCGCGAACAAAACGTCCAGGTCGCCGCCGGCGGCGTCGGCCAGCAGCCGACCTCGCGCCCCGTCGACACCGAACTCCTCATCAACACCAAGGGCCGTCTCGCGTCCGAGGAGGAGTTCGGTGAAATCATCGTGAAGAACGGCGCGCAGGGCGAACGCGTGCTCCTTCGGGACGTCGCTCGCCTCGAGCTCGGCGCCTCCGAATACGCGCTGCGCTCGCTGCTCAACAACAAGCCCGCCGTCGCACTCCCCATCGCGCAGCTTCCCGGCTCCAACGCCATCGCGACCTCCGATGCCGTGCGCGCCACGATGAAGGAGCTGAAGAAAGACTTTCCCGAGGGACTCGACTACGACATCGTCTACGACCCAACGGTCTTCGTGCGCGAGTCGATTCGCGCCGTCGTGCACACGCTGCTCGAGGCCATCGCGCTCGTCGTGCTCGTCGTGATCATCTTCCTGCAGACCTGGCGCGCGTCGATCATTCCGCTCGCCGCCGTGCCCGTCTCGCTCGTCGGCACGTTCGCGGTGATGCACGCGCTCGGCTTCTCGATCAACGCGCTCTCGCTCTTCGGCCTCGTGCTCGCGATCGGCATCGTCGTGGACGACGCGATCGTCGTCGTCGAAAACGTCGAGCGCAACATCGCCCTCGGCAAGACGCCCTTTGAGGCCACGCGCCAGGCGATGCGCGAAGTCACCGGCCCGATCGTCGCGACCGCGCTCGTGCTCTCGGCGGTGTTCATCCCGACGGCGTTCATCACCGGACTCACGGGTCAGTTCTACAAGCAGTTCGCGATCACCATCGCGATTTCGACGGTCATCTCCGCGTTCAACTCGCTCACGCTTTCGCCGGCGCTCAGCGCGCTGCTGCTCCGTGACCACAGTGCCCCGAAGGACCGGCTCACGCGCTTCATGGACACCGCGTTCGGCTGGTTTTTCCGTCCGTTCAATCGCTTCTTCGAATGGGCGTCGCACAAGTATTCCAACGGCGTCGCGCGCCTGCTGCGGCTCTCCGCGATCGCGCTCACGGTCTACGCCGGGCTGCTCGCGTTCACCGCGTTCTCGTTCAAGAAAATCCCGACCGGCTTTGTGCCGACCCAGGACAAGCAATACCTCGTCGCCTTCACGCAGCTGCCGGCCGCCGCCTCGCTCGAGCGCACCGACGCGGTCATCCGCCGCATGAGCGACATCGCGCTCAAGCATCCCGGTGTGGCCAACGCCATCGCGTTCCCCGGCCTCTCGATCAACGGTTTCACCAACTCGCCGAACAGCGGCATCGTGTTCGTCGCGCTCAAGCCTTTCGAGGAGCGCACGACGAAAGACCTCGCCGGCCAGGCCATCGCGCAGCAACTCCAGCGCGAGTTCGGGTCGATCCAGGACGCGTTCATCGCGATCTTCCCGCCGCCACCCGTGCAGGGCCTCGGCCAGATCGGCGGCTTCAAGCTCTACGTCGAAGACCGCGGCGACAACGGCCTCGACGCGCTCTACGGCGCGACGCAGGGCCTGATCGGCAAGGCCTACCAGACACCCGGCCTCGCGGGGATCTTCTCGAGCTTCACGATCAACACGCCGCAACTCGACGCCGACGTCGACCGCGCGAAGGCGAAGGCGCAGGGCGTGCCGCTGCAAAATGTTTTCGAGACGATGCAGATCAACCTCGGCTCGCTCTACGTGAATGATTTCAACCGCTTCGGCCGCACCTACCAGGTCGTGGCACAGGCCGACGCGCAGTTCCGGGAAAGGCCCGAGGACATCCTGCGCCTGAAGACGCGCAACGCCGCTGGCGAACTCGTGCCGCTCGGCTCGCTCGTAAAAATCCGCGACACCTACGGCCCCGACCGCGTGATGCGCTACAACGGCTATCCCGCCGCCGAAATCAACGGCGCGCCCGCGCCCGGTTTCAGTTCGGGTCAGGCCGAGGCGCTCATTCAAAAACTCGCTGACGAAAATCTCCCGCGCGGCATGGCACTCGAGTGGACCGAGCTCACGTTTCAAAAAATCCTCGCGGGCAACGCCGGCCTGTGGGTTTTCCCGCTGAGCATCCTCCTCGTGTTCCTCGTGCTCGCCGCGCAATACGAGAGCTTCCGCCTCCCGTTCGCGGTGATCCTCATCGTCCCGATGGCGCTCTTCTCCGCGATGCTCGGCCTCTGGCTCACGCACGGCGAGAACAACGTCTTCACCCAGATCGGCCTCATCGTCCTCATCGGCCTCGCGGCCAAGAACGCGATCCTGATCGTCGAGTTCGCGGTGAAGCGCCGTGAGGAAGGCGAGGGGATCGTCGAGGCCGCGCTTGACGCCGCCCGGCTGCGCCTGCGCCCGATCCTCATGACCTCGATTGCCTTCATCGCCGGCGTCTTCCCGCTCGTCGTCAGCACCGGGGCCGGCGCCGAGATGCGCCGCGCGATGGGTGTCGCCGTGTTCGCTGGCATGATCGGCGTCACATTCTTCGGCCTCTTCCTCACACCGGTGTTCTACACCGTGCTCGAAAAACTCGGCGTACGCAAAACCGCGCCCGTCGCGCCGCTCGCGGCGCCTGAACACGCATGAGCCCTTCCTCGCGGAAGGCTCCACCGCACATCGAACCTCCCGCAAGTCCGTCATGACTTCCTCTCCCTCGAAACTCATTCCTCTTGCCCTCGGCGCCTTTGCCATCGGCACCGAGAGCTACGTGGTCGCCGGCGTGTTGCCGACGATCGCCTCGGACCTCGGGGTCACGTTGCCCCTCGCGGGGCAGCTGATCACCGCGTTTGCCCTCACCTACGCGCTCGGCTCGCCGCTGATCGCGGTCGCGACGGGCGGCATGGAGCGTCGCCGGCTCCTGCTCGCGTCCATCGCGGCGTTTGGCCTCTTCAATCTTCTCGCGGCGCTCTCGCACACCTACGCGCTGCTGTTCACTGCTCGGATCGGCATGGGGCTGGCGGCGGGCACATTCATGCCTGCGGCGAGCGCTTACGCCGTCGCCGCCACCACGACGGAACACCGCGGTCGCGCTCTCTCGATCATCTACGGCGGCCTCACCGTCGCGATGGTGATCGGCGCGCCCATCGGTGTGTTGCTCGGCGGACACTTCGGGTGGCGCTTCATTTTCATCGGCGTCGCCGCGTTGGTGTTCATTGCGCTGGGCGGACTCGCGCTCACGCTCAAGCGGATCCGGCCCAGCGCCGCGGTGGGTCTCGCGGAGCGCATCGCGATCGCGCGCCGGCCCGACGTGCTGGGCACGCTCGCTGTCACCGTGATCACGATCACCGGCGCCTACACGATCTATTCGTATCTCGCGCCGTTCCTGCAGCAAACCGCGCACCTCTCGGGTGACGCGGTGGCGTTGGTGCTGTTCCTGTTCGGCCTCGGCAGCACCGCGGGTAATTTTCTCGCTGGCGGCGCCACCGATCGGATCGGACCGCGGCGCGTCATTGCCACGGTGTTGATGGGATTGATCGGGTTGTTCGCGCTGCTCTCACTCGTCGGCACGGTTTTTCCGCCGGACGTTGCTCGCTGGATCATCGTGCCGCTGGTCGCACTGTGGGGCTTCGTGGGGTTTTCCTTTCCGTCCGCGCAACAGGCCCACATGGTCACGCTGGCGCCGAAGCTCGCGCCGATCACGCTTTCGCTCAACGCCTCGGCGATTTACCTCGGCGCCTCACTGGGCGCGATGCTCGGCTCGCTCGTCGTCGCCCGCGGATCAGTGGGCGAATTGGGGTGGGTGGGCGCCTCGTGCGAAGTGACCGCGTTTCTTCTCCTGCGATTCACGCGCCGCCGGCACACAGCCCTGGAGCCGAGGCACGAACTCGTCGCGGAGCCAATCACCGAAGCTGCCTGAGCCTGACCGCATTCCAATTCTTGAACATGAAAACAACACTCTTCCTTTTCACCTTTGCCTCGTCTGCTTTCGCCGCCCTGCCGGCGGTCGGTCCCGACTACCAACGCCCAGCGGTCGCCGCGCCCGCCGCCTATCACGATCTGCCCGCCGACCCTGGCGCGTGGAAGCCCGCCGCCTCCGCGGAAGTCCTGCCGCACGGCGACTGGTGGACGCTTTTCGGCGACCCCGCGCTCAATGATCTCGAAGCGCGCGCCCTCGCGGCCAACCAGAACCTTCGGGCCGCCGCCGCCCGCGTCGAGCAGGCCCGGGCCGCCGCCGGCCTCGCCCGCAGCGCCTACTTTCCGTCCGTTGTGGCGGACACGTCGGTTGATCGCGGGCGCACTTCGCGGACCACGGCCAACGTCCTGCCCGTGGAGGAGACCACGACCCACCGCGGCGCGCTCGATGCGTCGTGGGAGCTCGACCTCTTCGGCCGGGTGCGCCGCCTGAACGAGGGCGCCCGCGCCGAGGCCGCCGCCAGCGCGGCTGACTTCGAGAATGTGAGGCTCGCCCTCGCCGCCGAGGTCGCCTCGAGCTACTTCTCGCTCCGCGCCCTCGATCGCGAGGCCGCGTTCGTGGCCGACGGCATCGACCTCCGGCGCCGCGCGCTGGAACTCGTGACTTCGCGCCGGAAGAATGGTGCGGCCACGGATTTCGACGTGGCCCGCGCGGAAACCGAGCTTGCCTCGACCGAGGCGGAGTCCGCCGCCCTGGCGAACCGCCGCGCCGCGCTGCAAAACGCGCTGGCCGTGCTCCTCGGCGAGCCGGCCCCGGGTTTTGCCCTTTCAAACCTCAAATCCGGGATTCCCACCCCGCCGGTCATTCCCGCCGGCCTGCCGAGCGAGCTGCTCGAGCGCCGGCCCGATGTCGCCGCGGCCGAGTCCGCGCTGGCCGCCGCCAACGCGCGGATCGGCGTGGCCAAGGCCGCCTTCTTTCCCGCGATCTCGCTCACGGGTTCCGCCGGCTATGCGAGTGGCGACATCGACCGGCTGTTTAACAGCGGCTCGCGCCTGTGGTCCATCGGGCCGAGCCTCTACCTGCCCATCTTCCAGGGCGGCCGCAACCGCGCCAACCTCCAGCGCAGCCGCGCCGCCTACGAGGAAAACGTCGCGCTCTTCCGCCAGCGCGTGCTCGTCGCCTTCCGCGAGGTGCAGGACGCGCTCACCGCCACGCAACTCCTCGCGGCGCAGGCCGCGGCCCAGGAGCGCGCCGTCGCCGCCGCCCGCCGCGCGGGCACGCTGGCGCAAACGCGCTACGACGCCGGTTTCGTCAACTACTTCGAGGTCATCGACGCCCAGCGCACCGTGCTCAACTCCGAGCGCGCCGCCACCCAGCTCTCGGCGCAGCGCCTCGTGAACAGCGTCGCTCTCGTCAAGGCCCTCGGCGGCGGCTGGTCCGCCGCCCCGCCGGTCGCCGCCCGCTAACGATCCTTTTCACCATGATCACTGCAACCCTCATCCTCGTTGCCCTCGTCCTCGTCGTCGGGACCGACGGCGATACCTCAACTGAATGACGAATTTCCGCCCGAGGTCCGTGTTGGCAAGGCCGGATCATCGGGCTCGATCGAGCAAATCGCGCCATGTCCCCATCGCCCGTCATTGCCCGCCAACTGTCCCGCTGGTTGCGTCCAGGGTTTCTCCTCGGCCTGATTCTTTTTCCGGCGATGCTCCCCGCGCAAACGGAGCGACAGATTGATTTCGAAACCGTGGCGTCGTTCGGCTTGATCGGTGTCGGCCAGGGGGAACCGGCGGATACGCTGGCCAGCGTGGAGGTGCGGCTGGCGCAGAACTGGCATGGCATCCGGCCCTGGCTGGGCACCTCGGTGGTCGGCAATGGCACGTGGTTTGCGGGCGCCGGCTTTGTCCGCGATTTCACGCCCTCGCCCGACTGGGTGGTCACACTTGGCACCGGACCCTTCTACTACAAGAGCGACAAGCGCGACCTCGGGCTGGATCTGGAGTTCTATTCCTTCATCGAAGCCACCCGGCGCCTCCGGCATGATGTGCGGGCCGGCTTGCGGGTTGGGCACCTGTCCAATGGCGGATTGGGCCGGCGCAATCCCGGCACGGAGGATGTGACGCTGGTGCTGGTGCTTCCGCTCACGCGGGCGAGAGCCAGCGCGCTGCGCCACAGCAATTTCCCTTCGCCGGTGCGCAACGATGTTATGCCGGCCATGTCCGACTGACCGCCGGGTCTCGCATACGCGAAACGTGGTGCTGACGTTCTTGAGCTAGGCTGGGATGCTCGGTGAGGTAAAAGGTAAAGCATGACCACTTTTTGCCAGTCCTCGGACACAAGCCGGTGTAACTGGCCACTTGCCGGCGATTGCGGAAGCGATGCCAGTCGCCGACCTCGCGGGTGAGCAGCTCCCAAGTCATCGACCCCAAGCCCAAGGTCAGGTTCTTCGGCGCGCCCTGCTGCAGTTGCGCGGTGAGGGCTTGCAGCTCGGCCGAGTGCATCGAGGACCAGCTCCAGTCGCCTGGGAAATAGTGCCGACCCCAACGAAAACGATTTACCTGTAATCGCAGCCAGTGATCTGAGCCCGAGCAACGAGGCATGGCGGGCGAGGACAGACCACCACAATTCATCCTGGCACAGGCCTCTAAGTAGGGGTGTCATCCTGCTCCTGAAACAAGTGCTCGACACATTTCTTTGCGGCTTTTTTGGATTCCCGCACGAGCGCGTTATCAAATACAGTTGTCGCGAGAGTGATGGCGTTGCTCCTGCCTTTCCATGATTCCGGTTTTGGCAGTTCCTTTGGCATCAGGTCGTCGTAGGCGTCCAAGCCTTCTTTGGTCCGTAAGGCGCGGATGGCATCCCGAACCGGCAGTAATTCATCGTTCGCGACCTGATTCAGTATCCCTGCAGTGATCTTCTCGGGCACCTTCGGCGTGCTGTTTAGTATCACTCTTTCTTGTACAAATGTGATCAGTGCTTTCGCGATGGCGGGTATGCCCTGTGTTAGTTTATAAATCCTTTTCTCCAATAATGGGGTGAGGCTTGTAGTAGAGCTCGTGTATTGATACTGCCACAGCGTACGTATGATTGTCACCCACTCGGGATCGTTGGCCTCAAATGGCAGCCAGCGCTCACCCAACATCCGCCGTCCATCCGCAAACTCCGCGTTAAGCATGGCCTGTGATTTGGGTGTTCCCATGAAAAGGATAGGAATCTTGATCGTATTCGCGATCTTCACCAACAGCTTGAGCAAGCGGCGATCCTCTTGATTTGCGCATACAATGTTCCCCATGCGGTCGGCTGCGCAGAGATTGATGCGGCTGCCGTAATTAACTTTCTCGATTTTCAACACATGCCGGTTACCTCGAATCCTAAATGGCCAAGCATATTTTCAACGGCACCGTTTATGGTGCCAAGGTCCGCGGGCGCTCGCTTGGCTGCCAACTCGCCACTGTGGCGAATCGTGAATTCGGGTAATCAAGAACCATGGCTCCGGCACCCGCTGCTCTCAGGTTTGCTTATTGGCCTCACCCGAAGGTCGCCACGGCAATTGCGCTCCTCGAAAAAAAGGCGTGTGGAGACATCCAATTGGCAAAACTCACCCTCGGGCTCTACGCCTTTGTCAACCGTTCGTCGGGAAAGGATCTCTTTCCTAAATACCAGTGGGCGAATACCGACATCTGGAAGTTTCCACCGCATATGCAAGCGTGCGTAAAACTTATCTTGGCATGGAGTTGCAGGAAAGTCGTGGTGATCAATGCGATTATGTTAAGCAAGATGTATCGGCTAGTAAACTTCCATTTCGGCCAAAGCCATCAGGTAGCTGCTTCCCAGTATCCTCAGGCTCGTCGCATTCAGCCTGACATACCGGGCGCTTGCGGCTGCAAAGGGAAAGCTCTGCCCGGTGCTGGGTTTGCCATATCCGGTTTGGGTCACCTGGGTGGTCCAGTTAATGTTGTCGGTCGAGGTGTCGATGGTGAAGTTAACCGGGAATTGCTCCCCGACATACCCCGAATCATTCCTTGGGTACAGATTGACCTTGCTGACGGTGGTGATCGCATTGAGGTCGATTACAACCCATTCGGTGTGATTGACGGATTGGTTGGCCCAACTGCTCCAGCCCATGGAGCCACCCCAGGGGAAACTATTATTATAAGAACTCGTGTAACCGTCCACCAATGCCTTTTTGAACCAACCCCAGTCTTCCGCCGAACTGGAAACGGAGACCATCCGGTTCAAGGCCAGGTTGGCCCCAGCCGGGGCGGCGTAAGGCGTGGGTGGAGTTGAAGTGTCGTTGAGCACCTGCATCTCCGTAAAGGCCATGGCATAGTTGCCACCCGGGGCGACTCTCAAGCCGGTCGTACCAATCGTACCCACATTCACATAGCGGGCCGTTTGGTTGCTGAATGAGAAGTATTGCGGCTCATTGCCCGGCTTCGGATAATTGGTCAGCGTCGCCAGCGTCGTCCAAGTGGTATTGTCGGGCGAACACGAGATGACGAAATTCACCGGGAAGTATTCCCCCACCCAACCCTCGTCGTTTCTCGGGTAGAGTTTGACCCGGTTGAACGTGTAGTTCGCCCCCAGATCCACCGTAATCCACTCGCTGTGGTTCGATGACGTGGGATTGCTGTGAAAGCCCGCGATACCCGGGACTGCGTTTGGCAGATTATCGACCAGATTCTGCCTGAACCAGCCCCAGTTTTCCACCGAAGTGCCCGAAGTTACTGTCTTGTGCATCGCCAGGTTGACGTTGTTGGGCGCGGCGACTCCATTATATTCATGAGCGCCAATATCGGCCGCTCCGGTATATAAAGTGTTGCCCCAGTAGTCCACGCCACCGTTGTTGGCGATCGACGTGCCGGCGTTTATGGCCGGCGAGGTCGACTGTAGTTGCAAGCCATGGGGATGATTCGGTGCATACACAAACAGAGGATTCCCGTTTTTCGAATTCGTTTCCGCCGCGGGTTTGGTCGCATTAAAATAGAGATTGTAGTTCGATCCAGCCGGGTTTGACCAAGTTCCCGTGAGCACACTGGCCATATAGAAGATGTTGTTTTTAAACACCGCGTCCCCCGTGTCGCCGGATACCGGATTCCTTCCGAAAGTGCCTTTAAAATTAGAGAACGTATTGTTGTACACTTGCAGACCCGAGGTGGCGCCTGGCCAGTAAAGCGTCTTCCCGCCCACAATCAGATTATATCTGAAAACATCGCCGGTATTGTCCGCCGCGGCACCCACCCAGTAGTTGTGCATGATATCGCCATTCTCGCAATCGTGGACATAGTTATACTGGAAATAGCTGTTTTTAACGTTGGTATCAAAGTCGAATACTTGATGATCATTTCCGCCGGCAGTCTGATTGCTGATCTCGTTATGTTCAAAATAGCAATTGTCCGATCCACCGAACATAAATATATTCCATCCCGAGTTATTTTGATCACAAAAATCAAAAATGTTGTTTCGGAAATGGCAGTTGGTAACGAAATATCCCGCCCCAAGTACATGCCCGGCGGTAAGGGCCGGGATGCAATGCGTATCGGAGAAATAGGAATTCTCCACAATGACATTGTCCCCTGAGGTGACCCAGACGCCGATGCTGATCTTGTGAAGATAGAGGTGATCCATCCAAATGCTGAAACCAGGACCGTTGTACGCGCTATCCATCGGCTGAACACATATGGCCTTGCCGGCAAACTGCTCGGGCAATCCTCCGGGGGCGTACATGATATTGGTGAAATCGCAATATAGCACAGCGATATTGTCACAGCCTTGGATCACCAAGCCGTTCGTCAGGGGGGCCTGCACTTCGATGTTTTGCAGCGTCCACCAGGATAAATTGACCATCATGATTGCCGAATCGACCTGCAAAGCATTCGTGGCCGCGAGCGTGATGCCACTTCCCATGATCACCGGCTTGTTGGAGCCGCTGCCATAGGAATCGACCGTGATTTTATTGGCTATGGTGCCGTTGCCGTGCAGGGTCAGCATCCCGCTGAACTGGCGGTTCTTCATGAACCGGATCGTGTCACCGGCGGCATAAGTGACCGAGCTGACCTTGGACAATGTCTTCCACGGGGAGACCGTGGTGGTGCCGCTATTGCCGTCATTGCCGCCCACCGAGTCCACGTAATAGGTGGCCGCATCGGCCACGCCGGCCAGCATGGCGAACAATGCCGCCGTCAGTGCTAAAAATGCCGATCTTCCGGTCGTTGGACATTTCGTTTTCATATACTGTTTCTCTTTGTTGAGTTTTGGGGGTGTAAGTATCTATATAAATAAAGACTGGGGATTATCTGTCGCGAGTGTCTGGTCAGTTTACTGTTATATCATCATAGACCTCCTGATTGATGGCCACCTTGGCGTTCTTTTTCACACCCTCGAGAATATCGTTCATTTTAGCCCGGGTGAGCGTGGCGATGAGCCGCTCCCTGACCTCGGGAAACCCGACTTCCACCTCCTGCGGTTCCTCGCAGCGAACAATGTAGAAGCCCTTCCCGTTGTCCGCCACGCCCCGGATTTCTCCCTTTTCCATATCATAAAAGGTTTTCCTCAGGAAGGGATCTTCAAACCCCTCGGGGATGATCAACTGCCGCCCCGTTTCCCTGTCATGTTTGACCCAGGGATTTTCTATTATCTTTTCCGAATAGCGATCGGCCAGCGCCACGAAATCTTCACCGGCCTTGATCCTTTTCAAGATTCCTTCCATCAGCTCTTTTTTCGCTTCCTTGTTGCCGGCCTCGTATCCCAGATAGATTTTCCGGATCGCAATGGCCATGCGTTTTTTATGTAGCTCGGGGCGGGCGTCGAAGTAGGCTTTGGCTTCCTCTTCGGTGATTAAATTCCCCGGAACCAGCTTTGCTTGCAGGCCTTTTTTCAATACCTCAGTCACATATTTCGAAATCACCATGGGCTCGGTCAACACTGGCGGCCCATAGATGGTCTGGTTTTTTTTCATTGCCTCCATGTTGGCACCGTAAAGGGGCTCCGCCTGGGAGGTGGTCACCCCGAGTTCCGCCGCCTTTGCGATCAAGGCATAGTATTCTATCGCGGCATTCAGCGCCTGTTGCTTGACCATTTCGCCCGCCTTTATCCCTTCGAATTTCTTCTCCCACAGATCCGGATCGTCCAGAGCGGCGCCATATTTCCTGCTGATTTCGGAGATGACGTTGCTCCGGGCGTCGTTTAAGAAATAACGATACGCCTTCGTCGTTAACGCCAGGTCGTTGATTTTCGCGACGACCGGACCAGGCGAAAGACCCGCCGGGTCAGCCGAAAGGCCGGCCGACACAATGGCGGCGGACATCAATAGAATCCAGGCAAGCAATGCTTTTGCTGTCATATCTGGGGCGGTCTAAACAAATGGACGAACTTGCGGGGGCAGGGAGCTGAGAGCCTGACGAGAGTCGCTGCGCCAAGCAGGAGATACTTGTCGTATCATACGCTTTCGATGCCTCGCACGGAATAGCCGAAATGATCTTTCGCATACACAATGTGGCCGGGAATCTAGAGACGTTGGCCAAGATCAAATCGAAGATTCCACGTGACTCTCTGCCTTATGAGCAAGCCCGTGAACTGGACTATGTCGAGTTGGGACTGTAACGCGGGATTGAGCCCCGCTACAATCGAAGAGGTCGCGACCCTTGCTCAGGCAACTTATGATCGTATTTGGAACGAGTGGTATGCCCAAATGCCAAATGCAACAAAGGTCACGGTCAGCACCTATGTCGGTGAGGACAGTGCTGGTTATAGCCACTCAAGAAATCTGCTTCTGAATCCAATTGGTGATGGGAACTTGGAGGATCTCGATATTTTGGATGTGGAGGGCTGGCCTATCTGGAAAAGACAACTTGTTCACGAGATGCTGCACGAATGGCAGTTCAAGAAGCCGTGCGTGGCGACTGCCGCAGCAGTCGCTTTTCATGCACAATACCTGAAGAAAAACTTTATTGGCGACGGACATGGCCCTGATTTTTTCCAGGCGATACAGGAAAAGGCGCCATATTTCAGAATGTCGGCGGCGGAGCTTTTTAAGCGAATCTGAACTTGAGAATAAAAAGGCCGCAGGAATTCTCCTGCGGCCTCGCTCAATTCTCGTTAAACGGGATTAAAGGCGCCGAAAACGCCATTAAAGAGCGTAAACACCATTTAAAGGGTCGGACCAATCGTCAGCGATACTCCTCGTTGGTCATCGCGTTGATGATTTTGAAGTTCTCCACGTGGTAGTTCGGGTCGGCACGGAAGGCCAGTTTCACGCCGTAGCTCTTCTCCATCCGGACGAGCAAGTCGGCGTCCTCGGAGCGGAGGCGCTCGAGGATGGACGGGTGCACGTGGATGCGGAGGGCGTATTCCTTGCCGTCCTTGCGGGTCTGGAGCCGGCGGGCGACGGACGACAGCTTGCGCTGGAGCTCGACCGACATCGTCGTGGCCGACTTGACGATGCCGCGGCCGCGGCAGTAAGGACAGCCGGTGTAGATGTTGGCCGAGAGGGATTCCTGCTGCCGCTGGCGGGTCATCTGCATGATGCCGAGCGTCGAGATGGGCAGGATGTGGGTCTTGGCCTTGTCCTCCGACATGAGCGCGACCATCCGGTCGTAGACCGAGTTCCGGTGACGGCGCTCCTTCATGTCGATGAAGTCCATGATGACCAGGCCGCCGATGTTGCGGAGCCGGATCTGGCGCGAGATCTCGGCGGCGGCCTCCATGTTGACCTGGAAGATGGTGTTCTTCTCGTCGCCGGAGCGGGACTTGTGGGAGCCGGTGTTGACGTCGATGGAGATGAGGGCCTCCGTCTCGTCGATGACGATCTCGCCGCCGGAGGGCAGCGGGACGCGGCGCTGGAAGGTCTGCTCGATCTGGCGCTCGATGTTGTAGCGTTCGAAGACCGGGATGGTTTCCTTGTAGTAGGCGATCTTGCCGCGGGAGCGGGAGGAGATCTGGGAGACGAGCTCCTGCGTGCGCTTATAGTCGTCCTCGTTGTCGATGAGCACGCGGTCGATGTCCTCGGTGAGGAAATCGCGCACGGTGCGCTCGACGATGTCGGGCTCCTGGTAGAGGCAGGCGGGGGCGCGGTCCGTCTCCATCTTGCGGTTGATCTCCTGCCACTTGGTGAGGAGGAGGTGGAGGTCGCGGACGAAGTAGCGGGGTTTCTTGCCCTCGCCGGCGGTGCGGACGATGACGCCCATGCCCTCGGGGATGGTGAGCTCGTTGATGAGGGTCTTCAGGCGCTTGCGCTCCTGGGGATCCTCGATCTTGCGGGAGATGCCGCAGCCGTCGGAAAACGGCGTGAGGATCAAGTAGCGTCCCGGGAGCGAGAGGTTGGTGGTGGTGCGCGGGCCCTTGGTGCCGATGGGCCCCTTGGTCACCTGGATGACGATGTCGGTGCCCGGCGGGTAGAGCTGGGGGATGTCCTTGACCGTGGGCTGCGCGCCGCGCTGGCCGCCGGTGTCCTTCTTCTTGTTGACGCGCACGACCTCGACCGACGAGTCGGTGGCGGCCGGGAGCATGTCCCAGTAATGAAGGAAGGCGTTCTTGTTGTAGCCGATGTCGACGAAGGCGGCCTTGAGGCCCGGGTCGAGGTTCTTGATGCGGCCCTTGTAGATGCCGCCGACCATGCGGCTGTCGGATTCGCGCTCGATCTCGAAGCGGTCGAGGGTGCCGTCCACGAGGAGCGCGACGCGCTTCTCGAGGGGCTCCGAATTGATGACGAGTTCGCGGAAGGAGCCCTTTTCCTTGCGGAAGATGCTCAGGATTTTCTGGAGGATGGGCCGCTGGGCGGCCCGCTCCTTGGCTTCATTGCGCAGCTGGTCGCTGGTGAGAGGCTCGCTGTGCTTCTGAGGCGGGGGGCTGGCGAGTTCCTCTTCATAACGTGAGGCGGCGTCCTGGGGGGCGCCGGAGTTGGTGGGCTGGTCGTTCATGGTGGGGGTGATCCCGGGTGGTTGTAGACACGGGGCACCCGTGGGCAGCGGGCTGCGCGCAGGAGATTCCGGCAGAGCGGTCCATATCGGGCAGGGGAGAACTCATGTTAAGTCCCTCCGGAAACGATAGACGCTTTGAACCAGTCCTTGCAGCAAGCAGCAGCTGAGCACGAAGGTGCCGCCGTAGCTGATAAAGGGAAGCGGTATGCCTGTGACCGGCACCAGACCGATGGTCATGGCGATGTTGACGAATACGTGCACTGCGGTGAGCACCGTGACGCCCAGCGCCAGCAAGGCGCCGAAGCGGTCGCGGGCGAGACCGGCGATCCGTATTCCATTCCACAACACCACGCCAAACAGTCCGATGACGGTGATGCTTCCCAAAAATCCTTTTTCCTCCGCGATGACGGAGAAGATGAAGTCGTTGTGCGCGACGCTGCGCGGCAGGTAGCCCAGCTTGGCCTGGGTGCCCTCGGTCCAGCCCTTGCCGGTCAGGCCGCCGGAACCGACAGAGATGAGCGACTGGTGCTGGTTCCAGCCGATGCCCATGGGGTCGATCTTGTCCGGTGCGACGAAGGCCAGCACGCGCTCGCGCTGGTAGTCATGGAGCGGCAGCCAGGAATGCGGCTCGTATTTGCCCCGGGCCTCCTGGGGTTTGCTGAAGTGGTTTTCCTCCAGGAAGGCGGCATAGCGCCAGGTGTCGAGGGCCACCACCCCCACCAGCAGGGCGAACACGCCGACCGACGCGGCAAAAAAGCGCGTCGAGAGATTGGAGACATACAGCATGGCGAAGACCATCGGGGCGATGACCAGGGCGGTTCCGAGGTCGGGCTCGGCGAGTATCAACACCATGGGTATACCCGCGGCAAGAGCCAATTTTACGAGCGTCTGGAGCGAGTCGCGCACCGTGCCGATTTTCGCGCCGGTCAGGGTGGCGGCGGTCATGACCAGCACCGCCAGCTTGGCGCTCTCCGAGGGCTGGAAGGAGCCCGGTCCGAGATTCAGCCAGCGCCGCGCCCCCATGCCGCGGGTGTCGCCGATGCCCGGAATCAGCACGAGCAACAACAGGACGAGGCTGGCCAGGTAAACCCAGTGCGACCAGCGCAGCCACAGCCGGTAGTCCAGAAGAGACACCACCACGTAAAGCACCGCGCCCGCCCCGATCCAGACGATTTGCTGCGCCCACTGCTCGCGGCCGCTGGCCAGTTGCGCGCTGTAGATGAAAAACACGCCGAAGGTGCACAGCAGCAGCAGGCAGACCGGCGTGATCCAGTCGAACCGCTCGCGCGTGGTAACCTTGAAAAAACTGCTGAGATCGAGACTGCGGGTGATCTTCACAAAAAGGAGAGACCCGCCACTAAACACCGGCCGGACCCGCTGGCAACGGCGCAATGCGTCCTCAGCGGTCCCGCACGGCGATGTAGCTCTTGGTCATCCCCAGGAATTTTTCCTCCAGGATCCGGCAGTCGGGGAAGAGCTTCCGCATCTCCGGCCGGGTGAGCAGCCGGACCTCGGCGAGGAACGCATCCACGTCAGGCGCGGGCGGGCGCACCAGCCAGCCCCACCAAGTGAAGTTGCGGATGAACCGCCGCTGCCAGCGGACGGGCAGCCAGTGGATGAACGGGGCGAGCAGGTGCGGCTCGATGAAAAACTCGTAGGCGGGCGTCTGCACCCAGAACTTGCGGCCCACGCGCTGCACCTCGGCGGCGAACGCCACCTGCCGCTCCCAGGTGCCCGCGTGCTCGATGGCGCTGTTGGAGAACACCACGTCGAACTCCCGGTCGGCGAATGGCAGCGCGCCCGCGTCGCCGGTCACATAGGTGAATCCAGGGTGGGTTGTCCCGATGTCCGCCGGGTAGCCCAGGTTGAACAGGGTGACCGGGGCGGATCCCGCCGTCTGGGACCAGCTCTCAGGGTGGCCGCCGACATCCAGCAGCCGGTCCTCCAGCTGCACGTGCAGCAATTCCAGAAACCATTGCATCCGCTTGCGTCGGAAATAGGGCGGGATGGCCTGATAGACACGGTGGGGGTTCATGACGCGGAGGAGGTGGGATAGTATTCGAGCAGAAAACCGCCAGCCAGATCGGCGCACCACACCCGCCCGGATTCAGTCGATATTGGACGGCACTTTGCCCGCTTTCCAGGAGCCGTTGCCGGCAGGCCAGGGATTGTAAAACCGCCGCCATGCTGTTTGGCCGAATGACCTTCTGTGGTGTTGCCAAAGGAGTGGGCAGCCATAGGTTGGCGCCCCTTTGATGATGACCGTCATCGCTGCCACCAAGCCCGTCCTGATATCCGCCGCCGCCGAGCCCTATTTGTGGGCCTTGCTGGCGGCTGGATTTATCGGGGTGGTCGGCGGGTTTTTCGCGATCTGGTTCATCATGCGGCAAAGCCGCCGCCTCGCCGAGCAAAGCGCGCAGGCGCATCTGGAGCTGGCCAAGCGCGAGGCGGCGGTCGCCTCGCAGGAACTGGTCAGCCAGGCCGAGGAGGACATCCGCGCGCGGGAGGCGGAGATGAACCGCGACCTCGACCGGCGCAAGATCGAGATCGAGCTGATGCTGCGCGAAATCCGCTCGCACGAGGAATCGCTGGCCCTGCTCGACTACCAGCTGGAACAGCGCCAGGAACGGCTTGCCCGCGAGGCCAGCGCCATCAAGCAGGCCCGCGACGCGATGCGCGACCTCTCGAAGAGCCTGCGCAAGCGCCTCGAGGGCGTCGCCTCGCTCGATGGCGAGGAAGTCCGCAAGCAGTTGCGCGAGGAGGTCACCTTTGAATGCCAGGAGGAGCTGCGCGCGCTGCGCAAGGAACTGCTCGAGCGGTCCGAGCAGGACGTGGTACAGGAAGGCAAGCGCATCCTGGTCGCCACGATGCAGCGGCTGGCCAGCAAGCCCAACAACGACATCACCGCCACCATCGTCCAGCTGCCCAGCGAGGAGATGAAGGGCCGCATCATCGGGCGCGAGGGCCGCAACATCAAATCCTTCGAGGCCGCCACCGGCACCACGCTGCTCATCGACGAATCCCCGCAGATGGTGCTCATCTCGTCGTTCGATCCCGTCCGCCGCGAAATCGCCAAGCTGGCCCTGGAAAGCCTGGTCAAGGACGGGCGCATCCACCCGGCCAGCATCGAGGAGTTTGTCAACCGCGCGCGGCAGGAGATGGACCTGCATGTCGCCCAGATCGGCGAGGAGGCGGTGGACCGCCTCAAGATTTCCGGCCTGCACCCCGAGACCATCAAGCTGCTCGGCCGGCTCCATTTCCGGTTTTCCTACACGCAGAACGTCCTCGATCATTCCATCGAGGTCGCGCAGCTCTGCTCGATGCTCGCCTCGGAGATCGGGCTCGAGCCCAATGTCGCCAAGCGCGCCGGCCTGCTGCACGACATCGGCAAGTCCATCGAGGGCGAATACGAAGGCAGCCATGCGATCATCGGCGCGGACTTCGTGCGCCGCTACGGTGAGACCGCCATCGTCGTCAACGCCGTCGCCGCGCACCACGCGGAGGTCAAGCCGGAGACGATCTACGCGGGGCTGGTCATCCTTGCCGACGCCATTTCGGCCTCGCGTCCCGGCGCCCGCGCCGAGTCGATGACCTCCTACATCGAGCGGCTCGGCCGGCTCGAGAAACTCGCCATGACCATGCCGGGCGTGCAGCAGGCCTTCGCCATCCAGGCCGGCCGCGAGGTGCGCGTCGTCGTCCAGCCGGACTCCGTGACCGACGAGCAGGCGCATGCACTGGCCAAGAATCTTCGTTTGAAAATCGAGCAGGAGCTCGACTACCCCAGCACCATCAAGGTCACGGTCATCCGCGAGCAGCGCTACACCGAGACGGCGACCTAGGAATCACCACGAAATACACGAAAAACACGAAGGGGGATGCGCCGGCCAGTGGTTTTGGATTTTCTTTCGTGTGTTTCGTGTATTTTGTGGTGGTCAATGTCTGACAAAAAAATCCTCGAGACCTTTCCCAATCCCGCGCCCCAGCGCGATTACGTGATCGAGCACACGCACCATGAGTTCACCTCGCTGTGCCCCATCACGGGCCACCCGGACTTCGCCGACATCACCGTGCGCTACGTGGCGGACAAGAAGTGCGTCGAGCTGAAGTCACTCAAGCTCTACTTCCACGCCTACCGCAACGAGGGCATGTTCTTCGAGGCTGCGACCAACAAGATCTGCGACGACCTCGGCGCCGCGCTCCGGCCGCGCAGCCTGGCCATCATCGCCCGGTGGAAGGCCCGCGGCGGTTTTTCCTCGGTCATCACCGCCGGGTGGAAGAAGAAGTGATGCGAAGGGGACCACGAAATACGCGAAACACACCAAATCCCTGAAGAGGGTCTTTGATTTTCGTGTATTTGGTGTGTTTCGTGGTGACCCCTCTGATGCATTGGGCCGACACGCCGATCCACTTCCTCGACTTCGAGGGCAACGCCACCTCGGGCATCATCGAGTTTGGCGTCGTGACGCTGCGCGGCGGAGAAATAGCGGAGACCCGCACCCGGCTGTGCCAGGCGAGCGGCCGGATCTCAGTGGAGGACGCGGCGGTGCACGGGCTGCGGGAACCGGAACTGCGGGAGGCCGCTCCGTTCAACGAGGAATGGGAATATTTCGCCGGGTTGCGCGAGACCGGCCCGCTGGCGGCGCATTTTGCGCAGGCGGAGAACTATCTGTTGAAACTCGCGTGGGCCTATCCGCGCAGTGCCCCGGATTTTGCGCGGCCGGGGAAAACCGCGACCGAATGGGGCCCGTGGATCGACACCGGCCGGCTCTACCCGCAGTTTTTTCCCGGACTTGGCGACGGAAAACTGGAAGAGCTTGTCGTGGCGGGCGGCCTGCAGGTGGAGTTGGCCGCGCGGGCCGCAGTGCATTGTCCGGCCGGCCGCCGGCAGTATCATGCGGCGCTCTACGACGCGCTCGGCGGCGCGCTGCTGCTGCGGGCGTTTTTGCAGAGACCGGAGTTCACCCGGGCGACGATCCCGTGGCTGCTCCAGCAGAGCACGCTGGATGGCGGCAAGCGCGACGCGTTGCAGCAGGGGGATCTTTTTTAACCGAGCGGATATTCCCGCTCGGCCGGTCAATTGCGTGAACGTGCGCCGGGCGAAGCGCGGGGGCCTGGCTCACAGGCCGTGCTGGTCGACGAGGTAGACGAGGGAGGCCATCGCGGCGGCGCCGAACTCCAGCTCGCGCGGGTTCACCTTGTCGATCGTGTCGGTGGCGGTGTGGTGATAGTCGAAGTAACGCTGCGAGTCGGGCGTGAGGCCGGCGACCGTGGCGCCTTGGGCGAGCAGCGGGTTCACGTCGGATCCGCCCGCGCCCGATTGGAAATTATAGACACCGTAGGGCTCGAACAACGGCCGCCAGCGGGCGGCGCGAGTGTGGGCATCGCCGGCGGGATTGCCAAGATTGAAGCCGCGGGGCTGGAAACCACCGCTGTCGGTCTCAAGCGCGAGGAGGTGCTGCTCCTTTTTCTCCGCGACGGCGGTGGAATAGGCGGTGGCGCCCCGCGTGCCGTTCTCCTCGTTGGTGAAGAGGACGACGCGAATCGTGTGG
>WNFI01147137.1_pt1 | contig 76107 bp, 67 predicted proteins | sample 5400471 | NCBI WGS metagenome assembly WNFI01 (sample SAMN13153348, study PRJNA577476) | soil metagenome | isolation source: 100 cm saprolite on Douglas fir-dominated hillslope | place: USA:California | collected 2013-09-17 | reverse complement strand
ATATCGGACATGCCGCGATGTCCGACTTGAGTCCGCTATGCGCTGCACAGCGGACATTGATCGGGCCTTGTCCGCTAGTCCTTTTTGTATCCTTGAATGATGCTTCGCAGGCTGTCACCCGCGCTGATGCTTGAGGCCCGATTGTAATGCGCTTCGGTAACGTGAGCGTCCGTGTGATGCAGTAGCGCGCTGGCGAGGTACGGATTGAGGCCACCATGGATGGCAGCACTGGAGGCGATAGCGGTGCGGAACAGGTGGGGGCTGACGGCGATGCCTACGGTGGTGCGGGTGGTTTCGGTGAGCACGCGCTCGACCCCGGCGTAGCTCATAGAAGCACCGTCGTTCGACGAGAGCCACAATGCCGTGGTCGATTGATCTGCTCCCGCCAGAAATGGCCGGTACTTTTTGAGATAGCGATCTAGCGCCGGCTGGAGCAGATCGTCGATCCGCCGCTCGTCGGGACGACCCTCTTTGGTCTCTGACGCCGACAGCACGATCCACCACGAGCCTTTGATTTCGACGAAGTTGCGTCCGATTTCCAGATCGGCAAAGTTTTTCAGCCTGATGGGATGCATGGCAAGCATGGCGACCATCAGGCCGTTGCGAACCTGGCGCGCCTGACCGAGATTTGACATCTTGCGGGAGTTCTCGGCTTCCGCGATCAAGGTCAGGGCGGCCTCGATCAGGACCTCGGTCAGCACCCAGCGGTTGGACTTCGAACGCGGTCGCATCACCAAAGCCAGATCTTTTTCGACGTCGGCGAGCCAGAACACGTCGCGGGCGGGATTGATGAGTTCGCAGGCCCGTCGCAGCTTGTAGATTGATCCTTGGACCGTCACCGAGCCGACGCGGGTGACCAGTTCCTTCAAGTAGGTGTCGACATTCTCCGGCACGACATGGGCACCAGCTGCCATGGTTGGATCGAGCAATCCACATCGGTTCATGTAATCGAGGAAATAACCGTAGCGCCGCGCGAGGTCGTCCAGTGTGATGGCCTTCATATGGCTGCCGGCGCCGCCACGGTTCAGGCGGTGGCTCGGCCGGCTGGCAGATATCCAGGCTTTACGGTCGGACTCGGGCCATAGCTCGATCGGCAGCGATCGGACCTTTGCCTTCGTTGTCTCAATTCGCGGCGCTGCCGACATCGGTAAGTCCTCAGGCCGCATCGTCGAACTTGATGTGTTCACGGATGATCTTGCCAAACACCTCATTCGCCTGGGTTGTCTCCAACCCGCAGTAGAAGTTGATCGTGGTCTGGATATTGCGATGCCCGAGCAGCCGCTTGACGGTTTCGTAATCACCGGGGTGGTGCTTGAGATAGATCGCTGCACAGGCATGGCGGAACTGGTGAACTGTCATCTCTACGCCCGTCGCTTTCTGTATTCGCTCCTTGATCTGCGTGCTGAACATGTTCGCCGTCTTGGGCTCTCCGGCGACACCCGGGAACAGCCAGGCCGCATTGAAGCCGCGCACCAGCGTCGGCCGGAACTCATGGATGTATTCATCGATCAGGCGGGTGAGACATTCGTCGAACGCAAATTCGAGATTGACCCGATTTTTGACGTCGTAGTGCGGGAACACCAGCCAGAACGATGATTCTGGACCGCCCGGCTTGATCAGGTTCTTTTCGAGTTCGATCGAGACGAGGTTGGTCAGCCGGACCGGCGCAAACGAGAGGATGGCGATGGCTATTGCAAGCTGGGCAGTCACGGCCGCCTTGATCGGGGCATGGGCTTGCTCGCCCCGGGCTTGCCGCATCAGAGCGTTCGGCAGTGAGACCACCTCACTCCAGATGCCTTCCGTCAGTACCTGCCGGATCAGCGCCAGGTTTTTGCCCGTCAACCCTCCGTGACGATGTTCTTCCAAGGTTGCCCGGATCTCGTCGAGACGCTCAATGTCTGCTTCGCCCAAGCCGCTCTGCCGGGCTAGGCCGAGCAACTTCCAGGCGAGATCGATGGTGTAGACCTTCGGCTCCGCTCCATTGTTCTTCCAGTAGGCGTCGAGGACTGGCTCGGCGACGTCGGGGTGGACCAGAACGGCTAGCGACTTGAGGTTCTCGATGGGGGTCCCGATCTTGACGGCCATCCGCGCCACCGCAACCAGCTCCGCGCGACGGGTCTTGACCGTCTTCGGGCTGCACGGTCGGCTGCGCTTGCCGTCTGGTCCCCTGCGGATCTTGCCGAGCCCGGCGAGATAGTTGTCGATGTCGCGGCGCAGCCCCTCTGGAAACTCCCCGCATGCCGGACCCGCCTGGGCCTTGACCAGAGGCTCGGCCAGGCGCTGCCGCAGCCCGTCTGCGGTGTCCTCAGCGCATTTGTTCCACGTTCGGGCGATCGAGCGCCGCGCCACGGTGCTGGCAATCAGCGAGGTGGTATCAACGACCGCGTTCGGCCTTGTCGTCAGAAAGCCGTAGATGAGATGAGGGCCGGCGACCGGCTTCGATTTGGTGCCACGATCGCCCTTGAACTCGGTCCATATGCCGGCGGAGCATCATCGCCCCGCCGCCGTCGACGCCGCTCATCTGCGGCGCCAGCACGCCGAGCGCGAAGGTGGTCGCGATCACCGCGTCCAAGCAGTCCCCGACGGGTGGGCAGCAACGTGCCTTGCACCCTGCCCCTTTGTGAAGCTGCATAGTGCGGTAGCGGCGGCCAACCGCGGTGGCGGCTCAAATCTATGAAGACCCGAACCTAGGCGCGGGCGCTGGTTTTTCGCAGTCGAATGCTTTGCGGTCGACAGACTCGGTGCTGGCCTAATTGCTGGCCTTTTAAGAAACGCAAAAAGAAAGTTTGCGTCTTTTCAGTAGCTTATATCATTATACGCTATCCAGCCCGGGGAGCCAATCAGATCAATCACTTAGCCGAAAAGCGCCGTTTCCTCCAAAAGCCCCGTGTCTGCTCTGTGTCTGCAAACGCGTTACGCATTCGAGGCATTGCCATGTCAGATCAGCTCGACAGGGATTTCGCGGGCCCCGATGACGCCAAGGCGGAAATTCATGCAGCTGTGGAGTATCTGCTGAGAGGTGCTACCGGCGGTCCCCGCGGTTGATATTGTGCAGGAAATCATTGCGATCGTGCGCCGGGTTGCAGGCGGGTTGCCGCCCGAGCAGCGGAATCCTTTGGACGATGATTTGCCCGGCGGCTAGCTGGCCGCTGTAGACACGGGTTGCAGACACGGCGCAAAAGCGGGATGGCCTTTTCCCGAGTCTCATGAGACCGCTGGTGCGCGTGAGATTTGCGGGCTGTCATGGTGCCAGGCAAGCCGGGCCATCGCAGTGCTCGCCAGCGCTGATTACTCGAGATGCCGCCAAAAGCCCCACCTTCGAAGAGATAGTGCCAATTAGGGTGGACCTTTAAAGGATCGCGCGCGTTGAGGCCTTTGAGACCGGGGCGACCACGAACCCGGAGCTTTGGCTATGAGCATTATTCCTCTTCACATTCAAAAAAGGTTCGAGCAGCGGTGGGCCGCTAGATTTGTCTCCCCGGTTGCATCGGCCGCGCCCAAAGGCATCGGCTTGAAACGCCTCGTCCACAGCCTGCACGACGGCAAAAGCAAAAGAAAAACCCGCTGGGTTGAATCAGCGGGCTTAGGCGGGTCGTCAGCGGCCTCGGCCCTTCCAAGCCGACAGCGCGTAGGTTGCTGCGAAGACAACAATTGCGGCTACGAACGTTAAAGCGATGAGTTTTTCCATCCTTCGAATATGGCGTGCGCAACAGTCCGTTTGCCGGTGGACATGCCTGGCACAACCGCCCTATGAAAAAAGCCGTCGCTGGGTTGAGATTAGCGACGGCTTTCCTGTACGCGCGCATTGACCACCAGAAGGTCATGGCGAAGGTGCGCTCGTTGAGTTAAATCCCCGTTACCGAGAAGGCGCGGGCCAGTCCCGCGCCTCTGTTTGTTCTCTCTCGTGGCGCTCATGCGCTGTGAATGCGGCACCGAACCCAGCGGCGCCGCGGTGATTTGCATGCTGCTGGCAAAGGTTCAGCGAACCTTGGCCACCGCTCATTCCTTGGGGGCCCGCTGCTCACTGACGGGATCAGCCGGCGGGAATATGCGCTCGTATATCGCGCGGGCCTCTCGAATTAGACGGGCCCGGTCGAGGTCAGATTTCGGGATAAATCGTACAACTTCACCCATGTGCGCTCCAAGGCAGGAAATTCGGGACGATGGCATGACGAACATCATGCCATCCCGCTCCGCTCAGAGATTTGGGGCCCCTCGCAGATTTGCACCCCCAATTGGCAGGAGGTGACGAATAAAAAATTTGTGACTGCGGCACTCTCGCAAAAAGAGCGCAGAATCTCGCTAAGCTATTGATGTCGCTCGCACCCGGTTCATCATCGTGAAAAGGTGCTGGCGAGTAACTTATTGAACCGCCTTCATGTTCTCAGAGGTGGCACTTCCACCTTGACGTGCGGAAAACCGAACGGACGCGGCTCGAAGCGTGAACGGCGCCGACGGTGCGCGTCCAATTTGCGGGTCTCTGAAAACAAACCGGGCCGCCCGGCATGAAGCGACGCGGCCCGGGTAGCGCTGCGGCTGTCACGCCCTAGGAAACGCTGTCGACGTTAACAATGCGCAATGCCTTGCCCCGATCTTTGCCAGTCGCCTTTGAACATGGTCTCGTGCTTCCAAGGCCAGGCGCCAGGTTTCCTCCCGCGTCTTTTCGATCGCGTCCAGTATTTCCACCAGTGAGTCTGCTACGGCAAAAACGGCATCTCCTGGTTCTCCGCGCAGTTCGTCGACCGACGCCATCATGTGAATGGCCCATGCCAGATTGCGGGCCTTTCGAACCGGACTTTCAAGGTCCGATAGATCGCTTGCGATCTTCACGATTTTTTCCGTCATGGCTGCACCTGCACAAGTGCTGCCGCCAACGTGCGGAAGAAAATAGCCGGCCAGGCCTCACCGTCGATGCTGTCCAGCATATTGCTGCAATCCACATCCTCGTCGAACTGGGCTGCAAGGTATTGCAGCATCGCGATTGCTCCGAGCATCGTCGTCGGCTGCGTTTTGACCAGCGCGTGCGCGGCTGAAAATAGATCGTCGCAGGCCTCGCTTGTGGTCTCTACCAGCCGAGCGTAAGCGGGCCTCGTCACGTTGCTCGGATGCGAACTGGATTTTCTCAGCCTCCGAATGGATCTTTACCGCCTGCCGACGCGCGTTGATGGCGACGATCGCCGGATCATGCTGTTTGAAAAATTCAGCATGCGGGTCGGAAGGTCGCGCCGTCGTTCCCTCCACAATTTTGAGAAGCGGAGCTTGTGCTTTGCTCTGTGCCCTCATGATTGCACCGCCCTTTCGTCGAGCCGGACAAGATCATCAGCGAGCGAGACGGCGATCTGCTGATGCTCGTCCCAATCTTCGATCATGCTCCGCAACCTCAACGCCGACGCCTTAGCCTTAAGTCCGGCCATTGAGGAAGCCGGCACAGTGATCAAGGTGGCGATGTTTTCGAGCCGTCGTCCAGCGAGCGTTAGATAGTCCTCACGGCTGTCGGCATCGTCGTCGTATTTGCGGTGAAGATCCTCGAGAGCCTGGTCGATGGCTCGCATTTCATTTGCGGCATTGACTAGCAGGACGGTTTCCAGCGCCGGCATGGCCTCGGCCGGCGGTGGTCAATGCCTCTGCGGCAACGGCGCCGCCGACGGCAATGGTCAGTAAGCGTCGCCGCGTCGGGTCGACGGGCGGAAACATAGGTCTTTCGATTGTCATGGGGATGCTCTTCGGGTTTGGCTTGCTAAAGCCGTCACTGGCAACGAGCCAGCAGCCGGGGGTTAGCAACCTGCCGAAGAGACAGGCCGGACGCTTTTAGGGGTTGCCCCTACTGGACAGCACGTCCGCCCCCCGGCCAATATCGTCGGGTTCGATCCACGCCGCCGCGGAAAACGAATCCTGAGGGCCGGCAGGCGGCAAGGATCGCGTATTGCAGCGCGTTCGCTACTGCTTTCGACCGGAGGTTGCGCTTGGATGGCGCTGGGATCTGGGGGGCAATCAAAATGCGAATTCTGGGAATCGTGGCGCCAGGCGCCGCGTTGGGTGGCTGTGCGTCCGTTAGGCGCGAACGTGCATTCCTGGCGGTCGTCTTTGCCGCCAAAGGCTCGGCGTCAAATTGGCCGCGGGCCATTTTGGTCGTCAGTTTTTTGATCGGTCCTGGTCCTACGACCATTCTTGGGCGCTAGCGCCGCCGCCGTCATTGTTGCAGACGGACATAGGTGCGTTCGCTACGCAATTGCGCTCCGGGCATATTTTGCTCATGGCATTTCACACACCTGAACTGATCGCACAGGCTCAGCAATTCGGCGAGATCATCTCGCGCGATCACAAATGGGTCGTGTTGCGCGTGAGTGCCGAATTTAATTCGGTTTCGGGCAAGTGATCGGCTCGCTTGGGGAAGTCCCAAGCGAGCCTTGGTGACACGGTGACACACTTGAGGATGTTTTTGATGAAGTCCCTTATAGGAGAATAACCAATGTTGTACGATCCGAGGTGGAAAACCCCGCAGATATTTTATCGCTTGAGCGCCTGATCTCATGGCTCTGAAAGGGGCCAACGGCGGCTCGATTATCGTGGAACTTCAATGCGGTAAATCAGCATTTCGAACAGAACGGATAGCACCGTATATGACATTAACATTTTGCGACGCTGAAACCGGAACAACTGTCGTCCACATCTCGACACACCACTGGTTTGAACGTCCAGCTCAAAAATTCCTAAGACGGCTATTCCTGATGCCCCAAGAAGCCACAAAAATGACGGTCGAAGAATTGATCACGGCAAACCTCTCCCGTCCTCAAGCGTCCACCAATTCCCGTGACAACGGTTCCGCGTTTGTGACCCACTCCCGGTCAAGTCAGTGAAACGATTGCTTGCTGGCAAGCCCAGCCGGGGAGCCAACGCAATCAAGCATTTTTTTGAAATCTTCATGCGTCTCCCGGAATATTTGCGCCTGGGCAAACGCGCATTTTGCCAGAAGTCCTGTCGTTCCTCCAAGACGGCTGCGCTTCCGCATCCGGAAAAAGTAACGGCCCGAAGTGAATTTCACTCCGAGCCATTTGAGAAACGAACGTACATCCGGTTCATCCCACACTTGAACTGATTCTGGATCGATGCGGTTAAGATTCAATTAAAGGAAAATTGTTCGCATCTGACTGGACCAGCGCCGTCGGCCCTCCGAAAGTCTGCCCGCCGGACGGTAGTTTCGATCTACGCCATAGGCGGCTGGGATTTTGCCGTATCGTTTTGCTGGGGAACTGGCGATCGGCTGGCTGCGCTTTGCTCCACAATCGGATGAACTTTCTTCTCTAACAAATGGAGCAGATAGCGAATAGGCGCGCAGCCCATCGCAAATCACGGCAACGCCGTTACTGCTCAAACACCATCCGGCAGGTATCGCTCGGACTGGCCTTCTTCCGACGCAAGCAGGCGGTGATGCCGGCAACGTTGCGGATCTCGCCGGCGCACAGCCGGTAGACGTCGGGAGTGCAAGCCCTTCGCTGCTCGGGGGTCGCGAGTGAATCCGCCGCGGCGAAACTCGTTGTCCACGCGGTCAACAAACCTGCGCCAGGGCACATCCGGCGCGGCGTGGCCTGGTTCCAAACCGGACAATGTTACCATTCATGGCGGTCCCCGTGGGGTCATGCCGTAAAAATACACGGGGGCCGGCGGGTGATTGTGACTTTTCTCAAATTGCAGATCGCTTCAAACCGATAGCTTCAGCGAAGAAGCCGGTAACCAAGGCCGGTTTCGCAGCCTGATCGATACAATTTTACCAATCACTGCAACGCGTAAACAAAAGCTTTTTGAAACAGTGCCCGTGAGACCACGGAGCAGGTACATGAGTGAGTTCGAGTTCGACCGATTGCTGGAAATGGTCAGAGAAGCCGTTGGGGCCGGCCCGCAGGAGGACGAAATGTGCGCAGCATGGAATTTCGGGAATCCGCCCCGCGCGGCCAACGACAATAAAACGGCGTGGCCGTTGATTCCGTTTCCTGCCGGCTGGTGCGCGTCCTGCTAAGGTCCCGAGATACCTGCGGCTTTGTCGCAAAATCAAGCGCTCATGCAGCACACCATACTCATTGCAGCGTCTCGTGAACGTCAAGAATCGGTACGTCCGGCCGATTCACGACTTCCGCGACGACATGATATGCAATGTCGAACGCGCCGGGATTTTTCGTGCTCGGACTGACGCCATTCACATGAAGCGTCGCGCGCACCACCCTGCCGTCGCTCAAGGTGATCTCGGTCACGCCATGCCGAACCCCGGCGACGGTCAATTCCGGCCGCGGGCCAATTTTGAACGTAAACGGTTGAGCATATCCGAAGGTCATCGTGCACTGCGCTCCATCGATTGAACCTGGTCCGATCGGCCGACGCCGACGGCAGTTCTGTTTGTAGCCAAGTGCCCCGGCGGATCAATCCATTGGTCGCGCGTTGGTTCCGAAGCAGCGCCAGCCCACCTTGCACCGTCGTGCTCAAGGGCCGCCGGGGCACAAAAAAACACCACAAAATCACACGGTTGGAGCTGGCGAGAACCCTCACCCGGTTTGCGGCGGCGTCCTCATTAGAGATTTGTAAAGAATCAGGGCTAGCCTCCATCCATTGGCCAGTCCATTTCTGGCCAGTCCATTTCGGAGGCGAACCACCGATGACGGAGATTGAAGTTCTAGACCGCGATATCAAGGCGCTGAAGGAGTTGTTGAATGTTGCCTGGGAGGATATCGCAAGCAACTCGTTCACACCCTACGAGTTTCGCGAAAAACGCAACGAAATGGACCGGTGCGCCGCCGAGTTGCGGAACCACCTGAAGGCGCTCGAGGCGCAGCACATGCGCGCCAGAGAACAGCTCCAAAGTCAACCCGGTCGGCGGACAGTAAGTCTTCGATTGCTCGCATAGGCCAACGAAAAACCGGTAGGTTGCCGCCTTGCCGGCTTCGGGTGTGGAGGCCACGTCCGGAATTGAACCGGAGTACTCGGTTTTGCAGACCGATGCGTAACCACTCCGCCACGTGGCCCCATGGGCCGATCTCTTATACGCCAATGTCGGGATAGGCAACCAACCCTATGATCGGACGGGTTTTCGGCGGCGGTAGTCGCGGCGCGGCTTCGGCTTCAACGCCAGTTCCGGCAACACGGTTTGCGCCTCGCGAACTTTCGCCAGCATCCGCTCAAAGCTGTCGTTCAGCGTGGCCTCGATGTCGGGCCGCTTTTCGAGCCCGCCGAGCAGCATTGCGACCGCCTCGATGGTGGACAATCCATCCCGCCGCGGTTCGCGGCGAAGCTTTCCGTACCGCGACGGCCGCCTGGGGCCGAGAATGAGGCGCTGGCATTTCAGCATCCACGCATTGCGCCACCACAAGGCCTTGGCCTGGCTCCAGGTGCCATCGAGCAGCACGATGCCCTGAATGTCCTTCAGGATCGCGCGCTGGTTTTCCTCGACCTCGCCCTTGCGGTTGATGGCGACGATGTCGCGATCAGTTTCGAGGTCGGCAACCTTGGCGGAGCCGAGATAGAGCACCGCCCAGCGCGAGGGATCATCGACGGGTCGGCCCAGCGCCTTGGACAGGCTCGGCCACGACAATCCGATCTTGAGCACGGCGTTCTTGAAATGCAGCGCGGTCAGCCGCGCGGTGCCGAGCGCCCTGTCCTGCTCCTGCGGATGCTGCAGGATCAGCAGCGCAATCTTGTTCTCGATCGGCGTGATGCTGTCGCAAATGCAGAGCGGCAGCGGCTTGGCGCAGCGGGGACAAACCGGACTGATCTCGGGCGCATCGCCGGCTTCCAGTGTTGGGATTTTGGACATGCGCCCGCTATACGCTCCGCTGCCCGGCGCATCAACCGCCGCAACGCAGGCGGTGACGTTATTCAGCCGGCAGTGCGGCTGGAACGGGCTCGGATCGCCGTCGCAGCCGGTCGATCAGGAGGTAGATCACCGGCGTGGTGTACAGCGTCAGGATCTGCGAAACGAGCAATCCGCCGATAATGGTGATGCCGAGCGGCCGGCGCAGCTCGGTGCCGGGGCCGGTTGCGATCACCAGCGGTATGCCTGCGAAAAGTGCCGCCATCGTCGTCATCAGAATCGGACGAAACCGCGCGCTGCAAGCCTCGAAAATCGCTTCGGTCGAAGACATGCCGCGGTGGCGCTCCGCCTCCAGCGCGAAATCCACGATCATGATGCCGTTCTTCTTGACAATGCCGATCAGGAGAATGATTCCGACGAAGGCGATGATCGTCAGTGGCGTGTTGGTCACCTGCAACGCCAACAGCGCGCCGAGGCCGGCTGAAGGCAATGTCGAAATGATCGTCAGCGGATGGGCAAGGCTCTCGTAGAGTACGCCCAGCACGATATACATCGCCACCAGCGCGGCGAGGATCAATAGCGGCTGCCGCCCGCTGGTTTTATTGAAATCGCCGGCATTGCCTTCGAAGCTGCCGCGAATGCCCTCGGGCATGTGCAGTTCGTCCACCGCGCTCTGAATGTTTGACGTCGCAACCTGAAGCGGCACATCCGGCAAGATGTTGAAAGAGACCGTTGTCGATGGAAACGACTGCGTGTGGGTCACCGCCAATGCCGCCAGGTCGCGCCGGTAATGCACCACAGCCGACAATGGGACTTGGGTGCCGTTCGCGCCGGCAACAAAAATGCGCTGAAGGTCGGACGGATCGCTCTGGAATCTCGGATCGATTTCCAGCACCACCATGTACTGGTTGCGCTGCGTATAGATCGTCGAGATCTGGCGCTGGGAGAACGCGTTGTTGAGCGCATTGTCGATGTCTTGCACATGCACGCCAAGGCTCGACGCGGCTTTTCTGTCGATCATCAAGGTCAACTGCAGACCACCGGGGTCCCGATCGCTCGAAATGTCGGTAATGCCTTCGACGCTCTCCATGCGCTTGCCGACCAGGGGCGCCCATTTCTGCAACAGGTCAAGGTCGGTGCTGGTCAGGGTGTACTGATAGTTGGAATCGCTCTGTCGTCCGCCGGCGCGAATATCCTGCGCGGCGAACATGAACAGCTTTATACCCGGAACCATTTCGAGATTTTTGCGCAGACGATCGATCACCAGTTGCGTGGTCAATCCACCCCGCTCCGCCTCCGGCTTGAGGCTGATGAACATCGTGCCGCGATTGGTGCCGCCGCCGCCGGGGCCGCCGCCTCCACCAAGGCTCGACCCGACGCCCGCTACGGCCGGATCGGCCATCACAATGTCTGCAAGCTGCTGCTGAAGCCCAAGCATCGCCTGAAATGAGATATCGGCGGATGCCCGTGTCGCGCCGATCACAAAGCCGCTGTCGTCGGTCGGAAAATATCCCTTTGGGGTCTTGATATAGAGCGTCACCGTCAGCGCTATCGTGGCGACGAATACCATCAACGTCAAAAGCGGGAAACCCAGCACCACATGCAGCGTCCGCGCATAGAACGCCACGATGCGCGAGAGGGTCCCTTCGATAATCCGGTCGAACCAGGTCGCGTTATCGGAGGTCGTTGCCTTGATGTAATGTGCGCAGATCATCGGCGTGATCGTCAGCGAGACCACAGTGGACACCACGATCGCAAACGTCAGCGTCAGCGAAAATTCCCGCAATAGCCGGCCGACAATGCCGTCCATGAAAATCAGCGGCGTAAATGCTGCGATCAGAGACAGGCTGATCGACAGCACCGTGAAGCCGATTTGCCGGGCGCCCTCGAGTGCCGCCTGATAGGGCCGCATGCCATGCTCGAGATTGCGGTACATGTTCTCGATCATGACGATGGCGTCGTCGACCACGAACCCGACGGAGATCGCCAGCGCCATCAGCGACAGATTGTCGATCGAGAAACCGGCCAGCCACATGCCGGCGCAGGTGCCGGCCAGGGCCAGCGGCACCGAGACGCCCGCCGCGATGGTCGGCGTGATCCGGCGCAGGAACACGAATACGACGACCATGACCAGAACCGCCGTCGCCAGCAGCGTCAGCTGCATGTCCCCGACGCTGGCGCGGATGGTCCCGGTCCGATCGACCAGTGTGGAAATTTCGACGCCGCCGGGAATCCATTGTTTCAGCTCGGGTATCAATGCCCTGACGCGATCGACGGTATCGATGACGTTGGCGTCGCCCTGCTTGGTGATCTGAATCAGTACCGCCGGCTGCTTGTTGAACCAGGCTATCGACCGGCTGTTGCGGACGGAATCTGCGACTTCGGCTATATCCGAGAGCCGAACGAAGCTGCCGTTCGAACTCTTGATGACGATATCGCGGAATTCCGCCGCGGTTCGCATCTGCCTGTTGACCGACAACGTTTCGCTTTGGCGGCCGCCATTGAATATGCCAACCGGGCCGAGCGGATTGGCGTTGATGATCGCGTTTCTGACGTCGTCGGTCGCAACGCCTGCATTCGATAGCGCGACCGGATTGAGTGCGATTCGGACCGCCGGTTGATCGGCGCCGCTCACGGTCACTTCGCCGACACCCGGTACCTGCGAGATGCGCTGCGCGATGACGGTGTCCGCGACGTCATAGATGGCGCTCGAGGAGATCGTCTTCGATGTCAGCGCCAGGATAAACACCGGCGCAGCGGCGGTGTTTGCCTTGCGGAAGCGAGGGAGGGTCGGCAGGTCGCTCGGCAAATCAGCGAGCGAAGCGTTGATCGCGGCTTGCACATCGCGCGCCGCGCGATCGATGTCGCGGCCGATGGCGAATTGCAGCTGGATGCTGGTCGTGCCCAGCGTGCTCGTGGACGTGATCTGGTCGACGCCCGCGATCTCGCCTAGTCGTCGCTCCAATGGTGCGGCAACGGTCGCAGCCATCACGGAAGGGTCGGCGCCCGGTCGCGTGGCGGAAACCCGGATCGAGGGAAAATCGACATTGGGGACCGCAGCCACCGGGAGAAACTCGTAGGCGACCACGCCGAGCAGAAAGAGCCCGATCGCCAGCAGCGTGGTACCGACCGGCCTGCGGATGAAGGGCTCGGAGATCGATGCCATTACTGCATGCCCTCGGTGGCTCCCGCTATCGGCGGCGACGGCACCCCCTCGCCGACCGGCGGCACCGCCTTCTCGATCCGGCGGTTCAGCCGATCCAGCGCCAGATAGATCACCGGCGTCGTATAGAGCGTCAGCAACTGGCTGAGCAGCAGGCCACCGATGATGGAAATACCCAGCGGAAACCGCAGCTCGGCGCCGGTGCCGCTTTCTACTGCCAGCGGCAATGCACCGAACAGCGCCGCCAGCGTCGTCATCATGATGGGGCGGAAACGCAGCAGGCAGGCCTGCACGATCGCGTCGTAAGGTGACATGCCCTGATGCCGCTCCGCCTCGAGCGCGAAGTCGATCATCATGATCGCGTTCTTCTTCACAATACCCATCAGCAGGATGATGCCGATCAGGCCGATCACCGACAGATCCTGTCCGAACAGCATCAGCGCGAGGATCGCGCCGACGCCCGCGGACGGCAAGGTCGAGAGGATGGTGATCGGATGAATGTAGCTTTCGTAGAGCACGCCGAGCACGATGTAGATGGTGACGAGCGCTGCAAGGATCAGCCAAGGTTGTCCGGACAGCGATTTCGAGAATTCGGCTGCGTCGCCGGCGAACAGTCCGACGATGCTGCCGGGCATGCCGAGACGCGTTTCGATATTCTTGACCTCACCCACCGCGTCGCCAAGCGCCGCGCCGGGTGCGAGATTGAAGCTGAGCGAGACGGCTGGAAATTGCGCCTGATGCGAAATCGCCAGCGGCGCGGTGGTGCGCGTCAGTGTAGCAACGGCCGACAGCGGCACCTGCGCGTCGAGCGTGCCGGGCAGATAAAGTTTCGAAAGAATCGACGGATCGCGCTGATACATCGGCAGCGCCTCCAGCACGACGCGATACTGGTTGGCCTGCCCGTAGATGGTCGAAATCTGCCGCTGAGCGAAGGCGTCATTCAGGGTGTCGGTAACGGCCTGCAGGCTGACGCCGAGTTGGCCGGCGCGCTGCCGATTGATGTCGAGCGTCGCGCGCAAGCCGCCATCCTGCGCCTCCGAAGAGACGTCTCGGAACAACGGGTCGCGGCGCAGTTCCGCCACCAGATTGTTCGCCCAGAGCGTCACCAGCGCGGAGTCGGTGCCGGTCAGCGTGTACTGATATTGTGAGCGGCTGGATTGGGTGCTGATTTGTACATCCTGTACCGGCTGAAAGTAGACCGTCATGCCCGGAATCGACGCCACACGCTCCTTCAGGCGCACGATTACGGCAGACACGTCGTCGCGACGTTCTCCGCGCGGTTTCAGTGTCATCACCAGACGGCCAACGTTCGTTGTCGGGTTGACCGAACCCGCGCCGATCACGGAGACGACGCCGGTGACATCGGGATCGGCCTTGATCGCATCGGCGGCCGCGGTCTGCCGGCTCTGCATCTCCGCAAAGGAAACGTCGGGACCGGCCTGGGTCACCGCGGTAATCGAAGCGGTGTCCTGCAACGGCAGGAAGCCTTTCGGCGCCACGATATAGAGGGCGACCGTCGCGGCAATCGTGAACAAGGTCACCAGCAGCGTGGCGCGCTGACGCCCGAGCACCCACAGCAGGGTGCGGTGATAGAACTCGACCATGCGGTCGATGCCGCGGCTGACCGCGGCAAGACCCGGAACCAGCCGCTCCTCGCCGGCGTGTTTCAGCAACCGCGAACACATCATCGGCGTCAGCGTCAGCGACACGATCGCCGATGTCACCACCGCAATGGTCAGCGTCAGCGCGAATTCGCGGAACATCCGTCCCACCAGTCCCGACATGAACAGCAGCGGTATGAATACGGCGATCAATGATACCGTCAGCGAAATCACGGTAAAGCCGATTTCACGGGCGCCGCTGAGGGCGGCTTCCATGGCGGTTTCGCCGTTCTCCATATGGCGAACGATATTCTCGATCATGACGATGGCGTCGTCGACCACGAATCCGGTGCCGATGGTCAGCGCCATCAGCGACAGGTTGTCGAGGCTGAAGCCGGCAAAATACATGATGCCGAAGCTGGTGATCAGCGACAGCGGCAGCGCAACGCCGGCAATCAGCGTCGCCCGCATCGAGCGAAGGAACAGCAGCACCACCAGCGTCACCAGCACGACGCTCAGCACCAGCGTGAACTGCACGTCGCTGACCGAGGCGCGGATGGTGACGGTGCGGTCGCTGACCACGGTCAGTTTGACCGCGGTCGGGATCGCGCGCTGCAGTTTTGGAATCTCGGCCCGGATTTGCCGGACCACCTCGATCACGTTGGCACCGGGCTGGCGCTGAATGTCGATGATGACCGCCGGCGTGCCTTGATACCAGCCGCCGGTACGATCGTTCTCCAGTCCATCGACGATCTGCGCAACGTCGCCGATGGTCACCGGCGAGCCATTGCGGTAGGCAATGATGATGGGCTTGTAGGCCTCGGCAGCCGCAATCTGATCGTTGGCGGCAATGGTGTAGGACTGATGCGCGCCGTCGAGCGATCCCTTCGGTCCGGAGACGTTGGCGCCGGCAATGGCAGCGCGCAAATCTTCCATCGCGATACCATAGGCCGCGAGCCGCGCCAGATCGGCCTGAACCCGCACCGCCGGCTTGAGTCCGCCCAGCACCGCGACGCGGCCCACACCGGAAATCTGGCTGAGGCGCTGCCCCAGCAGCGTGTCGGCGAGGTCGCTCATCGCGCGCAGTGAGATCGTGTCCGAGGTCAGCGCCAGCGTCATGACCGGCGCGTCCGCCGGGTTCACCTTGGCGTAAGTCGGAGGATACGGCAGATTCTTCGGCAATACCCCCGCGGCAGCATTGATCGCAGCCTGCACATCCTGGGTGGCGCCGTCGATGTCGCGGTTGAGGTCGAATTGCAGGGAAATCTGGCTGACGCCGAAAGAACTCGTCGATGTCATCGACGACAGCGACGGAATTTGTCCGAGCTGGCGCTCAAGTGGGGCAGTGATGAGCGAGGCGATCACGTCGGGGCTGGCGCCCGGCAACTGCGTCGTCACCTGCACCGTCGGAAAATCGACCTGCGGCAGCGCGGACACCGGCAGCGCCCAGTAGCCGAGCGCGCCGCCAATCAGCAGCGCGATACCGAGCAGCGAGGTTGCGATGGGACGGCGAATGAACGGTTCCGAGACGCTCATGGTTGCACGCTCATGGGTGCGATGCTTGTCAACTCAAGCGATCGATTTTCGAATCATGGCTGCGCCTTCGCTGCACTGCCTGATTGTACGTCCCCTTGCGCCGCCGGTGCGGGGGCCGGTCCGGTTTGGCCCTTTTGGTCGCCCTCGCCCGCCTTGGCGCGCCGACCGGCCTGACCGTCCTTGCCCGGGCCATCTTTGCCCTGGCCGCCCTTGGCCTGACGTTTGCGCGGAGCCAGATCCGCTGTCGGCGTTTGCTCGTCCTTGCCCACCACGACCTTTGCGCCATCGGCCAGATTGGCGAAGCCGGTCGTCACCACGCGATCGGTCGGCGACAACCCGCTGGCGATCACCGCATCCTTCTCGTTTTGCTGCGTCACCGTCACCGCTCTCGCGCTGACGATGTCGCCGTCGCCAATGACATAGCTGAACGTTCCGGCCGGGCCGCGCTGGACCGCAGAAGTCGGCACCACGATGGCGTTCGGGAGCGTTTCGACCTTGAGGCGGACGTTGACGAACTGGCCCGGCCACAATTGAAAATTAGCATTGGGAAATTCGGCCTTGAGCTTCAGCGTTCCCGTGGTCTGGTCGACCTGGTTGTCGATGCCAGCCAGTTTTCCGGTATCGACCACGGTAGTCCCGTCATTTCCGAACACATCGACCGCAAGCGTCCCCTTGGCGGAGGCGGCATTGACCCGCACGATCTGCTGCTGCGGAAGACTGAACTGCACCGCGATGGGCTGGAGCTGCGTGATGACGACAAGGCCCGTGGTGTCGGCCGCATGAATGATATTGCCTTGATCGACCAGACGCAGGCCGGCGCGGCCGGACAGCGGCGCCACGATCTTGGTGTAGCCGAGCGTGGCCTGGGCATTGTCGATGGCGGCCTGGTCGTTTTTCACCAGCGCTTCCTGCTGCGCCACCACCGCGCGCTGGGTGTCGGCCTGCTGCTTGGAGCCTGCGTTGGAGGCGGCAAGCTGCTGGTAGCGGGCCAGGTCCAGGCGCATGTTGGCGAGCTGCGCCTCATCCTGGGCCTTCTTGGCGACGGCCTGATCGAACAGCGCCTTGTAGATCACAGGATCGATCTCGCCGAGAACGTCGCCCTTCTTGACGTCCTGGCCTTCGGTGAAGTTGACCGCAATCAATTTGCCGTCGACCTGGGAACGCACCGTCACGTTGTTGAGGGCCCGGACGGCGCCGACGCCATCCAGGTAAACCGGCGCGTCCTGAATGCGCGGCGTCGCGACGAGCACCGGCACGGCCAAATCCGGGCGCCCGCGATCGGCTGCCTGCTTCGGCTGCAGGGATGTCCAGGCGATATAGCCGAGGCCGCCAAGAATCAGCAGCGTGATGGCGGTTGAAACCGTGCGGAGGCGGGCCTGCGAGGCCACACGGGCAGCGCCGGCGGCTTTCGCGGTTTCGTTCAGTTCCGGCTTAAAGAGCATTGACCGGCATCTCCATCTTCGGCTCCCAACCGCCCCCCAGTGCCTGGTAAAGGCTGACGATCGCCAGCAGGCGGGCGAGTTGCGCCTGCCACAGCACATCCTCAGCCTGGAATAGTGTCAGCTGCGTATTTAGCACAGTTACGATGTCAGCGGTTCCGGCCCGCAGCTGCTGTTCGGCGAGTTGAAAGGCCCGCCGCGACGCTGCGACGACTTCCCGCTGCAGCCGCAGCCTTTCCGTGGTCTGGCGGATCGACACCAGCGCATTGTCAACATCGGCAAAGGCCGAGACCACGGTCTTGCGGTAGGTCTGCAGCAGTTCATCCTGCCGCGCCTTGCTGAATTCAAAATTGCCCAGGATCCGGCCACCGTCGAAGATCGGCTGGGTGAGGCTGCCGACCATGCTGAAGAACGCCGCATGGGGCTGGAACAGCGCCGAGAGCGCTGAGCTCTGATAACCGCCCTGCCCGGTCAACTGGATGCTCGGGAAAAACTGCGCGCGTGCGTTGCCGACATTGGCAGTGGCCGACGCAAGCTGGGCTTCCTGACGCCTGATATCAGGACGCTGGGTGAGCAATTCCGACGGCAAGCCGGGTGTCACCCGCGGCGGCGATATCTGGTTGAGCGAGCCGCCGACGACGTGGATGCTTTCCGGCGGTCGCGACACCAGCGTGGCGAGCGCGTTGACGTTCTGCGCCAGGGTTTGTCGCAGCGGCGGCACCGCGGCACGCTGGTTGGCCACAACGCTCTCCTGCTGCGCCACGTCGAGATCGGTTCCGGTGCCGGCTTTGAAGCGCTCCTTGATGGCATCGAGGATGCGGGTCGCGCTGGCGATGTTCCCCTCCGCCGTGCGAATGCGATCCTGCGACGCCAACACCTGGAAATATGCATTGGCGACGCTGGCAAGCGTCGTGAGCGCAACAACATCGCGGTCGAAACGGTTGGCGGTCGCGGTTTCCTCGGCCACCAGCGTGGCGTCGCGGTTCTTGCCCCAGAAATCGATTTCGTAGCTGGCGCTGAGCGACGCCGAATAGTTGACCACCTCCCGGCCGCCAATGCTCAAACCGCTGGCGCTGGCCCCGGAGGTCCGGGAATAAGCCTCCTGGCCGGTGCCGCTCAGGTTCGGCAGCAGTGCGGCGCCCGCAATGCGGGCCTGCGCGTCGGCCTGAATAAGACGGGAAGTGGCCGCAGCAATGTCCAGATTGACGGTCTGGGCTTCTTCCATCAGCGTAGTCAATTCGCGCGAGCGGAAGCCGTGCCACCAATCCAGCGTCGGCGTCGCGGCGTCGGGCGAGGTCAATCTGGCTGCCTTGTAGCCCTGCGGCACGTCCAGGGCGGGGTCCGGCAGGTCCCTGGTCAGAATACAGCCTGCGGAACTGGCAACAACGCAAACTGTGGCAAGCCATCTCGCCGCCCGATCCAGGTAAGGGTTCGCGGCAAGCAGATCGTCGGCAGCAGTGCCTGTGATTCGGTTTCTCACGCCCGCCCTCCGCCGGGCTCAATGCCCGGCATCCGACGCTCCGAGACATGGCCCATCGATTCGCGGATGACGCTTGTGGAGACTACTACCTGCGACACGTTCACCGGTGTGATGCTTCCTTTGGAAACCGATCGCCATACTAGCTGCGGCGGCACGCCGCGGACAGTCCTGTTTCATCATCTGTCCTCACGCGCCGTTGAAGGCGGGCGACGGCAGACGCGATTCTCCGCTAGTCCATAGGGCTTAGTGGACCGACACGATACGGTGATGGGGCAGTCTTACCAAGATTTCATGTTGCCCAACGTTTCAATGCGGCGCTGCGCGGCGTGGAGTGTGTGTCGAAGCGCTATGCGGCCACAATCTGCGATCGCGAATTCAGGCCCGGCTATCGCAGCCACACCGTTACCTCGACTACCATCGACGACGTGCTGCGTTTCGCTCCCTTATGGATGCTAGCAGGCGGCCTCTTGGAGCATGATCTTTTCGCAAAACCGGTTTCCACTTTTCCGGATCATGCTCTAGGGTCGCTGCCAGATTGGCAACATGCTGGCAGAACCCTGATCCCATGAACATCCATAACGACGTCGTCGAAGCGATCGGCCGCACCCCCCTCATCAAACTGAAACGCGCGTCGGAAGCGACCGGCTGCAATATTCTCGGCAAGGCCGAGTTCATGAATCCCGGCCAGTCGGTGAAGGACCGCGCGGCTCTCTTCATCGTTCGCGACGCCATCGCTCGTGGCGCGCTGAGGCCGGGCGGCGCGGTTGTCGAAGGCACCGCCGGCAACACCGGTATCGGTCTCGCGCTGGTCGCCAATGCGCTCGGCTTTCGCACGGTAATCGTCATTCCCGAGACGCAAAGCCAGGAAAAAAAGGACATGCTGCGGCTGTGCGGCGCGGAGCTGATCGAAGTCCCGGCGGTGCCCTATGCCAATCCCAACAATTACGTGAAACTGTCGGGCCGCCTCGCCGCGCAACTGGCCAGCACCGATCGCAACGGCGCGATCTGGGCCAACCAGTTCGACAACGTCGCCAATCGCCAGGCCCATATTGAAACCACGGCGCCGGAAATCTGGCAGCAGACCGACGGCAAGGTCGATGGCTTCGTTGCGTCGGTCGGTTCCGGCGGCACCCTGGCCGGGGTGTCGATCGGCCTGAAAAAAATGAACCCGAACATTCGGATCGTGCTGGCCGATCCGATGGGCTCGGCGCTGTATCATTACTACAAGAACGCCGTACTCAAATCCGAGGGATCATCGATCACCGAAGGCATCGGCCAGGGCCGCGTCACCGCCAATCTCGAGGGCGTCGCCATCGACGACGCCTATCAAATTCACGACGAGGAAGCAGTGCCGATCATTTTCGACCTACTCGAGCACGAAGGGCTGTGCCTCGGCGGATCGACCGGCATCAATGTCGCCGGCGCCATTCGCCTGGCAAAAGAGCTCGGACCGGGCCATACCATCGTGACGGTGCTGTGCGACTACGGCAGCCGCTATCAGTCAAAACTGTTCAATCCCGCTTTCATGCGTTCGAAAAACCTGCCGGTGCCGGAATGGCTCGAGCAGCGCAGCACGCTGAGCGTGCCGTTCGAGAAGATCTGAGGAGGTGCCATTGCGAGCGAAGCAATCCAGCGCTGCGCCGAGCCAGCTGGATTGCTTCGCGGAGTCACCATCGGGCGCGTTCGCGCGACCCGGTGGCTCGCAATGACGGCGTGATTTTTCGTTGCCATTTGCAGCTGCGGCTCTCAGAGCTGTGAAGAAATACTGACCTCATCCTGAGGAGCTTGCGAAGCAAGCGTCTCGAAGGATGGATGCAACGCATGGACTCGCGGCTATCCTTCGAGACGGCGCTTCGCGCCTCCCAGGATGAGAACCGTCAGCGCAAGATCTGGCTGAGGAACAGCCTGGTCCGCGCGTGCTGCGGGCGGGCGAAGAAATTCGCCGGCGTGTTCGCCTCGATGATCTGGCCAGCGTCCATGAAGACGATGCGGTCGGCCACTTCCTTGGCGAATCCCATTTCGTGGGTGACGACCAGCATGGTCATGCCCTCGTTGGCGAGGTCGACCATGGTATCGAGCACTTCCTTGACCATTTCGGGATCGAGCGCCGAGGTCGGCTCGTCGAACAGCATGACTTTCGGAGACATGGTCAGGGCCCGCGCGATGGCGACGCGCTGCTGCTGGCCGCCGGAGATCTGGCCGGGATATTTGTCGGCCTTGTCCGGGATGCGAACCCGCTCGAGGTATTTCATCGCCGCCGCCTCGGCATCCTTTTTCGGGATGTTGCGGACCCAGATCGGCGCCAGCGTGCAGTTCTCCAGCACGGTCAAGTGCGGAAACAGATTGAAGCTCTGGAACACCATGCCGACCTCGCGCCGGACTTCATCGACGCGCCGCAGATTCGGTCCAAGCTCGATGCCGTCGATGACAATCCGGCCCTCCTGAAATTCCTCGAGCGCGTTCATGCACCGGATCAGCGTCGATTTTCCGGAGCCGGACGGACCGCAGATCACGATCCGCTCGCCCTTGGCGACATCGAGGTCGATGTCGCGCAGCACATGAAAATCGCCATACCATTTGTTGAGGGCGGCGACGCTTACAATCGAATCCGCGGCCATGACCATCTTATCTCAGCTGCGCCGGTGAACATTCAGCCGGTGCTCGACGAACAGTGAATAGCGGGACATCCCGAAGCAGAACACGAAGTAGACAATCCCGGTGAAGGCAAATCCGGTAAACAGCGTGGTCGGCGTCGCCCAGACCGGATCGGCGAACGACGCCCGCAACTGGCCAAGCAGATCGAACAGCGCGACGATCGACACCAGCGAAGTGTCCTTGAACAGCGCGATAAAGCTGTTCACAAGGCCTGGGATAACGTGGCGCAGCGCCTGCGGCATCACGATCAGTCCGGTGGTTTTCCAGTAGGACAGCCCGAGCGCGCTGGCAGCTTCGGCCTGCCCGCGCGGTATGGCCTGCAGGCCGCCGCGGATGACCTCGGCATTATAGGCCCCGGCAAACAGGGCGATGCCGATCAGGACGCGAACCAGACCGTCTACCGTGAAGTTTCCCGGAAGGAACAGCGGCAGCATGTAGGTCGCGAAAAATAGCACGGTGATCAGCGGCACGCCGCGCCAGAATTCGATGAACGTCACCGAAAACACCCGGATCAGCGGTATAGTCGAGCGCCGCCCCAGCGCCAGGGCGATGCCGACCGGCATCGACGTGACGATACCGGTGACCGACACCACCAGCGTCACCAGCAGGCCGCCCCACAGCCTTGTATCGACGATCGGCAATCCGCCTTGATCGAGGTGCAGCAGCGCGATTACGAGGCCAATGCCGGCAAACGTCGCGACGCTGACCATGAGCGCGCGCCATCCGGTGCGAAAGCCGCCATTGAGGACAAACAGTACCACCGAGACCATGGCGGCGGTCAAGGCGAAGTCGGCCCACACCGGCTGGCCTGACGCCTGAATTTGATCGCGAAGCCAGACCAATGGCCAGATCAGCAGCGCAACGGCGCTGCCGAGAACGGCGATCGTCTTCCCGAGCAGTGCCAGCAGCGGTCCGACCACAGCCACCGTACTGGCGTCACCGACGCCGATCAGCCTGCGTCCGGCGTCGCCAATGCTGGTGGCAAAACCCGACAGAAAATCCGCGGTCCAGCGCACGCCGAAACCTTGCAGTCCGCCGCCGTGCAGCAGGAAGAACGCCACAACCGGATACGCGACAAAAAACAGGCCGGCATTCAGACCCTTGGCCGGCAGTCGCGGAATCAGCAGCGGCAGCAGCAGCAGCGCGGCCAGCAGGAACGTCAGATTGACCCGCCAGCGCTCGGGCTCCGGATAGAAACCGTAGACGAACTGGGTGAATTTCGCCTGCGCGAACGGCCAGCAGGCACCGACGACGTGGCCGGCGTTCTCCGCCAGACATGCGTTACGGTCGTTGCCCTGCCAGACCGAGTCGATCAGCAGGAATTTGATCGCCGGAATAACGGTGAACCACAGCAGCAGCACGCTCGCGATCGTCAAGAGGATGTTGGCCGGTGAATTGAACAGGCGCGTGCGCACAAATCCGACAAAGCCGGTGGTCTTGATCGGCGCGGCGCGCTCGGGAACCAGTTCCTGGCGGACAAACGCCGATGCCACCTGGTCTCTCATGTGCCGAGGCTCCGGCTGATGCGCCATCCATAGAAGCTCATGATCGCGCTGGTGACCAGCGAGATCAGCAGATAGACTCCCATGGTGATGGCGATGATTTCAATCGCCTGCCCGGTCTGGCTCAGCGTCGTTCCGGCAAACACCGAGAACAGATCGGGATATCCGATCGCCACCGCCAGCGACGAATTCTTGGTGAGATTGAGATACTGGTTGGTGAGCGGCGGCAGAATGACGCGCAACGCCTGCGGCACCACGATCAATCGCAACGTCGAACCGCGCGTGAGGCCCAGCGATGCGCCGGCCTCCATCTGTCCCTTGTGGACCGACTGAACTCCGGCGCGCACGATCTCGGCAATGAAGGCCGCGGTATAGGTCGACAGCGCCAGTGTCAATGCGACGAATTCGGGGATGATGCGCGAGCCGCCGGAAAAATTGAACCCCTTGAGTTCCGGAATCTCGAAGGTCACCGGCTTGCCGAACACCAGCGCGGCAAGCAGCGGCAGTCCGACCAGCAGCCCCAGCACATAAGGCCAGATCCTCACCAGCCTGCCGCTCTCGAATAACTGGCGGCGCGCATAGCGCTGCAACAGCAACGACGCGATGATTGCCACCACAATGGCAATTGCAAACGCCATCAGGCCGTCCTGGCCGATCGGCTTTGGAATCACAAAGCCGCGATTGCTGAGAAAGAAACTGCCGAACAGCGAGATGCTTTGCCGAGGGTTCGGCAAGGTGCCGAGCACCGCGAGGTACCAGAACAGGATCTGGAACAGCAGCGGCAGATTTCGAACCAGCTCCACATAGCCACCGGCAATCTTCGACAGCAGCCAGTTCGGCGACAGCCGGCCGAGCCCGACCAGAAATCCGATCATGGTGGCAAAGAAGATGCCGATGATCGAAACGACAAGAGTATTGACCAGACCGACCAGAAACACCCGGGTATAGGTGTCGGATTCGGAATAGGGGATCAGCGCCTGGCTGACGCCGAACCCCGCCGTCTGCGACATGAATCCGAAGCCGGACGCGATCCGTTGCGATTGAAGGTTGGCCCGGGCATTGGCGACGATTTCATAGCCGATCCAGGCCAGTGCCGCGACGAACATAATCTGGAGGGCAAATCCGCCCCAGCCGGCGCGCCCACCGAGGGCCCGTCGCAGTTTGGCGACAAACTGCGACGGGGGATGTCGAGCCTCGATGGCCATCGATGCGGTCAGCGTATCGGCGGCGCGTATTGAATTCCGCCCTTGTTCCAGAGCTGATTGAGGCCGCGTGCAATCCCGAGCTTCGAGCCGGCACCGACGTTGCGATCGAACGATTCGCCGTAATTGCCGACCGCCTTCACGATGCGCGATACCCAGTCCTTGGTCAGGCCCAGCTGTTCGCCGAGATTGCCGTCGGTCCCGAACACGCGCTTGAGCTCCGGCTTGTCCGATTTCGCCATGTCATCGACATTCTTGTGGGTGATTCCGAGTTCCTCGGCATCGATCATCGCAAACAACGTCCATTTCACGATATCGAACCACTGGTCGTCGCCATGACGCACCAGCGGCCCGAGCGGCTCCTTGGAAATGACTTCGGGAAGCACGCCGTGATCGGCGGGGGTGGCAAGCTTCAAACGCTCGGCATAAAGCTGGGATACGTCGGAGGTAAAGACGTCGCAGCGGCCGGATTCGTAGGCCTTGACGGTTTCATCGGCGGTGCCGAATGCGATCACCTCGTACTTCATGCTGTTGCCCTTGAAGTAATCGGCGACGTTTTGCTCGTTGGTGGTTCCGGTCTGCACGCAAACCGAAGCGCTGTTCAGTTCCAGCGCGGAATTGACCTTGAGCGATTTCCTGACCAGGAAGCCCTGGCCGTCATAGTAGGTCACGCCGGTAAAATTCACGCCAAGCGAGGTGTCCCGCGACAACGTCCAGGTCGTGTTGCGAGACAACACGTCGATCTCGCCGGACTGCAGCGCCGTGAAGCGATCCTTGGCCGACAATGGCACGAACTTCACCTTGGTCGGATCGTTGAAGACCGCGGCCGCGATCGCGCGACAGACATCGACGTCGATGCCGGTCCAATTTCCCTTGTCATCGGGCGTCGAGAAACCCGGCAAGCCCTGGCTCACGCCGCAGGACAGGATGCCCCGGTCCTTGACCGTCTTGAGGGTCTGCGCGCTGGCCATCTGCGTCGAAAGACCGGCGGCAAGAGCAACAGTGAAAACGAGCGATACGCGTTTCATGGCAAAGCCTTTCAAGGATATCCGGGACGCCCGCGACTTCATTGCGCACGCGGAGAAAGACCGACCTGACGATCCCTGCCCCCCGCAAATGCCACATCCGGCGCCAAATGGCTGGACAGGCTTCCGGATAAACGGTGGATCGAAGTTCGCGGCAAGCCCCTCAACGTGCGGCGACGAATAACTGGCCCGCATCACAGAACGGTTGGAGAGCCGGGTCAAGGGGTTGACGTCCGTCTTGTGTGTCCTGCTATTAACAAATCAGCCCGAACCCGCCAACCTGCGTGCTTGCGGGGAGCAATGAGGCTGCGGCAAAACGTCTTTTTAGTCAGCGGCGGACGCATGAATTTCACAGGCGATGACGGACAATCCAAGCCGCTGAAGGCGGAAACCACGCTGGTGACCTCCGGCCGCGACACCAAGGCCCAGAAGGGTTTTGTCAATCCGCCGGTGGTTCACGGCTCGACGGTGCTCTATCCGACCGCCGACGATCTGCATGCGCATCGCGGCGAGTTCCAATATGGCCGCCACGGCACCCCGACCACCAAGGCGCTGCAGGACGCGCTGATGGCGCTCGAAGGACCCGCCTGTGCAGGCGTCGGTCTTGCGCCGTCCGGGCTGGCGGCGATCTCGACCGCCTTGCTGGCGGTGCTGAAGGCCGGCGATCACCTCCTGGTCTGCGACAACGCCTACCGTCCGACGCGGAATTTCTGCAACGGGCTTCTCGCCCGCTACGGCGTCGAGACCAGCTATTTCGATCCCTTGATCGGCGCTGACATTGCCAAATATTTCCAGCCGAACACCAGGGCGGTGCTAGTCGAAGCGCCGGGCTCGCAATCCTTCGAAATGTCTGACATCCCCGCCATCGCCGCGGTCGCGCATGCGCACGGCGCCCTGGTGATCGACGACAACACCTGGGCGACCCCGCTGTTTCACCGTTCGCTGGATCAAGGCGTCGATATCAGCCTCCAAGCCGCCACCAAATATATAGGCGGACATTCCGACGTCATGTTCGGAACCATCTCTGCCAACGCAAAGGCATGGCCGCTCATTGCCGAAGCAATACGGCTGCTCGGCGTCTGCGCGGGACCGGACGACGTGTTCCTGGCGCTGCGTGGATTGCGGACGCTCGCGGTGCGGCTCGCGCAACATCAGCAATCGGCGCTCGAGGTGGCGCGCTGGCTGGCGGCGCGGCCGGAGGTGCTCAAGGTCCTGCATCCCGCGCTGGAAAGCGATCCCGGTCATGCGATCTGGAAGCGGGATTTTACCGGCGCGTCCGGCCTGTTCAGCATTGTCCTGAAGCCGGCACCGCAGCAAGCCGTCGACGCGTTGCTCAATGGCGTCAGGTTGTTCGGCATGGGCTATTCATGGGGAGGCTTTGAAAGCCTTGTGATTCCGTTTGACTGCGCCGCCTATCGCACCGCCACGCCATGGGCGCCCGGCGGACCGACCTTGCGGCTCCATATCGGCCTGGAAAACGTCGAAGATCTCAAGGCCGATCTCGCAAACGGGTTCGAAGCGTTCAACGCCGCGTAGAGCGAGATGATTTAAAGCCAGATCGGCGTTGCCACCTTGGGTGACGTCCTTCTATCGTCATTGCGAAGAGCGTCAGCGACGAAGCAATCCAGTTCTCCTGCGAGGTTCTGGATTGCTTCGCTGCAATCGAAATGACGGATAAATCAGGCATCGGCCGATGCCTGCCGTCCGTTGGCGATGATGAAATACAGGTTGCGTATGTAGACCACGAGACCGAGCGACTGCCCTGCGATGAACACCGGATCCCGCCGGTACAGCGCGTAAATCAAAAGCAGGATGCCGCCGCCGATCGAGAAAAACCAGAATGCCACTGGGATGACGCTCTTGCGCGCGCGCTCCGACGCGATCCATTGCACCACGAAGCGCATGGTGAACAAGCCTTGCGCCACAAATCCCAGCACCACCCAGGCATCGAACTTGATGACGAAGACGTCGCGCAAATAGCTGGCGAGCGAATTGAACAGATCAGTCATCGGACGTCACCTCGGTTGCCACCGGCGTCGATCGCTTGCGGCGGATCAGCCACCACACTCCCGCAAGATCCATGATTCCAATCCACAGCCGGTCAAAGAAACCGTAATTCGACACGCCTGAGCGGCGCGGACGGTCGATCACGTCGACATAGGCAATGTCGTATCCTTCACGCCGCACCAGCGCCGGCAGGAAGCGATGCAGCCCGTCGAAATAGGGCAGCGACAGGAACACCTCGCGACGGAAAGCCTTCAGCCCACAGCCGGTATCGCGGGTGCCATCGCGCAGAATCGCGCTGCGGACGCCGTTGGCGATGCGCGACTGCATCTTCTTGAAGCCGGTATCCTTGCGACCGATCCGCTGGCCGGCGGCGAGCCCGATGCGGCCGCCACCATTCTCGACGGCCGAAATCAAATCCGGCAGAAACGCCGGATCGTTTTGTCCGTCGCCGTCGAGGGTAGCCACGACCGCGCCGCGCGCCGCGCGCACCCCGGTGCGCACCGCGGCCGATTGCCCCGACGATGCGGCATGACGGATCTGGCGCAGATTTCCGCGTTGCTTCATGAGCGCCGCAAGCCGCGCCGGTGTGGCATCGGTCGAGCCATCATTGACAGCGATGATCTCGTAAGCCCATCGGCCCTCGAGGGCTGCTGTGATCTCGGCGATCAGCGGTGCCACGTTCTCGGCCTCGTTGCGCACCGGCACAACGATGGAAACAGTGACCGCGACGGGATCGGAAGATGACAAATGAACGCTCACGATTTGTGGGGTTGTGCGGGCCCGGAATGCTTCCTGGCGCCCGCTTCTTATGAGGCGAATGCCTCGCGGGCAACCCTTTTGAGGTGGCTCGGCGCGGGGCCGACGAGCTGTTCAATGGTGCCGTCGCGGCGAATGGTGAACGCCAGATGGCGCGCGGCAAACCAATAGCGCACCAGCATCGCGCCCACGACTCCTATCAGAGCTCCCGCAACCACGTCGCTGGGGTGATGGGCCAGAAGCACGAGACGACTGGCGACGATCAAGGCGGCATAGATGATCATCGCGACGCGTGCCCGAGGCCAAAGCACTGAGACGGCGAAAGCCAGTGCAACCGAGGCGATTGCGTGCCCGGACGGAAAGCTTGCGTAAGCTTCGGTCCCGGCGAAGTGCGCGAACTTGAAGGCATTGGCCGCACCGCCGACGAAGGGCCGCCCGCGTCCAACGATATACTTGATCGCTTCGCCGGCGAGAACCGGCACCAGGACCGCGAAAAACACAAACTGAATGCGGGCTCCGAAGCTGACCAACACAAGTCGCGATGTTCCCTGCAATCGCGGGGCGGTCAGCGCGACGACGAACAAGATCGCCGCCAGCGACCACAGCAGATAGCTCGATTGCCCAAAATCGGTAAGAATGCGAACCGACCAAAGACCACCGCTGCCGCGCGGCGGCATCAAGGCAATCTCTCTTGCGTCCAGCGCCACCATCAGCGCGACAATCGTGATCGCGCCAATCCCGGCCAGCCACATCGTTCGGCGCGACAGGCACCGCGCGGCCTCGGCGCGGCGCGAATGCGAGGGCGCGCGCACCAGCTGCACAAGGGAGAGCCGCACGAAAATCAACACTCGAGCGAAGTAGTTCGACGGCTCGCCGATGCCTCGCCTGACGGACATTTATTCCGTACCTTCGGAGCGGAACACCGCGATCGAAATCGCCTTGCCTTGCGAGAAATTATAACCGTCGATCCGCGTGGCAACGTTATAGCGCAGCCCGATGGCCTCGGCGCGCTGGGCGAATCCGCGTTCCGAACGCGATTCAACCAGGGCGAAACGGCAACTTCCATGTCCGAGGAAGTCGGCGGCGCCGGAGCCGTCCGTCAGCAGCGTCGATGTGCCGGTCATGAAGACCAGGCTTGGTTCGTGAAAGCCGGCGGCGGCGGCCTTTGGGCCGACACAGACAACGTTGCGCAAGGCGCGGGCGATTTCCGCGCTTGGGAACAGCGGCGTCAGCGCCGGCACGACGATGCCATAGACCGCCACGCTCAGGAACAGCGATGCGACCGCAGCGTTCAACAACGAGCGTTCGGCACGATTGTCTTCATACATCCACCACGCAAACAGCCCGAAGATCAGGGATATGGCCACGAACGGCCAAGCCAGAAACACCGGCTGACGCGTCAGCGTGATCGCCGCGATGACGGCGATCACGGACGTGATCGCAGGGATCACAAACCACCAGGCCGCGCCGCGCATCAGCCACGACCGCGACAGCACCCGACGCTCGAGCGCCCCGACCGTCAGGATGGCGATCGCCGGATAAAGTGGCAGCACATAATGCGGCAGCTTGGTCAGCACCACCTCGAAAACGATCCAGGATGGGACCAGCCACGCCAGCAGGAACTGCGCGCCCGGTTCGCGACGCGCCCGCCACACCGCGGGCGCCGCCATGCCCGCCAGCGGGGCACCGGGCCAGAACGTCACCCAGAACAGCAGCAGGTAGCTGCCCGGCGGCGCGCCGTGGGATTCCTGGGCGGCGAGTTTGCTCAGCATGTCACCGCCGATGGAATCCGCGAAAAATGCGTCGCCGGCGCGCCAGAAAATCGCGACGAACCATGGCAGCACCAGAACCAGCAGCCACATCAGCCCCCACACCGGACGCAGCCGCCATAGCCAGGTTGCGGAACGATCGAGGATCGCCAGCGCGCCGACCGTCAGCACGACGAACATCAGGATCAGCGGCCCCTTGAGCAGAATGCCCCCGGCCAGCGCAGTCCAGAAAATCGCCGGCCATGTCCATGACGGATGCTCGGGATCTTCGCCGCGCTGCCATGCGAGGTAGACCCGCGCGAGCGCTCCCATCGCGGCGACCACGGTGAGCAGCAGCATGGCGTCGGTTTTCGCAAGCCGCGCCTCGACGCCAAGCAACACCGAACTGCAAAGGAGCAGTCCCGCCAGCACCGCGCCGCGCCGGGTCACAAACGCCAGCGCCGTCCAGTAGGTCAGCAACACCGCCCCGATCGCCCCGATCAGGGACGGCACCCGATAGAGCCAGACCCGGACCTGGGCGCGCTGCAAACCCAGCGCCGACGCGGTTTCAACCACGCTCGCCTGCAGCCAGTAAATCCCGACCGGCTTCTTGTAACGCACGTCATCCTGGAAACGGATGTCGACCAAATCGCCGGTTTCGACCATCTGCTTGGTCGCCTGGGCGAACCGCGCCTCGTCGCGATCGATCGGCGGAATGTTGAAGAAGCCGGGCAGAAAAAACAGCAGGCCGCAGATGGTCAGGAAGGCGATCGCACGGGCATGGCCGGCAGTGATGAAATCGAGCAGGCGCACCAGCCGGCTCCCCGGATTCACCCGGGTCTTCGGCTCTCGCGGCGCTCCAAATCTGGGTCTGGCATAGGTCTCGGACATTGGTCCCGCATACGCTGAAACCGCCGCAGGGACAACCGCTTGCTCGCCTTTATTGGATTCGGACAACAACTGTGTCCGCCGCGCCCGTGGCGTCCATCACCGTCAGCCGGACGAAACCTGGACCGGGCGGATCGATCAAACGCTGGCGGCGGCCATCGATTTCCCCCGCTGAAACGCCATTCACCAGCACTGTCATCGACAGCACACCGCCGGCGACCTTGACCGGCAGCGCGGAAAGTACCGCCTCAGTGCCGCTGGCTGCATCAATCCGCGAGCCGTTCAACGGGAACTGGATGTGCAGCGCCTGCTCGCCCCCGGTCCGGATCAGTTCTCCCTGCGGCCGAAACCGCCGCAGCGGCACCGGCAGTTTGGCGTTGCTCGCAATCAAGGTGCCCTTGGGCGCCTTGGGCAGCGCTACCGGCAATTTTCCGGTTCGGGCAAAGGCATCGAACAGGATCGGCGCCGCGGCCGTCCGGCCGACCAGGCCCGGCACCGGAGCACCATCCGGCCGCCCGACCCAGATACCGATGGTCATGCGGCCATCGAAGCCGATCGACCACGCATCGCGATAGCCGTAGCTGGTGCCGGTCTTGAATGCGATCCGGTTATGCGCGGCATTTTCCGGCGGCGGCGTCCCCATCAGCACATTGCCGACCTGCCACGCCGCGACCTGATCCATCAGGCGCAGCGGGTCGCGCCCATCGTCGTTGTCCTGAATGATTTCGCGCAAGGGGCGCGTATTGCCGAGCCGGGCGATGCCGGAATAAAGCTGCACCAGATCCTGCAGCGTCACCCCCACGCCACCGAGCCCCATCGCCAGTCCCGGCGCTTCGTCTTTCGGCAGCACCAGATTGGCCCCGGCCTGCTTCAATCGTGACGCCAGGCGGCCGGCGCCGACGCGGTCGAGCAGCGCGATCGCCGGCACGTTCAGCGACATCTGCAGCGCGCGGCGCACCGGCACCGTGCCCTGGAAGGTCATGTCGAAATTCTCCGGCGCATAGCTGCCGAACCGGATCGGCCGGTCGTCGATCAGGCTGTCGGGGTGCACGAAACCATCCTCGAAGGCGAGTCCGTAGATGAACGGTTTTAGGGTCGAGCCGGGCGAACGCACGGCGCGGGTCATGTCGACTTGGCCGGCGCGACGGTCGTCGAAATAATCCGGCGAGCCGACGCGCGCGATCACGTCGCCGCTCTCGTTATCGACCGCGACGATGGCTGTCGAAATGTTCGGGCCCTGCGCCGCGGCCCGGTCGCGGGCCAGCGCCTCGAGCGCGCGCTGAATGCCGGACTCCAGGGTCAGCCGGATCAGCGGCGTGTCTTTCACGAGAGCGGTGGCCCGATCGGCGGAATGCGGCGCCAGGATCGGCATCGGCTTGCGCAGACGCGGCACCGGTACCGCCCTCGCCTGCTCGGCGTCCTCGACCGAAATGTGGCCTTCATGGACCATGCGTTCGAGCACGCGGTCGCGCGCCGCGCGCGCGGCAGCGGGATGACGATCCAGCCTGCGGGTTTCCGGCGACTGCGGCAACGCCACCAGCAGCGCCGATTCCGCCAGCGACAGCCGCTTCGGCTCCTTGCCGAAATAGGCAATCGATGCCGCCCGAATGCCTTCCAGATTGCCGCCGAACGGCGCGAGCGCGAGATAGAAGTTGAGAATCTCGTCCTTGCTCAGTTGCGCTTCGATCTGAAGCGCGCGGACCGCCTGGCGCAGCTTGGCTGGGAGCGAGCGCTCCTGGCGCGGCTCCATCAGCCGCGCCAATTGCATGGTGATGGTGGACCCGCCGGAGACGATGTGGCCGTGGCTGATCAATTGCAGCGCGGCGCGGCCCAGCGCCAGCGGATCGACGCCAATATGGGAGCGGAAGCGCCTGTCTTCGTAAGCCAGCAGCAGATCGAGATAACCGGGATCAACATTGGTTTTGGCGTTGACCGGCAGCCGCCAGCGGCCGTCGGCCATCGCAAAGGCGCGCAGCAGCCTGCCGTTGCGATCGACCACCGTGGTCGATATCTGCCGCGCCTGCGCCAATGGCAACGGCCCGAGCGAGATCACCCAGGCCGCAAGGGCCGCCGCCGATATCAAGCCGGCAAGCGCGACCGCCGCCCCTGCCAGCTTGATCCGTCGCCAGCGGCGCGAATGCGTCCCCGCGGTTATGGCAAGCAATTGCGTCATTTCGCCGGGCGCACCTCGACCGTGCCGGTGCCGGTGCGGCCATAGCGCGAGGGATTGTACATGTCCTCGACGTAAGCCTGCGGCAGCACGTATTTGCCGGGCGAAACCGCCCGCACCACATAGGCCACCGTGAACACCGCCTTGTCGTCGCTGGCCCGATCGATAGAGGCATTGAAGCGGTCGTCGCGGAATTCGGTGTTCTCGGGATCCTCGCCATCCTCGATCCAGTCGAGCGTGCCGGTGTCGCCGGACGAGACCAGATGCGGATTGTCGATTTCGAAACCGGCCGGAAGATAATCGGCCACCATGATGTGACCGTATTCCGGCTTGGCTTCGGTGATCTTCAGCACCACCGCGAAGCGGTCGTTCTGTTTGGCCTTCGACGGATCGGCCGGTTTGCCGTCAAGCGTGAAGTAGTTGCGCTCGATCTTGAAGCCGTTGGAGGCCGCGGGTTCCGGCGTGATCGGAGCACCCGTTACCGAGACCACCGCCTGCAGCGGCGTATCGCCGGTATTGGTGATCTTGATCGGCTTGCCCGCCATCTCTGCCGCCTTGTAGCTGCGATAGAGCGCGGTCCTGATCGGCGTCCCGTCAAGATCGAGCGGCAGCGTGCCCGCGTCCTGTGCCAATGCCCGCGACGCCAGCACCAGCCAGGCATTTTCCTGGGTCGAGGTGTACGGCGTCAGCCCGCGCGCGGCTTCGACCCGCTGGACAGCCGAGGTCAACGTCGCCCGCGGCGCATTGCCTTCGCTGGCGAGCGAGACCAGCGCCGCGGCGTCGCGCAATGCCGAGCCGTAATCGACGCGACCGAACTCCAGCACCGGCTTCGGCGCCAGGCTTTCGAGCGCCGCCGCATAGACGCGCTCGGCGCGGGTGCGGTCGCCAACCAGCGCCAGCGCCGCCGCGAGCTGGGCCTTGGCGATCGGCGTCGCCAGATTGCCGAGCTTGGTGTCGGCGAGATAGCGCAGGTCGCCGATCGGCGCCGTGCCGTTCTTGGCAAGGACGTAGAGGCCGTATGCCAGATCGCGGCCGCCGTCCTTTTCAGGCTCATCGGCATTGACGACGGAGTTTCTGACACGGTCGAGCGCGCTGCGAAACAGCACGTCGGGCACCGCGAATCCCTTTTCGCGGGCGCGCGTCAGGAAGTCAGTCACGTAAGCGTCGAGCCAGGCATCGTCGCCGCCCGCCGACCACAGCCCGAACGAGCCGTTCGAGCCTTGCCGCGCCAGCAGCCGGTCGATGGCGTCCTTGATGCGCGCATCAACCGCGGTATCCATCGCCAGATGGGCGCCGGCCGCGAGATCGTTGACGTAGAGCAGCGGCATCGCGCGGCTGGTGATCTGCTCGGAGCAGCCGAATGGAGAGCGGCGGGCGAGGATCTGCGTTGCCGCTTTCACATCGAGTGCGGAGTGCCGCGCCAGCGTCAGCCCGTTCGGTCCGCTGATATCGACGTCGAGCTGCGCGGTGCCGGCGCCGCCGCTGGCGTCAACCGCCAAGGCCATGGAGGTGCGCTGTTTGGCGGCCAGCTTCACGGTGGTGGCCGGATTGCCGCTGATCTTCACCGGGCCGGAGGTTTTGACGTTGATGGTGTAGTCGCCCGGCGCGCCTTCGACGTTGTCGAGGTCAAAACTCATGGTGCCGTGATCGCCATTGAGCAGGAAGCGCGGCAGCGTCGCGGTCAGCACCACCGGATCGCGCACCGTGACGTCGGTGGTGGCGCGGCCGAGCTTGGTCGCGGTCCACGCCACCGCCATTATCCGCGCGGTGCCGGCGAATTCCGGAATCTCAAAACTGATTTCCGCGGTGCCGTCGGCGGCCACCGTGACGATGCCGGAGTACAGCGCCAGCGGCTTTTGCGTCGGCGGACTGCCCTGCAGCTCCGCGCCCGCGGAATCGCCGCCGGTCTTGAGCTGACCGCGGGTGCCCTGCATACCGTCGATCAGTTGCCCATAGAGGTCGCGGATTTCCGCGGTCATGCGGCGCTGGCCAAGATAGTAATCGTCCGGCGCCGGCGGCTTGTAATTGGTCAGGTTGAGAATGCCGACATCCACGGCGGCGACGACGATTTTCGCGTCCTCGCCGGGATTGAGACCCCCGATCCTGACCGGCAATTTCAGCGTGGAGCTGGGACGCACCAGTGCCGGCGGCGACAGGCTGACCGCGAGCGTGCGGTTCTTCTTGTCGATGCCGAACCATTTCAGGCCGATGGCGCGTCCGGGCATGCGCTGCGCGGCGGCGTCGAGCGGACGGCGCAGCGTCGCCAGTACATAGGCACCAGTGCCCCAGTCCTTGCCGACGGCGATCCTGACCTGCGAGGTGCCTTCCTTGACCTGGCTGGTCTGGGTGGTCAGCAGCCGGTCGCCGAGCACATTGATGGTCAGCTTGCCCGCCGAGCGCGCATTGACGGTCACCACCATGGTGTCGCCGGACTGGTATTCCGGCTTGTCGATCGAGGTTTCCAAAAGGTCGGGGGTGTCGGCGCTGCCGTCGGAATACCAGCCAACGTCGAACTGCACTGAGGTCAAGGGACCATCGGCCTCGGTGGATTTGACATCGAGGCGATAGCGGCCGGGCTGCGGCGCAAGCGTCAGGCGCGATGGCTTGTCGGCGGCGATGGCGAGATCGCCGTCGGCGACGCGCTTGGTCGATTTGACCGGCTCGTATTCCCAGGACGAGCTCTGGCGATACCACTGATAGCGGGACTCCATTCGCAGCAGCTCGTAGCGCAACCCGCTGCGGGCGAGCGGCTTACCGTCGGGCGCCACGAACACGACGTCGAATTCGGCCTTGTCGCCCTCGGCGACGTTCTTGTCCGCGAACAGCGGCTTGACGCCGATCATCGCCGCATTCGGTGCCACCGGCAGCACGAGCTTGCGCTCCACGGCGCGGCCGCCGGCCTCGGCCATGCGAATGAAGATCTGGGCTTCCTGCGGACGGGTCGATGCCGGCGGCTTGGCCAGGCCGACCGGGAACGTGGCGACGCCGTTGGCGTCGGCTTCCGGCAGATTCTCGATCGGCGTGCGCTCGTTGCTGGTGGTCTCGTCGTCGGCGACGCCAAACTGGTAACCCGCGAATCCCGGCCGGCCCGAGGCAGGCGCCACCAGCATGTCGCCTTCGAGCTGCAGGCCCGACGCCGGCGCGCCATACAGGAAATGGCCATCGACCTTAAGTTCTGCAGGAACATCAGCTTTGATCTGCTTCTCCTTGCTGGATAAGTCGAATTCGATCCGATCAGAGACATAATCCTCGACCATGAAGGTGGTCTCGCCGACCGATGAGGCCTTGGGGTCGGTGAAGGCCCGCACCCGCCAGGTGCCGGTCGGAACCGCGGAATTGAGCGGCAAGGTCAGGCTGCGCCCGCCCGCGCCCTGATCGGCCAGCACCGCGCGGCGGAACTCGACGCCGTCGGGGCGCTCGATCACCAGCGTCAGCGGGCCATTGGTCACCGCATTGCCCTGGCCATCGCGCAGCAGCGCCGTCAGGAACACCGTCTCGCCGGAGCGATAGACGCCCCGCTCGGTATAGACGAACGCATCGGCGCCGGCGGGCACCTCGCGGCCGGCGACGCCGCGGTCGGTGAGATCGAAGGCATTGGATTTCAGGCTCAGGAATGCGTAGTCGCCCTTCTCGCCTGTGACGGTCAGCATGGCCGGGGACAGACCGCCCTCGCCGCGCGCCAGACCGGCCTCGAACAGCACATGGCCGGAGTCGTCGGTCTTGCGGGTGGCGAGAATCTCGTTGTTGCGCGCCACCAGCCGCACCTCGGCCTTGCCGATGGCGTCGGTCGAGGCCAGCGAATTGACGAACACATGGACGCCGTCATTGCCGGAAAAAGCTGTGAGGCCGAGATCGGAGACAATGAACCACTGCGTCGCCAGCGAACCGGAATCATCACTGCCGGACAGCTCATAGCTGCTCAGCGCGCGCTGGAAGTCGCTGCCGATCACGGTATTGATCAGGTTGCGGTCGCCGATCCGGAAGACCTGCACCGACACCGACTGGGTGTTGACGCTGACCAGCGGAATGCCCTGCTGTCCGGTGCGCGGCAGCACATAAGCGCGTCCGGTGAAGCGCACGAACGGCTTGCGGTCGCGGACGTAGACATTGAATTCCGCGGATTTCGGCAGGGTTTCCTTCACGCCCGACGGCAGCCCGGCGCGCAGATTGATGTTGTAGCGCTCGCCATGCTTGAGGCCTTCGACGCAGAGCTGCTTTTCTTCCGATGACAGCGCCGGCTTGTCGCTGCCGGCGAGCGCCAGGAACGGCGCAAAATCGGTTCGCTTGGCGAGATCCTCGGAAAACTGGAAACAGGCGCGCGGCGACGCCGCATCCGAATCGACCGTGTAATCCAGCAGGCGGAAGCCGTGCTCGTCGCGCAATTTCTCGTAACTGCCGCGGACCTCGGCGACCTCGCGCATGTCGAGCGACAGCCGCAACGCGTCCAGCGCCGGGCGCCACAGCTTGCGGTCGGAGAGCGAACGCCCGAGCACGGCCAGAGCGTCCGCCTCTTCGGCGGCATTGCCGGCGCGCTGGTAGGCGATGTAGGCGGCGGTGGAGGCGCGCTCGAGCAGGAAGGTCTGTTCGGTGGTGGTGGCCGATCTGATCTGGAAAATGGTGCGGGCCAGCCGCAGCCAGTTGCCGCTGTCGTCGGGCGCGATGGTGGCGATCTGCCCCAGCGTCTGCAGCCCGGCGCGGAAATCCGACCGCTTGAACGCGGCATCGGCGTCGGCGCGCAGCGTTGCCGCCGATTTGGCGACCGGCCCGGCTTCGCTCTTGATTTGGGCTTCCAGCTTAATCGCCAAATCGGCCAGGTCGTCACGCCGAAAGGCCTTGTCCGCCGCCTGCGCCGAGACCAGGCCAAGCGCCAGCACGGCGCAGAACATAACGGCGCGAACCAAACCGATCATGATGGGGACTCCCTGCGCGGACCAACGCCGCTTGAAGGCAACAGATGCGTGAAAAGGTGACCGACTCATGGCCTAGGCCGTGTGAAGCGAAAAAGTCGCATGCGAGATGGCCGTGACTGGTCCAAACCCACCCCGGCCCGCCGGCTGGGGTGCATCATGACGCTGCGCAAAGCCGAAGGCAAAGCCACGCCGCCCCAATTGGTCGCGCAATCCCAAGAAATGGTTCGGATCGGGCTTGGCGTGGGGGCGGATTTTTCCTATTGGCAGTGATAAAAGAGGGTCGACGGTCCCATAGCTCAACTGGATAGAGTAACGGATTTCTACTCCGTGGGTTGCAGGTTCGAATCCTGCTGGGATCGCCAACAATTTCAGAGACTTAGTCGTTCTTTTGATCGTAAAAAGCGTGTCTCACCTGATATTGAAGAAAAACCTTTGATTTCAGGCTTTCCCGTCTAGTCCCGATTAGTCCGTGAGAACACGGATGAGACGCGGTGGTTCGTTTTCTGTTCAAGGATTTGCTTGCCAAGTTTTCTCTAAAAACTTGCGGCGTCGCGCGCTGTTTTTAAGACGCGGTGTCCGAAAGCGCTGGCGAGCAAACGCAATCCCCGACAGGAGAGAGACTCATGCCTGGACCGATGCTCACCATCACCGACTTGTTGCGCGACGCCGCGGATGCCCTCGAAGAAGCATACAAGGATCGCGACGATGCTCCGCCAGCAGTGCTGGCCCTCGTCGCAGCGCTACGAGAGCGTGCGGAACGCATTAAAGCCGAACCGGTCACGCCGGACGAACCGGAGCCCGATGCCCCAACAGTCACTCAGGACGAACCATAGCTCAGATACGGGTCGCGGCGCTGTCGCCGCCAAGCGACCCCGACCTGATGGGGGGCTGGCCGGGGCCGCCGACAGCGGCTCCGAGCGGGATAGGGCGATCGGGCCGCCATATTGAGAAGGTAATGCTTCGCCGCACCATGTTTCAAGGCCGGCCTATCGCATCATCAGGAATCAGGGCGCGATCCGCCGGCTTGTCAAAGTGCAGCGCGATAGCGCCGGTAACCTGTCTCCGATCCCGGGGTCTTTCCTCTGGCCGCCCCCAAGCAAGAAAAAAGCCGCCCGGGCGTGACGCCGGGCGGCTTTCTCATGCGACTGCCGGCCCGGCACTGCTCCGGTTCCGTCGCATCTATAGGCAAGGCTGATGCAATTTGGTTAACGCAAGGTTAATGACGCGCGAAGGCCCCGAGCCGGCAGCGCCGCGAACGCCCGTCGATGGCGGCAAAACTGGCAGCGCGCTTTATATCCTCAGCGCGAGACCGGATATCCTCAGCGCGAGACCGGGCGATATGGCTGGTATTCTCGTCGTCGCACTCCAGCTTCCGACGTGTGATTACGCCGGCCCTAGCCAGAATGCCGCCCAAGATTTTGCCGGGTCTCCAGATAAAAGCAAAAAAGACTCTCCCAGCGCCGGTTGTTGATCTCGAAATAGTCTCAACACGAGCTTAGCTGCCAGTAAGCAGCTCATAGCGGTGACGAAGCATGTTCTGCACAGCGGTCGCGGCTCGGTTGGCCGTGTGAACCTGCGAGCTTCCGCTATCAATAATCTCAATTTTCCAATTGCTGTCCGTGTGCACGTCCGGGATCTCTCGGATTTCGATGTCCGAAACTCCCGCACATCCCGGCTCTTGGCGTATCGCGGCGAGCGCACGCGCCCGCAAATCTTCCTTCTGAAGTGAAGTTCTGGACATGAGCACCTCTCGCGTAACTCAGGCCGCAAATAGCGGCCGAACTAAAAATGGGGGGCGGTACAACATCACGAGTCGGTCAAAAGGTTGTATTGTCGTCTCAGCTTCTCGTGGGTGAAAGCGATTGCTTGGGTTGCGTGCTCGATGGAATTTGTTCGCCCGCAGTCCACGGTGGCAATTTTCCAGTTAGTATCCGGCCGACATGGAGCGTATTCGATTTCAATTGCAACGACGCCCTCGCATCCGCGCCGCGCTCTGATCTCCATAAGAGCCAGCCGTTCCAATATATGCCTTGCAACGCGATCCTTGGTCATGACGCAACTCCGTTAAAAACTTCGGTCTCCTTCTTGTTGGCCGTGCCTTGAAAACGATTTCGAATATTCTTCGTTCCTATGTCGGCTAGCGGACGTTCGAGGCAGCAAAGGCTGTCGCTTGAGGCTTCAAATGCGCCTGAATGCTATTGCACGCGCCACCGACCGCGGTCTGGTTCGCACCGCTCCACCGTCATTTCCGCTATGGATGATCCATTCGCCATTGGGGGCCTGACCGGTGATAACACCGACGTGGTGGTGCCAGACGACAACGACTCCGATGCCTGGACCGCCGGCGTTCGAGCCGACGTTGGCCCACTCTCGCGCGAGCGCAAGTCGGCGGTCCGACTTACCGAAATACCTGGTCATATACGTTCCGCACCATGCGTGTGCTTTGTACGCTTGATGATGTCGATGATGTGGGCGAGCATTAGCGTCGATGGAAAAAGCACACAGCAAAGCTGTCGATAGAGCGACGGACCTAAACACGTTGCACTCCAACTATAATCGGTGAAATTTTGTGAACCGAAACTAAAATCGTCTTTCAAACGCAAGGCGCCATCTTTCGTTCCAAAAGATGGATGTTCGCCACCGCATGATTTGCAGAATCGGTCTGCTACCGGACGATATTGCGTCCGCTAACGCCTCGCATTATTCACCGTGACCGTTCATCTGGACTGCCGATCGCGGCAGCATCACCCATTTAGATTGCAGGGAAACTCCCCTCGGATATGAGGGATCAGTAACATGCGTATTCTGGGAATCGTGGTGCTCTGCGCCGCGCTGGGTGGCTGCGCGGCGATTGATCCAATTATCTGGATCAGCGACCACCGTCCGGGACGATGCAACACGCACGGCGATCGCTAACTCAGTAGATCACCTGGATCGCGGGCACTTTCGAGACGAGCCATCGTTTCCGGAAGGGCGGCTAAGGCAGCATTCAGTTCGGACGGCCGGCCGGCAAGATCGTTCTTGAGAAGCTCGCGAGTACTCGCCGTCGCCCCATCAATCGACGAGCGGTAGATCGCCGCGGTCGCAATCTCCTTTGCAAGTCGGGTGTATTCCAGCCAAACCAGATACACCATCAGCGGGGGCTTTTCGTGGCGCGCAAGCATTTGGTGACAGCGCGGTCCTGAACCTTCGAGGGCCCACCATTGCTGCGCTATGACGGTGATCTTCCTGAAGTTGCGTAGCGTCCCCGAGCATTTGTCGCGATCAACCCCAGCCAGAACCGCACAGTGGTTAAGCCAGTTCAGCCCGGCGACGATGGCAATCACAAGATCGTCGATCGGAACGCCCGTAAAATCGACCACGGTGTCTTCATGTGGCGGCCGGCGGAGAAAAGCGTCAAGCATTTCAGGTTGACGAACGGGATCAACCAACAGTTCGACTTCACGTCTGGGGACCATCATGACATAGCGCATGGCCTCAATCCGCGTGTGCTCCCAAATTGAGCGCACGTCGCCATCAACATCTGTCAGGGTTCGTTTGCAGGCTGGGTAGATCAGATCGTGGCGATCGACCCTGTCGATGTACTGCGGCACGGCTTCGTCGAGAGCCCGAAGGATGGCCGTAGGGCCGAAGAGGTCACCGATGGCGGCCATCGCCGCCTTGCATGGCCTTGGCTCCTTTGCGATCCGCCGTCCGAACCAGCCCATCTTGGCCTCCTGCTCGAAAAACGTCAGTAAAAGACTAGATCGGTACAAGCACGGGTCACAAGAAAAACTCGCCGAGCGCAGACCCGGCTGACGGGCAGAATGCGCTATCGTACCCCCTATGCCGAAATATCGTCGCGCGTTTGCCCGCTTCTCTGGCTGCCCGTGTTGCAAGCCCGTTCGGGACCGAAACAACAAAATCAACGGGTTACCAACCTGGAACAGTGTTCCACGCAGCCGGGGCGCAACACAGCGGATCGTGATTTGTCCGCAATTTGGACACAGCTTCGGGCATGAATTGTGGCCCCGGCCGGAACCGATACGAATAGGATCGACTTGGACCCTGATGATTGACGCCTTGCCGTCCGAACCGAGCAAAGACAGCGTCGCCGCGCGGAACCCCCATGGGCGGCTGATTGCCGGCGCCGTGGCAGCCCTCATCATCGTGGCCGGAGCGTTCGTCTGGCGGATCGTTGCCAGCCCCCCTCCGGCAACCGTGCGCCAAACTGTCAGCGCGGCGCCACCTGTCCGCAACCCGGTCCTGGACGAACTTGTCGCGACCACGAAGGCGCTGGAGGATTCGCAGCAGCAGGCCATCGATCAGCTCCAGGTGGTGCAACAGCTTCTGGCCTCTCAACGGGCCGAGACCAAAAAATCATCCGACGAGGTCGCGGCCCTCAGCGACAAGCTCGAAGCCCTGCAGCAGTCGTTTGCCAGTATTTCACCCCCCTCTCCTGAGGAGGCCGATGCAGCGCAACGCGGAAAGTCCAAACCAACCGCGGCCCGCTCGCGGCGCAAAGAGCATCGGCATGTCTCGGTCAAACCGGGCGCCGCTGCTACACGCCATTAAGGCGCCATGATCCTGCCAAATGGGTGCGGACTATTTCCGGCGTCGGCTCAAATCAGGACATCAATGAAAACCCTGCAGCTTTCGCTTGGGCTCGTGCTCGCGTCTTGCGGTTCGGCAATCACCCAGGCGGCGCCCCCAGCCCCCGCAGCCCCGGCCGAGATGATCTCGCATTTTCGCAGCGCGCATGGCGAGGGGCGCGTCACCCTTGATTCCACCCTCAATCGGATCGCGCAGGCGCAGGCCACCGCCATGGCCTCGAAGGACGTGCTCGACCATAACGTGCTCGGGTCATTCAATTCGCGTGTTGCCTCGGCAGGCGCCGGCCGGGCCGCCGAGAATATTGCCTTCGGCAATACCAGTTTCGCAAAAACGCTCGATCAATGGATCGAATCGTCGGGACACCGAAAAAACCTTTTGATGCATGATGCCTCAAAGGTCGGTGTCGCCCACGCGGAAAGCGCGACGACCCATCGTACCTATTGGGCGATGGTAATCGCGGGCGGATATGAGCGCTCCCCAGCAGCTGCGGCAAAATCACCCGCAGCAAGACGCAAACCCAGCCCCTCGCACGTCTGTCGAATGAGGCTTCTTGGTCTATGCCTGTGAACGAACGAATGTTGCTGGCAGTTGCGCAGCCGCTTCCCGTTCGTAATAGCTTGCGGCCCTGTCGGCCAATGCGTGCGCATGCGGAAGCTTCGCTCGGTACCTTCGTTTGCGATCTTCGATGTCGCGCAATTCCCGATCATTCGCCGCGCTCATTCGTGCCCGCTTGTTGCATTGAGCGCCATTCTTATCATGCCGGCGAGGTCCGCCTTGCGATACGGCTTTGCCAGCAGCAGGACGCCGGGATCAAGCCGGCCATGATGAACAATGCATTTTCAGTATAGCCCGACGTGTAAAGCACCTTCAGGCCGCTGCGCATCTTCAATGCTTCTTCAGCGAGTTGCCGGCCATTCATCAAGCCTGGCATGATGACATCGGTAAACAGCAGGTCGATCGCGGGTTCGGCACGAACGACACGCAATGCTTCGTCTGCGTTGGCGGCGGACAGCGTGCGGTAACCAAGGCTCCCGATCTGTGCGATCACGTAATTGCGCACCATAGCATCGTCTTCCACCACCAGGATCAGCTCGGTTCCGCCTTCAGACGCTTCCGCCGCATTAGCCTCCGTCGGGTTCTGCGACTGCCCTGTGCTTCTCGGCAAGTAAAGTTTGATGGTCGTTCCATGGCTTTCTTCGCTATAGACCTTGATATGCCCGCCCGATTGCTTCACGAACCCATACACCATGCTCAGGCCAAGCCCGGTTCCCCTGCCCAATTCCTTGGTCGTGAAGAATGGCTCGAAGACCTTGTCCAACAGGTCCGCCTTAATCCCGGTGCCGGTGTCGCTGATCGCAATAAGGACATATTGACCCGGCTTCACCTCGCTATGCTGCCCGCATAAACTTCATCAAGACTGCTGTTGAGCGTCTCTATGATCAGTTTTCCGCCCTGCGGCATGGCATCGCGTGCGTTCAGGGCAAGGTTGAGGATCGCCGTCGTGAACTGGCTGGGATCGACGAACGCGAGCCATGGATCTACTGCAAGCATTGATTCGATCTCTATGTGCTCGCCAAGAGTCGGACGCAACAATTTACCAGCCGTAACGACGAGGGCATTGACGTCGATTTCGCGAGGCTGCAGCGGCTGCAGGCGAGCGAATGCGAGCAGATGCTTGGTCAGATCCGCCCCGCGTACGGCCGCTTCATCGATCATCTTCGCGATTGTAGCGAGATCGGGACGGTCACTCACCCCTTCGGCGAGAATTTCGATGGTTCCTATGATAACTGTCAAAATATTATTGAAGTCGTGGGCGACGCCCCCGGTCAGCTGACCGACAGCCTCCATTTTCTGGGCCTGTCGAAATTGCGTTTCCGCGGCGATCTTGTCGGTCAGGTCGCGAATGAAACCGTTGAAAACGTGCCTACCGCGGCGCTCGAACGCCGTTATGCTCAGCTCAACCTTGATTTCGGCGCCGTCGCGTCGTCGAGCTTCAATTTCAAAACGCGTTCCGAGTACCGGACCATACCCGGTCCGCAGAAAGTGCTTGAGGCCTTCCTTGTGGCGGGCACGATGCGGCTCCGGAACGATCAATTCTGCCAGCACCCGTCCAACCGCATCGGCGCGCGACCATCCGAAAATCTTCTCGGCTTGCGAGTTCCAGTCTGTGATGACCCCTTCATCATCCATCTGAACAAAGGCATCGAGAGCGGTTTCGATAATCCGGCGCGCCATTCGCTCGCTGTCAAGCAGGGGGCTTCCTGCGCCAGCAGAATCTCGGTCATGTCGCGACCGATGAAGAAATGCCGTCGAACCGGTTCGGACCACGTTCCCATCCAGGCGAGCGAGACGACCCTGCCATCGCGATGAAAGTAGCGCGTCACGAAATTGCGCATGCCGCGGCCCCGACGCGCCGAACGCATCTCGTCGCGGGTGCTTTCCAGGTCGTCGGATGGATGAATTCGACCGCGCTGCGGCCGATCATTTCCTCGGGCCGGTAGCCCAGGATCGGCGCTGAACTCGGGCTGACCTGGACAAAATCGCCCTTGGGATCGGTGACCAGGATCAGATCCTGGGAGGTCTCGAAGATGCGATGACGCTCCTCGGTCTCCTGCCGAAGCGCGAGCTGGGTTTTTCGGCTCTCGCTGATGTCGCGCGCGATCTTTGTCGCGCCGATGATTTGTCCCGATTGCGACTTTACAGGCGAGACGCTGAGGGAAATGTCGACCGCCCGCCCGTCCCTGGATGTCCTGACGGTTTCGTAGTTCTTGATTGCGATGCCGCTTCGCACCTGATCCAGAATATTGCGAACCTCGCTCCGCAGCCCATCAGGCACGATGATATCGATGCTTTTGCCGATGGCTTCATCTGCGCTGAATCCGAACAAGTTCTCCGCCGCCCCGTTCCAGCCCGTAATGACGCCATCGAGCGATTTTGTAATGGTGGCATCATTGGAGGACTCGACGGCGGCGCTGAACAGGCGTTCGCGTTCCCTGAAGCCGTCTCTTTCGGAGGCTCTTTGCCGGCGCACCGTCTCGAGCAGGCGGGACAATTGCATCTGCTGGGCGGCGCTTTCGATCAGCAGCATTATCAGAACGAAACTCGCGGCGAGCAGTCCGTAGATCCGGCCGACATAAAACCCCAGATCGAATCTGGCCTGGTTGATGATCGCAGAGAGTGCGATATCGAAAAGCCATGCGCACAGAACGACCATGAGCCAGACGTCGAGTGCGGAATGCGGTCGACGCAGCCACAATACGGCGAGCGCGGCAGCACTCATCAACCAGACCGACGAAACAACGCCGATCATCGTCGGCGTATAGCGCCCCTCGCTGAGCAGAACGGGCAGGAACTCATGTCCCTTGCTCACGATCAAAGTGAGGGTAAAGACTGCGAGACCGACGGCAATCACGCTCGATATGATCGCGCCGCGAACCGACCCTGTTATCTCGCTTCCCTTTTCCTTGCGCCTCAGCAGGGCGTAACCCATGACGAGAACAGGAAATCCGCCGTGCCAGAACATATAGAGCCAAACCGTGGTCTGCGAGCCCGCATTCAGGAGGCCGGTCGGAGCAAACAGACCCGGGAAGGTCAAGGCGTGAACGCTGGCGATTGCCGTGGTGAACAAATATCCGCTGGCAAGCAACAGCAGGGCGCGTGAGCGCAATATGCTGAATTGCGCATATAGCAAAACAGCCGTGATCAGGTCGTTGATCGCTAGCGCGGACTGATAGCTCGCAATGAATATCGGGACCGCGGGCAATTGCGTCCGCGCAAATGGCGCCACCGCGCCAAACACAAGCACCGAAAGAATGACGACAATAATCGCGAGTCGACGGTCACGACTCCCGACAGGAAGTACCGAAAAAAACACTTCCCGTTCGTCTGCTTCGTGCACCTGGGTCTCCTGCGGAATATTCGGTCACCAAATACGGGGCCGCAAGCCCAGCCGCACGATCGGCGTCCGCTTCGAGCGGACAACGGTCGAGGCCCCTCGCAACTGTCGCACTACCATATTAGTCTGTAGAGAGGTTTTTTTGCGCCAGCACTGACGGAGGCGGCAATCGGCCCAGATCCGACAAGCTGCTGTCAACGACGGTCAGGAAATCACGAGGCCTGAAGGGCTTTTGTATGCTGGATACAGCTCCAAGCTTGGTCGCCATCTGCAGGAAATTCGGCGTATGTTGCGACGCCGATCGGATCACATGACCTGACATGGCGATAACTGGGATCTCAGGTCGATAACGATGAACGAGATTCATCGTCTCAAGACCATCCATCACGGGCATGAAGATATCGACGATAAGCAGGTCGAACGTACCGTTCCGGAACAAGGCGAGACCCTTGCGGCCGTCGTCGGTTACGACAACATCGTGAGCATGACGTTCAAGCAACATCTTGACGGTCGCCAAGACCGCGCGATCATCATCGATCACGAGAACGTTTGCCACGCAAGCCCCTCCGCGATTCGGCGGCTCACCTCGGGTTGCATGCTTGTCCAATTCGCGATCGAGCACAAGCTATATTATGCTGTCTTCCTTCAAGGGTCGGCATCAGGCATCGAGGAGTCGCTTCTGTCGAATTGCTCCGGTGAGATCGCCTCTTGTACGGTGCAACCGGTAATGTCGATTAAACTGCCTCGCAAATCTGGCGGATTCGGTTAGCCCGGGCATCTGTGTCCGCCCGCAAGGGGAGCCGATCGGATGGTGCAAGTAACCTCGTATTTACTTGCCGCCCCTAAGGATCTAAATCTCAGGTTGCAATTCCAGGTTGCACCAGAACCCCAGAGAATCGCAGTCGTGCCTCGCATTCTCCTCATGGATGACCAGCCCGATGTGCGCGCCGTAGTCGCGCTCGCGCTGCAGGTCAAAGGCTTCGAGGTGGTCGGAGTCGAAAGCGCCGCTGCGGGGCTGGCGGCTTTCGCAGAGTCTCGATTTGACGTCGCCATTGTCGATATTTTCCTGGGAGGGACGAACGGCGCCGATGTCATGAGGACATTGCGCGAGCGCACTCCAAATCTGCCGATCGTCGCCATCTCGGGGGTAACGGCGCTCGACTTTCTCTCGGCCTCCCCCGAACTCTCCAATGTGGTGTGCCTGCAAAAGCCGTTTCGTCCCACCGAACTCCTTCGAGCGATTCGGGCAGCGATTGGCCCGTCTCAATCGCCAGCCGGTGACCTCCAGGTCGGCGAAAGCCGGCATGCGGCTGTCGAAGAATCACTTTAGCTGCCGATTGGCGAAGCCAGACGCCTCGCTTGCAGAGCATCGAGACGGCAATTGCACGCGTCCCCCTGGTCCCGAGCGGGCGCGGTGTCCTGCACGACCGGCATTTCAGCGGTGCTTCCTAACGCTTCGTCACGGTCGAATAGACCAGCGCCATGTCCTCAAGGTCCTCGATCGGGAGCTTATTTACGCCGGCCGCGGTGTGGAGTTCCTGCAACGAGGGCATAGCGGGGGGTCCGGCGGACAGCTCGGTCCTAGGAAGCCGCTGCATGGCGGTCGCGGCGGCGAACAGAGTGACAGACGCGAAAGCAGAAATCATCAGACGCTTCATGGGAAGAAACCTCCCGTTCAGTTCCGATACGCAGAAAAGTCTGCACCATTTTAGTTAGCTCGAACCGCGACGCCCGAATGTGATCTGCTTCACTTCTCACACTCACTTGATGCCGAGAGAGACCGCCTTTGGGCGGTCTTTTTTGTCTGCAGGCCTTAAACTCCCTTGCGCGCCCGCTCTGGTTGCGGAACAATCGCGCTCGTGGTCGGAAGGGCAGCCGCTGCTGCGGCTCAGGCCCCGGCAGCCAGAGAACTCGCCAACATCGTTGAGGAAGTGCAGATCTGCTCAAGTTGCTCGTGGTGCTCATTTGCCTCGGCGCGATTTTGCGACGAGTGCTGCCACTGACGGGAATATACTAGCGAATGCCCACCGGCTTGTAGGCTGAAGGCGAAACGCTCATGAAGATTCAGCTCCTTCGAGCATCAAAGATCGTCAAAGAGATTGAATTTGCGGCAACTTTAGCACCGCTTGAAATTCAGCGGCTTTCGGTTGATTTGATGTTTGACCATTTCGAGAGAAATGAAACACATTTGTGGCCGCGCGAGGATGATACCCGCGGCGCCCGTCACGAAATTCAAGTCATCGCAGACGATGGAAGTTTGCTGAGGACGTTCGACATTCGCGATATTACGAAAGAGATGGGGCTTACATTTCTGGGCCGGAGAGTAGACATCGCGGGCTGAAGGCGAAGGGGAAATGAGCGAGGCGACTACCCGTCGAACCAGCCTGCCGCGATGAGCGCCTCTCGAATACCCGCCGCGCTCGACATTCGCTTTCAAACAAAAGCGCCCGCTTTATCTAGCGCCTGCCTCGCCATCTGCCAGTGCGCTGTAGATCCGGGTCGCTCCGGACTCCGGCTTTGGTTTGAGCGGTTCGAAAGCCATGGGACACTGACGGTCGTTGCAAGGCGCGTTAGCCGAATACCGCCCGAAAGCGACTTTTATCTTTTATGTCGTCTACCGGACATTATTTTGTTAGGCTTATTTGCCGGCGTTCTGGGTCACAACATCGCGCCAGCAACGGGGAACAAATGGCAAAAGACGGGACTACCGTCGCGCTATTCATCGATGGCGCCAACCTCTACGCTACCGCCAAAGCGCTCGGCTTCGAGATCGATTACAAGCGTCTGCTCAACGAAGTCCAGAGTCGCGGGACGCTGGTGCGCGCGTTCTATTACACCGCGATCATTGAAGATCAGGAATTCTCCGGAATCCGGCCCCTGCTCGATTGGCTTGACTACAATGGCTACACCGTGGTCACCAAGGCGACCAAGGAATTCATCGACGCCAGCGGTCGCCGCAAGGTGAAGGGCAATATGGACATCGAGATCGCGGTCGATGCAATGGAACTCGCCGAGCACGTCGATCAGATCGTGCTGTTCTCCGGCGACGGCGCCTTCCGCTCGCTGGTCGAAGCGGTGCAGCGCCGCGGCGTCCGGGTTACCGTGGTGTCGACGATTTCGAGCCAGCCGCCGATGATCGCCGACGAGTTGCGGCGCCAAGCCGACGTCTTTACCGATTTGATGGATCTCCAATCCAAGCTCGGCCGCGATCCGTCCGAGCGTCCGCCCCCGCGAGCCCGCTGATCGTTAACCTTACTCTATCCGCATCCGCGGCCGTCGCATTCGCGCGCATCGGCGTCATGCAGGCGATCAACCGCCGCGTCGAAAGCCGATCATTCGCATATTGCCCGGTCTGTGGGCGTGTTCGACATGCGCGATCTAGCCCAAATTGAGATCAGCGAAGGTCCGGAGCCGCCGCCGCGCGAGGGCCCGGTGCAATAAGACCGGGACCTGTAACGGTGCTCAGCATTAGCCCGCCCGGCTCTCACGTCGAGGGACGTCGACCCCCTGTGCGGAATACTCGGTGATCTTGTTGCGTAACGTTCGGACGGACACCCCGAGCAGGCGTGCCGACACGGTTCGGTTTCCATTGGTATTAGCAAGCGTTTCCAAAACCAGATCCCGTTCGACGTCTCTGAGGGGCAATCCGACCAGCCACCGAGCGAGACGGCGGCGCGATGCATAGGTTATCGGAGCGTGAGGCGACATGCGTCCCATTGCGCTACTCCATGTTACACTGCCCGCTATGCCCTTCATCAGGGGACAACAATAGAGTTAACGATTCCTTAACAAGGGTCGACCGCTGCGGCGGCTGTTTCGGGATGCGATCGCGGTGCTCGATCATGCGGGACCGTTGCCACACCTGGCTTGCGATCAGGTGCAGTAGTCCCGAATCGTCCTTGGGCCGGACAGGGTGCGTCGCCAATGCGGCGGCGTATCTTCCGAGGGTTTGAGAATAGCGGGCGGAGCAACGGCCGGCGCATAGCACGATAGACGCGGCTCACGAACACGTGAGGCTTGCAACGTAACGCCGCCGCTTCATCCCGCGAAGGACCAGACACGCGCTCGGCGTGGCCACCCGGTCATGAGCGAGACTCGTCGTTGAGGCCGATCCGATGTTTGACCTTGTTCTGGCCCTGCTTGCCGGTGGGGTGACCATCGCAGCGCCCTGCACGCTGCCGATGCTGCCAATCCTGCTTGGCGCATCCGTGGGGCAAACCGGCAAGGCGCGTCCGGCGTTCATCGCGCTCGGCTTCGTGGCGTCGTTCGCGGCCGTGGCGCTGCTTTTGAGCGGGATTACCCGCGTTTTCGATTTCGACCCCAGCGTGCTGCGCACCGGCGCGACCGTCCTGCTGCTCGGGTTCGGTCTGCTGATGATCTGGCCGGCACCGTTTGAATGGCTTTCGAACCGGATTGGCGGGTTTTCGGGCGGTGGCGGCGACGTCCGTGCCCATCAGGGCAATATCGGCGGCTTCATTCTGGGCACCGCGCTCGGACTGGTCTGGACGCCCTGCGCCGGCCCCGTGCTCGGCTCGATCCTGACCATCGTCGCAACCTCAAAAGATACGGCATGGGCCAGCCTGCTGCTCGTGGTCTACGCGATCGGCGCCGCCCTGCCGATGCTGGCGATTGCCTATGGCGGCCAGGCCGTCACCAGCCGCGTTCGAAGCGTCGCGCGAATCACGCCACGGCTGCAGCAGGGTTTCGGCGTCGTGGTGATCGCATTCGCGGTCGCGTCATACTTTCAATACGACGCGCTGATCGTGGCGTGGCTGACAGGCTTTTACCCGAACGGCCGGATCGGCCTCTGACCCAAAAGTCCGTCTTTCAACAAGGGAGAGTATCATGACGTTTCGAACACTTGCGACAGCGGCCTCGATCACTGCGCTTTGCCTGATCAGCGCCGCCACGCCCGGTATCGGCGGTGAGGCTGCGCGCCAGGCGCCGTTCGATCTCGCCGCGGTCCAGGACGCTGCGCCGAACTTCGCCGGCATCAGCAACTGGTTCAATTCGGCGCCGCTCAGCATGGCAAGTCTTCGCGGCAAGGTGGTGCTGGTGGATTTCTGGACCTATGGCTGCGTCAACTGCGTCAATACGCTGCCGCACGTCACCGAACTTTATGCGAAATACAGGGACAGGGGTCTTGTCGTCGTCGGCGTCCACACGCCGGAATTCCCGTTCGAGAGATCCGCGAGCAATGTCCAGGCCGCGCTGAAGCGGCACGGCATCACCTATCCGGTCGCGCAGGACAATGAGTCGCAGACCTGGAACGCGTTCGGAAACCAGTACTGGCCAGCGCAATACATCGTCGATCAGAGCGGAAGAATCGTGTTCCACCACGACGGCGAAGGACAGTACGAACAAATGGATCGCACCATTGCGCGGCTGCTCAGTGCAAGCAGCTAGACTTTTCGTTGCATCCATCCTTCGAGACGCTTGCTTCGCAAGCAGGCTCTGAGGAGCGCGCCCTCCCGGCAGCGCACTTGCGCTGTCCGGTCGCGAGTCTCGAAGGATGATGAAGTGTGATCATCCTCATGGTTCGAGACGGCGCAAGAGCGCCCTCCTCACCATGAGGCGCGCGTACACGCGTCAAGCCTTCTCCAAGAATGCCGGTCGGATCAGATCGGTTGCTGGCCGTCCGGATCCGATGGAACCGTCGACCAGGCAGCGCGGACAACCCTCCGGCTGTCCATGTGGGTCGCATTCGTCCCGGACCGTCGATTGACATATAGGCCGCTACCCCGCTAACTACAGCTTACTGTGATGGTCCTTCTTGTTCGAAGGTGAATAGGGAATGTGGAGTGTGGGGCGTTTTTACGCCTCACCACGAGCCACAACTGCCCCCGCAACTGTAAATGGATAGCCTACCGCCGGATAACCACTGGGATGCCGATCTGCTCAGGAGCAACTGGAACCCGGGAAGGTGGCGAGAAGCGACGATCCATTAGCCAGGAGACCTGCCATCCCAGTTCGTGCATGCCTCGGGCGGGGTGCCCTGGGGAAATTCGGTGCTGAAGACCGCTTCAGCCTTTCCGAATTTTCGGCGAATACTCGCCGGACTGCTAGCACCCTGTCAGCGCGCGGAAAGCCGCTGGGGGAGAACCCGGGTGCACAATTTCTACGACGTTCTGACCCAAGAAAGCCGATGGCCTGACGAACATGGATGTTTGGTTCGGCTTGGCCGGTCCATGCGTGTGGCATCGTGAACATGCCCGCGCGCGAAGGCTGGTGTCCCGGCGCGTTGCGGCCCATGGAGACAGGCGACGGACTGCTTGTCCGGCTGCGTTTGACCGGCGGAATTCTAAGCACAAGGAATGCCCACGCCATTGCAGCCTGCGCGATCCGACACGGCAATGGTTTGATCGACCTTTCCAGCCGCGCAAATCTTCAGTTGCGCGGCGTTACCGTGGAGACGCTCCAGGACCTCATATCCGAATTGGAGGACCTCGGTCTTCTCGATCCCAGCGCCGATGCGGAAGCCGTTCGCAATGTGGTCGCCAGTCCGTTAGCAGGATTGGATCCTGATGCGGTGCTGGACGTTCGCCCGATCGTTCATGCACTCGAGGCAAAACTCACAACGAGTTCAATCCTTCATCGCTTGCCGGGAAAATTTGGTTTCCTCATCGAGGATGGTGGCTATCTCAGCCTGTCCCGGGTGCACGCCGATATTCGTTTTGAGGCCATCGCCACGCCTCACGGGCCGCGTTTCATCATCAAGTTTGGTGGCGCGCCCGATGTATCCATAGGTGAATGCGAACCACGCAATGTGCCCGACTGTGCCGAGCGAATTGCCAAGGTCTTTCTCCAATTACAGGGCGGCTTGCCGGACCCACCGCGCCGCATGCGCGACCTTATCGACCGCGCAGGCCTTGCATCGATTGCCAACGCCGCCGGTTTCAAAATCGACCGCTCCCCTTCTCGGCCATGTCGCGATTTCGAGATGGCCCGCGTGGTCGGACACCACACCGTGGGCATAATGCACTATGTTGGCGTGGCGATCCCATTTGGACGATTAAGTGGCAATGCCCTCGCCGATCTGGCTTCGTTAGTGTCCGCCAGCGGCGCTGAAGAGCTGCGGCTGACGCCATGGCGTACAATCATCGCTGCCGGTGTTTCATCCCGGCGTGTCGAGAGCATGGAGGCAAAACTTCAAGAAAGCCGCTTCATTCTTCATGCCGACGATCCGCGCCTCACTGTAGCCGGCTGCCCCGGCGCACCCGCTTGTCGCCGCGCCACCACATCGGTGCAACAAGACGCAGAACGCCTCATCGAGCTAGTCTCACAGCTTGCCCCCGCCCCCAACACCATCGCGCTGCACGTGTCAGGTTGCGCGAAGGGTTGCGCCCACTCATCGGTAACGCCATTCACGCTCGTCGGAAACGCCGGCCTTTACGATCTCGTTGAAAACGGCACAGCCGGGGATCGTCCAGTGGTTATCGGCTTGACGGTTGCCGAAGTTCAATCCGAACTGGCTAGACGCATCAGACGTCATTTAAAGGAACCCACCTTTGCCAAGCTCCCGTGAATACGTCCGTGACGGCGCGGAAATCTATCGACGCTCTTTCGCCCTGATTCGGCAGGAGGCCGATCTCGATCGTTTTGAGCCTGTCGAGGAGCGAATTGCCGTGCGCATCATTCATGCTTGCGGAATGGTGGAGGTCGCAAGCGACATATTGTTTTCGCCAGGTGTAGCGCGCGTCGCCGCCGCAGCGATTGAAGGGGGCGCGCCAATCCTGTGCGACTCCAGAATGGTGGCAGACGGGATTACGCGATCGAGGCTTCCGAGCCGTAATGCCGTGATCTGCACGCTCAACGATGCGGCTGTCCCCAGCCTTGCAGCTAAACTTGGCACGACCCGGTCAGCCGCCGCGATGGAGCTTTGGCGCGACCACATCGGTGGTGCAATTGTTGTCATTGGCAACGCGCCGACAGCGCTGTTTCGCTTATTCGAAATGCTCGATGAAGGCATGAGCCCACCCGCCGCAATCGTTGGTATGCCGGTTGGATTTGTGGGCGCCGCCGAATCGAAGGAAGCACTTATCGCGGATGGGCGCGTGCCTTGCATCGTGGTGCGAGGACGCAAGGGAGGCAGCGCAATGGCCGCGGCGGCGATCAATGCATTGGCGAGCGCGGAGGAATGACAAAGTCCATCGCCAATGGAAGACTTTATGGGATCGGTCTTGGCCCCGGAGACCCCGAACTGCTGACCGTGAAAGCGGTTCGGCTGCTGCAGGCGGCGCCAGTCGTTGCCTATTTCGCCAAGTCGGGACGGCGCGGCAATGCCAGGACGATTGCAGACCGATGGATGAGCGAACCATGCGAAGAGCTGCAGCTGTTCTATCCGGTAACAACCGAATTACCCTTCGGAGACCCGGCATATGTTGCCAGAATTGGCGGCTTTTATGAAAGTTCTGCGGAAACGATTGCTGGACATCTGGTTCGGGGCAGCGATGTCGCTCTTCTTTGCGAGGGCGATCCGTTTTTCTACGGTTCCTTCATGCATATATACGTGCGGCTCAAGGACCGATTTGCCGTGACCGTCGTACCCGGCGTTACAGGCATGTCGGGCTGCTGGACCACGGCCGGAACGCCGATTACCTGGGGCGATGACGTCCTCACCGTATTGCCTGGGACGCTATCGGCGGCAACCCTGAAGAAGCGCCTCACCGAAAGTGACGCCGCCGTGGTGATGAAACTCGGACACAACTTTTCGAAGGTACGCCATGCGGTTCTGGCCGCCGGATTAATGGACCGCGCGATCTATGTTGAACGCGGTACGATGACGAGTGAGATCGTCATGCCGCTCAAGGACAAGATCAACAATGAGGCCCCCTACTTCGCGATGGTGCTGGTGCCGGGAAACGGGAGACGATCGTGACAGATTCCGGCTCGCTTCGTATCGTTGGTTTGGGACCCGGCTCTTCCGACTGGATTACTCCCGAGGCGGCACTGGCGCTTGAATCCGCAACCGATATCGTAGGTTATGAGGGCTATGTTGCTCGCGTTCCAAACCGTTTGGGCCAACAGCGCCACAGCAGCGACAATCGCGATGAAATGGATCGCGCTCGTCGAGCGCTCCATCTCGCTTCCGAAGGGCACGATGTCGCGGTGGTATCCGGCGGAGATCCCGGTGTGTTTGCCATGGCCGCCGCAGTTTTCGAGGCCGTCGAAAACGGCGAAGCAAGCTGGCGTAATCTGGACATCCATGTTCAGCCAGGCATCAGCGCGATGCAAGCGGCCGCGGCACGGCTGGGCGCGCCGCTGGGCCATGACTTTTGCGCCATCTCTCTGTCCGACAATCTGAAACCCTGGGGCATCATTGAGCGGCGCCTGATTGCTGCCGCAGACGGCGACTTCGTGATCGCTATCTATAATCCTGCATCCAAGGCACGTCCGACGCGGATCGAAGACGCGTTCCATATTTTGCGTAGCCGGAAGGCGGCGACGACTCCTGTGGCATTCGCTCGTGCCATTGGACGGGCGGACGAGCGCATAACACTGACAGGTCTTGGCGACGCGGATCTAAGCTCTATCGACATGAGCACCCTGGTGCTGATCGGCTCAAGCGAGACGCGGCTTATCCCGCGCGCTCAACAACGGGCCTGGATGTTTACGCCCCGAAGTTATGGAACTGGCCGATGAGCACCAAGCCACGTCATCACCGCATCAATGTCGAACAACTCAGCAGCAAAATCAGTCTGCGGGCGCCGCATCATGACGACAGGAACTTCAAGAACTCGTGCTGCCTCGATCTTTGCGTAGGTAGACGATCCACCGCTGTTCTTGCTGACAACGATGTCAATGCGTTCGTCCCGCATGAGCTGTACTTCCGCACCCTTGGCGAACGGCCCCCGCGCAAGAATAAGGCGATGCCGGGGCAACTCCATGATGTCAGCAGGCCTATCGATCGCGCGGACAATGTAGGTATGCTGCGGCGACCGCGCGAAGGGAGACAGCTGCAACCGGCCGTGAGTAAGGAAAACACGTCGAGGACGATCTCCAAGAGCCCGAACTGCCGCATCAACGTCATCAACCACAAGCCACCGATCGCCAACCTGCTGCTCCCAAGCCGGCCGGGTGAAAGCAACGAGCGGAAGGCGAGCACGCTGGCAAGCGCTCCTCGCATTTTCCGAAATGCGCACGGCGAACGGATGCGTAGCGTCGACCACCGCATCAATGTTCTCGGCCACCAGATAATCGTAAAGTCCATCGACCCCTCCAAAACCGCCAATTCGGAACGGGATTGGCGGCAGCATGGGATTTTCAGTGCGACCGGCGAACGACAATATCGGTTTGAGAGTGACGTCCCTGGAGAGACGCTGCGCCAGCATGCTGGCTTCTTTGGTGCCTCCAAGAATAAGGACGCGCATCTGATTTTTCCACGAAGCGTCGGCCGATGATTCCGATCAGCGCGCAACAGCGGTGGCTGTCGATCATTGGCATCGGTGAAGATGGTTTCGAGGCTCTCTCTCCTGCCGCAAGGCGCCTTTTGACGCAAGCCTCTCTTGTTGTTGGCGGCAAAAGGCATCTTGCCCTGGCAGGTGACTTGCCCGGCAAAAAACTGACGTGGCCCTCCCCGCCGGAAAATGCATTCCCGGAGATCTTGACCTCGCGCGGAAAGCCGGTTTGCGTTTTGGCGAGCGGCGACCCCTTCTTCTATGGCATCGGTTCTCACTTGATGCGTTACGTGGCCGCCGAGGAGATGTTGTGCCTGCCATCGACATCCGCATTTAGCCTCGCCGCAGCCCGCCTCGGCTGGCCCTTGCAGGATTGTGCGCTCCTGTCGTTGCACGGCCGACCGCTGGAGCGGATCGTGCCGTATCTTCAACCGGATCGACGCATTATTGCACTATCCTGGGATGGCACAACGCCACGGCGGCTCGCCAAATTCCTGGCCGAGCGTGGTATGGGCGCCTCAACCATGACGATTTGCGAAAACATGGGCGGCCCGCGTGAACGCCTGCGGCGATCGTTGGCGAGAGAATTTGCGGAGGACGACGTCGATCCGCTTAATACGATTGCCGTAGAGATCCAGGCTGAAAGCGATGCGCGCATTGTTCCGAGGGCGGCAGGCTTGCCAGACGACTGGTTCGAACACGATGGACAAATCACACGGCGCGAAATACGGGCAATCACTCTCGCGCATCGCGCGCAACGCGACTGCGCTCGGAGTTCCTGACCTGACGATCGTCGAAGGGGTAGCGCCGGCCGTGCTCGAGGGTTTACCTCAACCTGATGCGATATTCGTCGGGGGTGGCGCAACAGTGAAGGGTCTCCTTGACGTCGCATGGGCTGCGCTGGCGCCGAGCGGCCGCCTGGTCGTCAACGGGGTTACGATCGAGACGCAAGCCGAGTTGACACGACGTTTTACGGCGCTGGGCGGCGAGTTAGTGTCAATCAACATTGCGCGTGCTGATCCGGTTGGGGGATTTCACGGCTGGCGACCCAATATGCCTGTGGTCCAATGGTCGATCGTGAAGCGATGAGCAATCTTATGGCGATCGGCATAGGCTGCCGCAGGAATTGCTCCGGCGCCGTGCTCGCGCAGTTGGTATCGCAGACACTTGAGGCGTGGCCAGGGAATTTGCCAAGGCCCCCGCTGCGGGTGCTCTTTACCATTGAAGACAAGCGGGGCGAGGCCGGCATCACCGATGCCGCCGCGGCGCTGGGCATTGACGTGGTTTTTCTCTCGCGTGCGACATTACGGGACGCAATGCCGAGAACGCGAACCCACTCAGCACGCGCGCAGGAACTGTTTGGCGTAGCGTCTGTCGCGGAGGCATCTGCACTGGCGGGTGGCGGACCAAACGCCGTCTTGATCGTGCCGCGCACCAGCGAAAGTGACGCAACCTGCGCTATCGCTGCGGACCTTTCATCCTCGATGGATCATGAGCCATGACTGTGCATTTCATTGGCGCCGGCCCCGGTGCGCCCGATCTCATCACTGTGCGCGGGCGAGATATTCTGGGGCGTTGCCGAATATGCCTCTATGCAGGCTCGCTCGTGCCCAAAGAACTTCTTAGCCATTGCCCGGACAAGGCACGCGTGGTCGATACTGCTTCCATGACGCTCGACCAGATCGCCGCCGAATTTGAACAAGCGCACGCGGCAGGTGAAGATGTTGCAAGGCTTCATTCAGGAGACCTGTCGGTCTGGAGCGCCATGGGCGAGCAATTGCGAAGGCTCGATTTGCTCGGGATTCCCTATACGATCACACCGGGTGTTCCCTCTTTTGCGGCAGCAGCGGCAGCATTGGGCCGCGAATTGACGTTGCCGGAGGTAGCGCAATCGGTTGTATTGACGAGGACATCAGGCCGGGCATCGACGATGCCCCCCAGTGAAAAGCTTTCGGCTTTTGCCGTGACGGGCGCGACACTTGCGATCCATCTTTCGATCCATGTGCTCGATACAGTTGTCGCGGAATTGGTTCCCCATTATGGGCCGGATTGTCCCGTCGCAATTGTCTATCGTGCAACTTGGTCGGATGAACGTATCGTTCGCGGCACGCTCGGTACAATTCTCGTCGAGGCTAAGCTCGCGCCAATGGAGCGCACAGCGTTGATCCTGGTCGGACCCGTTCTCAACGCCGGCAAATTCAGAGACAGCGCACTTTATGATCCGGATTACCGCCGCCGGTTTCGCGAGGGGTCAAGCGCGGAAGTCCCTGAATGAACTTTACGAAATGGCGTTCGCGCCAAAAGCTGGCCGGTTCGATCGAAAATCACCGTCTCAAGAGCGATGTCGGAATTACGCAACACGTTTGCGGCCGTGGCCCATGCCGCCTCGGCGACTTGCCCGCCAACATCGATCCCCGCGGCCCCCGCGATTTCAAACGCTTCTTTGGCAGTGTTCGCGTCGCGCACACGCTCGGCAAGCTCGCTGGCGCCGCTCGCTTTGACGATCATGGTGGCAAGCCAGTTGAGATCGACGTCGCCACGCCGGGAATGGAGATCCAGCAGCCCTTGTCCAAGCTTGGTCATTTTGCCCATCCCGCCGGCGATCGTCACTCTCTCAACCGGATTCCGGCGCAGATATTTCAGCATTCCGCCGACAAAATCACCCATGTCGATGAGCGCGACTTCATGGAGAGCGTGCAGCTTCTGCACGGCGACTTCGGAGGTGGCGCCTGTCGAGCCGGCGACATGATCGAGGCCCATGGCGCGGGCGACGTCTATGCCGCGATAGATGGAGTGAATCCACGCCGCGCAAGAGTACGGCACCACGATGCCCGTGGTTCCCAGAATGGAAAGACCGCCGACAATACCGAGACGCCCATTGAGCGTGCGCTCGGCGATCTTCTCGCCCCCGCCCGCCCCCGCCTGAAACTGAACTCCGCTTCCTGGCTGACCAAGACGTACCGTCGAAATAATGACGGCGCCATGCGTCACATCGGGGTCATCGCCGGCGTCTTTGACAATGCCAGCCCGCGCAAAATCGATCCCGCGTTCCTGCAGGGCGAGTGCAAACGCCGGTCGCGCGCCGCCAGGCAGCAAGACGGACACCGGGTCCGGAAATTCGCCCGTGAGCAGCGCCTGGTAAGCTGCGCGCGCGGCCGCCGCGGCGCAGGTTCCCGTGGTCCAGCCTCGGCGGAGATTGGGACTCTCGTTGGTCTGGCTCATGCCTCACCGTCGTATCGCGGGAAACACGTCGTGCAAAGGGATTTGCACACATGAACGATCTTTCGCAGATTCTCGACGCAACGGCAGGACTAGCGCTCCCCTCTTTTGTTGGCGGCACTGTATGGCTTGCTGGCGCCGGCCCCGGTGACCCGGGCCTTCTCACAATACATGCCCTTCATGCGCTTCAGCACGCCGATGTCATCCTGCATGACGCACTCGTCAGCGAGGGCGTGTTAAATCTGGCAAGTCTGGAAACCGCACGTGAATTTGCTGGAAAGCGAGGCGGCAAACCGTCGGCGAGCCAGGTTGATATATCCCAGCGGCTGATTGCTTTGGCGCGAGAGGGAAAACGGGTTCTACGCCTGAAGGGCGGAGATCCCTTTGTGTTCGGCCGCGGCAGCGAAGAGGCGCTGGCTCTGGTGCGTGCTGGTATTCAATTCCGGATTTTGCCGGGCATCACCGCGGGATTGGCGGCTCTGGCCTATGCGAGTATCCCTGCGACAACGCGCGATACCAACCATGCAGTCATACTTGCTACGGGACATTACGCGACCCAAAATGAACCAGGGCTCGACTGGACGGCACTTGCCCGGACCGGGCTGCCAATCATCCTGTATATGGCAATGAGTCATCTTCAGGAAATCACAGCAGCTTTGATGGCCGGAGGCGCGCCGCCTGATCATCCTGTCGCGGTAATTTCGGACGCCACTACGCCTCGGCAGCGGGTCATGGTCAGTTCCCTGGCGCGCGTAAAGAGCGATGTCGATGAACAGGGCTTTGCCGCTCCGGCGATTGTTGCGATCGGAGAGATTGTTCGCTTGCGGGCCGCGCTCGCTCCGCTCGCAATCAGGCTGGAGATTGCTTGATGTCAATTCATGTCGCGGCGCGAGGTCTCATGGTTGCCGCGCCGCGCTCGGGCAGCGGCAAGACGACACTAACAATCGGCCTTCTCCGCGCGCTCCGTGAGAAGGGATTCCGCATGGCGGGCGCTAAATGCGGACCGGACTACATCGATCCGGCATTTCATCGCGCTGCAACCGGCAGGCCCAGCCTCAACCTCGACAGTTGGGCGATGGCGCCTGATCTGCTCGGGGGTCTCGCAATGGAGGCCGCCAGGGATTGCGACCTTGTCATCTTCGAAGCCTCCATGGGACTGTTTGATGGGGTGCCCGGTGACCCGGGCCGCTCAGGATCATCTGCGGACGTGGCCGAGGCGCTTGGCCTTCCCGTGCTTTTGGTCCTGGATGTAAGCGGGCAGTCGCAATCGGCGGGCGCAATCGTCAAAGGTTGCATGACCTATGATCCGCGCATCAAGATCGCGGGCGTAGTGCTAAACCGCGTTGGCAGTGCGCGACATCTTCGCTTGGTGACGGAGGGCATCGAGACGCTCGGAATTCCAATATTGGGCAGCCTGCCGAAATCAGGCACTGTCGAACTGCCGGAGCGACACTTGGGCCTGGTGCAAGCTGGTGAAACATCCGATTTGGATAACAGGCTGGGCGCAATCGCTGACTTCGTGGCTGAACACGTGCAGCTCGATCGAATTATCGAAATCGCAACCGAGCTACCTTCAATAAAGATGGAAACCGAGACGGTGGCATTACGTCCGCCAGGACAACGCATCGCGATCGCACAAGACGATGCCTTCTCGTTCTTTTATCCCCACATCCTTGCCGGTTGGCGAAACAGTGGGGCCGAGATATACCGATTTTCTCCGCTTGCAAACGAGGCGCCTGCAATCCACTGCGACATCTGTTGGCTCCCCGGCGGATATCCCGAACTTCACGCCGGAAAGCTGGCAGCGGCAAATAATTTTATGGAGGGGCTGCAACTGTTCGCAGCCAGCAAGCCGATTCACGGTGAGTGCGGGGGGTACATGACGCTAGGCGAAACCCTGATCGACGCAAATGGAGTGGCGCATCGCATGGCGGCGCTTCTGGGGGTTCAAACAAGCTTTGCGAAACGTAGAATGCATCTCGGGTACAGAGAGGCGCGCCTTGCCGCGGCAGGATGCCTCGGCGAAGCCGGCAAGCATCTGAAAGGGCACGAATTTCATTACGCAACCGTCACCGCCCAAGGCGCGGACGAGCCCTTTGCCTTTGTCAACGACGCCTATGATAGCGATCCGGTCCCCTCCGGAAGCCGCCGCGGCCGTGTAACCGGCAGCTTCTTCCATGTCGTCGCAGAAGCCTGATTGAGCGCATAGAACCGCAGGATACGGGCGGCCCTTGTTCATGAGTCCCACACTGCCAGTGTCGAAACGACCCCGACCGTGACTACGATCACAAACGGATAGCCGGACAGCGCTGGGTTAAAAACCTGCCGCGGGAAGGAACGCCCTCACCTTTCCCGCTCCTGCTGACGGCAACGGTCGGAGGGCTACCGGCTGGGCGGTTCAAATTTCCTGTCCACCTTGGTGACCGCCTGACTGACGTCGACCAGGGAACGCCGGGCCTCGTTCATGAACGCGGCCGAACGCTTGTCGAAACTCTGGGCGAGTTCACGAATCGACTTTACGCCCTGATACAATTCGCCGCTGTCTCCGCTCGCCAGACTGGGCATGATGGTGTCGATCTTCGTTATGGCGCTGTCGAACTTTGTCATGGCGCTTTCGACGCTGTCGACGGCACCATCGGCTTTGCGAAGAATGCCGGTGATCTCATCGCTCTTGCCTGCAAGCGTCGCCGTATAGGTCTCGAAATTCTTTAGCGCTTCGTTCACGGCCACCTGATTGGTGACGATGAGCTGGTCAACGCTTTGCAGTGTTTCCCGGACTGTCACGATCTCTGTGAGGTCGGCGATCAAGGTCGGAACGCCGTCCGCGTCCAACGGCGGCGGCGGGGCGGCAGCCGCGCCGCCAGTGAGCGATATCGCCGCAATGCCCGTCAGTCCCTGGAATTCCAGGCCCACAACCGTATCCTTGCGGATCGGGGCGCTGTTTTCCACCCGTGCGAGGGCGACGATGCGGCGCGGGTTGTCAAGCTTGAGGGATATGACTTCTCCAACCTGAATACCATCGAAGTTCACGCTGCCGCCTTTGCGCAGACCGCTGGCGGAACCTTCAAAAATGATGCGAAGCGGACCGCGTTGCGCGATGCCATGGACCTTCTGCACCCCAAGCACGATTCCCAGTGCTATGGCTATGACCGCAAGCGCCGCTGATCCGATAATGAGGTTACTCGGCCGCGACTTCATCTGAAAAATCCAGCTGCGATGCGCTTGTTCGAGAGCCAGGTATTTCGCGACTGTACCGGCAAAACAAGGGCTCGGCCATGGATTTACACCCTTCCGCGCAATAGCCCGCGGGGTTAACCGACGGCGGGCGCAGCAAAATGTTGCCAACTCCCGCTCTCGGGCGCAGTCTCTTCGGGCGCGCAGACGCAATCGGGAGAGAAACATGAAGGATCCGGGCCTGGACGGCCGCCACCGCGACAAGGATGGCGAGATCAGCAAGAAGCATGGCAACACGCTCGTCGGCACGCTGCGTAAGATATATGGGCAAAATTTTGCCGCGGGTCACCCCGAGACCGCGACGCTGAGCGAGGTGCTGTACAAGCTCAATGAAACGTCATTGAGCCAGTTGCGGCGCGATCATGGCACAGGCCATCTGGATAAGAAGATCTCGAAAGGCTCGAAGTAATCAGTGCGATCGCAAGATCGTCTGAATCCAGCATTCTCGTCGTGGTCTAGCCGCTATCGGCCCATCGGACGATATCCGGAGCTACCCATTGGCTGGTAGCCGCCGTTGGGCGAGAACGTCGTGGTTCGTGTCACCACATTGACGTTGCGCGAAATCTGTGTCGTCGCGGTAACGCTCGGCCGGCAGCCTGTCGGCATGCTGGCACGCAACGTTCCGGAAACACGATTTATCCAGCCGCCGTTTGAACGCGGAAAACGGAGGGTACGACTGATGGCTGGAAGCAGAGCATCTGCCCAGCACGTCAAACCACGGAGACGACAAATGTCGCGTCAGCCAATCCAACATCCTGCAGCGAGTTCACCGCGTGATGCCACGCTGGCTCCGGCGCCGGCCCCCGGTCTGGGTCGTGGCTGGGCCGGCGAACTTGGTCATCACCGCTATTACGGCAGCTCGGCCCTCAACGGCGGTGAGCAAATCGTTGAAACCCGCCGCGGACCGCGCGCGCGGACGCTCAATCTCTGCGGGTTCTGAGCAAGGCGCCCGCACCGAGTGATCAAGAATTAGCCAGCGCGACCATCTGACGCGCGGCAGAAAGCCTACGTTCGTTGGGTCCGCATTCGCTGGCAAGTTTGGCGGATGCAGCTCGCGACGAATCAACTCTTGAATGACAGGTTGGCTAATCTCGTCCACCCCGACCGCCTGACCAGCGTGGTCGATATCGGCGCCAATCCGTTCGATGGCGATACACCCTATAAGGAGATGCTGCAGCGACGCATCTGTCGGCTGGTTGGGTTCGATCCTCAGCCGGATGCTCTGACGCGGTTGAACGCTGCCAAGAGTGATCTGGAAACCTATCTGCCTTACGCGATCGGCGATGGGGAGGATCATTCCCTGAAGATTTGTCGCGGTATTGGCTTTGCCAGCCTTTTTCAACCGGATGAAATGGTGTTGACCCATTTCCCGCGATTTTCAGAGCTGGGCCGCGTCGTCAGTGAAATCAAGCTGGCCACCCGCCGTCTGGATGACATCGCAGAAATCAAGGAAATCGATTTCCTGAAAATTGACATTCAGGGATCGGAGCTCTCGGTATTCAAGAGCGGCCGCATGCGCCTCGCCAAAGCGGTGGCCATTCAAACCGAGGTCTCGTTCGTGCCGCTATACAAGAATCAGCCGGTTTTCGGCGACATCGACCTCGAATTGCGCAGCCTCGGCTTTATTCCTCACATGTTCGCCGCGATCAACAAGAAGATGATCGCGCCGATGATGGGGCCAGACGCGGCCGCAGCTCTCAATCAGATCGTCGAAGCCGACGTTGTCTATGTCCGTGATTTCATCAAGGCGGACGCAATGGGCAGTGAGCAGCTCAAACATCTCGCCATGATTGCGCATCATTGCTACGGGTCGTTTGATCTCGCGGTCAATTGTATTCATCATCTCGTCGGCAGACATGCCGTTCATCCGGACACCAAGAATCGCTACCTTCGCCTTCTCGCAGACGTCAGATCCAAGCCTTTCGGCCAAAACCTTTGAGGGCGCGCGCGGGCAAGGTTTCGTAGCAATCATTAAACGATAGCCATCATCCCCGATGCGCAATTGCGCATCTTTGGGCGCGCTCTTGCGCGAGCCCATAACCACCGCAGGGAGTATGGATTCCGGGCCTGCGCCAAGCGGCGCATCCACGATGCGCAATTGCGCATCGGGGAATGACGAACGATAGGTCAGTCCAAGGATGGGTTGAGCAAGGCGCCCTCAGCCCTTAACGCCGAGCAATTCGACGTCGAAAATCAGGGTCGCATTGGGCGGGATCACGCCGCCGGCGCCCCGGGCGCCGTAACCGAGTGCAGGCGGAATGATCAGGGTGCGCTTGCCGCCCACCTTCATGGTGGCGACGCCTTCGTCCCAGCCGGCAATGACCTGTTTCTGGCCAATCGGAAACTCGAAGGGTTCGTTGCGATCCACCGAACTGTCGAACTTCTTGCCCTTGACGCCATTCTCATAAAGCCAGCCGGTATAGTGCATGACGCAGATCTGGCCCCGCTTCGGCGTCGCGCCGGTGCTGACCTTGCTGTCCGTGATCTGCAAGCCTGAAGCTGTCGTCATGGGTTTTCCTGCGGCCTGAGCCATCACTGGGGAGAGCGAACCGTCCGGGATGGCCATGGCTGACGCCATGGCCAGGGTGAAGGCCAGCAAAGCACTGGCACGTCGAGCAATTGGCATCGTTACGCCTCGTTTCGAATCGTTTGTTTGAGCCTTTATCAGCCTATCCTATCAGGACCCGTACCCCCATTGCCGTTCTCGACGGCCATCGCCGCAGGCTGTATCGTCGCAGCCTGAGGTGCCGGCAGCGTCGTCTATGAAGAATGGGCTTTATTCTATTCATATCCATATGCTCGACGGCGTCAAAGGCCGCGACAGCGGCGTGATTATGATCCGAAACGGCGTGCTTTTCGCAGGAGGCCCCTATTTCTGGTCGGTCGGCTCCTACACCGTCGGGAACGGGACCTGGAAGGGTGACCTCGTCACCAATCAGCACACGCCCTTTCCTGATCGCCTCGTCCGCCCGCTATTTGCCGGGCGGGAGGTCAGCAGCGGGTTTTCGGGGACATTTGAGGACGACCGGTCCGAAGTATTCGGCACCACTCTGGTGGGGAGCCGAAGCCTGAGTTTTCGCGCGACATTGCGGAAACTCGCAGATTGTTGATGCGTTGCGGTGCTGTGGGTTGTAAACCGCTCCTGATTTCTGATCTTCGCCCGCGGGGTGGAGAACCAGCCTCATCCGTCACCAAAACATGAAAGCAGCAAGGCGTCTACAATGAGCGGATTCAAGGAACCCAGTTTCGCAGATCGCCAGAAAGCGGCGCTCGAGGCCAGGAAAAACATCCTCAACAAGTTTCGCGCCCAGCCGGGTCCTGACGATCCCGCCGTGATGCAGCGACAGGCCGAGCGCGAGGCCCAGGCCGCCTTGCGCGCCAAGGCCAAACTGGCCCGCGAAGCCGAAAAGGCCGCGCAGAAGCTCCGCGAGGCCGAACTGGCGGCGCAGGCTGCGGCGCAACTCGCCCGGGAAAAGGAAGAAGCCGCCGCACGCGAAGTGGCCCTGGAAGCCGAGCGCAAGGCCGCACGCGACGCCCGCTACGCCGCCCGCAAGAAGCGAAAATAGACCAAGCGTCCGATGCGAAAACAGGCCCGCCCCATCGGGCGAGCCTGCCGCACCATCAAAAGCGAACGGAATTACTTCTTCATCTCGTCCTTTTTCATGCTGTCTTTCTTCATTTCGTCATCTTTCTTCATGCTGTCCTTGGCCATGGAATCCTTCTTCATGGTGTCCTTGGACATGCTGTCTTTCTTCATGCCGTCGTCCTTGCCCATCTTGTCCTGCGCGAAGGCAGCCGGCGCGAACGCCAAGCTGAGCGAAAGAGCGGCAGCGGAAATTCCGAGCGCGATGCGGGTGCCAATCGTCATGATCTGTAATCCTCTTGCACGGGTTGAGAGCGACGGACGTCGCCATATTAACGACGTGCCCAAAACGGTTTTGTTACCGGCGAATTCAAAAAATTTCCGCAGGCGCTTTTTTCGGTTCTGAAGCCTTCGAAATTGTTTTCGGACGAAGAAATTATGTTATTCCGTTCCACCGATCCGATCGTCGGTGTGCGGTGCACCATCGCCGTATCAGCACCGCCCATAAACCTATCAGGCTCATGAAACTATCAGACTAGAGCGGATGCCGGAGGACACGGCTAGAATGGGACCCCTGCACCGACCCACTAGCCCCGCATCTCCATCAAGAAGAATAATCCAGGGAGACAGTCATGATTACACGTCGCCACGTCCTCGCATCCGCAATTGCCGCGCCCGCCATCCTGCGCTTCGGGCCGGCGCAGGCCGCAACCACCCTGAAGATATCGCACCAGTTTCCAGGTGGGACGATCGACAAGGGCGACTTTCGCGATCGGCTGACGCGCAAATTCGCTGAAGAGATCACCAAACGCAGCGGCGGCGAATTGACCGCTGAAGTCTATCCGAATTCGTCGCTGATCAAGACCACCGCGCAATTCTCGGCGATGCGCAAGGGGGCGCTCGATCTCAGCCTCTATCCGCTGCCCTACGCCGGCGGGGAATTGCCGGAGACCAATATCGGCCTAATGCCCGGCCTGGTCTCGACCTACGAACAGGGAATGAACTGGAAAACCAAACCGGTCGGCAAGGCGCTGACCGATTTTCTCGCCGACAAGGGTATCCTGCTGATCAGCTGGGTGTGGCAGGCCGGAGGCGTCGCCAGCCGCGCGCGTCCGTTGGTGGTGCCGGAGGATGCCAAAGGCATGAAGGTGCGCGGCGGATCGCGCGAAATGGACGTGGTATTGCAGACCGCCGGCGCCGCAGTGCTGTCGGTGCCGTCGAATGAAATCTACGCTGCCATGCAGACCGGCGCTTGCGACGCCGGCATCACCTCCTCCACCAGCCTGATTTCGTTCCGGCTCGAGGAAGTCGCAAAACACCTCACCTCGGGCGCCGGAGCCTCCTATTGGTTCATGCTGGAGCCGCTGATGATGTCGAAGGCGATTTTCGACGCGATGCCGAAAAAACACCAGGACATCATTCTCGCTGTGGGGACCGAATTGGAGGCCTTCGGCAAGAAGGGCGCGCAGGACGACGATATCGAGGTCGCCAGAGTTTACGAAAAGGCCGGCGCCAAGATCAGCGTGCTCGATGCGGCAATAGTCGGCAAATGGCGTGACATCGCCCGGGACACCGCCTGGAAGGATTACAGCGCGAAAACCGCAACCGCGGCCACGCTGTTGAAACTCGCCAACGATGTCGCAGCCTGATGCATGATCCGCTCGGCAGTCAAAACGACCGTTCGGATGCCGTCGCGGGCAACCTGCTGGTGGCGGCGCTCGGCCGGAGTATGGCGTTTTGCAACGCCATCATTGTCGTCGTCGCGGCGATAGCGCTGATCGGGGCCTCTGCGATCCTGAGCTACAGCGTCTTGACGCGCAGCCTATTCCACACCGCCACCTATTGGCAGGATGAGGCGGCGGTGTTTCTGCTGGTCGGGGCTACCTTCATGACCGCGGCCTATGTGCAAGGACAGCGCGGACACATCGGCATCGAGGCATTCGTCGGACTGCTGTCGCCGAGGGTCAACCGCATCCGTCTGTGGCTGGTGGATGTCGCTAGCTTGCTGTTCTGCGGGTTTTTCGCGTGGAAATCCTGGACGCTTGCCCACGAGGCATGGGTCGATGGTCAGGTTTCGAACTCGATGTGGTCGCCACCGCTGGCGATCCCCTACGTTCTGATGGCGTCAGGCATGACGCTGCTGTGCGTGCAGATCCTGCTGCAAATCCTGATTCCGCTCTGCGGAAAGGTGCGCCCGTGACCGTGCTAGGGATCGGAATCAGTTACGGCGTCGCCACCTTGGTCGCGATGTTTTCGGGCATGCCGATTGCGTTCGCGCTGGGCGCCGTCGCAGTGGTGTTCATGGCGATCTTCATGCCGGCGGCGTCACTCGATACCGTGACCCAGAACGTCTACGAGGAAATCGCTTCGATCACGCTGTTGTCGATCCCGCTGTTCATCCTCAAGGGTGCTGCGATCGGCAGGTCGCGCGCCGGTCAGGATCTCTATTCGGCGCTGCACGCCTGGCTGCATCGCGTGCCCGGCGGGCTTGGCGTCGCCAACGTCTTCGCCTGCGCGCTGTTCGCCGCGATGGCGGGATCGTCACCGGCAACATGTTCGGCGATCGGCTCGGCCGGGATTCCGGAAATGCGCAAGCGCGGCTATTCCGGCGGCTTCGCCGCCGGAATCATCGCCGCCGGCGGCACGCTCGGCATCCTGCTGCCGCCCTCGATCACCATGATCTTGTTTGCCGTCGCGGCAGAAAAATCGCTCGGGCGCCTGTTCCTGGCCGGAATCGGGCCGGGCCTGCTGCTGGTGTCGCTGTTCGGCGCCTATGCCGTGATCCGGTTTCGCCAGGAATACGCTGCCGCCAGCGCCGCCTACGCACGGACCGGCGAGACCTCGGCGATCCTCAAGCGCGACGATTTCACCATGGCGGAACGATTCAACGTGCTGCCCCGGGTGCTGCCGTTCGTCATCCTGCTGACCGGGGTGATGATCGCGCTCTACGGCGGCTACGCTACGCCCTCGGAGACCGCCGGCCTCGGCGGCCTGCTGGCGCTGCTGCTGATCGCATTGATCTACGGCGTATGGCGGCCGAGCGATCTGGCGCCGATCCTGAAATCCACCATCCGCGAGTCGACCATGCTGATGATGATCATCGGCATGTCGCTGCTCTATTCGTATGTGATGAGTTACCTGCACATCTCTCAGTCGGTCGCCGAATCGATTGTCGCCATGCACCTGCCAAGTTGGGAATTGCTGGCGGCGATCCTCGTCATGGTCGTCGTGCTCGGATTCTTTCTTCCGCCGGTCTCGATCATCCTTATGACCGCGCCGATCATTCTGCCGCCGCTGCGTGCCGCCGGCTTCGACATCATCTGGTTCGGCATCGTCATGACCATCGTGATGGAGATGGGGCTGATCCACCCGCCGGTCGGACTGAATATCTTCGTCATTCGCAACGTCGCGCCGGATATTCCGCTCATGGAAGTGATCTGGGGCACGCTGCCCTTCGTGCTGCTGATGATCGCGGCGGTGGTGCTGCTGTGCTTCGTGCCGCAGATTTCGACCTTGCTGCCCGATCTGGTGATGGGTCCGGACGGCGGGCGGTGATGCAGCGCCATCCTGGGTGCATTGCGCCACCCCGCAGTTGACCGTCATCACCCGCGAAAAGCGGGTGACCCAGTATTCCAGAGCTTCGCGATCCATCATCGACGCTCTGGAATACTGGATCGCCCGGTCAAGCCGGGCGACGACGGCAATGTGTTATCGCGCTACTCCCTATTCGCTATTCGCCCCTTCGCATTGATCGCCGACGCGACGCGGCTGACCGGCGGGCGTCCGATCAGCCGGCTGACCTCGTTGGTCGCGGCCACCAGCCGCGGCAGATCGACCCCGGTCGCGATGCCCATGCCTTCCAGCATGTAGACGACATCCTCGGTGGCGACATTGCCGGTGGCGCCCGGCGCATAGGGACAGCCGCCCAGTCCGCCCGCGGCCGCGTCGATCACCCGCGCGCCCTCCTCCATCCCGGCATAGAGATTGGCCAGCGCCTGGCCATAGGTGTCGTGGAAATGCATCGCGAGGTTCGCCATCGGTACGGCACCGGCCACGGCGCGCAGCAAGTGCCGCGCCTTCAACGGCGTGCCGACCCCGATGGTATCGCCGAGCGAAATTTCGTAGCAGCCGAGATCCCACAGGGTGGCGGCAATTTGGACCACGGCTTGCGGTTCAATCTCGCCTTCATAGGGACAGCCGAGCACGCAGGAGACATAACCGCGCACCCTGATGCTGTCGGCTTTGGCGCGCGCAATGACCGGCTTGAAGCGCTCGATCGACTCCGCGATGGTGCAATTGATGTTGGCGCGGGAAAAACCTTCCGACGCGGATGCAAACACCGCGATCACCTTGGCGCCCGCGGCGCGCGCGGCGTCATAGCCTTTTTCGTTCGGTACCAGCACATGGAATTCGCTGTCCGGGTGGTGATCGACACCGCGCAGCACCTGGTCCGAATTCACCATCTGCGGGACCGCCTTCGGCGACACGAAAGCACCGACCTCGAGCGTGTGCAGGCCGGCGGCGACCAGCGCCTCGATGAACGCAATCCGCGCCTCGACGCTGATCGGGGTCTTTTCGTTTTGCAGTCCGTCGCGCGGGCCGACCTCGACGATGCGGACCTGGTCGCTCATGGCATTCTCACGTTGGGGAGGGCTCGATTTCGGCCAGTTCGACGCCTTCCTGCACGATATCGCCGACCTTGCACTTCAGGCGCTTCAGCACACCCGCGAACGGCGCACGCAAGGTCTGCTCCATCTTCATCACTTCGAGGGTCAGGATTGCCGCACCCTTCTCCAGCGTAGCGCCCTGCTCCGCCAGCAGTGCGACCACGGTACCCGGCAAGGGCGCCACGATCCTGTCCTCACCGACCTGTTCTTCGTCGTCACCGCCGAACGGATCGACCCAATGCAGGTCGAAACGCCCGTTGCGGGTCCGGACATACAATTCATGGCCTTCGATGATGGCGACGATATGCGATCGCGAACCGTCCAGCGTGAGATCGAAACCGCCGTCTTCACGGCTCGCATGCGTGAAGCCGAATTCCCGGTCGCCGATCTTCAGCGCTGCGGGACCACCGCCATAATGCAGCGTCACCGTGTGCTCGGCGGCCTTGTCGTGCCGGAATACGAACACGCGCCGGCGCCGGCCGACCGGCATCCAGCCGGCCACGCGCCACGGCGAATGGGCGTCGGGCCGCGATGCCTTGTCCTCTTCGTTTAGAATTGCCGCCACGGCCGCGCAAAGTTCAAGATCGCCGGGCGCCACGGCCGGCGGCGTCAGCCGGGTCAGCTCACGTTCGATGAAACCGGTGTCGATGCTGTTGGCGCGAACGTCAGGGTGCGTCACCAGCGCCGACAGGAACGGGATGTTGGTGACGACGCCGCGGACATCGGTTTCCTCAAGGGCGCGATTGAGCCTGCCGATCGCGGCGTCGCGCGTTGGCGCCCACGCGATCACCTTGGCCAGCATGGCGTCGTAATGCGGCGAGACCGCATCGCCCTCGCGATATCCGGCATCGATCCGCAGGCCGTTCGACAGTTCCGGCGTCCGCCAGGTCCTGATGCGACCGACCGACGGCATGAAATTCCTGTGCGGATTCTCCGCGTAGACCCGCGCCTCGATGGCATGGCCATTGAGCGTGATCTGCTCCTGCCTGAGCGGCAGTTCTTCCCCGAATGCTACTCGCAATTGCCATTCCACCAGATCGATGCCGGTGATCAGTTCGGTGACGGGATGCTCGACCTGAAGCCGGGTGTTCATTTCGATGAAGAAGAAATCACGGCCGTTGGACACGAATTCGATGGTCCCGGCGCCGACATACTTCACCGCGGCAGCCGCCTTGCGCGCGGCAGCACAGACCGCGTCGCGCTGCGCGGCATCAAGCGTTGGCGACGGCGCTTCCTCGATCACCTTCTGATGCCGCCGCTGCAACGTGCATTCGCGCTCGAACAGCGACAGCAGATTGCCGTGATTGTCACCGATGATCTGCACCTCGATGTGGCGCGGATTGTCGACAAATTTCTCGATCAGCATGCGGTCGTCACCGAATGCGGCCTTGGCCTCGCGCTTGGCGCTGACCACGGCGCTGGCCAGTTCCGCAGCGGAACGCACGATCCGCATGCCGCGGCCGCCGCCGCCCGCCGACGCCTTGACCAGAACCGGGAAACCGATCTTGTCGGCAGCCTTCGCCAGCGTCGCCTCGTCCTGGGCTTCGCCATGAAAACCCGGCACCAGCGGGACGCCGGCCTTCTCCATCAGCATCTTGGAGCCGGATTTGGAGCCCATCGCCTTGATCATGTCGGCGGTCGGCCCGACGAATATCAGTCCGGCATCGGCACAGGCCTGCGCGAATTCGGCGCTTTCGGAGAGAAATCCATAGCCCGGATGAATGGCCTCCGCGCCGCTCTCGCGGGCAGCCTCGATGATCCGCTCGATGTTGAGATAGCTGTCGCGCGCCCGCGCCAGTCCAATCAGCACGGCATCGTCGGCCATGGCCACATGCAGCGCGTCGCGATCGGCCTCGGAGTAAACCGCGACGCTGCGCAGGCCCATCGCCTTCGCTGTCTTGATGACACGACAGGCGATCTCGCCACGATTGGCAATCAGCAGCGTTCGAAATCGCCGGACCTGCGCAGACGATTTCATCATCACATCCTGAAAATGCCAAAGCGGGTCGGCTCAATCGCTGCGTTGGCGGATGCCGAAAGCCCGAGGCCGAGCACCAGGCGCGTATCGGCGGGATCGATCACCCCGTCATCCCACAATCGCGCGGTGGCGTAATATGGGCTGCCCTGGGTTTCAAACTGGGCACGGGTCGGCGCGCGGAACGCGTTCTCTTCCTCCGCCGACCAGATGCCGCCTTTGGCTTCGATGTTGTCGCGCCGCAGCTGACTGAGCACCATCGCGGCCTGCTCGCCGCCCATCACCGAGATGCGCGCGTTCGGCCACATCCACAGAAAGCGCGGGCTGTAAGCGCGGCCGCACATGCCGTAATTGCCGGCGCCGTAGGAACCGCCGATCACCACGGTGAATTTCGGCACGCCGGCGGTCGCGACCGCGGTTACCAGCTTGGCGCCGTCGCGCGCGATGCCGCCGGCCTCGTACTTCTTGCCGACCATGAAGCCGGTGATGTTCTGCAGGAACACCAGCGGAATATTGCGCTGGCAGCACAGCTCGATGAAATGGGCGCCCTTCAGCGAACTCTCGCTGAACAGGATTCCGTTATTGGCGATGATGCCGACCGGAAAACCCCAGATATGCGCGAAACCGCAAATCAGCGTCTGGCCATAGAGCTTCTTGAACTCGTCGAATTCGGAGCCATCGACCAGGCGCGCGATGATGTCATGCACGTCGAATGGCTTGCGTCCGTCGGCGGACACCACGCCGTAGATTTCCTCCGGCGCAAACAGCGGTTCGCGCGGTTCGCGCCAGCCGGCAACGGCGCGCTGCGGCGGCTTCAAGGTGCTGACGATCTTGCGCGCGATGCCGATGGCGTGGCCGTCGTTCTGCGCGAGGTGATCGGTGACGCCGGATTGTCTCGAATGCACATCGGCGCCGCCAAGCTCCTCAGCCGTAACCACCTCGCCGGTTGCGGCCTTCACCAGCGGCGGTCCGCCGAGAAAAATCGTGCCCTGATTGCGGACGATGATGCTCTCGTCCGACATCGCCGGGACATAGGCTCCGCCGGCGGTGCAGGAGCCCATCACGATTGCGATCTGGGCAATGCCCTGTGCCGACATCTGCGCCTGATTATAGAAGATGCGTCCGAAATGCCGCTCATCGGGAAAAATCTCGTCCTGCTGTGGCAGGAAGGCGCCGCCGGAATCGACCATGTAGATGCAGGGCAGATTGTTCTGGCGCGCGATATCCTGGGCGCGAAGATGCTTCTTCACCGTCATCGGATAATAAGTGCCGCCTTTGATGGTCGCATCATTGGCGACGATCATGCATTCGCGACCCATGACGCGGCCGACGCCGGTGATGATGCTCGCGGAATGGACGTCGCCGCCGTAGAGACCGTAGGCCGCAAGCGGAGACAATTCGAGGAATGCGGTGCCGGGATCGATCAGCAGATCGACGCGCTCCCGCGCCAGCATCTTGCCGCGCGAGGTATGCCGGGCGCGCGAAGCCTTGCCATGGCCTCGGGCGGTTTCCTGAACGGTTTCTTTGGGGGCAGGTTAACGGGTTCTTGGCGGGCTAGGCGCGCCGCAATTCGGGCTTGGGACGCCCATGGTGTCACCGCGGCCCAGCCTTAAGCAATCGGAAGTTTCGGGCAATCCGGAAGTTTCGGACCCGGCCGCGCTCACAAAATTTCAGGCAAAAGCCGGGTTAACCCGGCTATTCCGGGCGCTAATGGGTCCAGGGTTCGCCGCGCCGGAAGGCGAAATTATCGGCATAGGCGACCTGACGCCGGGCGGGCGCCTTCGGCTCGATCACCTGATAGGGAATGCCCTCGCGCTCGCAATAGGCAACGGCCTCTTCCCTGGTGTGAAAGTGAATGGTCAATTGCTGCTTCATGTCGCCGGAGCTGGTCCAGCCCATCAAGGGCTCGATCACGCGCGGCTGTTCGGGTTCGTAGTCGAGCTGCCATTCCTTGGTCTTGGCGGTCCCGGATTGCATCGCGTTTTTGGCGGGCTTAAAGATGCGTGCGGTCATTGCGTGCTGCGGCCTGTTGAGATGCGACTGTTGAGATGCGAAATTGCGCCAAATTGGTGGACATGGCGGCCATAGTGTATTTTGGTCTGCCCAAGAATTTAATCGCCGATTCCGTCGTTTGGCGGTTTCATTTGTGATTTTGGTATAATCTTTCTGCGACGCCGTGACAATCGGCAAGCCGGAACCCGCCTCCCCGGTCTCAAAGCTTTGCAAAACGCCCCAGCACGAAACGGCCCAAATGAACATTTACGCAATTCTTCCCCCTAAAGGACGCGATCTCCGCCTCGACCTGTTTCGGGGAGTCGCAAACTGGGCAATTTTCCTCGATCACATCCCCGACAATGTCGTGAACTGGATCACCACCCGGAATTACGGGTTCAGCGACGCGGCGGATCTGTTCGTGTTCATTTCGGGATATACGGCTTCGTTTGTCTACGCGCGGATGATGCTGGAGCGCGGCTTTATCGTCGGCGCAACGCGGCTGACCAAACGCGTCTGGCAATTATACGTCGCTCATATCATCCTGTTCGTCATCTATATCGTTTCGATCGGCTACGTCGCGCAGCGGTTCAGCGATCCGGACATCATCAACGAATTCAACGTGGCGGGTCTGGTTGACAGTCCGATCGAGACCCTTCGTCAGGGATTGCTGC